>Ga0193743_1000598_pt1 | contig 28267 bp, 27 predicted proteins | sample L2c2metaG_FD_143038 | JGI IMG/M metagenome (GOLD analysis project Ga0193743, IMG submission 143038) | Soil microbial communities from a riparian zone of the East river system, Colorado, United States - L2c2 | ecosystem: Environmental > Terrestrial > Soil > Riparian zone | place: USA: East River...
GCCCTGGCGGTGCCGCTGGTCCGGCCGACCTCCCAGAGCCGCTTGATGTCCGGGATGCTGATCACGGCCACCTTGGCGTTGGGCAGCCCGCTCTTGAGCGTGCCGAGCGCGGTGTCGATGTAGCCGCGGAAGGTGCCCACGGCGGTCATCGACGACTCGGAGCTGGTGCAGGCGTCGTTGGCACCGATCAGCATCGTGACGTATTGCGGGTTGCGCGACACGGTCGCGGTCGCCTGGCCCGGCATGTCGTCGGCCTTGGCGCCGGACGCCGCCTGGTTGTAGTTCTTCCCGTTGATCGCGCTGTTCTTGGCGCGGATCCGCAGGTAGTGGCTTTGGACGCCGGAGTCGCTGCCGGTGCTGAACGACCGCGACGTGCAGTCGAAGTAGAAACCGCAGGCGTTGAAGCCGCGGGTGATCGAGTCACCCATGCTGGCCATCGACGAGGGGGGCGGCCCAGGCGTGGCCTGGGCGGGCGAGCTGACCGCGAACAGCCCGACGCCCGCGCAGAGCGCGGACGTGGCAAGCATCGCGAACAGCCGGCGGTGGGGGGATTTCGTAGGACTCACGCGACCTCCCAAGGGTGCACGAGCTACCGCCGGGTAACGGCGAGTGCACGCACGTTAACGCGGTGTAAGATCGATGACAATGGCTGCGTACGAGGTTTCGCCCCACCCGCAATGACGGCCTTCCTGCGCGGAAGCCAGCGAAGCGCGCGCCACGCCGTGCCGTTTCCGCAGGTCAAAGCGCTTAAGCGGGAGTCGGATGCCGGCCGAGCCAGGGGAGCACCGCAGCCCCGGGCATGGCCGGCGCATACAGGAAGCCCTGCGCGACATCGCAGCCAGCCTCGGCCAGCAGCCGGGCGGTATAGCGGTTCTCCACGCCCTCGGCGACCACCCGCAACCCGAGCGCTCTCGCGAGGTCGACCGTCGACCGCACGATGACGGCGTCATCGGCGTTGTGCGCGATCCCGGCGACAAACGACCGGTCGATCTTGATCTCCCCGAGCGGCAACCGCCGAAGGTGCTGCAAGGACGAGTAGCCCGTGCCGAAGTCGTCGAGCGAGATCGCGACCCCCGCGGCGGCCAACCGCTCGATCGTCACGCGCAACTGCGCGAGATCGGCGGTCAGCGCGCTCTCGGTGACCTCCACCTGAATCAGCTCCGGCGGCACCCCGTGCTCGGCCAACCGCTTGCTGAGCTGCGTCAGGATCTCCTCGCCGTGCAGATCCCGGATAGACACATTGAGCGACGTCCGCAGGGTCACCCCCGCGGCCAGCCACTTGGCCTCCTGCGCGACCACCTCGTCTATCACCCGCTGCGTGATCATCCGCATGACCGGCGTGTGCTCCGCGATCCGGAGCAACTCCGACGGCGGAATCGACCCGAGCGTCGGATGCTCCCACCGCAACAGGGCTTCGAACCCGACAACCCGATCGGTCGCGAGATCGACCTGCGGCTGGTAGTGCAGGGCCACCTCACCCGGGCCACCACTCTCCAGCGCCCGCCGGAAATCGGTCAGCAACGCCAACCGCTCAGGCGAGTTGTGGTCGTCCTCAGCCCGGTAGGCCTGAACCGGCCACCCGCGCTGCTTGGCGAGATACATGGCGACGTCGGCATGCCGCATCACGGTGGCGAAGTCGGTGCCGTCCCGCGGCGCCAGCGCGATCCCGATCGACCCGGTGATATCGACCTGGAGCCCGTCGAGCATCACCGGCGCCGACATCGCGTCGGTGATCGCCTCGGCGAGCCGCCGCGCCTCGCTCTCGGTGGTGACCGGCGTCACCACCGCGAACTCGTCGCCGCCGAGCCGGGCCGAGGTCGCCTCGGGCGGAACCGCTGACCGCAGCCGCTGCCCGACCGCGACGAGCAGCCGGTCACCGACCTCGTGGCCGAGCGCGTCGTTGACGTACTTGAAGCGGTTGAGGTCGAGCAGCAGCATGGCCAGCGGCTGGTCGGGGGAGGCCGGGTCGTCGCCGGCCGGCCGCAGCCGGGCGAACGCCGCCCCCAGGCCGGTGCGGTTGGCGAGGTCGGTGAGCGGGTCGCGGCGGGCCATCCGGTCCCGTTCGGCCGCCAGCCGGGCCATCCGTTCAACGGCATAGAGCGGCACGAACACCAGGGGTACGAAGGCCGCGCTCACGGAGGCGGTGACGGCGAGCACCGGGGCGAGCAGCAGCAGGGCCGCTATGAAGAGCAACTCGTAAGTGGGCGCGGGCCGCAGCATTTGGAAGCTCGGCCGGCCGCGGGTGAGCAGGCCGGCGACGGAGCGCAACAGCTGATAGGTGATCAACCAGACTGCGGCGGCCGCCACGACGGAGAGCACGTCGCGCATCGCGTCGCTCGCGTTGACCGAGTCGAGCAGTTCGCGGCTGCCGAGCGCGAGGACGCCGAACGCGGCTGCGGACGCGACCGCGAACTGACCGGCCATCAGCGCGGCCCGGACCAGCGGATATCGCATCCGCCAGGCGACGACGGCGGCCGCGACGAGTTGGACCGCGATCGCCGGACCGAGCCCCCAGTGCAGCAGGATGGCGAACGAGAAGCACAGCGAGGGGCAGACAATCACCGGCCGCCCGTAACGCCCGGTCGCGATGAACGCACGGGCGTCGGCGAGCACGGCCAGCCCGGCGAGCAGCCAGAACGCCGGGTGCGCGGTGCCGGTGCTGAACTCGCCGGTGGCGACGGCGAGGCCCAGGCCGAAGGCGGCCAGGAACGTCACGATCATGGTGTAGACGAGCAGAAGTGGCCGCTTGCGGCGGCACGTCGTCCCCTGATCCACCTCACCGACCCGGGGGGACCACGGTGCCGGTGCTGCGTCGACCCTGAACATCTCGTCCACCGTAACGAATGATTCTCGGATAAGTCACCATGAAAACGGACCTATCAGGTTTAATCCGAATCACACCGAGTATCGAAAGCTCTTGACGAGGCCCCCCGAGCGCACCACGATGGGAGCGCTTCCATTGACATTGCTCCACGGATGGGCGTGTCGGGTTCCGTGTCCTCCGGGCGGACGCGGGCGAGCAGGGCCCCGGCGGCCGTCTTGTGGCGCTGCCGCACGTACCCCCATCGCGAGGAGGAACCGTCCCCATGATCATCCCTGCCCGCGGCGCCCGCCCGGCGCGGACGGCTGTGATCGCCGTCGCCGCGGCGCTCGCAGCGCCGCTGATCGTGGCGCCACCCGCCGCGGCCGACGCGCCCCTGCGCGTGCACGCCGCCGCGCGCGGCAAGTTCATCGGCTACGCCGCCAACACCGGGCCGCTGGCCAACGAGGCCGCCTACCGCACCATCGCGGCGTCGGAGTTCAACCAGGTCACGCCCGAGAACGCGCTGAAGTGGGAGTCGACGGAGCCGTCCGACGGCAACTACACGTTCGCCGGCGCCGACCAGGTGGTCGCCTTCGCCACCGCCAACAACCAGCAGGTGCACGGGCACACGCTGGTGTGGCACAGCCAGACCCCCGGCTGGGTGCAGGGCCTGTCGGCCGCCGCGATGCGGACCGCCATGCAGGACCACATCGCGACCGTCGTCGGCCGCTACGCCAACAACCCCGCGCTGGTGTCGTGGGACGTGGTCAACGAGGTGTTCGACGACAACGGCAACCTGCGGACCAGCTTCTGGCTCAACACGCTCGGCTCGTCCTACATCGCCGACGCGTTCCGCCTCGCCCGCGCCGCCGACAGCAACGCGCGGCTGTGCATCAACGACTACAACGTCGAAGGCATCAACGCGAAGAGCACCGCGATGTATAACCTCGTCCGCCAACTCCGCGCCGACGGGGTGCCGGTCGACTGCGTCGGGTTCCAGGGCCACCTCGCCATCCAGTACGGGTTCCCGTCGCAGGTACGCGAGAACATGGAGCGGTTCGCGGCGCTCGGCGTGCAGGTGCGGGTGACCGAGCTCGATGTGCGCATCCAGACGCCGCGTGATGCCACAAAGGACACCACCCAGGCCACCTACTACCGCAACGTGGTCACGGCCTGCCTGGCCGTCGCCGCGTGCGCCGGGATCACGATCTGGGGCTTCACCGACAAATACTCGTGGGTGCCGGACGTGTTCTCCGGTGAGGGCGCGGCCCTGCTGTGGGACGCGAACTATGTGGCCAAGCCGGCCTCCACCGCGGTGCACGACGCGCTGGACGACGGCTCTTCACCGGGGCCTGACACCACGGCACCGACCACTCCGGGCACACCGGTCGCTTCCGGTGTGACCGCATCGGGTGTCTCGTTGTCGTGGACGGCCTCCACCGACGCCGTCGGCGTCACCGGCTATGACGTGTTGCGGGCGACCGGCGCGAGCGGCGGCACGTTCGCGGTCGTCGGCACGGCACCGTCGGCGTCCTTCGTGGACAGTGGACTGACGGCCTCGACCACCTACCGCTATCAGGTGCGGGCCCGCGACTCGGCCGGAAACACGTCGGCGCTGTCGCCGGCCGTCGCGGTGACCACGACCGGCGGCGGCGGCGGCCCCGGCCCGGGGACCTCGTCGTGCCGGGTCGCGTACACGATCAGCCCGTGGGGTGGCACATCGGGCTTCACCGCCGGCGTCGTGCTGACCAACACGGGCACGTCCGCGTTGTCCGCGTGGACGCTGGCCTTCACGCTGCCGACCGGCCAGCGGATCACCCCGCCGGGCTGGTCGGCGACCTGGACGCAGTCGGGCCAGGCGATGACCGCGGCGCCGCTGTCGTGGAACTCGACGCTCGCACCGGGCGGCTCCACGACGATCGGCTTCAACGGCACCCACACCGGCGGGGTGGGTGAGCCGACCACCTTCACGGTGACCGGCGCTTCCTGCACGGTGGTGTGACCGGCGGGTGGGCGGTCCGCTCAGGCGGCGGACCGCCCACCGCTCTCACATCGGCTGGCCGTGGTGCCGCACCAGTTTGCTCAACAGGCGGCCGAGTTCGTCGCGCTCGGCCGGGGTCAGCGGAGCGAGCACCTCGTCCTGCGCGGCTTTTAGCAGCCTGTCGAGCTTCGTCAGTTGCCGGCGGCCCGCGGCGGTGAGGGTGATGACGTTCTGCCGCCGGTCGTCGGGGTTGGGCGCGCGCTCCACCTGGCCGCGGCCGGCAAGCTCGTTGACGACGGCGACGATGTCGCTGCGGTAGATGCGGGTGCGGTCGCTGAGCTGCGCCTGGCTGGCGGGGCCGAACTCAGCCAGCGTGGCGAGCACGGCGTAGTGCCACTTGCGCGCGTCGGCGCCCGCGAGCGCCTCGTTGACCACCCGGTCCGAGTGCGTCGCGGCCAACGCCAGCAGCCGGCTGTGCAGCCCGCGCAGCCGCGCCGGCCCCTCTGAGGTGCTCCCGCTCACGTCGCGATCCTACCAGTTGCGTTAGTGTCACTAACGAACTAGCTTCGGTCGTTAGTGAGACCAACGATTGGGAGGAGTTTCTCATGACCGACTTCAACGCACAGCTGATCGGCCGCACGGAAAAGGCGCTGAACGCCATCCTGGAGCGGCAGTTGGCCGGCATCGGCATCGCCGAACCGCAGTGGGTCGCGCTGACGCTGACCGTGACGGGCGGCGGTTCCTCGCTGGTCGCGCGGGTCTCGGAGGCACTCAAGGTCTCCGAGTCCGCGGCCCGCTCGCGGGTCGCGGAGCTGGAGGCCGCGGGGCTCGTGCGGACGACCGCGGCCGGTGCGGTCGAGGCCACCGAGGAGGGGGCAGCGCGGTGGGGGACCGTGCGCGCCGCTGTCGGCCCGATCACCCAGTCTCTGTGGGGCGACCTGCCCGCGGCGGACCTTGTGGTCGCCGGGCGGGTGCTGGACACGGTGCTGGCTCGCGCGAACGCCGTGCTGTCGGCCGGCTGACGCCGCTTTGCTCTGCTCGCCGAGACCCGGTGGGCAGTGGTCGATGCCCGGCCGCGCCGCAACGCGCAGCGAACTTGGGGCCGACTCGATCAGGTCGCGTAACTCCCTGCGGGTGAGTGTCAGCTCGCCGGCGTCGGTCTGCGCGGCGGGTGTTCTGACGCTTGGTGTGGCGACCGCCGCGCGTTCCCATTTTGCGCTGTCGTTACTTGTCGAGCGCGACGTAGTGAAGCTCCGGTTCGGCGCGTGTCTCGTAGAGCTCTGGGTAGCATTCGGCGATGACCTCGGGCGCTGCGCCGGGGTGACCGGCCCCGATCCACGCGCTGATCGCGATGTGCGCGACGTAGACGTTGTGGGGCTTGAGCTCGTTGTGGAGGTTCAGCGTCCAGTTGCGCAGCCCGGCAGCGGCGATGTTGATGTTGGCCAAGGCGGGAACCGGGGTGATGGAGCCGCCGCCGGTGGTGATGAGGATCGTGCCCGACTTGGCGGTAATCATGTCGGATGCCACCTGCCGAACGGCGTGGATGGCCCCGTTGAGGTAGAAGTCGAGCTGTGGCTGGAGTGTCGCGGGGTCGATGTCGAGCACTCCGACGCTGCTGAGCGTCTGATCAGCCGGCGAGAACTCAAGGACGTCAACCGCGCCGTATTGCTGCTTGATGCGGGTGAACGCCTCGGTGATGGTGTCGGGCTTGTTGATGTCTCCGGGAAACCCGGCGGTTTCGATGCCTTCGGTCTGGAGTTCGGAGGCAAGCGCGTCAAGCTTCGCGGCGTTGCGGGCGATCAGGGCGACCGCGAAGCCCTTTCTGCCCAGCGTCTAGCCGCGCGGATGACTGAGCCGCTTCGTGGCGTTCAGAGTCCGCAACTGCGGTCGATCATAGATGCGGGAGCCGCGCAAAGCCGGGCGATGCGTGCGGCGGCTGCGCAGGCGATGATGTGCCGATGACCGAACCGAGCGGCGTGATCTTCCCGCCCACTGCGAGCGGCACCGGCGTCACGTCGTCGCTGGGGCGTGCGGTGGTCGCCGACGCCCTGCGGGGCGTTGACCCGATCGGCGCGGCGGCCGCCCAGCGCGAGACCGACTGGCGCCGCGGCTATCTGGTGCACTTCCGGCGGCTCGTGGAGGCCGGCCTCGGCGACGGCGACGCGGCCCGGCGGATCGCGCAAGACGGGCTGGCGTCGGTGGGCGAGCGGATGCGCTTCCGCACCGAGGCGGGCGACGTCGAGCCACTCGCGGAGGCCTTCACCGGGCCGGTCGAGCCGATCTCCACCGCGACGGTCGGCGGTCAGGGGCGGGTCGACAAGGAGTTCATGCTGCCCTACCGGGGCGAGCGGCTGCGCGGAGACGGCATCAAGCGGCGGCTCGACGCCTGGATCGAGGCGGGTGTGATCGAGCCGTCCTGCGCCGAGGCGGTACGCGCCGTGCAGGCCAACCCCGACTGGCTCGACCTGGGCGGCACGACCGTGGTCGCGTTGGGCGCCGGCGCCGAGATGGGGCCGGTGCCGGCGCTGCTGCGGTGGGGCAACCCGGTCGCCGCCGTCGACCTGGCCCGGCCCGCGCTGTGGGCGCGGCTGTTCGAGACCGCGGGCCGCTACGGCGGTCGGTTGCATGTGCCGGCCACCAAGGGGGACGGCGACCTCGCCGACCGGGCCGGCGCCGACCTGCTGCACGGCCTCGGCGCGGTCGCGGGCTGGCTCGACGGCTTCGGCAGCCGGCTGGTGCTGGGCAACTACGTGTACGCGGACGGGGCGATCAACGTACGGCTGAGCACCGCGGTCGACGCCCTCACCGGGCACCTGCGGCAGTCCCGGCCCGACACGGCGCTGGCGTTCCTGGCCACGCCGACCGATGTGTTCGCGGTTCCCGGTGACGCGGTCGCGCACGCCGAGCGGGCCTACGCGGCGCCCGCGGGGATCGCCCGGTTGCGCCGGCCGCTGCGGCTGGTGTCCGGTGGGCGGATGCTGCGGCGCAACTACGCGCCGGGCGACGACCCGGGCATCTGCGACTCGCTGGTGGCGCAGCAGGGGCCCAACTACGCGCTGGCGAAGCGGGTGCACCGGTGGCGGGCGACGGTGGCCCGGGCGGAGGGCGCGACGGTCAGCATGAACGTCGCGCCGCCGACCCGGACGCGGTCGGTGGTCAAGAACCGGGCGCTGGCGGCGGCGTACGCGGGTGCGTACCGGTTCGGGGTCGAGGTGTTCGAGCCGGCGACCAGCAACACGCTGATGGCCGCCCTGCTGGTGCACGACCTGCGCAACCCGCCGCGGCCCGGTGTGGAGGTCTGGCACGAAGAGGCCGAGTACGCGGCCCATGGCGGGCTGTGGCGATGCGGATACGCGCCGCGCAGCGCCCTGGGCATCGCCGCCCTTCTCGGGTGGGGTGCAGCAAGAGGCTAACGTCCTAGGATGCCTTAGAGGGTGTGCCCGGTTCTTGATCTAGAGGGCGCGGGCACCGACACTGACGGCGTGGAGGGGATCGAGACCGCGCTCATCGTGCCGGTGCCGGAAGCGGAGGATGCCGTCCGTGCCTACCGGGCGCGGTTCGACTCGGCCGCGCGGTGGGGGGTGCCGGCGCACGTGACCGCGCTCTACCCGTTCGTCGCGCCGGACGCGCTCACGCCGGAGGTGCTCGACGCGGTGCGCGAGACGGTGGCTTCGACGCCGCGGTTCAGCGTCGAGTTCACCCAGGTCGGCTGGTTCGGTGAGCAGGTCGCCTGGCTGGCGCCGCGGCCCGACACGCCGTTCCGGGCGCTCACCGAGGCGCTCTGGGCGCGGTTCCCCGACCATCCGCCGTACGGCGGTGCGTTCGCGGACGTCGTGCCCCATCTGACGATCGGGCACGACGTGCCGGCCGACGCGCTGCGCGGCGCGGCCGAGGCGGTGACCGCGCGGCTGCCGCTGCGGGCCGAGCCGCGCGAGGTGTGGCTGATGGTGGGCGCGCCGGAACCGGACTCGTGGCACACGGCGGCACGGTTCGCGTTCGGTGCCGCATAACGATGTAGCGATCGTGTCAAGATCGCCCCGGTGGACCGGCGCGGCGCGGGAGGATGGAACGCGATGGCTCGTGGACAGTTGCGGATCTATCTCGGCGCGGCACCAGGCGTCGGGAAGACCTTCGCCATGCTCGAAGAGGCCCAGCGCCGCGCGGGGCGCGGCACCGACCTGGTGATCGGCTTCGTCGAGACGCACGGGCGGCCGCACACCGCGCAGATGCTCGACGACCTCGAGATCATGCCGCGCAAGGAGATGAGCTACCGGGGCGCCCGGTTCACCGAGATGGACGTCGACGCCATCCTGAACCGCAACCCGCAGGTCGCCGTCGTCGACGAGCTCGCGCACACCAACGTCCCCGGGTCCCGCAACGAGAAGCGCTGGCAGGACATCCAGGAGCTGCTCGAAGCCGGCATCACCGTGCTCTCCACGGTCAACATCCAGCACCTGGAGTCGCTCAACGACGTGGTCGAGCAGATCACCGGCGTCGTGCAGCGGGAGACCGTGCCCGACAGCGTGGTCCGAAGCGCCGACCAGGTCGAGCTGGCCGACATGACGCCCGAGGCGCTGCGCCGGCGGATGGTGCACGGCAACGTCTATCCGCCGGAGAAGGTCGACGCCGCGCTGGGCAACTACTTCCGGGTCGGCAACCTGACCGCGCTGCGCGAGCTGGCCCTGCTCTGGCTGGCCGACAAGGTCGACGAGCAGCTCGACCGTTACCGCGAACAGCACGGCATCGGTGCCACCTGGGAGGCGCGCGAGCGGGTCGTGGTCGCGCTGACCGGTGGTCGCGAGGGTGCCACGCTGATCCGGCGGGCCGCCCGGATCGCGGCCCGGAGCAAGGGTGCCGACCTGCTCGCCGTGCACGTCGCGCGCAGCGACGGGCTGGTCGACGCCGACCCGACCCTGCTGGGCCGGCAGCGGCTACTGGCGGAGAGCCTCGGCGGCACCTACCACCAGGTGGTCGGCGCCGACGTGTCGCGGGCGCTGCTCGACTTCGCCCGCGGTGTCAACGCCACCCAGCTCGTGCTCGGCGGCAGCCGCCGCGGGCGGATCGCCCAGCTCTTCTCGGCCGGCGTCGGGGTCACCACGACCGCGCACTCCGGGCCGATCGACGTCCACCTGGTCACCCACGAGGAGATCGGGCGCGGCCGGCGGCGCTGGCGGGCCGGCGGCGCGGCGCTGTCGCGCAGCCGGCGGATCGCCGGCTTTCTGGTCGCGCTGATCTGGCTGCCGGCGCTGACTGCGATCCTGGTGCCGTTCACCGACAACCTGTCGCTGGCCAGCGACATGATGCTGTTCCTGCTCGCGGTCGTGGTGGTCGCGCTGGTCGGTGGCCGCTGGCCGGCGATCGCCGCGGCCGTGGCGGGCTTCCTGCTGCTCAACTATTTCTTCACGCCACCGCTGCGCGAGTTCACCGTCAACGAGTCGGAGAACCTGCTCGCCCTGGCGGTGTTCGTGGTGGTCGCGGTGGCGGTCAGCGCCGTGGTGGACACCGCGGCGACCCGGACCCGGGAGGCCGCGGGTGCCAGTGCCGACGCACAGACCCTGGCAACCGTGGCAGGCAGCGTGCTGCGCGGTGCCCGGCCGCTGGAGGCGCTGCTGCGCCAGCTCCGCGAGATGTTCGGCCTGGAGTCGGTGACGCTGCTGGAGCGGGCACCGGGCGCGGTCGACGTGCCGGACCGGCGGCGCGACCCGACCGCGTGGCGGGTCGCGGCGGTCGACGGCACGCCACCGAGCCACACCCCGGCCGAGGGGAGCGGTGACGTGCCGATCGGCGACGACCTGGCGCTGGTGTTGCGGGGGAGCACCCTGGAGGCCAGCGACCGCCGGATCCTCGAGGCGTTCGCGGCCCAGGCGGCGATCGCACTGCGCCAGCAGCGGCTCACCGAGCAGGCCGCCGAGGCGCTGCCGCTGGCGGAGGCCGACCGGATGCGCACCGCGCTGCTGGCGGCGGTCAGCCACGACCTGCGTACCCCGTTGGCGTCCGCGAAGGCGGCGGTGACCAGCCTGCGCAGCGACGAGGTGGAGTTCTCCCCGGACGACCGCGACGAGCTGCTGGCCACCGCCGACGAGTCGCTCGACAAGCTGAGCCGGCTGGTGGCCAACCTGCTCGACATGAGCCGCCTGCAGGCCGGCGCCCTCGGCGTGATGCCGGCGTCGCTCGGCCTGGAGGAGGCGGTGCCGCGGGCGCTCGACGAGCTCGGCGACGTGGCCCGGCCGGTGGTCCTGCGGATGCCCGACGACCTGCCGCTGGTGCGCGCCGACCCGGGCCTGCTGGAGCGGATCCTGGTCAACGTGATCGGCAACGCGATCCGGTTCAGCACCGACGACCGGCCGCCGAAGATCACCGGGAGCGAGCAAGCCGGGCAGGTGGCGCTGCGGGTGATCGACCACGGCCCCGGCATCCCCGCCGAGGCCCGCGACCGGGTGTTCCAGCCGTTCCAGCGGCTCGGCGACCACACCAACCACGAGGGCGTCGGGCTTGGGCTCGCGCTGTCCCGCGGGCTCGCGGAGGCGATGGGCGGCTCACTGGTGCCGGAGACGACCCCGGGTGGCGGCCTGACGATGGTGCTGACGCTGCCGTCGGACGAGGCCGACGTCGAGCCGACCGAGACCCGCGCCACCGAGCTGGCCGACCAGGCGATCCGGGAGCGGCTGCGGCGCTGGCCGCGGGACGCCCAGCTGTCGTCGCGGCTCGGTTCGGCGGTACCGCCGGACCTGCCGGCGGAAGAGCCGCCGCGCCCCGACAGTGGGCCGGTGCCGCAGCCGGTGCACCCGTCCCGGCTGCCCAAACCAGACCAGAACCGGCCCAGACCGGGCGCGCGTGAAAGCGACAGTGACCAGGTGCGGCGCGACGAGGGCGACAACCGATGACCAGGATCCTGGTGGTCGACGACGAACCGCAGATCCTGCGGGCGATGCGGATCAACCTGCGCGCCCGCGGCTACGACGTTGACGTGGCGCCGGACGGCGGCACCGCGCTGCGCTCGGCCGCGGCCCGGCCGCCGGACCTGGTCGTGCTCGACCTGGGCCTGCCCGACATGGAGGGCACCGAGGTGATCCGCGGCCTGCGCGGCTGGACGACGGTGCCGATCATCGTGCTCTCCGGGCGCGCCGACAGCGCCGACAAGGTGGCGGCGCTGGACGCGGGCGCTGACGACTACGTGACCAAGCCGTTCGGGGTCGACGAGCTGCTCGCCCGGATCCGCGCGGTCACCCGGCGGATGGGCAGCACCACCGACGCGACCCCGGCGGTCAAGGTCGGCGCGTTCACCGTCGACCTGTCGGCCCGGGTGGTCGAGCCGCCGGACGGCGGGGTCGAGGTCCGGCTCACCCCGACCGAGTGGCACCTGCTCGAGATCCTGCTGCGCAACCCGGGCAAGCTGGTCAGCCAGCGGCAGCTGCTCCAGGACGTGTGGGGGCCGCAGTATCAGACGGAGACCAACTACCTGCGGCAATACATGGCGCAGCTACGCCGCAAGCTCGAGGCCGACCCGGGCCACCCTAGGCACCTGCTCACCGAACCCGGGATGGGCTACCGCTTCGCGCCGTGAGCAAGCGTCGTCAGCGACTTGACCAACATCGTGATCGTTTCGTTGACCCAGTGCGATATGCCGTCGTCGTCGGTCCACGCGTAGCCGGTGTCGATCCTGCCGTGCGGCCACTCGGCATAGCCGAGCCGCTCATAGAGCCGCCGCGCGTCCGGATTGTCGACGCCGACCCCCAGCGTGATCCGCTCATGACCGCGCGACCGGACCAGCGACTCGGCCGCCCGGATGATCAAGGTGCCGTAACCGCGGTTCTGCAGCCCCACCACCACCTCCAGGTGCACCAGCATCGGCACCCCCGGCAGGAACTCGTTGACCTCGGCCTCCGGCGCGGGGGAGAACGACACCCACACGTCGCCGACCGGCGCGCCGTCGACGCGGCCGACCAGCAGCACGCCCTCGGCGCGGGACTGTGCGGCCAGCCGGGCGGCGAAGAACGGGCGCTGGCCGAGCACCGCGACCAGGTTGTCGAGGACGCCGTCGTCGGCGGGCGCCACGGTGAATCCGGACATGTCCAGAGCCTGCCAGGCCGACGCAAAAGATTTTCTCGAGCGGGTGTCCTGCGCGCCGGTCCGCCGATCGTCCTTATCGTGGAGGCCGGTGAGAGGCGCCGGCCCGGCACAGCGAGGAGCGCGAGCATGCCACTGTACGCAGCGATCACCTATACGGCCGACGTCGACTGGACCCGGCCCGAGTTCGCCGCGGAGCTGGTCGAATACAACGAGTTCGGCGCGGCGGCCGCGGCGGTGCTGCGGGGCGGCAAGGCCCTGTATCCGACCGCGACGGCGACGACCGTGCGGGTCACCGGCGGCAAGGGCGGCGACGTGGTGGTCAGCGACGGCCCGTACGCCGAGACCAAGGAGGCCCTGACCGGCTTCTACCTGATGGAGTGCGCTGACCTCGACGAGGCGGTGCAGCTCGCGGCCCGGATCCCGGCCGCTTGGGCCGGCGCCGTCGAGGTCCGTCCGGTGATCGACTTCGGGAACTGACACGGACGAGTTGACCCGCCTCGTCCGGGACGAGCGCGCCCGGGTGCTGGCCACCATGGTCCGCGTGACCGGCGACGTCGACCTGGCCGAAGACGCGGTGCAGGACGCGGTCGTGCGGGCGCTGGAACGCTGGCCGGTCGACGGCGTCCCGGCGAGCCCGCGCGGCTGGCTCGTGGTGACGGCGAAGCGCCGCGCGGTGGATCTTGTCCGCCGCGAGGCGCGGCGCTCCGGGAAGGAGGCGGCCGCGATGATGCTGGCCGATCCCGGTGGCGAACCGCCCGAGGTGGTCCGCGACGACCTGCTCCGGCTGATCTTCACCTGTTGCCACCCGGCGTTGAGCGAGCCGGCGCAGGTCGCGCTCGCCCTGCGTACCCTGGGCGGCTTCTCGACCGCGGAGGTGGGGCGGGCGCTGCTGGTGCCCGAGGCGACCATGGCGAAACGGCTGACCCGCGCGAAGCAGAAGATCGCGCAGGCGCGGATCCCCTACCGGGTGCCCGCGGCGGAGCAGCTCCCGGGCCGGCTGCGGGCCGTCGCGGCCACGATCTATTTGATCTTCAACGAGGGGTACGCCGCCGGCAGCGGCGCCGACGTGTTGCGCACCGGGCTGACCGGGGAGGCGATCCGGCTGGCCCGGCTCCTCGTCGCACTGATGCCCGACGAGGCGACCGCGGCCGGGCTGCTGGCGTTATTGCTGCTGCACGACGCCCGCCGCCCGGCCCGGGTCGACGCCGCCGGCCTGCCGGTGCTCCTGGCCGACCAGGACCGGTCCCGATGGGACGCCGCCACGATCCGCGAGGGCGTCGAACTGGTCGGCGCCGCGCTGCGCCGCACCAGCGACCGGCCGGACCCCTACGTCGTGCAGGCCGCGATCGCCGCCTGCCACGACCTGGCGCCCAGCTACCGGGCGACGCCGTGGGACGCGGTCGTCTCCTGGTATGACGTGCTGCTGTCCATCTCGGACCAACCGGTGGCCCGGCTCAACCGGGCAGCCGCCGTCGCCGAGCGCGACGGGCCGGCGGCCGGGCTGGCGCTGGTCGACGCGATCGAGGGCCTGGACGGCTACCCGTGGTGGCACGCGTCCCGGGCCGAACTGCTGCACCGCCTCGACCGCCTGCCCGAGGCGGCTGACGCCGGCGCGCGGGCGGTCGCGTGCGGGCTGCCGGCGTCGCAGGCCGAGCGGCTACGCCGCCGGCTCGCGAGTTGACGGCGCCGGCGCGGCCAGTTCGGCCTTGCGGCGGGCCACTTGCGTGGCGAGGGCAGGCGGGTCGCAGGCCGCGAGGTGGTCGCGGACCAGCAGGTGGATGAAGCGGTATTCGCCGTCGGTGTAGGTGAGCAGACCGCGGTCGGCGGCGAAGCGCAGGAACGACCGCCGCCACGGCGACGGTTCACCGGCGGCGGCCATCGCGACGCGGGAGAGCGGAATGGAGAATATTTCGTGCAGGAACGTCGCCGGGCCGAGGCCGTAGACCAGGCCGGCCAGCCAGCCCGCGGTCGACGGCCAGAACGCTCCCGTTCCGGGCGTGATCAACAGCACCGCGGCACCGGTCCCGCCCAGGAGAATCACGAACAGGACTGCCAACCGGAGGTAGGAGCGGCCAACCGTCGCGCGGCCTTCGGGAAGGAAGGTGGCCACGAAGCCCACCGGCAGCAGCCCGGTCATGGTGGCCACGCCGACGGCCCATCCGGCGCCAAACGAGGGCGAGTATCCGAGCAGGAGGATCGCAACCGCGACGACCGCACCGACACCCGCGCAGATGCTACTGACGATCACAACAGCCGAGTCCCGGGCGCGGTCGAACCACCAGACCAGTGCGGCGCTGCAGGCGCCGCCGCCCAGCGCCGCCGCCGAGGCCGCGAGCGGTGCCGGCCGGGCCGGTCCCACCAGGGCCAACACGCCCAGCACGAGGGCACCCGCGGTCACGAATGCCGCGGCGCTGTAGGCGACGAGCACCGCCCGGTTGACGACCGGGCCGGACGCGCTCGTGAAGAGCAGCACCCAGAGGACCGCGACGGCGAACACTGCCGGCAGCACCGTCGCCGCCAGGCCCGTCGCCGTGGCCATGGCGGCCGTGCCCCAACCGAGGATCGCGATGCCCAAGACTGGCAGCAGCCAACCCTGAGTGAGGCCGACCACGCGATCCGGCAGGAATCGGTAGACGTCGTTGGCGTTGACGGCGACCACCCGGACGCCGGCGTTGTTGCGCTCAGCCCCGACGGCCAGGTGATGCAGCGCCCGCAGGGTGCGCTCGGTGTCGCTGTCCTGGCCGGCCCGGCGGCGGGACAGCACCTCGACCACGTAGGCGTCGAAGAGCAAGCGCCGTCGGGACACCGGGTCGGCCGACCCGGCGAAGGCGGCCCGGTCGGCGTTCGCGAGCACCGTGATGGACAGCATCAACGGTGTGGTCAGCACCTCCCACAGCTCGTCGTCGGCGTCGAGCCCCGAGATCACCGCCGCCAGCGACGGGTCGGCGGCGGTCAGGAACGTGCGGACCTGGTCGCGGGTCAACGGCCGGATGGTCACCGCGCCCTGAAGCCGCAGCCGCGCGCCGACCTGGTCGTAGTCCGCCTCACGGCAGCAGACGGCGACCCGGGTGACGCCGAGGGCGTTGATCTCGGCGACGCAGCGGGCCCGGTCGACTTCGGCGACCTCGTCGAGGCCGTCGAGTAGCAGGATGATCCGGTCGTCGCGCAGCCACGCCGCCCCGATCTGCGCGCCGATGAGGTAGCGGCGCGCCATCGCGTACACGATCCAGTCACCGAGCGGGAGGCGTTCGTCATTGACCGAACCTCGCAGCGTGAGGCGGCGGCGCAGCCGGACCCAGTCGGCGAGGTCGAGGACCACCGGGACGAACGGTGTGTCGGCGGTCGTGGCCTGGTCGACCAGGGCGACCGCGAGGTCGAGCAGCTGGGTTGTCTTGCCGGCGCCGGGTGCGCCGAGGATCAGCATCGACTCGTTGAGCTGGCCGAAGACGTCGGCGATGCCCAGCTCAGGAGAGAGCGTGAAGACGTCGCCGCTGACCCGGGCGACCAGATGGGCCGGCTGGCGCACGGCTGCCGGGCGCTCGTCGAGGGCCAGCGCGATCCGGACCCGTTCGGCCAGCGAGCCCTGTTGGCGCGCCGACACGTAGCGGGTCACCTGTGCGAGTGCTAGCGGGATGTTGCGCGGGTCGCCGACCCGGTGCCGGATGACCTTGTCGCGTGCGGCCGGGGCCAACCGGTCGACCGCTTCAAGCACGATGACCGCGACCACGCAGCCGATGGCGATCGGCCAGAGCCAACCGACAAACGGCCTCATCCAGCCCGGCGGGTCGCCGCCGGTGCTGATGTTGACCGCGAACGGCACGACCAGCAGGGTGGCCACCGCGCTCAGGGTGATCTGCAGAACGCGCAGGAGCGGTCGGCTCCGGCCCACTGGCGGCCTCCCGCGGACGGTCGAGGGTGGACGGTGCCGATCGTTTCAGTATTCGTCGTGCAGGCGCCACCAGCTGTACGGCTCGGTCTGTGGCCAGCCGAGCGGTGAGTCTTCCCAGTTCTCCTGCCGCCCGTACGGTGTCAGGTCGAGGATGTTGAAGTCGAAGCGCAGCCGGTCGACGCCGCGGCCGTTGGTGAAGTAGGTCTGGAACACGTCGACGCCGTCGGTGACGAACACGCTCAGCCCGAACCCTTGCGCGGCACCGTGGTCGCTGGCGAACGTGCTGCCGCGTGACGAATAGACCGGCACCGTCCACTCCATCCGGTGCCGGATCTGGTCGAGCTGCTCCAGCGGCATGTCGGACACGACCGCGTAGGAGACGCCGCGGGCGTGCAGGTGTTCGAGGCGGCCCACGTTGTCGGTGAAGCTCGCGCAGCCCGAGCAGATGTCGTCGGGGCCGTTGTCCATGAACTGGTAGACGACGAGCTGGTCGCGTCCCTCGAACAGGTCGCGCAAACTCGTTTTTCCGTCGCGGCCGGCGAACGCATAATCACCTGGCATCCGCACCATCGGCAGCCGGCGGCGTTCGGCGGCCAGGGCGTCCAGGGCGCGGGTGGCCGCTTTCTCCTTCACGCCGGGCCTGACGGTCAGCCGGCGGTTGCACGACGAGATCGTCGGGCCGGCGCTGCACGGGCGGAGCTACGCGGCGGCCCGGGTCGACACCGGGTCCGATGTGCTCGGCTTCGACACCGCCCGGTCGATGGACCACGACTGGGGCCCGCGGCTGCAGGTCTTCGTCGCCGACCGGGAAGCCGTGCCGGCCGTCCGCGCGACCGTCGACGCCGCCCTGCCGGCCACGTTCCACGGCCTGCCGACGCGGCCGCACGGCAACGGCGGGGAGTGCCTGGGCGTCACCGTCGACCCGCTCGACGACTATCTGCGAGCCAGCCTCGCCGTCGGTGACCCGGCCCGGCCGACGACCGCCGACTGGCTGGCGCTGCCGACCCAGCGGCTGGCCGAGTTCACCGGCGGCGCGGTGTTCCACGACGACCTCGGCGGGCTGACCGCGGCCCGGGCCGCCCTGGCCTTCTACCCGAACGACGTCTGGCGGTATGTGCTCGCCGCGCAGTGGACCCGGATCGACCAGGAGGAGCCGTTCGTCGGGCGGTGCGGCGAGGCCGGTGACGACCTGGGCAGCCGGATCGTCGCCGCCCGGCTGGCCCGCGACCTGATGCGGTTGTTCCTGCTGTTGGAGCGCCGCTACCCGCCGTACGCCAAATGGCTCGGCACCGCCTTCGCCCGGCTGCCCGGCGTGCCGCACGCGGCGCTGGCCGCCGCCCTGGCCGCCGGCGACTGGCGCGAGCGGGAGCGGCACCTGGTCGCCGCCGCCGGGCGGGCGGGGGAGCGCACCAACGAGGTCCTCGGCACCGCCATCGACCCGACGCCGGGCCGCTTCCACGACCGGCCCTACGCGGTGCTCGGCAGCGCCCGGTTCGCCGCCGCGCTAACCGCCAAGATCACCGATGTCGAGCTGCGCGACCGGCCGCCGGTCGGCGCCGTCGACCAGTTCGTCGACAGCACCGACGTGTTGTCGCATGTCGGACGCGCCCGGGCCGCGGCGCGCGGGTTCGAGGGACCACGGAGCGGCCCGAACGACCGTTAAGCTTGCGGTGTGCTCAGTGCGGAGCTCTACCCACCCGAGCGGCTGGTGGCCGCCCAGCGTGCGACGGCCGGGATCGGCCTCGACGCGCTGCTCATCACGCCCGGCTCCGACCTGCGCTACCTCACCGGCTACGACGCGCACGCCCAGGAGCGGTTGACCTGCCTGGTGCTGCCCGCCCGGGGTGAGCCGACCCTGGTCGTGCCGACCCTGGAGCGGCCCGCCGCCGAGGTCGCCACCAGCGGCCTGCGGATCGTCGACCACCGCGACGGCGACGACCCCTACCCGCTGGTGGTCGAGGCCCTCGACCGCCCGCCGACTGTGGTGGCGCTCGGCGACCGGATGTGGGCGGCACAGGTGCTCGCGCTCCGGGCCGCCCTGCCCGGCACCGAGCAGCGCCTCGCCGGCGACGTGCTCGCCGAGCTGCGGATACGCAAGTCACCGGCCGAGGTCGAGGCGCTGCGCGCGGCCGGCGCGGCGATCGACGCGGTGCACGACCGGATGGGCGAGTGGCTGTTACCGGGCCGCACCGAGCGGCAGGTCGGCGTCGACATCGCCGAGGCGATCCTGGCGGCCGGGCACGCCACCGTCGACTTCGTGATCGTCGCGTCCGGCCCCAACGGGGCGAGCCCGCACCACGACACCGCCGACCGGGTGATCCGCGCCGGCGAGCCGGTGGTCGTCGACATCGGCGGCACCATGCCGTCGGGCTACTGCTCCGACTCCACCCGCACCTACGTGGTCGGCCCGGCGCCGGCCGACGTGGTCGACTTCTACGCGGTGCTGCGGGCCGCCCAGCGCGCCGCCGTCGACGCGGTCCGCCCCGGCGTGACCTGCGCACAGGTCGACGCGGCCGCCCGTGACCTGATCACCGCCGCCGGCTACGGGCCCGCGTTCCTGCACCGAACCGGCCACGGCATCGGCCTCGACGGGCACGAGGAGCCCTACATCGTGGCCGGCAACGAACTGCCGCTGGAGCCCGGCATGGCGTTCTCCATCGAGCCCGGCATCTACCTCGCGGGCCACGCCGGCGCCCGCATCGAAGACATTGTCGTCTGCGCCGACGGGGGAGCAGACGTCCTCAACACCACAACCACGGAGTTGGCCGAACTATGACCATCGACCGCATCCTGCCCACCGAGGAAGCCGGAGATCTCCTCGACCTCACCACGGAGATCGCCGACCAGGAACTGGCGCCGATCGCCGCCGACCACGAGGCCCGCCGCGCGTTCCCGCGGGAGGCGATCCGGGTCCTGGGCCGCGCCGGCCTGCTCGGCCTGCCCTACCCGGAGGAATACGGCGGTGGCGGCCAGCCCTACGAGGTCTACCTGCAGGTACTGGAGATCCTCGCGTCGCGCTGGCTGGTCGCGGCCGAGGCGGTCAGCGTGCACACGCTGGCCTGCTACCCGGTGGCCTCCGTCGGCAACGAGCAACAGCGCAAGCTGCTGCCCGACATGCTCGGCGGCGAGTTGCTCGGCGGCTACTGCCTCTCCGAGCCGCAGGGCGGCTCCGACGCGGGAGCGCTGAGCACCCGGGCGGTCCGCGACGGCGACGCCTACGTCATCGACGGCATGAAGGCGTGGATCACCCACGCGCACGACGCCGACTTCTTCAACGTCTTCGCCCGCACCGGCGGCCCCGGCCCGGGCGGCATCTCCTGCCTGCTCGCCGACGCCAACACGCCGGGCATCGTGCCGCAGGCGCCGGAGCGCACCATGGGCCTGCACGCCTCGCCGATCGCCCAGATCGCGTTCGACGGCGCCCGGGTGCCCGCCGACCGGCTGGTCGGCGACGAGGGCACCGGCTTCGGCATCGCGATGCGCGCCCTCGACTCGGGGCGGCTCGGCATCGCCGCCTGCGCGGTCGGGCTGGCCCAGGCGGCGCTCGACTACGCGGCCGGCTACGCCCGCGAACGCGAGCAGTTCGGCACCCGGCTGGTCGACTTCCAGGGCATCGGCTTCATGCTCGCCGACATGGCCACCCAGGTCGCCGCCGCCCGCGCGCTGACCCTGGCCGCGGCCCGGCTGCGCGACCACGGCCGGCCCTACTCGACCGAGGCGGCCAAGGCCAAGCTGTTCGCCACCGACATGGCGATGCGGGTGACCACCGACGCGGTGCAGGTGCTCGGCGGCTACGGCTACGTCGCCGACCACCCGGTCGAGCGCTACATGCGCGAGGCCAAGGTGCTCCAGATCGTCGAGGGCACCAACCAGATCCAGCGCCTGGTGATCTCCCGGTCGCTGGCGAAGGGATAGCCTCGCGGGCGTGGTCGATGCCACCGGGGCCGTCGAGGAGGTCTGGCGCGCCGACGCCGCCGGGATGCGGGCCGTGCTGGCCCGCCGCCTCGGCGACCTCGACCGGGCCGAAGAGGCCCTCCAGGACGCCGTAGGCGAGGCGCTGCGCCGCTGGCCCACCGAGGGGGTGCCGGAGCGGCCCGCGGGCTGGCTGGTCACCACGGCGTGGCGCAAGGCCCTCGACGGGCTGCGCCGAGAGACGACCGGCCGGGAGAAGGCGGCCCGGCTCGCCCTGGAGCCGCCCGCGGCACCGACCGGCGACGACCGACTCGCGATGATCTTCGCCTGCTGCCACCCGGCGCTCAGCGAGCCGGTCCAGGTCGCGCTCACCCTCTCGGCGGTCAGCGGCCTGTCCACCGAGGAGATCGCCGCCGCCCACCTGGTGCCGACGGCGACGATGGCGCAGCGGCTGGTGCGGGCCAAGCGGGCGCTGCGCGGCGCCCGCTTCGACGTCCCCGGCGACCGGCTCCCGGCCGTGCTCGCCACCGTCTACCTGGTCTTCAACCAGGGCTACGACGCGGTCCGGCGGGACCTGGCCCGGGAGGGCCTCGATCTGGCTTGCCAGGTCGCCGCGCTGATCCCCACCTCGGCCGAGGCGGAAGGGCTGGCCGCGCTGCTCACCCTGCACGAGGCCCGGGCCGCCACCCGGGTCGACGCCGCGGGCCGGCTGGTGCTGCTCGCCGACCAGGACCGGTCGCGGTGGGACAAGACCATGATCACATCGGGGGTACGCCGGCTCGGCCGCGCCGCCAGCCTCGGCCCACCGGGGCCCTACCAGCTCCAGGCGGCCATCGCCGCCCAGCACGCGCTCGCCCCGTCGTACGCGGCGACCGACTGGGCCGCCGTCCGCGGCCTCTACGACCGGCTGCTGGAACTGCGCCCCTCGCCGGTAGTGGCGCTGAGCCGGGCCGTGGCGACCGGCTTCGTCGACGGCCCGGCGGCGGCGCTGGCCGAGGCCGACGCGCTCGAGGAGCGGCTGGCCGGCTACCGGATGTGGCACGCGACCCGGGCCGACCTGCTGGCCCGGCTGGGCCGCACGGCCGAGGCGGCGGACGCGACCCGCCGGGCGTTGGCGCTGGCCACCAACGACGCCGAACGGGACCTACTGGCCCGCCGCCTCGCCGCGTTCCCGCCGGTCAGTTCATGACCGGGCGCACCTGCACCGTCTCCCGGAACGGGACGATCCCCGGCCAGGTCGCCGCGATCGCGACCGCCTCGTCGGCGTCGGCGACGTCCAACGGCACGATGCCGCCGATCACCTCCTTGAGCTCGACATAGGGGCCGTCGGTCACCGCGGTGCGGCCGGCCTCACCGGCGGCGATCGTGCGGGTCGCGGCGGCCGGGCCGAGCATCGCCCCGCCCGGCAGCACCTTGCCGGTGGGCAGCCAGCGGGCGTACCAGTCGCGGATCTGCCCCATCACCTCCCGGGTGGCCTCGTCGTCGCCACTCCAGGCGGCTTCCTCACCGCTGATCAGCATCAGGAACCGCATGCGTTCTCCTAACGGTCGATGGTCGGGCGGACCTCGACCTGGTCGCCGAGCGCCTCGATGCCCGGCCAGGTCGCCGCGCAGGCGATCGCGTCGTCGATCGAGCCGGCCTCCAGCAGCATGAAACCGCCGACCACGTCCTTGATCTCGATGTAGGGACCGTCGGTGACCTCGGCCTTGCCGTCGGCACCGCGCCGGACCGTCTTGGCCGTGGCGACCGGCTGCAACTCGGCGCCGCCCTCCACGATCACCCCCGCCTCGTGCCACTTCTCCCACCAGGCGTTGATCGTCTCCATCACCACTTCGGCGTCGGGGCCCTCCCAGTTCGACTCGGGTCCACAGATCATCATCACGTAGCGCATTTGTTCGCCTTTCTCGTCTCTTCGGACCGTGCCATTGGGATGACGAACGGCACCGTGGCGGGATCGACATCGCCGTGGAAGCAACCTGCCGGTAGTTTCTTGCGCGTGGAGGACATTGACCGCGCCATCGTCGCAGCCCTGACCGCCGACGGCCGGCTGTCCTACACCGACCTCGCGGAACGCGTGGGGCTGTCGGTGTAGGACAGCCGCCAGCGGGTCCGCCGGCTGGAGCAGCGCGGGGTGATCCGCGGCTACACCGCCAAGGTCGCCTACGACGCGATCGACCTGCCGCTGGCCGCGTTCGTGGCGATCCGCCCGTTCGACCCGTCGCAGCCCGACGACGCGCCCGAGCGGCTGGCGCACATCCCGGAGATCGAGTCCTGCTACTCGGTCGCCGGCGACGACTTCTACCTGCTCCTGGTGCGGGTGGCCGGCCCGGCCGACCTGGAGCGGGTGCTCCAGGAGATCCGGACCGCGGCCAACGTCACGCACCGCACCACGGTGGTGCTGTCGACACCCTACGAGGGCCGGTCGCCCAAGGTGGCCCTCACTGACCCGAGTTCCACTGCTGGATGACCCGGGTGCTGTGCTCGTGGCCGAGCTCAGACAGCGTGGCGGTGTCGAGCTTGAGCAGCCCGCCGCCCTCGGCGCCCAGCCCGATCCAGCGGGCGCCGACGACCCGCAGGCAGTGGCCGTGCCCGACCAGCGCCACGTCACCCTCGTCGAGCAGCTTGGCCGCCTTGGCCAGCAACCGGTCGACCCGCACGCCGACCTGCGCGGGCGTCTCGCCCTCGGGCGCCCCGTCGGTCCACAGCGACCAGGTCGGGTCGTGGCGCTGGTGGATCTCGGCCGAGGTGATCCCCTCGTAGCGGCCGTAGTTCCACTCGGCGAGGTCGTCGTCGACCTCGGTGACCCGCAGGCCGGCGATCTCCGCGGTGCGCAGCGCCCGGCGGCGCGGGCTGCTGATCACGGCGGCGAAGGGCCGCCCGGCCAGCCGGGCGCCGATCTCGCGGGCCTGTAGCTCGCCGTCGGCGGTCAGGTCGATGTCGGTGTACGAGGTGTGCTGGCCGGTCCGGCTCCACTCGGTCTGTCCGTGCCGGACCAGCACGATCTCCGCCATGCCATCCATCCAACCGGAGCCCCGCCCGGCGCGCTGGCCGAATCATCGTCCTAGGACGCCTTACAGGGTGTGCCCCGGTCCATAGATCAACCCGGCGGCGGGGGACCGGTAGGGTCGGCCGCATGACCATCCGTCCTATCCGGCTGCTCGGCGACGCGGTGCTGCGGGCCGACTGCGACCCCGTGCGCAGCTTCGACGCGGAGTTGCGGGCGCTGGTCACGGACCTGATGGACACGCTGCTCGGCGAGCCCGGCCGGGCCGGCGTGGCCGCCAACCAGATCGGCGTCAGTGCCCGGGTGTTCGGCTACGACGCCGACGGCCAACGCGGGCACGTGGTCAACCCGTCGATCACGGTCTCCGAGGAACTGCAGGACGGCGACGAGGGCTGCCTGTCCATTCCGGAGCTCTACTTCCCGACGCCGCGGGCCATGCACGCCACGGTGACCGGCTTCGACCAGCACGGCGAGCCGCTGACGGTGTCCGGCAGCGGGTTCCTGGCCCGGGCACTGCAGCACGAGACCGACCACCTGACCGGTCGCCTCTTCGTCGACACGCTCCGCGGCCAGACCCGCCGCGAGGCGCTCCGCGCCATTCGCGCGGCACCCTGGACCCGCCGCACCTCCTGACGCATGCCCGCGCCGCACTCCTCCCATCCTAGGACGCCTTACCGGTAGTGCCGGCAGTCGCAATGACAAATCAGCGCCGATGGCGCTATGGGCCGGTCGGGAAGTTCTAGGTGCGCCTTAAAACTGTTATCCGGCGCTCGCCCCGGTCGTCTCCTGTGCGCCACGATGGGGCGGCTTCAGGGAGAGGTGCGATGCGCGAAGGGTACGAGCAGGCGTTGGTCGTCGCTGCTCGCGACGGTGATCCGCGGGCGGTCGACCGGCTGGTCGCCGGGTATCTGCCGCTGGTCTACAACGTGGTCGGTCGCGCGCTCGATGGGCACGCCGATGTCGACGACGTCGTGCAGGAGACGATGCTGCGCTGCGTGACCGGCCTGCAGGGACTGCGCGACCCGGCGAGTTTCCGGGCCTGGCTGGTCGCGATCGCGGTGCGGCAGGTGCGCGACCGGCAGGCGGACCCCTATCGGGCGCGGCAGGCCGGGCACCCCGGCGACCCGCACGACCTCACCGACCCGGGTGCCGACTTCGCCGAGCTGACGATCCTGCGGCTGGAGCTGTCCGGGCAGCGGCGCGAGGTGGCCGAGGCGACCCGGTGGCTCGACCCGGACGACCGCGAGCTGCTGTCGCTGTGGTGGCTGGAGTCGTCCGGTGAGCTGACCCGCGATGAGCTCGCGCAGTCGCTGGGCCTGACCAACCAGCACGCGGCCGTCCGCGTGCAGCGGATGAAGGAGCGGCTCGACGCGGCCCGGGTGCTGGTGCGGGCCCTGCACGCCCGGCCCCGCTGCGAAGAGCTGAACGGGCTGGTCGCCGGCTGGTCCGGGCGCCCGGACGCGCTGTGGCGCAAGCGGCTGGCCCGGCACTCGCGCGACTGCGCGCACTGCGGGTCGAGTTGGACGCAGCTGGTCGCCGCCGAGCGGCTGCTGGCCGGCGTGGGCCTGGTCGCGCCGGCGGCGGGGCTCGCCGCGGCGATGGTGACCGCGGCCGGCGGCGCGTCGGCGGGTGCTGTCGTAGGCGCCGCTGCCGGTGCGGGCTGGAACGGCGCCACGAGCGCCACCGGCGCGGCCGCGCTGCCGGGCGCCACAGGCACGACGGCGACGACCGCCGGCAAGACAGCGTGGTTGCCGAAGCTGCTGCACGGGTTCGTGATCAGCAAGCCGATCGCGGCCGCGGCGGCCACGGTCGCGGTGGCGGCCGCCGCGGTGGTCACCTTCGGGGTGGTCCGCGACGATGACGCGGTGCCCGCCGCGGCCCTGTTGCCTCCTGCGGTATCGGGGGCGCCGTCGCCCGTATCCTCCGCTGATCCGGCACCGACGACGGCGCCGCCGGCAACACCCACCGCGCGACCGACCCCGAAGAAGACCACGGCGAAGCCGGTGGTGCCGTTGCCGCCGACCCGCAAGACGGCGAAGAAGGGTGCCGCGGTCTGGGACTTCCCCGCCGTGAACGCGGGCCTGAAGGCGGTCGGCGCGTCCTGGTATTACAACTGGGGTTCGAACAACGACCGGATGCCGGCCTCGGGTGTCGAGTTCGTGCCGATGATCTGGGGCACGGCCAACGCGACCGACTCGACGTTGGCGCAGGCCAAGCGCGGTTCAACGAGCCGGACATGGCGGAGCAGGCCAACATGACGCCGGCCAAGGCGTTGGAGCTGTGGCCGAAGCTACAGGCGACCGGGATGCGGCTGGGCAGCCCGTCGGTGGCGTTCGGCGCGGCCGACAACGGCAGATGGCTGGACCAGTTCATGAAGGGCGCGAAGCAGAAGGGCTACCGGGTCGACTTCATCACCCTGCACTGGTATGGGGGTGACTTCTCTTCGGCGGCGGTCGGGCAGCTCAAGGGCTACATCCAGCAGGTGTACGCGAAATACAAGCTGCCGATCTGGCTGACCGAGTTCGCGCTGATCCGCTTCGACGGGTCGGGTGCGCACTATCCGACCGACGCGCAGCAGGTGTCGTTCATCAACGGGGCGACGGACATGCTCCAGGGCCTGTCGTACGTGGAGCGCTACTCCTGGTTCGGCCTGCCGTCGACGTCCGACAGCCACACCGGCCTCTACAAGGAGAGCGGCGCGCTGACGCCGATGGGCACCGCCTACCGGGCGGCGGGCTGATCCGCGAGCAGGTGCTCGTAGGGGAACCCGTCGACGAGTTCGGCGCGGCGGGCGGACAGGTCGCGGAGCCCGGACTCGATGTGCGCGTGGTCGACGAGGTCGGGTTCGGCGCTGTCGCGGACTTTGAGGCGCTGGCCGATGGCGGCGCCGGCGAGGTCTTCGGCGAGCCGGTCGGCGGGGACGCCACAGGTGGTGTGGTGTTCGCTGAGGCGGACCCGTTCGACGACGTAGCCGCCTTCGCGGAGTTGGAGCCAGGCCCAGCCCTCGGCGGGGCCGCCGGCCCAGCGGACCCGGATGCCGCGGATGATCGGGTCGAAGAGCTCGCGGGCGCCATAGGCGTCGACGGCGGCGGCGCGGGCGACCGAGGAGAGGTCGTTGACGTAGCCGGTGCGGCCGTCGGGGAGCCGGCCGACGATATCGCGGTAGCCGAGCCCGTCAGCAGACCCGTCGGCGAAGGTGCGCGCGTCGAGCACGTACCCCATGATCTGGGTGCCGTGGTGTGCGGCGGTCAGGGTCGGCGAGCCGATCCGGATCAAAGGCAGGCCGACGGCGTCGCAGACGGCGGTGGTCATCCGGGCGGCGCGGGCGCTGGCGCCGCCGGCGGTGTCGTCGGTGAACAGCAGCGCGAACTCGGGCCGGTCGGTGGCGGCGTCGGTGACCAGGTAGTCGAGGACGACGGTGCCGGCCGTGTTCCACTGACCGGCGGTGACGCCGGTGGGTTTGCGGCCGATCACCTGGCCGAGGCGGCGTCCGGTGTGGACCCGGCGGCCGGCACGCAGGATGGATGGCGTCACGGGCCGACGCTAACCCACGGGTCCGACGGTCAACACCTCCGGGTACGGGTGGCGGAGGAAGTCGTGGTGCGAGATGTCCCAGCCGTAGGCGCCGGTGCGGGCGAAGACGAGCACGTCGCCGACCCGCAGCCGGTCGACGTGCTGGCCGCGGGTGAGCACGTCGCGGGGGGTGCACAGCTCGCCGGTGGCGTCGACGGGGACGCCGGATACCTCCGGACGGGTGTACGGGTAGGGCCAGTCGTCGACGGGTAGCACGGTGAACGGGTGGCTGTAGCCCCAGGCGGCGGGTAACCGGAAGTGGTGGGTGCCGCCGCGCAGGACGGCGAACCAGCGGCCGTGGTTGCGCTTGAGGTCGATCACCTCGGCGGCATACCAGCCGGTGTCCGCGGCGACGTAGCGTCCGGGTTCGACCGTCAGGGTCACCCCTGGGGGTGGCTTTCGCAGGTTCAGCTGGTCGAGGTCGAAGCGGGTGTCGCCGGTGTAGTCGATGCCGAAGCCGCCGCCGGCGTTGACGTAGCGCAGCGGGATGCGCAGGCGCTCGGCGGCGGTGATGGACCAGGTGACGGCGTCGTCGATGAAGGCGGCGTGGGCGGCGGCGTCCAGGTTGTTGGAGACAGCGTGCAGGTGGAAGCCGGTCACTCTCAGGTCGCGGGGGAGCGTGTCGAGGTCTTCCTCGGCGATCCCGAACGGGGTCGGTGTGCCGGTCATCCGGTGGCTGCCTTCCGGTGCCGCGGCGGCGCGGTTGACCCGCAGGGCGGCGCGGACGGGCCGGCCGGCGGCGAGGTGGGTGAGGCGGCGGGCCTCGTGGGCGCTCTCCACGTGGATCATCGCTTTGGCGTCGACGGCGGCGGTGAGCTCGGCGTCGGTCTTGGCGGGGCCGGCGAACGCGATTTCCCGGGCGCCGGCGGCGAGCGCCAGGTCGAGCTCCCCGCCGGAGGCGACCTCGAGGCCGTCGGCGTGCGCGGCGATGGCGCGCAGCAGGTCGGGGTTGCCGTTGGCCTTGACCGCGTAGAGGACGCGGGTGCCTTCGGGCAGGGCGGCGCGGATGGCGGTGATCCGGTCGACGGCGATGGC
>Ga0193743_1000599_pt1 | contig 28238 bp, 26 predicted proteins | sample L2c2metaG_FD_143038 | JGI IMG/M metagenome (GOLD analysis project Ga0193743, IMG submission 143038) | Soil microbial communities from a riparian zone of the East river system, Colorado, United States - L2c2 | ecosystem: Environmental > Terrestrial > Soil > Riparian zone | place: USA: East River...
CGCGGGCGTCCGCTCTTGGCGGTGGTTCTGGATCAAGCGGGTACGCTGTTCGAGGTGGAAGCGCGTGCCGCTCTGATGGCGGCATTACGCAGTGTTCGTCTGGTAGCGATTGCCAAGCCGGGGGAGTGGCGGGCGAAATTGACGGATCGCTGGGGCGAGAAGCTGGAAATAATCGAAGATGCGGCGGGAGAGTACGCACGATCGGCCGAATTTGTGCAGCTTATCTTGAACCGAGCCGTGTTGAACCGGGATGGATTGCGGTGAATAGACCCTTATTAGTGGTCCGGCTGGGCGCCATGGGGGACATCATTCATACTCAACCCGCGGTGGCCAGTCTGAAGCTAAGCTTTCCGGAGAGGCGCATCACCTGGGTAGTGGCGCGCAAATGGATAGAACTGCTGGAGGGCAATCCGTACATCGATCGGGTGCTGCCTTTCGATCGCAAGGCACTGGAATCGGCAACGGAAGCGTGGAGTGAGTTGCGGAAGCTGAAACCCGAAATCGCGATTGACTTTCAGGGCTTGATTCAGTCGGCGCTGGTGGGGCGCGCGGCCCGGCCAGATCAGTTCGTCGGGCTCGATGGGAGCATCGTTCGCGAGAAATTGGCCGCCTGGTTTTATACGGATAAAGTGAAGGCGCGCGGACCGCATCGCGTGGAGAGAAATTTGCAACTGGCTCAACAGGCGGGCGCAAAACGTCTGACCGCGCAGGCCTGGATTCCGCGGGGCAAACCGGAAGGGCAGCTACCCGCGGGAGGCTTCGTGCTGGCGAATCCCTTCGCGGGCTGGGCGGGCAAGCAGTGGCCGCTTGGGCACTATGAGGAAGTGGCGCGTTTGCTGGAACAAGCGGGCTTGTCCCTGGTCGTGAATGTGCCGCTGGGCCGCGCCGAAGAAATGCGGCGGTCCGCGCGATTGAAGGTCCACATTTCCGGTATTCCCGGATTGATAGACGCCACGCGCAGAGCTTTGGCGGTGGTGGGCGTGGATAGCGGTCCCTTGCATCTGGCGGCGGCGCTGGGCAAGCCGGGCGTGGCCATTTATGGACCGACCGATCCCGCGCAAACCGGTCCGTTTCGGAGCCGCATGACTGTACTGCGCGCGGAAAACGTGACTACCACTTACCGGCGGGATGCTGAAATCCATCCGAGTATGCGGCAGATCAGCGCGGACCAGGTTGCGGACGCGCTGTTCAGTTCCATCGCGAACGCCACAAGCGAAAGCATTCAGCCTTCGGCGGTACGCGAGACGTTGTGATGTTTCCCAAGCCCTACGCCGATTTCGTGCAGCGCCTGCGCGTGCCCGCCGGCTTCCTGCTGCTCATCACCTTTGGATGGCTTTCCCAACCTACGCTCGATTCACTAGTCACCGGGCTGCCGGTAGCGATAGTGGGCCTGTTGCTGCGCGGCTGGGCGGCCGGGCATTTGGCCAAAAATCAGAGGCTGGCCATGAGCGGTCCGTATGCGCGCATGCGCAATCCCCTGTATGCCGGAACGCTGACCGCGGCTTTAGGCATTGTCATCGCGGCCCGCAACGTGTGGCTAGGTCTGTTGTTTGCCTTCGTCTTTCTGTTGGTTTACTTGCCCGCCATCGAACTGGAAGAGCAGCATCTGCGGACAATTTTCCGGGAATATGCGCCCTATGCCGAGCGCGTCCACCGCTTTTTGCCCATAGCGAAGTGGCCGGGCCGACCAGGCGTTTTCGCCTGGTCGCTGTACCGGCGAAACGAGGAGTACAAAGCGGCTATTGGCTTCGCCATAGCGGTGGCGTGGCTCGGCTGGCGGTGCTGGCTTAGCCTCTCAAACGGACGGTAGGCATCCTTGCTTGCTGTGTTACTCTTCGGCTGATGAGAGTTGGCGTCTTTACCGCATTACTATCGCAATTTCCATTAGAAAAAGTCTTTGAGAAGCTCAAGAAATTGAACATCTCCACCGTGGAAGTCGGCACCGGAAATTATCCCGGCGATCCGCACTGCAGCCTGTCCATGCTGGACAACAAACAGGCGCTGTCCGAGTTCAAGAAGAAGCTGGATGATCACGGCTTCACCATTAGCGCGTTAAGCTGCCATGGCAATGCGCTGCATCCCGACGCTGCCGTGGCAAAGGCATACGCCGAGACCAGCAAACGCACCGTGGAACTGGCCGCCAAACTGGGTGTTCCGGTGGTCATCGACTTTTCAGGCTGTCCGGGTGATAGCGACAGCGCCAAATACCCGAATTGGGTGACCTGCCCCTGGCCTCCGGAATATCTGGATGTCCTGGACTGGCAGTGGGAAAAGAAAGTGACTCCCTACTGGACCAAGCACGGGAAGTTTGCCGCCGATCATGGCGTGAAAATCGCTATCGAAATGCATCCGGGCTTCGTGGTTTACAGTCCGGAGACGCTGCTGAAGCTGCGCTCTATCGCCGGCGACAGCGTGGGCTGCAACTACGACCCGAGCCATATGTTCTGGCAGAGCATCGACCCGATCAAGGCCATTCGCATCTTGGGCGATAGCATTTTTCACGTACACGCCAAGGACACGGAGATTTACGATTTCAACCTTCCGAAGACGGGCGTGTTGGATACGAAGAAGTATACGGACGAACGGAATCGCGCCTGGATTTTCCGCTCGTGCGGGTACGGCCATCCGGCTGGCTGGTGGAAGGAATTCATCTCCACGCTGCGTATGTACGGCTATGACTACGTGCTCTCGATTGAGCACGAAGATACGCTCATGTCGCCGGACGAAGGCTTAACCAAAGCGGCGGAGTTTCTTAACGAGATTGTCATTCGTGAGCAGCCTGCCGCACCGTGGTGGGTCTAGCAAGCACATAACGTTTCTGCTCCTGCTATTGGACGTTTGCGAACACAAGGCTAAAATGGTAACGTTTCGCAACGTTCAATAACCAGGAGAATCATGGCTGGAAAGAAAATCGGCATTCTGACGGGTGGCGGTGACGTGCCCGGCTTGAATGTCGTTATCAAGGGTGTCACTTATCGCGCAACCACGGACGGGCATAGCGTAACCGGAATCCGTTTGGGTTGGAAGGGATTGACTGACCTGAATTTCAATGATCCAGCAAGCGTGCAGCGCTATATTCTGCCGCTGACTCGCGAAAATACCGCGCGCATCGACCGGACCGGTGGAACGTTTTTGCATACCAGCCGCACCAATCCATCGAAGATGCGCAAGGTGCCGGAATTTCTGAACGCGGCTGATTTTCCCTCCACGCAGACCACGAAAAACGGAGAGACTTTCACCACCTACGACATGACCAAGCGGGTGCTGGCAAACCTGGAAAAGTTAGGCATCGATTCACTGGTTGCCATTGGCGGGGACGACACGCTTAGCTACGCGGCAGTGCTCGACAAGAAGGGCGTCCACGTCACTGGAATTCCGAAGACCATGGACAACGACGTGCGGAACACCGAATACTGTGTTGGCTTTTCGACCGCGGTTACGCGCGCCATGGAAGCGATTCAGCGGCAGCGCACGACGGTTGGCTCGCACGAACGCGTCGGCATTTTCCGCGTGTTTGGCCGCGATGCCGGCTATACGGCGCTTTACACCGCCTATGTGAGCTCGGTCCGCTGCGGTATTCCCGAGTACCAGTTCGATCTTGACCACATGATCGATCTGATCATGACCGACAAGCAAGCGAATTCGAGTAACTACGCCCTATTGATTCTGTCTGAAGGCGCTTCCTGGAAGGGTTATCAGGTGAAGGAATACGGCGACCCCGATGCCTTCGGGCACCGCAAGAAGTTCAGCGTGGCCGAAGCATTCAGTGACGAGATTATCGCCCGCACCAAATCCGAGACGGTGGTCAGCGATCTGACCTACGACCTGCGCAGCGGCGCGCCGGATTTCCTGGATCACCTGGTGGCGAATACCTTCAGCACCATGGCGTATGATGCGATTACTTCGGGGAAATTCGGTTTAATGGCTGCTATTTCCGACGGGAAATTCGCCATGGTTCCTATACCCGATCCCAAACTCGGGCCGCGCAAGGTAGATATCGCCAGCATGTACAACACGGAACGCTACCGGCCCACCTACACCAGCAAAGAAGGCTTGCCGGTGTTTCTGACCCATTCCTAAAATGACCGAAACCGCATCAGCAGCCGAGCTTCCACTCTCCGAAGTAGTGGAAGCGCAGGGCCACCTCATTGATTCGCACATCATGGAGCAGATCTTCGACGCAGTGGTCGAGTTCGGCGGGCAATTCCAGGTAGAGCATTTCTCGATAGGCCGCACCAACGGCGATCCGTCTAACCTGCGTCTTCGCGTATCGGCAGAATCGGCCGAGCGGATGGAGAACATGATGACGCAACTGCTCGCCCTCGGCTGCGCGCCGGTCGATACGACCGATGCCGAGCTGAAACCGTCGGAGGGCGATACCTGCGCGCCGGAAGATTTCTATTCCACCACCAATCAGAAGACGCTGGTGCGGCATGGCGGCCAGTGGCTCGAAGTGGGCAGCCAGCGCATGGACGCCATGATTGTGGTGAAAGACGGCAAGGCAGTCTGCCGCCGCTTGCGCGATGTGAAAGCAGGCGATTTCATTGTTACCGGCATGAAGGGGATTCGCGTAGTGCCGGTAGCGAAAGAGCGCGACCGGTTGGCGTTCGCCTTCATGAGCAACGAAATCTCTTCGGAGCGCCAGGTGGAGACGGCGGTGGAGCAGACCGCCGCTATCCTGCGGCAGGTGCGCCTGGATGGGAAAAAAATCGTAGCCGTGGCCGGGCCGGTCGTGGTGCATACCGGTGGCGGCGTGCCGCTCTCGCGGCTGATTCGCGCGGGTTGGATCGATGTTGTGCTGGCGGGGAATGCGCTGGCCGTGCATGATATTGAAGCCGCGCTGCTCGGTACCTCGCTGGGCGTGCGCGCCTCGGACGGACGGCAGGAACAGCATGGGCATCGCAATCACATGCAGGCGATCAACGCCATCAATCGCGCGGGCGGCATCAAACAAGCGGTTGCATCCGGGCGGCTGACCCAAGGTGTCATGTACGAATGCGTCAAGGCAAATGTGCCCTTCGTGCTGGCGGGAAGTTTGCGCGACGACGGCCCGCTGCCCGATGTGATTACCGACATGAACGCGGCGCAGGATGCCTATGCCGAGCAGTTGAAAGGCGCCGGCGTGGTGCTGTGCCTCAGTTCGATGCTGCATTCCATTGCGGCGGGCAACATGCTGCCGGCCTGGGTAAAGATTGTTTGCGTCGACATCAACCCCGCCGTACCGACGAAGGTGAGCGACCGTGGAACCGGGCAGGCGGTTGGAGTCGTCACAGATGTGGGGCTTTTCCTGGAATTGCTCTCCACGAAGCTGGACTCCGCCAAGCTGGATGCGAAATGAAGAAGAACCGTCAATATACGGATGAGCATGCCGCGGCGGGCGTCGAAGCGCCGCTGCCGGAAATCGAAACCTGGCCGAACCAGTATGGCGAGTATGAAATCGAAATCGTAATGCCGGAGTTTACGTCGATATGTCCTAAGACCAGCCTGCCGGACCATGGCGCTCTACGGCTGGTGTATACTCCCGGACGGCATTGCCTGGAATTGAAATCACTCAAGATGTATATGCTGGCTTATCGCAATCTGGGCATTTTTCAGGAGAACGTGGTCAACCGCTTTCTGCGGGATGTGGTGAAGGCGGCCGATCCAAAGGAAGCGACGGTTGTTGGCGATTTTGAGGCGCGTGGTGGAATTTCCACTAGCGTGACCGCAACTTACAAGCAGAAAAAGAAATAGGCAGGCAGCCGACGGAACATGAGCAAGCTACTTATCCCCGCGCTGGTTCTTGTTTCGTCCACCGGCGTTTATTCCGCTTACGCGGCCGAGTTTCAGAGTGGCCAGGCGGCCCGGGCCGTCATTGGGCAGTCTTCTTTTTCGTCACGCGACCCTGGAATTGCCGCGCATTCGCTGTTTATCTCGCAGGGCCGCCTCTATGCCGCCGACTCCACCGATCATGTGCAAACGTTTGATCTCGGCAAAATCCCGGGTGCGAAAGACGAGCTCTTCGACCGGCCGGGGGTTACTTGCGCCTTGTGCGGATTTCCGGCGGTTGCGGTGGCGAATCAATCCGTGATTCAGGGCGTGGCCGCATCGGCGACATTCGGCAGCACCGTGGCGGTGGCCGATACGGTCAATCACCGCGTGCTGATTTGGCGCGGCGTCAGCGGATCCCAGAAACCGGACGTTATTCTAAGCCGGCCATTTCTCGACCCGGTTTCCGTGGCGCTTGACGGTAAGCATCTCTTTGTTGGCGATGCGGGATGGCATCGGGTACTGGTTTGGAATACGCTGCCGTCCGGCGATGACACGCCTGCCGATGAAGTCCTGGGCCAACCTGACTTTGCCTCGGCGGTCGTGAACGACACTCCGGGCGCGGGTTCGTTGCGCAATCCTTCGGCGCTCGCCTCGGATGGCCTAAACCTGTTCGTGGCGGACGCAGCCGACCGGCGCATCCTGGTGTTCACTCCGGGCGATAGCGTCCTGCCGGGCGACGCGATCGTAAATTCCGCAAGCCTTGTCTCCACCGCCCTTGCTCCGGGAACGCTGCTGACCCTGCAAGTCTCGGGGTTGAGCGACACGTCAGAATATGCGCCGGCTTCCGCTGACACTCCGCTGCCGCGCGAACTCGCTGGAGTGGAGGTACTGCTGAACGGCCTTCCGCTGCCGCTGTTGTCCGTGTCTCCAGAGCAGGTGCAATTGCAAATGCCTGCCGATTTGGGCGGCGCTTCCGCCGGAAGTTTGTATGTGCGGACTGTGCATGCCACTAGAGCCGTGAGCACGACCAGCGCGCTAGCAGTAAAATTCACGGCGGCGTTTCCCGGAATCTTCGCAGTGGGCGCGAACGAGCCGAGAAGCGGGCTGCTGCTGCATGAAGCGGGCGCGCCGGTCAGTCCGGACACGCCTGCGAAACCGGGCGAAGTGCTAACCGTCTGGGCCACTGGATTAGGGCAAGTAGATGGGCCGGACGGGCAGGTGCTGAAGCCGGTTAGCGCCTCGGTGAATAACGAACCGGCGGAAGTGGTTTCGGCCACTCTGCCGCAAGGCTCGGTTGGCGTCTATGAAGTGCGGGTGATTTTGCCCCAAGACCTCGGAGCCAGGAGCACTGTCCAACTAGTTCTGGTGCAAAACGGAAACACCAGCAACACCGTCGCGTTTCCTTTGGAATAGGCATGCACCAACTGCGTTGGCACGCGCTACTGCGCCAGTGGATTGTCTTCAATACGGATCGCCAGCACCGGCCGCAAATGCCCGCGAACTGGTGTCCTTTCGATCCCGGGTCCGGCAAAGTTCCGGCGGAATACGACGTCTATTTGTATCCCAATGATTTTCCGGGATTCTCGCCGCATGCCGATCCATTCGACCCGTTGACCGATCCGGCTCCCTTCGATGCAAATGGCGCGCGCGGCGCCTGCGATGTGGTGCTGTATTCGCCTGAACATTCACTGCCGCCCTCGAAGCTGACCGTGGAGAACTGGCGCAAGGTGATCGGTCTGTGGACGAAGCGCACTGCCGACCATGCCGCCGACCCAGGCATTGCCATGGTTGCCATCTTCGAAAATTGCGGCGAAGCGGTGGGTGTGACCATGCCGCATCCGCACGGCCAGATTTATGCCATGCCGTTCGTATCGCCTGTGGTCGAGAAGGAAATCGAGTCCGCGCGCCAGTATGCCACTACGCATGGAAACGAGTGTTTGTTCTGCCATTTGCTGGCGGAGGAAGTGCGGCAGAAATCGCGCATCGTCTCGGGCGATGAGCACTTCGTTGCGTACGTGCCGTTCGCCGCGCGCTTTCCCGCCGAAGTGAATATCTGCGCGCGGCGTCACGTGCGCACATTATTGGATTTAACCGATGCCGAGCTAGACAGTCTGGCCCGGAATATCAGCGTGATCCGGCGCAAGTACGATCAGCTGTACGGATTCATGCTGCCGTTGATGATGGCGGTGAAACAGGCGCCGCTGCACGACCCGGACGCGCCGTATCATTTTCACGTGCAGTTCCTGCCACTGCAGCGCAGCCCCAACAAGCTGAAATATCTTGCGACCGTTGAGACCGGATTCGGTACGTTTCTGGCCGACACGGCTCCCGAAGAAATGGCCGCCATCCTGCGGAAATCCGAGCCGGCTTCTTAAGCGCTCTCTTGCTGGTAGGGCTTGAAGCGGTTGGCCAGCAGGAGTTGACTTGCGGGTCCCCACGCCTCTGGGGTGACGTAGAAGAATGCGCCCGTGAGTTCTCGTTTCAGAAGCATGCCGCCCGTATAGGTTCCCGTCTCCACCAGATAGTCGATGTTGGCTGCCGTAAAAATCTCCTCTATCTTTAGCGCCTCGCGCAAGCGCCTGGCCATGAAGACGAGATTGAGCTCGGTATCTCCAAAAAATTCGGGTTCACGCTTCATCGGTCCTGAACCCATGGTAGCGGGATGGAAAATCAACGAATCGCAAGGTTTCTCCGGTCATCCAACTGGATAGTGAATGGAATAGCTGATAAAAAATCTGCCTCCGCAACGCGGACGGCACTCATAGCCGGATCCACCGGCATTGTAGGCGGCAACCTGGCTGCGCAGCTGGCCGGCTCGGGCTGGCGTGTTCTTGGTCTGGCCAGGAACCCTCAGCATGCCCCGGGTGTTGAGCCAGTGCCCGCGGACCTTCAGGATGCGCAATCCGTGCGCGATGCGCTGGCGGGACACGACATCACGCACGTCTTTATTGGCGCCTGGCTCCGGCAGAAGAATGAAGCCGAAAATGTTCGCGTGAATGGCGGCATGGTCAGGAGCCTCTTCAGCGCGCTCGAAGGCGCCCGGAACCTGGCGCATGTTGCGCTTGTGACCGGAACAAAGCAGTATCTTGGCGCCTTTGAATCGTACGGAAAAATGACGGCGGAGACGCCCTTCCGTGAAGACTCGCCGCGAATTCCAGGTGAAAATTTCTACTACACTCAGGAAGATATCGTGTTTGCCGCCGCTGAAAAGCAAGGCTTCTCGTGGAGCGTTCAGCGGCCGCACAGCATAGTTGGATACGCGCTGGGCAATGCCATGAACATGGGCGTTACTCTCGCCGTTTACGCCTCTATTTGCCGCGAGACGGGCCAGCCTTTTGTCTTTCCGGGTTCGCGCTTCCAGTGGAATAGTCTGACTGACATGACGGATGCCGAAGTGCTGGCGAAACATCTGGAATGGGCATCCACTAGCTCCCAGGCGCGCAATCAGGCGTTCAATGTTGTGAATGGAGACGTGTTTCGCTGGCGCTGGCTTTGGCCGCAACTCGCAGCGTATTTCAACGTTACTCCCGTTGAGCCGCCCGAAGGACGCGCGCCGCTTGAGACGAAGATGGCGGGAATCGCCCCCGTTTGGGAGAAGATTGCGGCAAAGCACGGGCTGCGGGAGAATCGAGTGGACACGTTGGCCTCCTGGTGGCATACGGACGCAGACCTTGGGCGCGAGATTGAATGCGTAAATGACATGACCAAGAGCCGCCTGCTCGGCTTTGACGTCTACCAAAGCACTCCGGCGTCCTTCTTCCGCTTGTTCGATCGCCTGAAGAAGGAAAAGATTATCCCCGGTTAGCCGGCGCGGTGGAACCCCGCACGACCAGTTCGCCGGGAACCCGGATGCTGCCTTCTATCCGGCCTCCCGCGAGCAGATCGAGCAGCATTCGTGCCGCGCGCCGGCCCATCTCAATCCGGGGCTGCAACACAGTGGTTAACGGAGGCTCCAGGAAGGACGCGATGGGCAGATCGTCGAAGCCCACCACCGAAATGCGCCCGGGCACGCTCCAGCCGGCAGCGTGGAGACAGCGGAGCGCGCCGATGGCCGTCATGTCGTTGTAGCAAAATACGGCGGTGGGAGGCTCACGCAGCGCAAGCAGCGAACCCATCGCAATGCGGCCCTTCTCCGGTTTTCCGTCCCCCTGCACCACCAGCTCGGCGGAGCCGGCAATGCCAGCCGCTTGCAATTCATCGTGATAACCGGCGAGCCGGTCCGCGTCCGCCTGCAATCCGAACTGGTCGCCCAGATAGGCAATGCGGCGGTGGCCCAATCCGATCAAGTGACGGACGGCCAGACGGGCTCCTCCGCGATCGTCAATCGATATGGAATGGGCAAATCCGCCCGGATATTGATTATCGATGAGGACGATGGGCACGTCCAGTTCCTGCAAAAGCGGCTTGTAGAGAGAGCCGACGCGTGACGCCATCACAAGCACGCCGTCCACCCTGCGTTCATGAAAGGAGCGCACCACGCTGACTTCCCGCTCAGGAATGGCGTTGCTGTTAGCCAGGAAGACGGCATAGCCCTCATCGTGGAGTACCGCCTCGATGCCTGCCACCACTTCCGCCACGAAAGGATCCGCGACCGTAGTGACTACCACTCCAACCGTGTTCGTGTGTCGGGTAGCCAGACTTCTGCCGATCGAATTGGGCCGGTATCCGACTTCTTTCGCGATGCGGCGTATCCGGTCAGCGGTTTCCGCGTTCACTACGCCGTGATTCCGCAGGGCGCGGGAAACCGTGGAATGACAAACTCCCGCAAGCCGGGCGACGTCCTTGATGGAGGCCGACATGATTTCTGCCTATTGTACATTCCACTCTCCGGATTGCGCAACGCTGTTCTGGCCAGTGATTCTCAGATAACACACGTGTGTTTCATCGAAAAGTAACACAACTATTCACCTGCGCGCAACCAAGTATCGCAATATAAGTCGTTATCGCTCAATAACACACGTGTGTCATTGATAATTAACCTTGCTTTGGAAATTGGGCCGGGCCACAATGGGTTCCGTCCTATGAAACGTTTCGCATGCATTTTGTTGCTTCTTTTCAGTACACTGCCGGCCTACGCGCAGCGCATTACCGCGTCACTCAGCGGCGATGTTTCCGATCCCAGCGGGGCCGCGGTGCCAAACGCGGCCGTACACATTACGAACACGGGCACGTCGGAAGTCTTTTCGCAGACGACGGACCAAGGCGGCCGCTTTCTGGCTCCGGTCCTGCCTCCTGGCCACTACGATCTGTCGGTTGAGGCGCCCGGATTCAAGCACCTGGAACGCAAAGACCTGGTGCTCAATGTGGATCAGAGCGCCAGTTTGAAGCTCACGATGGAATTAGGCAAGGCGGCCGAGACTGTGGAGGTAACCGGCGACGCGCCGTTACTGGAAACCGAATCCTCGGCGTTAGGGCAGGTTGTGAACAACAAGAGCATTGTTGATCTGCCATTGAACCAGCGCAACCCGTTCAGCTTGATTCTGCTGGTGCCGGGCGTCACCGGCAGCTCATCCGCGATCAACAACGGCCTTGCGTTCAACGTGAACGGCGGAAGGCAAGGCACTACGCAGGTGCTGCTGGATGGCGTGCCGTCCGCGCCGCCAAACGACTCCTTCAATGCGCTGGCCATCTTTCCGTCGGTGGATGCGGTGCAGGAATTTAAAGTGCAGACCAGCGGCTACTCGGCCGAGTTCGGGGTGAGCGGCGGCGGAATCATCAACCTCCTCTACAAATCGGAGTCAAACCAATTCCACGGGAGCGCGTACGACTTCCTCCGGAATTCAGTGATGGATGCGAACGACTTCTTTTCGAACCGCCAGGGCGTATCCTTGGCGAGCTTCAAACGAAACCAGTTCGGGTTCAGCCTGGGAGGTCCCGTCGAGATTCCGAAGGCTTACAACGGACGAAACCGGACGTTCTTCTTCGCGGACTATGAAGGCTTGCGCCAGCGGGCAGGCCACGACGGCTTTGACCACTGTGCCGACGCAAGCCGAGCGGAGCGGCGACTTCTCGCAGGTGAAGACGACGGCAGGCAAGCCGGTTACGATTTTCGATCCGACGACCACCAGGCTGGTAAATGGCGCCTACGTTCGCCAGGCGTTCGCAGGCAACCGGATTCCCTCTGGCCAGATTGATAAAGTCGCGGCGAATGTGACCAACTACTGGCCGCTTCCCAACGGGCCGGGCACGAATGGATCGCCGGTGAATAACTATTTCGCGTCGGGAAGCGCGGCGACGAATATCGATCAGTACGACATTAAGGGAGACCATATCATCCCCGACCGGCAGCGCCTTCGATCCGAGCGTCGCAGCGCAACCCCACCAGCACGCCGGCGCAGTTGTTCCCGGCGGACATCGCATTGGCGCTCCCCTCCACCTCCAGCACGCAGAACGGAATTGCCGGGGCGCTCAACTACACCTTCGCGATCAGCCCGACTCACCTTCTGCAGTTCCGCTACGGCGTCACTCGCCTGGTCATCGCAGTGCAAAGTGCGTCTGATGGATTCGATCCGACGAAACTCGGGTTTCCCGGTTACATACGCGATAGCGCAAACCTCCTGACCTTCCCCGCTTTTGCACCATCTGGCTATTTGGCCATTGGCGGCGGCGCCTCGGGGTCGGTAGGAAAGCTGGGCGTCACGACGCACACGTGGGAGCTATCGGATAACAAGGTTTTCTCCCGTCACAATTTGAAGTACGGCGTGGAGACCCGGCTCGACGTCACGAATGCCAATCAGGTCGGTAAGTCGACCGGCTCATATACGTTTGACCCGACCTATACACAGGGGCCGAATGCGTTGAGCGCCTCTAACGTGGCCGGAGACGGATTTGCTTCGTTTCTAGTGGGGCTTGGGTCCGGGTCCCTAACTCACAATTTCAAGATCATCGACACGCTGAGCCATTACTGGGCTGGATACATTCAGGATGACTGGAAAGCCACGTCCAATTTGACCTTTATCATCGGACTCCGCTACGACCTGTTCCTTCCCCGGACGGAGCGGCATGACCGGGCGAACTTTCTGGACTTGACCTCCCCTTCACCGCTGGCGGGCCCCAGCGGCATTCCCGGGTTGGTCGGCGGCCTGGGATTTGTAGGTGTGAATGGCGCGCCGCGCACGCAAACCGACACAAACTACAAAAATTTTGCGCCACGGTTCGGCTTTGCCTACCATCCCGCCAAGCGGTTGGTGATGCGCGGCGGCTACGGCATTTTCTTCACGACGCAAGCCACGGAGGCGGCGGCGACCATCGGTTCCACCGGCTTCCGCACGGATACACCGCTGCTAGGGTCGGTCGATGGCGTCACGCCGAATAACTACCTTTCCAATCCGTTTCCGGGAGGCTCGTTCCTGCCGATCTCGGGAAGCTCGCTCGGTCTTTTGACTAACGCCGGCGGGGGCATCGCCGCGCCGCTGCGTCATTCGCCGTCCACTTACTCGCAGAACTGGAACTTTGGACTGCAGTATCAGCTTCCCAGTAACTGGCTGGTGGACGTGTCGTACGTGGGCAGCCGTGGCGTGCAGTTGATCTGGAATCCGAGCTACAACCAGCTGCCGGTTTCGGATCTGGCCATGGGATCGGCGCTGCTGCAAAACGTGAAAAATCCGTTTTACGGCTCAATCACGACTGCCGGTCCGCTTGCCGGGCCAACCGTGCAGCAACGCTATCGGCTCCCGCCGTATCCGCAGTTCACTGGCGTGGGCTGGAGCTATCAACCGGGCGCCAGCTCCGACTACAATTCGCTGCAAGTGCGGGTGGAAAAACGCTTCGGCAACGGCTTGTCGCTCCTGGCTTCTTACACGAAAAGCAAGCTGATGGATGATGCCTCCAGTAATAACCAAAGCAACTTCAATGGATCAGGCACGAGCCAGGATGCTTACAACCGGCACAGCGATTGGTCGCTTTCGACAGCGGATGTGCAGGACCGGCTCGTATTGAGCGGCGTCTACACCTTGCCGTTCGGCCGCAAGCAACACTTCGGCGCAAACTGGAACCGCTGGATTGACACAATCGCCGGCGGTTGGCAGGCAAATGGAATCAGCACGTTCCAGGGCGGTTTTCCACTCGCTTTATCGGCTTCCAACACGGCGAACATTTTCAATCCGGGAGAACGGCCGAACAACAACGGCACTAGCGCGTTGCTGGGCGGTTCAATCGAGAGCCGGCTCAACGGGTACTTCAACACGTCCGTCTTCAGCCAGCCCGCGCCCTTCACGCTGGGCAACACGAGCCGGACGCTGCCGGACGTGCGGACGCCTGGCTTGTTCGATATTGACTTGTCCTTGTTCAAGGACTTCACGTTGCGCGAATCCATGACGCTGCAGTTTCGCGCCGAATCCTTCAACGTCACGAACAGGCCTGGGTTTGGGGCGCCGAATACGACGGTGCCGTCCAGTTCGCTCGGAGTGATTTCAACGCAGATCAATCCGCCGCGGCAGAACCAGCTTGCGCTGAAGCTCATTTTCTAGGGAATTCAAGAAACACGATGAAACGCAATCTTTCAACTCTGAAATCAATTTTGTTGGTGCTTGGCCTGGCGACAGGGTGCCAGGCCGCTCCTCCCGCGGGTGTCCGGCTGATCGCGCACCGCGGCGGAATTGTGGACCCACGCTATTCGGAAAATAGCCCCGCGTCGCTCGAAGCTGCGGTCGCGAAAGGCTACTGGGGAATCGAATCGGATATCCGGGAAACCAAGGACCACGTTGTGATCACCAATCACGACGCCAATTTCTTCCGCTTCTACGGCGATAAGCGCCACGTGGGTGAAGTGACCATCGAAGAGGTGCGCGCCTTAAAAGCCAATCCCGGCGGCACCGCGCCCATGACGTTCGCCGAGCTTGCGGATGCTTGTAAAGGTCGGCTCCATTTGATGCTCGATATCAAAGAACCGGAGCACGACGGCGCTTTTTATCAGGAAATCGAGAAACAACTGCGGCGCACGAACCTGCTGGATTCCACGTACATTATCGGAATCGGACAGGGCCAGCGCTATTTCAAGGGGAAGGCCCGCGTGAACGTGAAACTCAAGCAGTTGCAGGAAGCAGTCGCACGCGGCGAAGATGTTTCGCAGTTGTATTTCCTGTTCGAGTGGGGAAAAGACCATCACGCCCGAGGCAGTTCGCTACGCGCAGGAACACAAGGTGGCCGTGGTGCCGACGGTGAACACGTTCCACTACGGTAGCGGCGCGGGCGTGGACCCGGTCGCGGCGGGAACTGCTGATATTAAACGACTGCTTCCGCTCGGCGTCACGGAGTTCCAGATCGACTCGATTTACGACGTGGCTTTTCAGTAGCTAGTCGAACAAGTTAGTCAATTGACTTACAGCGTATACTTATTTACTGCTCTGGCATGACTAAAGACTTGTCTTGACAGATTTACTAGTAACATGACATTCTATTCCCGGATTTCACACAAGAGGGATTAGGTAAATATGTCAAACCAAAGCTCGTTGGTTCGCATCATTTCAGCCGTTGTGCTTGTTTCAATAACTTCACCACTGGCTAAAAGTCAGGTAACCGACCAGGTCGGACAGACTAACAATGAATCCGAGCTAACGGGCCTTTCGACTTTTAGCAATGGCGTTGCCGCATATGTCTACGGTTATCCGCTGGTCATGTTCGGCTTAACCGAAAGGATCGCCATCACAGTGCCGAGCGCTGGCGTAAAACTTGGCGGAGCGCCTTTAAATCAGTTTGGGAAGGAGCCCGGTCTACCGGACAGCTCTTTCACGGATGTGGTGCTACCCAGCACTACTACGCTGTACGCCTCGGCATTTATCAATCTGAAGGCGGAGCCAATTATCCTCCATATTCCCAACATCACGGATCGTTTTTTTCTGCTGCAGATGTTGGATGGATGGACCAATGTCAGCGATAAATCGCCGGGCAGCCGTTTAGGCAGCAAAGAGGGCGACTACGCGCTCGTGGGGCCCGATTGGACAGGTACTTTACCCTCTGGTATCTCACCGGGAAACGTAATTCAAATGGACACAAATTCCATGTGGATCATAGGACGGATCTACACAAAGGGGACGGCCGATGACATCGCTCTTGTGAAGGATCAAATCTATCCGACCCTCACGCTCACACCCTTAAGCGCATACCACAAGCACTACAAACCGCCAGCGAACCTGCCGCTGGACCCCTCCATAGAGACCGTGACCTCGCCACTAGATCAGGTCGCGGGAATGGATGCGTGTGCGTTTTTCGGAACTCTCGCGGCGATGATGAAGTACAACCCGTCACTTCCGGCTGATACCGCGGTAGCACAAAAATTAGCGGATATCGGGATCCTTCCGAACCAGTCTTTTGACTGTATAACGTTACGCGCAAAGCAGCGTATTGAGCTGGCGGCGCTGCAACTGGCAGTGGTGGCGGCGAGAGCTCGCCTGCAAGTACCGCCGGGTCTTCCGCAGGCAAAGACTAACTTCTGGTTGATGCCGCTCGATGTCGGTACTTACGGAACAAACTATCTTCTCAGGGCCCAAGTGGCGGTCAATGCTTTCGGTGCAAACAATCCGATAGACGCCGTGTATGGTTACGGAACGTTGGACGGCAGAGGTCTTCCGTTGAATGGCAGCAATAGTTATGCGATCCATTTCAACCCCAAAACGGCAGCCGGCAATGCCGGGGAAATTCCACCTGTGAACCCCAACGCATTCTGGTCGGTGACCATTTACAACCAGGATGGAACGTTAGTCGCCAATAACGTCGTAAGTTACAATGCAATCGGCATCCCGCAAGTGCAAGGTCACTCGGCGTGCTTGAATCCGGATAATTCGCTGGACCTCTATCTCCAGCCAACGGCCCCATCGGGTGGTACGCCCTTCTGCAATTGGCTGCCGATTCCTCAAGGAGATCCGTTCATCGTTTTCTTGCGCATGTACTGGCCTGATAACGCTGTGCTCGCCGGCCGTTGGGTTCCGCCTCCTATACAAAGAGTCCGGTAACGCACCCCCCTTGATCTACATTACGCAATGTGCGCTCCCTTTACGTCGACATAGAGTGAATAAACCGACTGGCTGGCCGCCATAAACAGACGATTCCGCCGCGTGCCGCCGAAGCAAAGATTAGCGCAGATCTCCGGCAGTACGATCTTGCCGATCTTCACGCCTTCGGGTGAAATCGCGTAAACACCATCCCCATCCGCTTTGGCGGAGCCGGTTCCATTCGCGCCTTGCCCAATTCCCGCCCAGATGTTTCCATCCGTATCAGCTCGAATTCCGTCGGCAATACCGGTGTAGTGATCCCACGCCGTGGATAAAAACTGCTTGGAATTCCGCAGCTTAGTCCCGTCGATGTCATAAACACGAATTTCCCTCGGAGCTTTCGGATAATGCGTAGCGCCGGTATCGCAAATGTAAAGCTTCTTCAAATCCGGCGAAAAGCAGAGTCCATTAGGCTTGAATAGTTCATCCGTAACCATCTCGAGGTGGCCAGTCTTTCCGTCCAACCGGTAAACGGCTTCCTTCAAATCGAGGGGAAACTTGCCTCCCTCATAGATGCTGAGCCCTCCGTAGCCAGGATCCGTAAACCAGATATCGCCGTTCGGATGGACGATCGCATCGTTTGGCCCGTTGAGCCGTTTGCCGTTGAAGGTTTCGGCCAGAATCGTGACCTCGCCGGTCTGTTCATAGCGAACGATTCGCCGCGTCTGATGCTCGCAACTGAGCTGGCGTCCTTGCAATCAAAACGTATTGCCATTGCTGAAATTCGACGGCTTGCGAAACACATCGACATGGCCATCTTCTTCAATCCATCGCATCTGCCGGTTATTCGGAATATCGCTCCACACCAGGTAGTTCCCAGCTCCATTCCAGGCTGGCCCTTCAGCCCACCGAAACCCAGTGCAAACACGCTCGATCGTTGCAGTGCCAATCCGATACTTGCCGAATTCTTTCTCAAGAGCAATGACATCGGGATCGGGGTATCGTACCGGCTGACTGCCGGACCAATCGCGCGCCGCAACGGATTGCCCATAGGCAGAGGAGACACCCAGCCCGGCCAGACCCACGGCCAGCCCTTGAATCAGCTCACGCCTGCTGGAGGTCTTTGGAGAGCCGGAGTTCTTTCGAGAGAGAGAAGGAAGATTCATCGCTAGGCGATTATATGCTGGCCGGTGGTGTCCTGGTGTTTGATCGCCGCTCCGGAAACTGCTTCCATGAAGACAGCGCTTAATTTACTAAACTGGCGCAGCGAGGATGCTGGTCTTACGCTCGAAGGCAGAATGGCTCGCTAGAAGCTTGTTAATGTATGCTGCCGACAATGGATCTTGACTCAAAACCGCCGATCGACGCAAAGACCTTTGTCGAACCGTTGGCGTCCTTGGCGGAGACAATGGCGCAAAAGGTGCATCGCGAAGCATTCCAATATTTAAGCGCGCCAAAATTCGTGTCGGAAGACATCTTCATGATGATGAGGCTTATGCCGGAAAGCCCGAATGGGATGCCTACAACGCCGAACAAAAACAAGCACTTGATCACTTAATCCGCATCAGTGGATTCAGGCAGGATGAAATACGGCAGGCAAAGACATGGAAAACGCTTGGGGTCTATCTGCTGCAAGGTAAGCCCGAGGAAGCTACTCCGCACCAGAAATTCTTAAAAATGTTTACCCACATGCAGTGGCGGCAATATTCCGCATTGTCGCATGCGAGTCTCGACGGATACATAGGAGAGCTTCCAGCCGGCGCTTATTTCATACTTGCTGAAGCTAAACAAACGGCAGCAGGGCGTGGTTCCGTGAAAGTGGAGCAGCGAAAGTGATGCGGGATAGAATAACTGCAAATGGAATGCTTGGCATGCGGTATCACTTCTTCCCCGGTATCGAAGGAGCATGTATTTGCTCAGTGGTTGTTGAAGCGATTCGGTTCCATGAACCTCCAGATGGGGTTATCAAGGGAGTTGGCTGATGGTACCCGGCGACCTCTTCGGGAAGAATACAGGATAGATTCCTTCAGGCTGAAAAAGATTTGTAAGGCTTGCAATGGCGGGTGGATGTCTGAGCTTGAGCAGTCTGCAAAGCCGATAATTCTTGCATTGATAGATGGTCAACGCGACCTCGGCTCATTGTCCGCCGATGAGCGTTATACGTTAGCTAGATGGGTCGGGAAAACAGCAATTATCGAGTCTCATTCCGTAGGTGCAGAATCTCCAGTGGGTCCGGATTTTCTTCGGCAACTCAAGCTCGATATCCACGGTGATCCTGGTCGCTTCGCTGTAGCTGGCAGCCACACCGGTTTTGAAGGTTTCGGACATATTCAAGTCGGGGTCATTCACGACCTGATCGGAGGCGGAATAGCCGCCGGAAATATCATCATGATTGCGCTGCCGCAGTTGGTATTTGTGTGCGCTTTCCCGATGCTCACCCTTCGGTTCCAATGTCGAGTAGCCGCACCGCTTCAGGGAATCTGGCCGCACGATGCCCGCGAATGGCATCCAATGAAGTATACGTTTCAGCCTATCGAGATGAAAGCTGCTGAATCATTTCGAAGCCTAGCGGAAAGGATCGAACTGTTTCATAGCGTGGTTTGATTACTTCTTGTATCAATCTTCGACCAGACTTATCTAGTGGACCAAAAGAACGATGACCCCGAGCAGTCCGTGCCATCGGCTGGTGCCGGGGACGCCTCTGTTCTGTCATCTTTGAAATCAGGTATGACGAGGAAGGAGCGTACTACCGTCTAGTCACAGCGTGGAAAGCGACGAAAGAGGAGGAGCAAAGCTATATATGCCGAAAATGCCTAGAGCCACACCGTCCGCCGACGAGATCGCCGAAAAAGCGTCGCGCGGCGAAAATATCTCCGCTTACTTTACCAACAAGTTCACTGTGGTCAAACCTGTCCAACGAGTGAATGTCGATTTGACCCAAGGCATGCTACGGGAACTCGACGAACAGGCCGCCCGGCTCAACGTTAGCCGTCAGGCGGTTATCAAAACTCTGTTGGACCGGGCGTTGGAAGAGACTCGCTCCGCCGCAAAACCGGACGGAGAGGAAAGGACGTCTCCAATCGGTGAAGCCCCCTGGACGTCTGAAAGCGCATATGAAATGTATTGTTTATCCGGTGAGATTTTTTCGGTGACAGAACTTCCCAAAATATTTCCAAACTGAATCTAAAAGCCTTACGTACCGCCTTCCCATTTCCTTCGCCTGGCGCACGTGTTCCGCCGTGCTACGCTTCAGCAGGCTCGCGCACAGGCTCCCACCTGTTCCGTGGGCCATTTCCATTTGGAGGAAAACATGACACCACGCGCCATCCGCCGCGCCGCCGAGCGCAAAGCGAACAAGCTAGCCCGCAAAGTCACCCAACATCTCGCCCCGTCAGACGCGTACGCCACGGAAAACCGGCTCGCCGAAATCCAATTCCCAGCCCAGGAACCCGCCGCCGAAGCACCAGCCAAAACGCCCGAGATCACCATCCCGCCCGCCGCGGCCGCCAACGCCAATCTATGCGCCGTCACTTCCGCCCTAACCGGTTACGCCACGCTGCTCCCGACCGCCGATGCCGCTCAATACGGCCAACTCCTCGGCGACTACCAAAACGAATTCCAGCCCGCCGGCCCGCAGGAATCCAATCTGGTCCAATCGCTAGCCGAGATCGCCTGGCGCATGCGCCGCTGCGTCACCCTGGAAATGGCCATCTTCGCCAAAGGCCGCCTCGAATTCGCGGAGCAATTCGCCGAACACAATCCCGATCTCCGCGAGTCGCTGATAGACGTCCATACCTTCCTCGTCTACGAAAAGCAAATCCGCGGACTCCAGCTGCAAGAAGCACGCCTTTCCCGCCGCGCGGACAAAGACTCCGCCGAACTCCGCCGCCTGCAACAAGAGCGCCAGCAGCGCGAAGAACAGGCCCATCGTCAACAGCAGCAGGACAAGCAACGTCAACTGGAAGCGGCCGCCCAGCTCTATCAAGCCGCCCAACAAAACCACCAGCCCTTCGACCCCGGACAAAATGGCTTCGAATTTTCAAATTACGAAATCGCGTCCTATCTGACCCGAAAACAAGAGGCCCAAGATCGTTTCGCCGCCACCCTCGGCCTCCCGATGCACGCCAAAGCCGCCTAAGAACCCCGGCCCGTCCGCCGCCAACTGAATACAAAATCAAAACCCCCCGAGGCGGTTCGCTCCTCTCATGAGCACAAGTTTGCCGCAGCGTTGGCATCAAAAGGATGCGCCGGGTGGAAGAGGAACGCCGCTCACTGATCATTGAAAACCGCGGCGCGGCCAAAGCGGTGCTGCTCAGCATCCACGATTATGAGCGGCGTGCCGCCCCTGAGCCGGAAGTGAATCTCATAGTTAGCTTCATTTTTCGAAAATCCGAAATACCCGAAGCGGAGCCGGAAGCGTTAGCGCCCACGATGCTCCATTACTCACGAACGCCGCCCTAAGTAAACGGCATTAGAGGGTACGGATGTACCTAGCTCACGCCAGATTAACGAGGTGATTAAAGCAGCGCGAAGAAAAAAAACAACGCGCGGATGATTCCGCTGCGGCTCGTTCTCGATACCACCAATGTCCGTTACAGATTGCGAACGACCCCGGCGTCGCATCTGATCCGCTGAACCCTTCAATTTGAATACCAAACCAAAACGTGCTCAAATAAAGTGATCGGGCCACCGGTCGGCCGCATACTCTTGCGGAACCCCACTGTTGAGGAGCCTATTAGTTGGAGCAAGCAGTTCTCGTCCTGGAAGACGGCACAGTCTTCGAGGGAGTCAGCTTTGGTGCGCCTGTACACCGTACCGGCGAAGTAGTATTTAACACCGCAATTACCGGATACCAGGAGATCTTCACCGATCCTTCCTATTGCGGGCAAATCGTGGTTCTCACCAATCCCCAAATCGGCAATTACGGTGCAAATGCGGCCGATTGCGAATCGGGCGGCCCCTACATTGAGGGTTTGGTCGTGCGGGAGATGTCGTCCATCGTCAGCAACTGGCGCTCCGACGAAAAGGCTGAACACTTCCTTGCCAAAAGCGGAATTCCGGTCATTGCCGAAGTGGATACACGCCGATTGGTGCGCCTGCTGCGGGAGCGCGGCGCCATGCGCGGCATCATCGCCGTGGGCCAATCCAAACTGGACGAATTGCTTGCGACGGTGCGCAAGGCCCCATCGATGGCTGGACAGAATCTGATTTCTCGCGTCTCCACGGACAAAAACTATGAGTGGAGCCAGGGCGTCGAGCCGGTTTCGTCTTCGGAGAAAATCCTGGCGCGGCCCGAACAGCAGTTTCATGTAGTGGCTTACGATTACGGCATCAAACGCAACATTCTGCGCCACTTAGTGCAGATCGGCTCACGCGTAACCGTGGTGCCGGCCGACGCCACCGCCGAAGATGTCCTGTCGCTGGGGCCGAACGGCGTGTTTCTCTCGAACGGTCCGGGTGACCCGGAACCGCTGGAGCATCAGGCCGCGCAGGTAAAGAAGCTCATCGGGAAAACGCCGGTGTTCGGCATCTGCCTGGGCCATCAGATTTTGGGCTTGGCGTTCGGCGGCAAGACCTACAAGTTGCCGTTCGGACACCACGGGGCCAACCATCCCGTGCTCAACCGGCGCACAGGCAAGGTGGAAATCACCTCGCAAAACCATGGATTCTGTGTCGATCCGGACTCTTTGCGCGACTCCGATATAGAAATCACGCACCTGAACCTGAATGACCAAACGGTAGAAGGCATGCGTCACCGCAGCGCGCCCGTGTTCTGCGTCCAGTACCATCCAGAGGCCGCGCCCGGCCCGCACGATTCGCATTATCTGTTCAACGATTTCGCCGCCGCGATGAAAGCGCAAAGGACATCGAGTCCGTTTTGCGCGGATTCCGTGAAAGAGAATAAGCGCTAACGATGCCCAAGCGAACCGATCTCAAGCGCATTATGATCATCGGCTCCGGGCCGATCATTATCGGCCAAGCCTGTGAATTCGACTATTCGGGCGCCCAAGCCTGCAAGGCGCTCCGGCAAGAAGGCTATGAGGTGGTGCTGATCAATTCGAATCCGGCCACCATCATGACCGATCCGGAACTGGCCGACCGAACCTATGTGGAGCCGTTGAGTTTGGCTTTCGCGACCGAGGTGATCCGCAAAGAGCGTCCCGATGCATTGCTCTCCACGGTGGGCGGACAGACGGCGTTGAATCTTGCCGTCGAACTGGCTGAGGCGGGAGTTTTAGAGCAGTACGGCGTGGAGTTGATCGGCGCGAAGATCGACGCCATCAAAAAAGCGGAAGATCGCCTGCTGTTCAAAGACGCCATGCGCAAAATCGGCCTCGACATGACCCAGTCGCAGCTGGTCAACAATATCGAATCCGGGCTCGAATTCGGCAGCCGCATGGGTTACCCCATCATTCTGCGTCCGAGTTTCACCATGGGCGGCACGGGCGGAGGCATTGCCTACAACCGTGAAGACATGGCCGAGATTCTGGAGCGCGGCATTGACCTCTCCCCGGTGCATGAAGTGCTTGTGGAGGAGAGCGTCCTCGGCTGGAAAGAATTCGAACTGGAAGTGATGCGTGACCTGGCGGGCAACGGCATCATCGTCTGTTCCATCGAAAACTTCGATCCCATGGGCGTGCACACCGGCGATTCCATCACGGTCGCGCCCGCGCAAACGTTAACCGATCGCGAGTACCAGATGATGCGCGATGCCGCGCTGCGCTGCTTGAACGAGATCGGAGTAGATACCGGCGGTTCCAACGTGCAGTTCGCCATTAATCCGGAGAACGGCCGCATGGTGGTGGTGGAGATGAACCCGCGCGTCTCACGCAGCTCCGCGCTGGCGTCGAAGGCGACAGGATTCCCGATTGCGAAGATCGCCGCCAAGCTGGCCGTGGGTTACCGGCTGGATGAAATTAAGAACGACATCACACGCGCCACGCCGGCCTGCTTTGAGCCCACGCTCGATTACGTGGTGGTAAAAATTCCGCGCTGGCAGTTTGAGAAGTTTCCGGGTGCCGAGCCTGTCCTGAACACGCAGATGAAGTCCGTCGGCGAAGCCATGGCCATCGGCCGGACGTTCAAGCAAGCGCTAGGCAAAGGACTGCGCAGCCTGGAAACCGGCAAATCGTCGAGCGCCGCTTCGTTCGATCCGGCTCTGATCGCCAAGCGCCTGATTACGCCCAATCCGGACAGAATCGATTACATTCGCTTCGCCTTCCGCCAGAACTACACGGTGGACCAGGTGTTCGAAATGACCAACATCGACCGCTGGTTCCTGCAGCAGATCTTCGAGGTAACGGAGCTGGAGAAGTCGCTGGCGGGCCGCACGCTGGAATCGCTGACGATGCGGGAATTTCGCAGGCTGAAGCGCGACGGCTTGGGTGACCGGCAGATTGCCGAACTGATCGGTGTGGAACCCATGGCCGTGCGGGAAGCGCGCAAGAAGCTGGGCGTGCATGCCGTGTTCAATCGCGTGGATACCTGCGCGGCGGAGTTTGAAAGCTTCACGCCGTACATGTATTCGAGCTACGAATCCGAAGACGAGGCCGCGCCGACCGATCGCAAAAAAGTGATGATCCTGGGCAGCGGGCCGAACCGGATAGGGCAGGGAATCGAGTTCGATTACTGCTGCTGTCACGCCTCGTTCGCGCTGCAGGATTTTGGCTATGAGTCGATCATGGTCAACTGCAACCCGGAAACGGTTTCGACCGATTACGATACCAGCGACCGCCTCTATTTCGAACCGCTCACGCAGGAAGAGGTCCTGAATATTTACGACATAGAGAAGCCCGATGGCTTGATTGTGCAGTTCGGCGGGCAAACGCCGCTCAATCTGGCTATGCCGCTGAAGCATCTCGGTCTGCCGATCATCGGGACTGACCCCAGCAACATCGATCTCGCCGAAGACCGTAAGTTGTTCGGCAGTCTGCTCAGCGATTTGAACATTCCCTCGCCGCCGCACGGTACCGCCGTCAGCGTTGAGGAGGCTTGTGCAGTGGCCGGGCGGCTCGGTTTCCCGGTTCTGGTGCGGCCCAGCTACGTGCTGGGGGGCCGCGCCATGGTGATCGCCTACAACGAAGAAACCGTGCGCCGCTACATGCAGGAGGCCACCAATCTCTCGGTGAAGCGGCCGGTGCTGATTGACCGCTTTCTGGAAGACGCGACCGAAGTGGATGTGGACGCGCTATGCGACGGCGAGAATGTCCTGATCGCCGGCATCATGGAACACATTGAAGAGGCGGGCATACACTCCGGTGACAGTTCGTGCGTGCTGCCCGCCATCTCGATTGCGAAAGAAACCCTGCGGACCATTGAGGAGTACACCGCCAAACTGGCGCGCGCTCTCAACGTCATCGGCTTGATGAACGTGCAGTATGCGCTCAAAAATGGCGATGTCTACGTGCTGGAAGTGAATCCGCGCGCATCCCGCACTGTGCCTTTCGTCAGCAAGGCGACCGGCGTTCCACTGCCGAAGCTGGCCGTGGGCCTGATGCTCGGCAAGAAACTCGATGACTTCAAGCATCTGACGGGCGGCATCGTGAACGGTGTTCTGCCCGTGCCGAACTTCTTTGTGAAAAGTCCGGTGTTCCCGTTCAATAAGTTCCCCGGCGTGGACCCGGCGCTAGGTCCGGAAATGCGCTCGACCGGCGAGGTGATGGGTGTGGGCGAAAGCTTCGGCGAAGCCTTTGCCAAAGCGCAGTTGGCGGCCGGTACGCCTATTCCCGATCAGGGCGCGCTGTTTATCAGCGTGAACGATCGCGATAAACCCGCTGCCGTGGAGGTTGCGGCTAAATTCAGTGAGTTCGGCTTCCAATTGTTTGCCACCCGCGGAACCGCCGCGGCGCTCAAAGCGGCCGGCCTGCGCTGCAAAACCGTCTTTAAGGTGAACGAAGGCCGTCCGAACGCGGTTGACCTGTTGAAGGCCGGCAGCTTGAAACTGGTGATCTACACTACCACCGGCAGCCACTCTTTCCCGGATGAGCAAACCATTCGCCGCAACGCGGTGATGTATCGCACGCCTTGCATCACGACCATGAGCGGAGCCCGGGCGGCAGCGGAAGCAATTGTTTCGCGGCGCCGCGATCCAATTCGGGTCTGGAGCCTCCAGGAATTGCACGCCGCCGAAACCGTCGAGTCTTCAGCCACTCGATAGCAGGGCTACACGCCGGCTCTACTGGCTTAACTTCGACGGGATCCTAGGTAATCTCAACCCGATCCCTCTCCGCCTTTCGTCGCAATAGCTCCCTTGCGAAAAGCTTTACTCGCGCCGGCGCCCCAAGCACATGCCTCTTCAGCGGCGGCAGCGGAACCGTGCGCGCGGTATCCTGCATCCGGCGCCAACTCTTTATCGTCTCTTCCCGGTCATTGCACGTGCGTAACCACACAAGAAACTCGTTCTCATTTACCGGCGTATCGAAGTATCGAGCGCAGGCAAAATCATGCAGCCCGAGTGCGGACATTTCTGCTAAGAGTCCGGCAAACGAGTGCGGAGTGAAAATCCAACAATGAACGTCGCGATAAGCGTCATTCTCCAGGGCATCTTTCGCGTGCGCGGTAAGGAGTTCATACGAAAGCTCCCGCGGCTTCCACTCCATTGGCTGGAGTTGTGATTCGTCCAAGTCCCCTGCCCATGCCTTCACAACGTCCACCACGCGAGTATTCGCAATATGATCGAGAATGGCCACCGGAAGCGGAACTCGGGCGCGCCGCAGATAAGCGTCCAAAACGTCGCACAGCCGCGATTCCCTGCGCAAGTAGTCAAATGTGAAACGCCTGTCGGGGACTGCCAGCCTCACTTCGCCTTCCGGTTTGAGCACGGTTTTGATTTCCTGAAGCCAAGTCAGCAGATCGGGAACATGTTCAATCACGTGCGAGGCAATCACGTAATCAAGCTTTATGCCGGATCCCAGACATTCTTGCAGAGTGCTGGCGCCCCAGATCGCATCGACATCGGCGATCTGGGCGGTGTCCACGTTAGGATCGTTCGCATACTTGTTCTTGAGCGACTCCGTGCCGGCATGGTCGATGTAAAAAACCTTGCTTTCTTCCTTCTTCACAAGCGGGTGATTGAGCGGACCAATCTCCGCGCCGACCATGTCGCTCAAGTTTAGTTCTGCAATCAGCTTTTCGCGCCGATTCATCTTTGCATCTCCTGGTTGCCAGCACTTCCTCAGTCTATCCTTGCCGCGCTATGTCCACCTTCGTTAAGCCGTACTACCATTGAGTTGTCTACTTCTTCTCGATAGCGTTTAAGGAACAACGATGCGGAGATCTATTTTTGCTTTGACGATAGGAATGATTCTGGCGGCACAGTTCCTTTCGGCGGCTTCCGTTTATGACTATGAACTAAACTCCATCAACTACGAGAAGGTGCGTTTGCGCGACTTCAAAGGCAAGGTCGTAATGATCGTGAATGTCGCCAGTTTTTGTGGATACACTCCTCAATACGCGGATCTCGAGAATCTCTATCGCCAACACAAGGACAAGGGCTTCGTCATTGTCGGCATTCCCTCGAACGATTTCGGTCAAGGAGAGCCCGGCACGGATCCGGAGATAAAGCAATTCTGCCGGCGCAAGTACGACGTCACGTTTCCCATGATGTCCAAGGTGTCTATTACAGGTAATAACCCCGTTGCGCTCTACGAATTTCTGACGGACAAAGTGCAAAATCCGAAAACGGGCGGTGAGATTCGATGGAATTTCACGAAGTTCCTGATTGGCAAAGATGGAACGATTCTGGCTCGTTTCGAGCCGCAGGTGTTACCCGCTGATCCGGCCTTGGTGAGCGCTGTCGAAAATGCTTTGCGGTAGTTGACTACAAATCGGGCTGTTGAAAGAGCCGGATGCCGGCAATGCCTTCGGCTCCTGCGGCTATGCAGCTTGCCGCATTGTCCCAATCTAAGCCGCCCAGCGCGTAGACATGCTTGCCCAAGCGGCAGGCTGCGTGCAACGCATCCAAGCCAAGCGGAGCCCCTTTGCCGGGCGAGGCGAAAACCGGTCCAAACGTGACCAGGTCGGCTGCCGCTTCCCGCACTTCGGCCAGCGTGTGACAGGAGCGCGCAATCAGCAAGCCGGGCAGTGTCTCGCGCGGAGCATGCGCGGGCAGATGAACGCCATCGGCGCCTGCCGCCAGCGCCACATCGGCGCGCGAATTTACCAGAATTTTCGTGCGTGCTTGCGCCTGCACATCGGCCTGACGCGCCGCGAGCACCGCTAGCGTAAATTCGAATAACTCCAAGGCGCCGACATCCTTTTCGCGGATTTGAATGAGATCCACTCCCAGCCGCATCTGATCGCAAATCACATCGAGCAGCGGTGTAAAGCCGCCCACCGCCTTGCGGTCGGTGATGTAGTAACGTTTCATACCGGGTCTCACTTAGCCAGAAAATAAATCGCCTCGGCCGCGATCTCCAGCTTCAACTGTTCGCTGCCGCGCAGCCGGTCATATTCGGTCTTGCTCAATTCCGTCACAATGCCCTGTTCAAAGGTGAGACGCATGCCGAGGGAGGACGGAGCAGCGCTTACCGCTTTCAGCACGAGTTGGTTGCGAGCGGG
>Ga0193743_1000600_pt1 | contig 28215 bp, 22 predicted proteins | sample L2c2metaG_FD_143038 | JGI IMG/M metagenome (GOLD analysis project Ga0193743, IMG submission 143038) | Soil microbial communities from a riparian zone of the East river system, Colorado, United States - L2c2 | ecosystem: Environmental > Terrestrial > Soil > Riparian zone | place: USA: East River...
CAGCCCGCAGCTTGGCCTTCATCGCTTGGTGTAAACCGTAATCGCCTGTCCTCGCAAAGCCCAGGAAATTCTCTCGTGCAAACCCATCTGCTCGCACTGCTCCGGCGTGATGTCGTTTTCCCACTGGTAGAAGTGACTCAAAAAACGCCGCACGAAATCGAAAGCGAGCACGCCATTCTGTGGTGCCCAGGTCCGCGTGTACACAATCAATACGTCGAATTTATCCGCCGGCAGAGCCTTGATCGAGGCCGCATGGAAATCGCCGGTCTCCAGCACTTTGAGTTTGTGCTGGACAAATCCGAAGTCCGGGTTCGCCAGCGCCGCCGTATACGGCCAGGCAGTGGCGATGGTCCGGTTCGGGACATTGCGCTCCACGAATTCGGCTCCTAGTTGTTGCAAGTTTATGAAATCTACCATCGCGTAGTTGTTTTCAAATGGAAACGGATACGGCGGATTCCAGAATAGATTGACCAGTAGTCCGATCGTCAGCGCAGCCGTGGCAGCCACGCTGAAGGTCTTTGGCAGGGACGTCAGCCCGATGCCCACCGCGATGTAGAATACCGGCAGCACGGGCACTAGATAACGCTCCAGTTCCGCGCCGCCCAAAACCGAAACCAGCACCGTCGTCAGCACTGCCGCTGCCGTGACAACCGCCCACGCCGGAGTGCGAAACGTCTTGGATTTCAGAGCCGTGGCCAGCAGCACCAGCGTGCCAATCCACCGGAATTCGGCAAAGAAGAGATAGTATATTCTCCGCGCCAGCGAGAACAGCACGTGCACCGGGTGCAGTGCGTAGCCCACGTTGTAGTGCGCAAAGCCCGGATCGCCCAGCCAGTACCCAGTGGCGTGATGCAGAACAACCAGCCACGCTGCTAACGCCAGCGCCGGCGCGGTAAAAAACGCCGCGCGCTTCCAGTCTTTGCGCCAGCACAGCACCAGGAAGAGAACGAACGGAACCATGATTCCCGTCTCTTTTACCAAAACCAGGCCCACGCTGGCCGCCGCGGCCCAGGCGTACTTTCGCCTGAGGAACAGCAGCAGCACCAACAGCGTCAGCACCATCGCCGGCATATCCAACTGCGCCATCATGCTTTGCATGTAGAACAGCGGAGACACGAGTAACAACAACGGAGGCAGGAACGCCGGAGCGCCCTTTGCTCCCTGGCTCAGCTCAATCGCCAGCAGAAACGTGAACAATAAGCCGAAGCTCGCCACCAGCAGCATCGCCGCGCGCGTCAGCGGTATGGAATAGCCGAACAGCTTGTAACAAAGCGCCAGGTACGCTTCGACGCCCGGCGGGTGCACATTCGGCACCGTGGAATGCGCCACCCACGCGCCGGTTCGCAACAGGTCGAGCGCCGTGGGAATAAACTGCCCATGTTCGTCCCAGAAAAAGGGAAGCGAGAGCAGATACCCATGCGTCAGAAACAACGGGATCGCGAACAGGAAGAAGAACGCCACCAGATACGGTGGCCGTTTTCTTCTCCGCCGCCTGCCCGTGTGTTGACTGCCTAATTGCCTACTGGATGCTCTCGCCTTGTCCATGCGCTTCCAAACGAATCTCGCCGAACGCGGCTTCGTACTGCTTTAGGTTCTGCTGCAGAATATTGAAAAGCGCCTTGGCTTGTGGCGGGCTCAAAAAGATGCCTTGGAAGTTTTGGATGGTCACCGCGTCCTGCGCGGTCTGGTTAATGGTGCCGAACAGCAAAAAGAAATCCCACAGGCTCACGCGCGCTTGCACGCTGTTCGCGTAGTTCTCGCGGTAGTCTGCCGTATTGGTGAGTTGCAGCTTCGGAGTTGGCTGTCCAGGAGTCATAAAATCAGTATCCCTTTAAGGTAGCCAACGAAGCGCTTGGTGAGTCCAATTCCAGCCAGATCGGTAGGATTAACGGATTTGGCGGGGACGACGGGGCTCGAACCCGCGACCTCCGACGTGACAGGCCAGCGCTCTAACCAACTGAGCTACGTCCCCTTGGGTTGGAATTACCGTCGGACATTTGCAGAATAGCATAGCCCGCACCCCCGGCCCCAGCCACGTCACGGAATCCTGATCTTTCCTTTATGACTTCTTTATCACATTCCCGATAACTTGGTCCTGTAATGCTACTCGACCTGTTTTACATTCTCATCGCTTTGGCGTTTTTCGTCGCTTGTTGGGCGTTCACCAAAGCATGCGATCGCTTATAACTTGGCCGCGCAACGCTGGAGCGTCTCAATGGACTACGTCATCGGTGGAATCACAACTGTCGTGTTGTTCGCCTACCTCATCTACGCCTTGCTGAAACCGGAGAAATTCTAATCCATGACCTCGAATGGCGTACTGCAAATCGTTATCTACTTTCTGATCATCCTCGCCTTGACGAAGCCCCTCGGCGCCTTCATGGCCAAGCTCTACGAAGGCGGCCGGACGTTCCTGCATCCGGTCTTGCGTCCGCTCGAAACCCTTACTTATAAATTGGTCGGTGTTAACGAGAAAACCGAGCAGCGCTGGACGCAGTACGCCGCTTCCCTGCTGGCCTTCAGCCTCTTCAGTTTTCTCTTCGTCTACTTGCTGCAACGCTTGCAGGGCGTTTTGCCATTGAATCCACAGGGTTTCGGCACTGGACAGGTCTCGCCCGATCTGGCGTTCAATACCGCCGTCAGTTTCACGACGAACACCAACTGGCAATCCTACGGGGGCGAATCGACAATGAGCTATCTGGTGCAGATGTCGGCCCTCGCAGTGCAGAATTTCGCTTCGGCCGCCGCCGGAATGGCTGCCGCGATTGCCGTTATCCGCGGCTTCTCCCGCCAACAAATCAACAGTCTGGGCAATTTTTGGGTCGACTTGACGCGGGGCGTGCTGTATATCCTTCTGCCGCTCGCTCTGCTGGCCGCGCTGGTCTTGTGCTCGCAGGGCGTGATCCAGAACTTCCATGCCTACACGACAGCCACTACGCTCGAAGGCGCCAAGCAGGTCATCGCGCAAGGCCCCATCGCTTCGCAGGAAGCCATTAAGATGTTGGGCACAAACGGCGGAGGCTTCGATAATGCCAATTCAGCCCATCCTTTTGAGAACCCGACCCCGCTTACCAACCTGCTGCAGATGGTCCTGATCTTCCTGATTCCCGCCGGGCTGACCTATACGTTTGGCTCGCTGGTCGGGGACAAGAGGCAGGGCTGGGCCGTGTTTGCCGCGTGTTCCGTCATGTTCCTGGCCGGTGTATTCGTCTGCTATTGGGCTGAGCAGAATGGCAATCCGGGCTTTGCCAAGGTCGGCGTCGAAACCCATGCCACCGCCACTCAAATGGGCGGGAACATGGAGGGCAAGGAGGCTCGCTTCGGCATCGCCGCTACGGCGCTGTTCGCCACCATTACTACTGCTGCCAGTTGCGGTGCGGTCAACGGCATGCACGACAGCTTCACGCCGATAGGCGGCCTGGTTCCGTTGTTCAACATGCAAACCGGCGAGGTGATTTTCGGCGGAGTCGGCGCGGGCTTATATGGCATTTTGCTTTACGCGATCCTGGCCGTCTTCATCGCCGGCCTCATGGTGGGCCGCACGCCGGAGTATGTGGGCAAGAAGATCGAAGCGAAGGAGGTCAAGATGGCCATGCTGGCGCTCATCGCCACCGCCTTCAGCGTTCTGGTTTTCGCCGCTGTCTCTTCGGTGGTCCAGTTCCCCTCGCCCGGCAAGGATGCCAAAGGCGCCCCGGTCGCGCAGAGCTACTGGAATCCGCCCGGAGCCGCCACCGCCAACTTCACCAATAGCGGTCCGCACGGCTTCAGCGAATTGCTATATGCGCACAGCAGCGCCGCGGCGAATAACGGCAGCGCTTTCGCCGGTCTCAACACTAACACGCCCTGGTACAACCTGACACTCGGCCTGGGCATGCTGATCGGCCGCTTTTTGTTCCTGATTCCTCTGCTGGCGGCTGCCGGCAGCCTGGCGCGTAAGCGGAAAATTCCGGCCAGCAGCGGCACCTTCCCCACCCACGGGCCCTTATTCGTCGGGTTGCTGGTGGGTACCGTGATTTTGGTCGGAGCGCTCACTTTCTTCCCAGGTTTGGCGCTTGGCCCAATCGTCGAACACTTCTTAATGCAGGACGGCAAGCTGTTCTCCATGCTGCTGTTCCATGTTTGAACCTAAACCGTCTGGAGCTAAAACCGTGCCCACCACTGTTGCACATCCGCCCACTTCGTCCGCAGCCCCGGAAGCCGGCTCGTTGCTGCCCTCAAAACTCTCCCGCTCCAGGCCACTCTTCGATCCCGAGATCGTGCGGCGCGCCACTAAAGATTCGCTGTTGAAGCTGAATCCGATAGGTCTTTTGAAGAACCCAGTCATCTTCGTAGTGGAGGTAGGCGCCGCGCTGACGACGCTCTTCCTCATCCGTGATTTGTTCACGCACGGGACTGACATCGCTTTTCAGGTTCAGATCTCGCTCTGGCTGTGGTTTACCGTGCTGTTCGCGAACTTTGCCGAAGCTATGGCCGAAGCGCGCGGTAAGGCGCAAGCCGACACGCTGCGGAAGACGAAAACCGACTCGGTCGCAAAGCGTGTGGTGAAAGGCGGGATCGAGACCGTTTCCGCCTCCAAGCTGCGCGCCGGCGACATCGTAATCGCCGAAACCGGCGACTTGATTCCCGGTGATGGCGATGTGATCGACGGCATTGCCACCGTTGACGAATCCGTCATCACCGGTGAGAGCGCGCCGGTCATCCGCGAATCCGGCGGCGACCGCAGCGCTGTTACCGGCGGCACGCGTGTTCTCTCCGATCAAGTCAAGATCCGTATTACATCGAATCCCGGCGAGACGTTTCTGGACAAGATGATCGCGCTCGTCGAGGGCGCGGAGCGGCAAAAGACGCCGAATGAGATTGCCTTGAACGTGCTCATCGCCGGCCTGACCCTCGTCTTCCTGCTGGCGGTTGCCTCCTTGCACCCGTTCGCGCTGTATGCCGCGAACGCCAGCGGCACCGGCCACGTGCCGACCATCGCCGTGCTCGTGTCCCTATTGGTCTGTTTGATTCCCACCACCATCGGCGGATTGCTCTCGGCCATAGGCATTGCCGGTATGGACCGCGTGATGCAGCACAACGTGCTGGCCATGAGCGGCAAGGCGGTGGAAGCTTCGGGCGACATCAATACCCTGCTGTTGGATAAAACCGGCACCATCACGCTGGGCAACCGGCAGGCGGTTGAATTTATCAACTTTCCCGGTGTCACCGAGCAGGAGCTGGCCGACGCGGCGCAACTCTCCAGCCTGGCTGACGAAACGCCGGAAGGCCGCTCCATCGTGGTCCTCGCCAAAGAGAAACATGGACTGCGCGGACGCGAAGTGGCCGCGCACGAAGCGCACTTCATTCCCTTCTCCGCCTACACCCGCATGAGCGGCGTCGATATAGACGGCCGCATGCTGCGCAAAGGCGCCAGCGGCTCCATCGCTACGTTCGTCAAGGAACTCGGCGGCACTGTTCCGCCGATCTTTGAGCAGACCGCCGATACGATCTCGCGCAAAGGCGGCACGCCTCTGGCGGTAGCCGACGGGCCGCGCGCTCTGGGCGTCATTTATCTGAAGGATATTGTCAAGGGCGGCATGAGCGAACGCATCGCGCAGCTTCGCGCCATGGGCATCCGGTCTGTGATGATCACGGGCGATAACCCGCTGACCGCCGCTGCCATTGCCCAGGAAGCGGGCGTCGACGACTTTATGGCGCAGGCCACTCCCGCAGATAAGCTGGCGTACATCAAGAAAGAACAGAGCGAAGGCCGCCTGGTTGCCATGACCGGCGATGGCACCAATGATGCCCCCGCGCTAGCCCAAGCCGACGTGGGCCTTGCCATGAACACCGGCACCATGGCCGCCAAGGAAGCCGGCAACATGGTCGATCTCGATAGCAACCCCACGAAGCTCATTGAGGTGGTCGCCATCGGGAAGCAGTTGCTCATCACGCGCGGTGCGCTGACTACCTTCTCCATTGCGAACGATGTGGCCAAATACTTCGCCATTATCCCGGCCATGTTCATGACCATTTATCCGGCTCTCGGGCGCTTCAATATCATGCATCTGCACACGCCCGAGAGCGCGGTCCTGTCAGCCGTTATTTTTAACGCGCTGATCATCATTGCGCTGGTCCCACTGGCGCTGCGCGGCGTCAAGTATCGTCCCGTGGGCGCCGCCGCTTTGCTGCGCCGCAATATTCTGGTCTACGGCCTGGGCGGCATACTGGTGCCCTTCCCCGGCATCTGGATTCTGGATCAGATTTTACACTTCCTGCGCCTTGCTTGAACCTTGGCCCTAACTAGTTACACGTACTCGAGAAAAACATGCTTCAACAATTGAGTCCCGCTCTTAGAATGACTTTGCTGCTGACTATCGTTACGGGCCTGCTGTACCCCGGCGTGGTCACCGGTGTCTGCCAGGTGCTCTTTCACGACAAAGCGAACGGAAGCCTCATCGTGCACAACGGCCAGGTCATCGGCTCTTCCCTGCTTGGCCAGAACTTTGCCAAGCCCGGGTATTTTCATCCGCGTCCCTCGGCGGCGGGCAGTGATGGTTACGATGCAAGCGCCTCCGGCGGGTCGAATTTAGGCACAACCAGCCAAAAGCTGGCCGACCGCATGAAGGCCTCCGCCGGCCAGTTCCGCAAAGAAAACCCGGACTATAGCGGCCCCATTCCGGCGGATGCGCTCACCACGTCGGGCAGCGGGCTCGATCCGCACATCAGCGTGGCGAACGCCAACGCACAAGCCTCCCGCGTGGCCAAAGCCCGCGGCGTGGACCGCGCCGTCATTGAAACCGCTATCGCCGCCGCTACCGAAAATCGCGACCTTGGCGTACTGGGTGAAGCGCGCGTCAACGTTCTTCGATTGAACCTGCAACTCGATGGGCAGTTTGCCCGGTAGTGCCAATGGGGTACTATTAACGGGATAATAGAGACGTGAGCGCAACTACCCAACACCGGCCCAGCCCGGATGAACTGCTGCAAAAATTGCAGACCGACGAAGAATATCAATCCATCGGCCGGCTGAAAATCTTCCTCGGTTACGCTTCCGGAGTGGGCAAGAGCTTTCGCATGCTGGATGAAGGCAGGCGCCGGCGTGAACGCGGTCAGGATGTTATCGTCGGAGCGGTTCAGCCCTCGCTCTCCTCCGACATTGCCCACACTGTCTCCGCGCTCGAGATCATCCCGCTTAAGCAGTCGAACGGCAACGCCACGATGGATGTCCCGGCGATCCTCCAGCGCGCGCCAAAGGTCTGTCTGGTGGATGGTCTTGCTTATGACAATCCTCCTGGCTCTCTTCACCAAAAGCGCTGGCAGGATGTTGCGCATTTGCTGACTGCCGGTATCTCGGTAATCACTTCGGTCAATCTCCAGCACATTGAAGAGAAGCGCGAGTTAGTGGAACGCATCACGGGCAAGCACGTATCCGAGACGGTCCCACTCAGCTTTTTGCAGACTGCCGACGAAATCGTGATTGTCGATGCTCCCGCCGACACCTGCATGACTTCGAGCGAAGGAAAGTCGTCAGGTCGCAAGTTGACGCAGCACCAATTATCGGAGCTGCGCGAAATTGTGCTGCTGCTAGCCGCGGACGTGGTTGATAAGCAGCTTGAACGCTATTTAACACGCCATCACATTGAGCAGAGTTGGGGCACGCAAGAGCGGATTCTGGTTTGTCTTTCGCCGCGCGCCAACTTCAAGCGCATGGTGGAGACAGGCGTCCGCAATCGCGACCGTTTTCACGGTGAAATGATCACGGTCCATCTAAACCGGCCGGAGTGGTCGCCGGATCAACGCAAGATCGTCGAGAATGGAGTCGCGCTCGCTGAACAGAATGGTTCGGAGATCGTTGAACTGGACGGCGAAGATGCAATGGCAACCATCCTCGAATTTGCGCGCCAACGCGGCGTGACGCAAATTTACATTGGCCACAAAGGTCACGACAGCTGGTGGGAACGTGCCTTCGGCAGTGATCTTGACCGTCTCATTCAGGCGGCCGAAGGCATCGATATCCGCGTCTTCCCACATTCGTAACGTCGCCAAGTCACGAATTATCCAATCCGTAACACGGGCGTCATTTCGTAGTTTTACCTACCTGCATAACATGGTAGGTCTCTTCTATGAAACTCTTTTTCTGCCTTCTTGCGGGTGTGGCACTCGTGTCCGCCCAGCAGGGGCCGCCCGACTATTTGAACCATAACCGGCCGCTCCTCGACGCGCACAACTGCTATCCCTATAACGGCCAGTGGGCCGACCGTATTGACCGTGCTCTCAAGACCGGCTTCCCGGTCGGTATCGAGCAGGATGTCGCCTGGGCTGTTGATCCGGCTACGGGAAAAGGGCGGCCTGTTGTAACGCACACGCCCAAGACCACCGGCGTCGAACCCGCGCTCCGCGACTATTTCTTTGAACACGTACGCCCCATTGTTGAAAAGGCCCTCGCCGAAAACGATCGCGCGCACTGGCCGCTGATTGTGGTGCATTTCGACTTCAAATCGCTGGACCCGGCTTTGCTGCGCGCGGTGTGGGATCTGCTCGGTGAATATGAGCCTTGGATCACCACCGCAGCGCAGACGTCGGATCCGCATCAGCTTGCGCCCTTCGAACCCAAGCCGCTGCTGGTCCTGACGGAGGACGCAGACATACAGGAGCAGGTGTTCTTCCGCGAAATTCCCAAGAGCGCGCGACTTCGGCTCTTCGGCTCGGCTCACACCACGGAATTCAAAGGCAAGTCGAGGGAAGAGCGCCAGCACCTGGTTGCCACCGTTCCACCGGAACAGCTTTTGACGGAGCGGCCGACCAACTTCCGCCGCTGGTGGAACAACGGCTGGGACGAAGTGGAAGAAGGTGGACAGCGCAAGGCCGGAGACTGGACACCGGCGGATGATGCAAGGCTCCGGGCGTTGGTCGATCACGCGCATCACCTGGGCTATTGGATTCGGTTCTATACGCTGGATGGCTTCGAACCGGATGGAGGCAAAGGCTGGGGTGCGGGCTATAATTTCGGTTCAAAAGAGAAAGCGATGGTGCGCTGGAAGGCCGCCCTCCATGCAGGCGTCAACCTGATCGCGACGGATCAATACGAAGACCTCGCGGGTTTCATGAAGGAAAACAACTACCGGTGATCAAACGCCTGCTGCCTGTTCTGTTCGCCGTATACTGTTCCGCTCTTTTGGGGCAAACCGACTCGGGAACCATTCGCATCCTCGTGGAGGATGCCAGCTCCGCGCCTATCGGCGAGGCTGTCATCAAATTGACCAATATCGCCACTGGCGTGATGACGTCCCGCGTGAGCGCTTCAGACGGCTACGCCAGCTTTACCCCCATTACGCGCGGAAACTACGTCATTGACCTGGCGAAGCCAGGCTTTCAGCAAACGCACGTGACGGATCTATCTCTCAACGTCGACGAAAACAAGCTGGTTCGCGTGAACTTGCAGGTTGCCTCCGTAAGCTCGACCGTAGAGGTGTCCGATTCGGCTAACATCATTCAGTCCGAACAGAGTTCACTCGGCCAAGTGATTCAAGGCGGCGTGGCGGTTGAACTGCCGCTGGCTGCTCGCCGCTACACGCAGCTTGCGTTGCTGGTTCCGGGCGCGACAGACAGCACCTTGGACAACAGCACCACGCGCGGGGTCGGCTGGTTCGTGGTTAACGGAAACTATCAAACCCAGAACAACTTCATTCTGGAAGGCGTCGATAACAACCAGGGCACCAATAACGCGCAATCGCTCTCCGCGCAAGTGATTTCGCCTTCACCCGACGCCCTCGCCGAGTTTAAGGTCCAGACCAATAGCTACTCCGCCGAGTTTGGACGGTCCGCCGGAGCGGTCGTCAACGTCGTTCTCAAGTCGGGTTCGAACGCGCTGCACGGCTCAGCCTGGTATTACAACCGCAACAAGGTTCTTGCCGCCACGCCGTGGGCCTCAAACCTCATTGGAGCGGCTAAGCCAGACCTACAGTGGAATCAGTTTGGAGGCACCATCGGCGGCCCCATTATTAAAAACAAGCTCTTCTACTTTGGCGATTACGAAGGCTTCAAAGAAAGCTACAGCACGCCATTAGTGGTCACGGTGCCCACCGCAGCCGAGCACAACGGCGTCTTCTATCGCAACCTGACTTATCCGGGAACGAAGACTCCCATTCCTGGCAACCAGATTCCCACCTCGATGTATGACCCGCTGGGAGCGAAACTGCTCGCCCTCTACCCCGCCGCAAATCTGACTGGAACGATCTCCGGGACCGGCCAGAATATCAATAATTACGGAGTGCAGCCGGCCGGTACGGAGAACGACAATAAGGGTGACGCGAAAGCCGACTACTACGTCACCGGCAAAGATATCTTGTCGCTTCGTTTTAGCTTCCTGCGGCAAAGCATCTACAACAACGCCGTCTTTCCGGGTATCGCCGATGGCGTTGGAAATCAGGGCAGCCAGTTCAACATGAATCAGAGTTACGGCGGTACTTGGACCCGTACGCTTTCGCCTAACATCGTCAATGCCTTCCGCTTCGGATATACCTCGACGAACGCGAGCTTTGCGAACAACACCGTCAATGGGCCAGGTGCGGCTGCGTTCGGATTCCAAGGTATACCGGACTCGGTCATTCTGGCAGGCAACGGCGGGTTGCCGCTCATCAATCCCAGCAACTACAACAATCTCGGCACGCGTGGTTTCCGGCCGCAATATCAAAAGCCCACTCTCTACCAATTCCTCGATAGCGTCTCCATCGTGCGCGGGAAGCACAACATGAAGACTGGTTTCGAAACGCGGCAGAAAAGCAACGTTAATCTGAACTCCAACCGCACTGTCCCGGAATATGATTTCAACGGCAACTTCACCGGCGAAGCCTTGGCGGACATGCTGACCGGCCAGGTGTATCAGTTCGTCGCCAACACGCAGGAAGTGGAGAACGTCCTGCAAAAGGCATATGCCGTCTATTTCCAGGACGATTGGAAAGTCGCGCCAAATCTGACGCTTAATTTAGGACTGCGTTGGGAATACGAAACGCCCTATTACGGCGCCGCTCCAAACGAGAACATCAACTTCAATTTTCAAACTGGGCAACTCATCCACGGCAACGGTCCGACAGATTACCTGGTGAATCCCGATCATTTGAACTTCGGTCCGCGTGTTGGCGCCGCTTGGCAGATCATGCCCAATAAACTGGTTCTGCGCGCCGGATACGGCCTTTTTTACTCGGGCGAGGATATGTCGGGGTCTGATATCGACTTGGCCGCCAATCCGCCAAATGTTACGCCTGTGACGCTAACCCAAACCGCCAATGGACCGCCCGCCCTGGTTCTCTCTCAACCTGTACCGGCCAGTATCCTCAGCAGCAGCACGAGTCTGCTGTCGGTTACCGCGCGCGAGCAAAACTATCATGCTGCCCGCATTCACCAGTTCAACGTAGCGCTGCAATACCAGCTGCCCAAGCAATCTACTTTTGAAATGGCTTATGTGGGAAATCGTGGATATAACGAGCTTGCTGAATATTCCGGAAACCAGGTTGCTTACGGCTTGGATGGCAGCGTACCGGCCAATCGCCCCTATTCCTCGTGGAACACAGTGCAAGTCGGCACCACTACCGCGCGTTCCTGGTACAACTCGCTGCAGCTCAAGTTTGAAAAGCGCCTGACCGCGGGCTGGTACACATTGGCTTCCTACACCTTTGCCAGCGCTATTGACCAAGCCGGAGCTTGGGGCGCCGGTTCTTCGCCGCAGTTCCGGAATAACTTCGCCGCTGAAAATGGACCGCAATCGCAAACGCCGCGGCATAACTTCACGCTTTCCGATGTTTACGAATTGCCCGTCGGGCGTGGGCGGCGTTTCGGCTCTAACTGGAACCGGGCGGTTGACGGTTTCCTGGGCGGCTGGCAGCTCTCAAACATCCTCACCGTTCGCACCGGCCTGCCGCTCAACGTCACGCTGGCGGCCACGGGCGTCAATCCCGCCACGAATCAGCAATACAAGTTCCTCAACACGAATGGAGGATCTCTGCGGCCCGATCTTGTCGGCGATCCAAATACCGGGATCAGTCCCGAGGTCGACCGTAACCACTTCCTCAGCTCATCGGCGTTTGTTGTGCAAGATCTCAACACACCTGGTGACGCCAGCCGGAACGTTGCGCTGGGGCCGGGTCTGTTCAACCTCGACGTGAGCCTGGTAAAACGCTTTGCGGTTAATGAGCGTTCCGCCATCGATATCCGGGCGGACGCGTTTAACTCGTTCAACACGGTCAATTTCGGAAATCCGGGTACGTCGTTCGGTAGTTCCACCTTCGGAGTTATTTCGACGGCCGGTAATCCGCGCATCATGCAGCTGGCGGTCCGGTGCCGATTCTAGATAGATGATGTTTCGATATCTTATTGCTCTGTTTGCAGTCACGCTCCCGGTTTTCTCGCAAGCGGAGAAGCCGGATGCAGGTGACGAGATTCGCGCGGTGGTGGTCCTCAGCCGCCACGGCGTTCGCGCTCCTCTGAATAGCGAGACCAGAGGCGAAGCTTGCCTGCCAGCCGCAGTTCCACGTGAAACCCACAGGGCAAATCAATCCGCTCTTCGGTCCGGGCGCGGTACGCGGCCAAGCGGACCATGCCAAGCTGGCCAACGCCATTTAGGGCGTCTGGGCGCGCGGCTCGATTGTGAGGGGCACGATTGCGATCACTCGAAGAAAAGCTTACTGTCGGCACCCGCGACTGTGGCGGCGACGCCCGGACGGGAGATGGTGACCGTTGATGGCCCCGTCGCCGTGGGGCGGTTTCGCCGAATACTTTCTCCTTCAATACACCGAAGGTTATCCGATGGAGAACGTAGGCTCGGGCGCCTTTCGCGGGCCGAACTCGACCGGCTCATGGAGATGAATACCGCTACCACGATTTCGTATTGGAGCTGCGCCGCTCAGTTCTTCTGAGCTACGCGGCTGGTCTATTCAAGCAACGCGCCACGAAGAACAGCCGCCCGAAACCTAAATCGGACGTAATGCCGGCCTCGGCTGAAGTGAATACTTCCGCATCGTGAAAGCCGGCCGAGCGCATGACATGCAGGATCTCATTTTGGGTATAACAGCGCTGCTCTACTACACTCCGGTGCTGCCGCCAGCAATTGCCGTCTCCGGCCCTGACAAACCACATCAGCTCGGTACGAGCCTTTTGGCTGAACGGGTCGTAGCGCCCGCGCACCATGCCCACGCTGGTCTCTTTGATGTGCACCGACCATTGCTTCAGGTCGAGTGAATATGCTTCTTCCACGTTCATGTCGAAGACGAAGCGGCCGCCGTATCGCAGCACGCCATATACACCGGTGAATACCTGTTCCAGTTCTTCCAAGCTTAAGATATGGTTCAGCGAATCGAAAGTCGAAAGCACTGCGTCGAAATCCTGGTCAAGCGCGAGATGCCGGGCGTCTTGTACGCGCAGATCGACGCCCGGCATCTGGCGGCGCGCCAGCGCAATCAACTCAGCTGAGTTGTCCACGCCCGTTACGTCGTAACCGCGCCGTACTAATTCCTTGGTGACATGCCCCGAGCCGCAACACAAATCGAGCACGTGTGACCCGGGCGCAACTCTTGAAAAGAACAGCCGCTCCAGCGCGGGCATCGCGGCCGGTAAATACCAGTCGGACCATAGGTCGTCGTACATACTCGCGATTTCGTCGTAAGAAGAGGAAGGCTGCAAACTCAATGATAAGTGGCGCTCTTGCACGGCGGCTCTCAGATGGGATGATGTTCCATATGCTTTCCCCAAAAAGTTTGGTCTCCGGATTTGTATTGCTGTCGAGCCTGAGCGCGTTCGCCCCATTCGCGGCGGCTCAAAGCCCGGCGGCCGCCCCCTTTGTGACTCACTCCATCAAGGACAACGTCTCTTATGTGGAAGGCGGCGGAGGGAATAGCGGGGTCATTGTCGGCAAGAAAGGCGTGATCGTCATCGACGCCAAAACGACGCCTGCCGGCGGGAAAGAGCTGATCGGGGATATCGCAAAACTCACCCCGGAGCCGGTAACCACCGTGATCCTCACACACAGCGATGGAGACCACGTCAACGGCCTGGCGGCCTTCCCAATGGGCATCTCTATTGTCGCGCAGCAAAACGATAAGAAAGAGCAGGATGCCGCGCTAGCCGCTGGTGGACGCGGCGCCCCGCCCGCCGACCATCCTCCAAACAAGCTCATCAGCAAGAACGACGACCGCTTGAAAGTAGATGGAGTTACAATCGAGCTGCTCCATTGGGCGCCCGCGCATACTTCCGGCGATCTCGTGGTTTTTCTGCCGAAGCAGAAAATCGTATTCACCGGAGACATCATTACGTCCCGTCAGGAGCCGCTCATTCATCTTGAGAAAAACGGCTCCACCGCGGGTTGGGTAGAAACAGCCAAGGGCATCATCGCGCTGGATGCCGACGTTTTCATTCCGGGGCACGGCGATCCGATGACGAAGGCCGATGTGCAGAAGAAGCTTTCCGACGCCGAAGCGAAGCTGGCAAAGACCAAAGACCTGATTGCGCAGGGCAAGTCGCTCGAAGAAGTCAAGACTGCCGTAGGCGATCCCGCTCCGGTTGCCGGCCGGCCCGGTTTCGCGAGCTTCGCGGAAGTGATCTACCGCGAGCAGACGAAAAAGTAAGCGCTATAGCTGTTCCCGGTATTGCTCCAGCGCTACTTTCACGAGTTGCGCCCGAGTGCGCGCGCCGAGCTTGTCGAACAGCTGCCGCAATGAGGCCTTAACGGCACTTTCGGAAAGCTGAATCCGTCCGCCGATTTCTTTATTCGTCAGACCTTGAAAGATAAAGCGGAGGATGTCCTTTTCGCGCTCGGCGAGCTTCGGACGGCCATGCGCCTTTGATGAATCGACTGACCGGAAGAGCGGCTGCAGGTAGTCGCCTTCCAGCCAGACACCGCCGCCGGCCACTTTCACCACGGCTTCACGCAGCGCTTCGCCGGAATGCTGTTTGTGCAGAATGCCTGCCACGCCGGAACGAACCAGTTGCACGGCTTCCTGTCCGTTAACTCCGGCGGTGACCACCAGCACCTGTCCGTCAAAGCCGCGCTTCCGGGCTTCGACCACAAAATCCAGTGCTCGCTCCGAGCCTAGATCCACGTCCAGCAGCACCAGGTTCGCGCCGCAGGGTTGCAGCACCGCCAGCGCTTCCGACGAAGAACTGCACTGGCCCACAATTGTCACGGCCGGCGGCTGCTCCAGCAGGCGGGCCATGCCATCGCGGAACATGGCGTGATCGTCCACCAGCAGCACCTTAATGGCTGGCGGCGGGACGGCAAGCGGCGCGGCGGTTTCCAAGCCTTTATTCCAGTGTGTATTACACCACTTGCAATTCGATCGTAAAGCAGGCGCCCGCGGCAACCGGTTCAAATCGTAGATCGCCGCCATAGCTTCTCACCATGGCGCGCGAGATATAAAGACCCAAGCCGCTGCCGTCGGCGCCCGTCCGGAAAGGTTGAAACAAGTGCTCGGGGGAAAGAATTCCAGGGCCTGAATCCTGGAGTTGCACGCAGACCCGCTCGCCCTTCACAAGGATGTTTACCGTGAGTTCCCTGACGGCGCACTCCTGCACCGCGCGATAGCTGTTCTGGACGAGATTGAGAAATACCTGCAACAAGCCATGGGCATCCGCGCAGACTCCCGGCAAGAGCCGGACACAGGGCCAATGGATTACCGCGCCCGCCTCGCGCCATTCCGCTTCCACGATGATCCGCAGGTTGTCCAGAACCGCCTGCAAGGAAATTTCCTCTACCGCATGGCCGCGGCGCGAATGAAGATGCAGAGCCGCCACTTTCTCCAGGCCGCCCACCAGATTGGTCAACCCTTGATAATCGGCGTCGGGCGCCAGCCCGTGTTTGTCTCTCAGGTTTAACGAAAGCAGGTTGATGGCCGCGCAGACATTCCGCACTTCATGTGAAAGCGCAGCCGCCGCGATCCGGTTATGTTCCTGGAGCTGCTGCAGGTTTTGCTCTTCGCGCGCGCGCATTTCTTCAGAGGAATCCACCACGATCGCGGCCAGCCGCGTCCCCTCGGAGGCGAGATAGGAGGAGAACCAGGTATGCGCCAGAAAGATATCGCCATTCTCGCGCCGCCCCTGGCATTGAGCAGCCGTCCGGAAAGCCTCCGGCCCGATCTGAAACCGCACCGCGTCCGACAGTACCGGAAGATAGCCGCGAATATCCTTCCCTTCCAGGCTGCGGGCCTCGCGTGGATCGAATCGCGTTAGCCGCGGCATTCGCGGCTAAGATGGCGCCTGCCCCATTGATCATGAGAATGGCCGCGGGGCTGCTTTCCACCAGCAGTTTTAGTTGCTCCTCCGCGTTATGCCGCAGATGCTGTTCCTGCTGGACAGTATGGAGGTGCCGGACTACTAACTCCCGGTTGCGCACCAGGCCCGTAACAAAGAGGCCCGAAGCGAAGTAACCTAACGTTGCGAACACGAATCGAAGCACAACCTCCGCGCGGGAGCCGGGAGTATCGAACCAGGCCCGCAGCAGCGAACAAACCACCGCGAAAAAGGCCGTCTCCACCGGCGTCAGGACGACTGCGGCTAACATCACTGGCAGAATGTAGAGCACGCCGAGGGAGACGCTGTTGCCGACTCCCCGGTCCGACATCAGGATAACCAGCACTAAGCAGGCCGCCGCCGCTAGAACCTTGGTCCTTCCTGCCTGGAGGCAATAGGTAATCATGCTGACCGAAAGTTAGTTATTGTGACCAAAAGATAGTTAGACAACGCTAGGGGTTGCTGTAACACTAGCAAAATACTAGCCGGACCCTATCCGTAACACCACCAAGTTCGTGATTGCCGCCGTAGGGGCACGTCGACCATAAAATCTTGTGAGGTGAAAGCTATGGGATCCTTCCCTATTCTAAGTGTCTTTCTAGGCATTTTTGCCGTCACGTTTCTGATGCTGACCGTGCGCCGAATGAGCGGAAAGAAGAAACACCCGGCCGGAAGGCTTGCGCGTTTACGAGACCGCCTAAAGACGCCGGAATGGCGCCGGTATGGTGCTCTGCTGTTTGCGGGCAAGGCGTCCGGCATCGCGCTGCTCCTCATCGCCACCTACTTTTTCAATCCGAACCTGTTTGGTTTGAAGGTCCTGGCTGCCGACCCGGTACTTAAGGGCAACGATATCGTCAACCCTATCAATACGGTCTGGACACTGATTGCCGCGTTCCTCGTTTTCGGCATGCAGGTCGGCTTCACCATGCTCGAGGCGGGTTTCTGCCGTTCGCGCGAAACCGTTAACGTTTTGATGGAGTGCATCGTGGATACCTGTCTCTGCGGCATTCTCTTCTATGCGTTCGGCTTCGCTTTCATGTTCAGCCACGGCAATGGCTTCATAGGCATGAACTGGTTCCTGCTGCAGGGCACGCCTGCCACTTATGAAGGGACCGGCGTGGCATTTCTCGCCTTTTGGCTCTTCCAGTTCGCTTTTGCCGACACTTGCTCTACCATTACTTCGGGAGCCATGATCGGACGCACCGCCTTTGCCGGCGATCTGCTTTATAGTCTGGCCGTTTCCGGCTTCATCTATCCGATTATCGGGCACTGGGCTTGGGGGCCGGATGGGTTTCTTGCCACCATGGGCTCGAAAGGCTTCTTCCTGCCGGCGCTTGGAACAGGCTTCCACGATTTCGCGGGATCTACCGTCGTCCACACCATAGGCGGCTTTATCGCGCTGGCCGGCGCCATCGTGCTTGGGCCGCGCATCGGCCGCAAGTTCAAGCGTGACGGTGGCGGACCTATGCTGCCTCACGATTTGACCATCGCGGCGGCAGGCGGCCTGCTGTTGTGGTTCGGTTGGTACGGCTTCAATCCGGGCAGCACGCTCTCCGCCATGGATTTCATCGGCATCGGGCGTGTCGCGGCAAATACCACTCTGGCGGCCTGCGCAGCCGGTCTCACGGCCATGCTCTACTCCTACATGAGCCTCAAAAAGTGGGATGTCGGCTTCACTGTGAACGGCTTCCTGGCCGGCCTGGTGGCGATTACCTGCCCCTGCTATTGGGTTAGTCCCACCGGCGCTATTATCCTGGGTGGCGTCGCCGGCGTCATCGTTGTGATTGGTGTGGAAGTTCTGGAGTGGCTGCGCATCGACGATCCGATCGGCGCGGTACCGGTCCATGGTTTCTGCGGTATTTGGGGCACTCTATCGCTCGGACTCTTTGCGACCGGTGAATTCGGCGCCAGCGGTCCTTTCGCTCCCGATAACTCGACTCCGCTGAAAGGCCTGTTTTACGGCGGCGGCACGACAGTCCTATTCGCACAAATTGCCGGAAGCCTCATCGTCACGCTCGCTACTTTCGGCGTGGCGCTGGCGGTTATGTATGCCATCAACGCCTTCAAGTTATTGCGGGTGTCGGCGGATGGCGAAATCGAAGGATTGGATATCCACGAGCACGGAATCTCGGCCTATCCGGAGTATTTGATTTCGGCGGCCGGCCGTCCCGCCGGCATGCTTGTCGAGACGGAAGACAGACTGGTCGGCAAAACCGCTAGCATTTGAGTGTGCCGTGTTCTTTTGAGTGCGACAGTGTTTCTTTTCGCCGCTGGAAAGCTTACCTGTTCCAGCGGCGAATTGGACGCGCCCTACCCCTTAGGTTAAATATCTAACGAAGGCAGTTTATGCCACCAGCTAAAATGTGATCTAAGTTGCACTAGAATCGCAGCAAATCCACGATAAATGCAAAACCGGCGAGAATTCCAGCCCAGGACGCGGCTTCTCAAGTAACATTTCTTAATGGCGAATTGATTTGACAGCGGATTTCCGTTGTTAGGTCGGTGTCGTTAGTCAGTAAGGAAAGCCTGTCTCCGTGATCGACAGTTTAGTCTCTAACACTGTCAGCCTCGCCGCTCCTGCAGAGGACTGGAGCGCTACCGCTCCGCTGTTCCTGCATAACCCGATCGCAACGATAGTGTTTGAAAAAGCCACTTGGCGTATCTTGACGGCAAATCCCGCCGCCTGCAGGCTGTACGCCTATCGTTCCAGCGAATTTTCGGGGATGTCGCTGCTGGACCTTGTAAGTAAGCCCACGGGCGCTCCGTTCGGGCCGGCAGATTTTGAACTTAGGGCGATGTTTCTAAACAGGGCGGAGCCGTGGGCGCATCAGTGCAAAGACGGCCGCGAGATCCTGGTCGAAACCACTTTGCATTCCCTCAAATGGGAGGGCAAAGATGCCTATCTGCTATTCGTTCTGGACAAGACAGAAAGCGTGCTGTCACAGCAGCGGCTGCTGGATGCACTGCAGAAGGCGGAAGGCGCCCTGCAAGCACGGGCCGGTCTTCTGTCCGCCGTGAGCCACGGGATTCGGACCCCCATGAACGGCGTGATGGGAATGGCTGGCATGCTGGCGGAAACGAAGCTGAGCCGCGAGCAGCGCGATTTCGTCGGCACGATCAAATCCTGCGGCGAATTGCTGCTTACGGCCATTGACGGCATTCTGGACTTCACCAAAGCCGGGCAGAACGAACTGGCTTTGGAAGTGCTCGACTTTGATCTCGCCTTCATCGTGGAAGATGTCATGGACGTCATCGAAGTGGCAGCCCACCAGAAGAGACTTGGCGTCAGAACGTTCATCGCTCCGGACGTGCCGTTGCATCTGACCGGCGACGGCGGACGGTTAAGGCAGATTCTGATAAACCTACTCGCCAACGCGGTGAAGTTCACCGAATGCGGCTGGGTAAGTCTCTCGATTCGAACCGCTGAAGGAGCGAAATCGCCCAAGCTGCTCTTTGAAGTACAGGATACGGGCATTGGTCTCAGGGAACAACAGAAAGCTCGGCTGTTTCAAAGTTTCGGCGGAGGCGCTCTCGGGCTGGCAATCTCACAACGGCTGGTCGCGATCATGGATGGCGACATTGGAGTTACGAGCCAGCCAGGGGAAGGCAGCACCTTTTGGTTCACGGCGCGGTTTCTGCCGGGATCGAAGGTAGTCTGGGCACGGCCTAAACTGGACCTGCTGAAAGGCGCCGAGATACTGGTCGTGCAAACGAATACGGAAGACCGGGACGTTACGCGCCTCCTGCTCGAAGAGATGGGCATGCAGGTCACGGAGGCAGGGGATGCTTCCCAGGCGCTCTCCTTGTGCTCGGCGCGTGGAGATGGCTCGTCACGGTTTGCTTTTTGCCTGGTGGATTCGAGCTTGCCCCTGATCGACGGCATGGAATTCGCGCGCATTCTACGCGAGCAGCCATATGGGGAAAAAACCCGGATCGTGATGACTGTGGCGCGCTGGACCCCAGAGCAAGCCGCCGAAGGGCAGAAAATCGGGATCAACGGTTTTTTAGTCAGACCACTGCGCAAGAGTAGACTGGCCAGCGCGCTCAGCCGCGCGGGTTCCTTGACCGCGGAATCCGCCGGCAAAAATGCCGCGCCGCTGGGGCGAAGCGGCGGTCCCGCGGCCATTTTGCTAGTGGAGGACAACTTGGTGAATCAGAAAGTGGCCTCTCACTCGCTTCTCAAGCTCGGGTATAGCGTTGAAATTGCGTCGAACGGTTTGAAGGCGATCGATGCTTTCCAGCGGCGGCAATTCGATCTCATCCTGATGGATTGCCATATGCCGGTGATGGATGGGTATGCCGCGACCCAAAGGATACGCTCTTGTGGCATATCCGGGCGCTACGTCCCCATCATCGCCATGACTGCCGACGTCCTGGATACGCAGCGCCAACGCTGTATTGCCGCCGGCATGAATGACTTTCTTGCGAAGCCCGTCAAGCGCGAGATCCTCAGCGGCATGCTGGAGCACTGGCTCGCCCAGGCGTGAATAGTATCTAACCGGATAGTATTACTAGGTTCGCTCTAACACGGTACACTGGGGATTCGAACTGAAAGCGAGAAAAGAGATTTCAAATGGCGTTAGGCGCAAAAGCACGGCAAGTGGGAAACGTAGCGATATTAGACCTCACCGGCAAAATTACCATGGGTGAAAATACGGGCATTTTGAGGGATGAGTTCAAGGTCCTGCTGGCCGAGGGCAACAAGAACATTCTTCTGAATATGGCGGGTGTCACCTACGTAGACAGCGCCGGATTGGGCGAACTGGTGGGCGTTTACACAACCGCCACCAACAGCGGCGGCGCGGTGAAGCTATTGAATTTGCAGGGAAAAATGAAAGACCTGATGCAGATCACCAAGCTGCACACGATTTTTGCTACGTTCGAGGATGAAAAAGCAGCCGTCGCCAGTTTCAGCGCCGGAGCCGCCGCTTAGCTTCGAACACTAAGTGTTATACGGCCGGACGCGATAATCAGTCACGTTCGGCATGCGAATCACGCGGCACATTTCGAACAGGCGCGATCGTGCACGTTCACCCACCCGGTCTTCCAGCGTGGTGCGGAAATTGTGGCCGACGGGCTGCGCCGATTTTTCCACTAAGGCCCCGCCCATGTCGGGATCAGGAAGATTTGTGGTGGCGATCAGCGTCTTTTTGTGGTTGCACCGATGCGTCACGATGGCCGTGACGGTATCTTGTACCCAATCGGTGACGCGATGCGCGCCTAAGTCGTCCAGCAGCAGGATCTCGCTCTCGAGCGCGATCCGGTAGGCTTCGCGATCGCTGGTCCCCGTCGTTTGGCTATAGCCTGAACGGATCAGTTCCAACAAATTCTGGTAGTCGAAAAATATCCCTTCGTGGCCTTGCGAGATCAGCAGGCGCAGGGCGGCCACCGCCAGGTGCGTTTTGCCCGTCCCCGGGCCGCCCACCAGCAAAAGGCCGGGTTTGGCGTTCTTTGGATAGCTCCGAGTGAAGGCTGCCACTGCCAGCATCACGTCTGCCAAGCCGCGCTGCGCGGTCGGGTTGTCCTGTGGAAGATGAAAGGTCTCGAAAGACGCTTGCTCGTAATTGGCGGGAATGCGCGCTCGCCCCTCGAGCGCTTCTGAACGGGTCTCCGCAACGCAAGGGCAGCGGTCCGCCGAAGAATAGCCTTCTCTTTCGGTAACCAGCCAGCCGGTGCCGCCACACTCTTTACAATCCACTCTTGCCATGAACGCGTCTTACTCTACTATGACCAATGACTCGCCCGCGGCTACGGTTGCGCCTTCTATTGCGTGGATTCTAGACACGGTCCCGGCCTTGGGCGCCTTCAATTCGTTTTGCATCTTCATCGCTTCCACCACCACAAGCCCATCACCGGCATCCACAACGTCGCCGACCGCTACTAGGACTTTGACGACTTTTCCAGGCATTTGGGCGCGCAGGTCCACGGGACCGGCGTGACCTGCCTTATCCGGCCGCGGGGAGCGGTCGCGCGGATCGGAAATGGAGATGTGATGACGATGCCCGGCTGTAAAGGTTTCGGTTCCCTCCCTGTTGGGGGCTAAGTGGACTGTAAAGCTGCGCGTGCCAAGCAGGATAGAGAAGACCCCGGGCATGACTTCGAGCACGGAGGCGCTGCCTGCCGCCGAATCCTCGCCGCTGAGCATGTACTCGGCTTGACCGCTAGAGGTTTTCCAATCGAGCGAATAGCTCCGGCCGTCGACGTCGAGGAGGAGTTTCAACGGAATAATCCTTTTTTCGCTTCCGTGCGCCAAGCGCTTGCCGGCCTTTGGACCGGATCGGCGGATGTTCCCTGGGAGGCGGTTGCCGCGGCGGCCAGGATGGATGCAGTCAACGCTTCGCCTTGGGATTGGGGCGGCGCATAACGCTGCATGAAGTCATCCAAAAATCCGGTATGCAGATCGCCAGCCGCCCACTGCGGATCGGCCAATAGCTGAGTAAACAAGTTCAAATTGGTCGTGATGCCGAGCACCCGGTATTCGGAGATGGCACGGCGCATGCGTCCAGTAGCGGTGCTGCGGGTATCGCTCCAAACGGCCAGCTTGGCGAGAAGCGGATCGTATTCGATGGGGACGTTCCAACCTGAGTAAACTCCACTGTCCACGCGGACGCCGGGTCCGGCGGGCTCCACATAATGACTGATGCGGCCGGGGCTGGGGAAAAAATTGTTGGCGGGATCTTCCGCGTAGACGCGGCACTCGATGGCCGAGCCGTTCCAATGGATATCCTCCTGCCGCAGCGTCAGCGGCTCACCGGCGGCGATGCGGATTTGCCAGCGCACCAAGTCGATCCCTGTAACCCATTCGGTGACGGGATGCTCCACTTGCAGGCGCGTGTTCATCTCCAGGAAAAAGAAATTGCCCTGCTGGTCTGCCAGAAATTCAAGCGTTCCCGCGTTGGCGTAGTTTCCGGCGCGGGCGATGCGCAGCGCGGCTTCGCCGATTTTCAGCCGCAGTTCCGGATGAGCCGTCACCAGCGGTGAAGGGCATTCCTCGATCACCTTTTGATGCCGGCGCTGGATGGAACACTCGCGCTCGCCGAGGTGGATGAGGTGGCCGTGTTCATCGCCCAGAACCTGTATTTCGATGTGGCGCGGGCGTTCGATGAGTTTTTCGAGGTAGACCTCGCCGGAGCCGAAGGCCCGTTCGGCCTCGCTCGCCGTGGCGCGCAAGGCGGCCTGCAGGCCGCCTTCGTCATCCACACGGCGCATACCTTTACCGCCACCCCCGGCCGCAGCTTTCAACAGGACTGGATAGCCGATCTGGCTGGCGGTGCGGCGCGCTTCCTGGTAATTGGCGATACCTTCTTCCGTTCCGGGAACGACCGGCGCGCCGGCGGTCATGGCGACGCGGCGGGCATTGGTCTTCGAGCCCATCTGCTCGATGGATTGCCAGGACGGACCGATGAACTTGAGTCTCGCTTCCGTGCAGGCTCGGGCGAAAGCGGCGTTTTCGCTCAGGAATCCATAGCCGGGATGTATGGCTTCGGCTCCGGTGGCGTGCGCAGCCACGATTACCTTACCGGCATCCAGATAGCTCTGCGCGGAGGGCGCCGGGCCGATGCAAATGGCTTCCTCGGCCATTTGCACGTGCAGCGCACGGCGGTCAGCCTCGGAAAAGACGGCAACACTGGCGATGTTCATTTCGCGCAGGGCGCGGATGACGCGGACAGCGATTTCGCCGCGGTTGGCAACTAAGACTTTACGGAACAATGGAACAGTCGAGGCTCAGCATCCCTTGTACCAAATGGCGCGGCAAGAACACGGTCGGCGCTGTTTCGCCCCCGCGAAATTTACTGGTTTGGACATATTCAAGACTCTTCGCCTATCTCTTTCCGCCTAGTTCTACTACACTGCACAAAGAGAGGTATGCCGGAACAGATCTGAGCGTACTCGGAGGTCATGCTCGTGCGTTTTGTTGCGGTCATTGCATTTCTTGGTCTAGCCCCCCTGTCGTGGGGAGCCTTGATTGGTACTTCGGTTACCGGCTCGCTCAATTTTAACGAGAACCCGAATAACTTCTTTGATCCGGCCAATGGATTTGTGCCGGCGCGCTTTGAGAATGCCAGCGGGCCTACTGTCGCTATTGACGCGGATGCCGTCGAATTCGGCTTCAATGATGGCTCTAATAGAGATACTGCCAATTTCCAGGACGGGCGGCTCGTGATCAGGGACCGGGCGATGGGCGGCGCCGGCAGCGTTTCTTACACGCTGACCTTTACCAATCCTGTTTTCGCCGGTATCTCTCTCATATCGAGCACGTTCCGGCGGGACCTGACTTACGATCTGGTGGGGGATCAAATCGAGATTACGGTTCCAAGGTTCCGGCGTGACGGAACCTACCGCGCGGTGTTCGAAATAACGTCAACGCCTGAGCCGGAGAGCATTGGCCTGATAGGACTTGGCCTGGTTGTGCTAGCCGTTGGTTGGCGCAAAATCAATAAATCCAAATAGGGGTTAGATCCTAGTCGTACAGCACGGAGACCAGAAACAGGCCGCTGGGTAGGGCCGTGGGTCCGGCCGGAATCCCGCAGCGGGGGACAAAGCGGGCAAGGATGTCGTCATTGGTGAGATTGCCTTTGCCCACCTCCAGCAATACGCCCACAATGTTACGCACCATGTGTTTCAGAAAGCCGGAGCCGGTGACCCGGTAAACCAGCAGTTCGTCCTGGCGGGTAAGGTTCGAGTCGAAGATAGTCCGGACTTTCGACCGTTCGGGGGCGTCCCGGCCATCGGAGGCGGCGAAGGCCGTGAAATCGTGCTCGCCTTTCAGCAGCGGCGCGGCGGCGCACATGGCGGATTCGTCCAGCGGGTAGGGATAATGGCCGACGTAGCGGCGTACGAAAGGCGGGCAGACTTCGCCGCGATAGAGCCGGTACTCGTAAGTTTTCTGGAGCGCGTCGAAGCGCGGATGAAAGTCAAGCGCGGCTTCGGTGACGCGGCCGATGCGAATCGATGGCGGCAGCAGGCGATTGACCGCGCGCCGGAAATTTTCGGGCGGAATGGGATTTTCCAGCGATACTGCGGCTACTTGAGCCAGAGCGTGGACGCCGGCGTCGGTGCGGCCAGACCCGGCAACATGGACACGCTTGCCCTCCATGTCGCCGATGATTTGCTCTAAAATGCCCTGAATGGTCGGGAGACCGGGTTGCATTTGCCAGCCGTTGAAATCGGCGCCGTCGTAGGCGACTTCGAAACGCAGCCTTCGCATGGCGGAGCGAAGGTCAGGCGCGGCGTGATCCGGGCTTGACAATGGGCTGGCCGGCGCTGCACAGCGGGCAGTCTTCCGGCTTGTACGTTAAGGGTTCGATGGTCTGCAGGGACACTCGCGGCACTCCCACATCGGCGCGTCCGCCGCTGCGATCGATGATAGAGCCAGCCGCCACAACTTCCGCTCCGGCTGCCTGCAAGACCCGTACTACTTCCTGAGTGCTGCCGCCCGTAGTGATGACGTCTTCAATCACAACCGCAGTCTCACCGGGCTCGATTTCGAAGCCGCGGCGGAGGGACATGGTGTTGGTGGCGGCGTCGCGTTCGGTGAAAAGGGAGCGTGCATGCAAAGCGCGGGCCACTTCATGGCCAATCACGATTCCACCCATGGCGGGAGCTACTACGACGTCTATGTCGATTTCAGGCGCGATGGTTTTGATCAGGTCCGCCAGTTCTTGCCCCAGGCGTCCGGCGAAGTCCGGATAAGCCAGCACCTTGGCGCACTGCAGATATTCGGCGCTGTGCAGCCCGCTGGTGAGGCGAAAATGACCGTGCAGGTAGGCTCCGGTCTGCGTAAAGAGGGCCATGATCGGCGATGCCATTTCAGCCGACAGGATAGCAGCAACGGGCCGCGCATTGCCGAAAGCGGGAGGGTTCGGTCCCAATAGTGAACAGTCACGGGCAAGAGACGTCCGGTTGGTAACTTACTAGAAGGGTTGGCGGGGCAAAAAGCACGGAACTCGGCTTGCAGTAGAAACGTTTCCTATCAAAGCGGGCCAGTTTCTTGCAGGTTGGATCTGCTTCGGTAATAGATGAGGGGTTCTAGGCTATTCGATGAGACGATTCAAAGCACCAGTGTGCTGTCTATGCAGTTTTCTACTAGCGGTGAGTTCGGTATTGGGGCAGAGCGCAGCGGCGCAGAGCGCGGTTCGGATCGAACCGGTGCAAGGCGGCTTCAGCCGGATTACGGCGCCGTACCGGCAGCGTTACATTCCGCCTGTCAATCTGAATAATACCGACAGGCTGGAGTCGTTGATACGCGATGGCAATCTCTACTTGTCGGCCCAGGATGTGATCGCGCTGGCGCTCGAAAATAACCTGGACATTGAAATACAGCGCTATCAGCCGTTGCTGTCGAAAGAACTGACCCGGCGCGCGGAAGGCGGCGGACTGCTTCGCTCAGTGGGCGTAGGTATCGCGCAAGGGCCCACCAGCGTGAGTTTGACGGGCGTCAGTTTGAACAGCGGAGGCACTTCCAATGGTGCTTCGAATCTTAGCACCACTGCCGTGCTGACCGCCGTGGGGCCAAGCCCTCAGAGTCTGGATCCAAACTTCTTCGCGGTGACGCAATTCCAACACAGCACCACTCCGTTGAGCAACTTGGTTTTGACCGGAACCGCGGCGTTGGTGGTGGATTCCCGATTTTATAATGCCGGAATCAGCAAAAACACTGACTATGGCGCATTTTATCAAGTTCAATACACAAGTACTTATCAAAAGTACAATAGCCAATCGTATACACTGAATCCCTTCACTTCCGCGAACATTGATTTTCAGTTTAGCCAAAACCTGTTGCAAGGCTTCGGCCGTCCGGTATTGGGCCGCTACATTCGCGTTGCAAAAAATAACGAAAAAATTTCGGATCTGCAGTTTAAACAACAAGTGATCACCACGGTGTCAGCAGTGCTGAATCTCTATTGGGATCTAGTGAGTTTTAATGAAGATTTGAAAGCCAGAAAGGATGAACTGGCGACCGCGCAACAGTTGTTTGAAGACAACAAAAAACAGGTGCAGATTGGAACATTGGCGCCTATAGAAGTCACGCGCGCCGAAGCACAGGTGTATTCCAGCCAGCAGGATCTGCTGATCTCGCAAACAAATCTGTTGCAGCAGGAGACGGTATTGAAGAATGCTCTCAGCCGTAAAGGGGTGGAGAATCCGGTATTGGCCGGTGTGCGCATCGTCCCGATCGATACAGTACAAGTGCCGCCGAAAGAAGAACTGAAGCCTCTTGATGAGCTGGTGGATGCCGCATTAAAAAAGCGCCTGGAGATCGCGCAGGATCAGCTTAATTTGGACAGTACCAGTATCAATCTGAGAGCGGTTAAGAGCGGGTTGAAGCCGAGTTTGCAGGTGTTTGCGGAACTGACCAACAATGGCTTAAGCGGAAGCCAAAATTACCTCACGCCGGGCGCCCCGGCGGAACTGCCGTATTTGACCGGTGGGTATGGCAACTTGCTGGGGCAGATTGCCAGGCGCAACTTTCCCAACTATTCAGCGGGGCTTTCGTTGAGTATTCCGCTGCGGAACCGGCAAGCCCAATCTGACTACGTGACGACTGCGTTGGGGCTCCGGCAATCGGAACTCGCCATGCAGAAAGACCGTAATCAGGTTCGCGTGGATGTACAGAACGCGGTGATCAGCGTGCGGCAAGCCCGCGTACGGTATGAATCTTCGGTGAAGGCTCGGATTTTGCAGCAACAAACGCTGGACGCGGACAAGAAGAAATACACGCTGGGCGCGGGGACGGTGTTTCAGGTCGTGACCGATCAGCAGACGCTATCAGCGGCAATTAGCACGGAGCAACAGGCGCTAGCCAACTACAGCCATGCGCGCATTTCTTTCGACCAAGCCATGGGAACCACGCTGGATGTCAATCAGATTTCGATTGATGAGGCCCTGTTGGGAACGGTCTCGCGGAAATCGGGACTGCCCACCAATCTGCCGGCGGCTGTGCAGGCGCAACCACAA
>Ga0193743_1000601_pt1 | contig 28173 bp, 28 predicted proteins | sample L2c2metaG_FD_143038 | JGI IMG/M metagenome (GOLD analysis project Ga0193743, IMG submission 143038) | Soil microbial communities from a riparian zone of the East river system, Colorado, United States - L2c2 | ecosystem: Environmental > Terrestrial > Soil > Riparian zone | place: USA: East River...
TTCCTTTACTTTTTTTTTTTTTTGGTTATTCTATCTATATTCTGGTGTCCATGCTCGACATTCAGAAGCCCAACCTGTCTTCCACGTCGCCCACCATGCGGAAACGTCAGCGAACTCTTGAACACGTAGGAAATGCCGCACCAGCAGACGGACATACCATTCCTCCACCGGGGCCGCCTGCTGTTGGTGACGACGCGTTCATCACTGACCATGATGTTGCTGAGAGTGGTGGAGATGACGACGATGATGATGACAAGCCCAAGTCTGATAAAAAGGCGGGGAGACGAAAGATCAAGATTGAATACATCCAAGATAAATCGAGACGTCATATAACGTTCTCTAAAAGGAAAGCAGGTATGTTGTTGTATCTCCAATGTCTTCTTACAACCCTTCTCACATGCCTATTTACAGGCATTATGAAAAAGGTAACATTTATTCCCAATCCGTCCATTCCTTATGTCTCATCCATTTCTTCCAAGGCTTACGAACTGTCTACTCTTACCGGCACTCAAGTCCTTCTACTCGTCGTATCAGAGACAGGTCTTGTTTACACTTTCACTACCGCAAAACTTCAACCTCTCGTGACTCAACCAGAAGGAAAGAATCTTATACAAGCTTGTCTAAATGCTCCTCATGGTTCATTACCATCCTCACAACCCGTTGGTAACCAACTCGGTCGTCCATCAGGTTCAATGAGCATGCCTGGTCCTCCCCCAAGTGCCAACATCCCCGGTGGTTTATCCATCAGTGGTGCTCCAACTGGCGGTCCCGTCAAGGACGACGATCCAGACGATGATCACCACGACGACGCTTCTGCCAGTCATGGCGGTCGTCCTACCGCTGGCGACAAACGTCGTCGTCGTGGTTCTTCCACTAGCGGTCCTACATCAGCATCTTCAAACCCTCGTGGCGCTACATCACCTCACTCTCCCAACTCGGTCATTCCCCCTCCACTCAACATCCCTACAGGGAACCAACCCCCACCAGGTTCTCAACAGTCTCATCCTTCTCATCAACAGACCAACCCTCAAATTGCCTTGGGCTCACCTACCTCTCCTCAACAACAACACCAACAAGTCCCACCATCCTCTACCCCACAGTATTCTCCGGGTTCCTATCATCATCCTGGCCAGCAGCAGCAACACCATCAACCACAGCAGCACGACAACATGTACAGTCCTCACATGATGTCACCTGGTGGCTATTCCTACCCAGGCCCTGGTGGTCCACCCCCTCCAGGTGGGACTGCCCAGCAACTAGGCGGTTTGGCCGCAGCTGCTGCTCAACATGGTCACTGGGCTCCTCAACAACAACCCCAGGTTGGTCAAGGAGGCCACTATGGCAGAAGATGATCGAATGATTGGCCGAACATGTGAAACGCATTGATATATGCTGTTTTCACATTACCATTGAAACGACCTCGATACGACCAAACCTTCATACTTCGTCTTGGAAACCCCTCTTGCGATAAGGCGAAAAGATTTCAATACGTTGGGTTCCCATTTTCTCCACTCTCGGCATTTCATTTTTTTTTTTCTCTTTTCCTTCTGATGTAGCTCTACGTCCGTCCGTCCATCTGATTATTTTTTCTTGATGTCATGATCAATTCCACTTTATGCCGTCCTCTCCATTTCCATTTCCATTTCCTTTTCTCATTGTCTGTTGTTTGTGCCTCTTTTATGACACCTTCGATAACGATGATAGCCTCTGTCTGTCATTCTCTCATCTCCCGTTGCACTCATACTCTATCGATGTGAACTATGTTTTACTTTGTATGTCTGATAAATTTCGGTACCACATACAGTATAGTATGCCCCCTCTCTGGTGGTTTTTTTTTTTTTTTTTTCCATAAAAAAGTCTTGATTTACATATACAGTCTCTCGCTTCTTTTTTATTAACTCGAGATTCTCCCTGACTTGCACGCGCGCAACCTTACCAGGATCCCGGTATACCTCCCACCTCAAAAAAGGATCATCAATCAATGAAAAAGAAAATTCCCTTTCTTGAGCTGGTCCGCTTTTGTATTTGAGATTTCGACCCCTCTTCGGATAATGAGCCCCTCCCTCTCCAAACTTGGGAATTTTTCTTTTGGCGGGGGTCGTTAGCTAGATGGGGGCAGATGGATTGGGGATGAGAAAAAAATGGTTCGACCGATATGGTCTATGGCCCATGGGTGGAAACAAAATTGGCGCATATATATGCGCTTTCGCCGTTGATGCCAACCGGTGCCGAACCCACGTTCATCATCAGGCGGGGTATTTCTGTATCAGGATCAGGGCGTACCCAACTTTTCGCTTTGCTCCGTTGGGCAAGGTGTTTTTTTGCAGGGGGTCGGGCTCTGACTCGGAGACTAATTGTCTAAAAAGTGTACGTGGCCCGTGCGCACGTCAAAATCGAAAAGAAGAAAAAAAAAAAAAAAAAAAAAAAAAAAAAAAAAAAATATCAAGGATATCATGGGTTTCGGAAAGGCTCGTTTTTCTAGTCCCAAGGTAAATCTCATGATCTGTGTCAACAACGTGAACCGCCTCTGAAACTGATTTACGGATGCCATAAATTACTTACTGCAGTGCCAGCCACTTGAAAACACAGAACATTTGTGTGTTCGTCATTCATGACCTCTGGGTTTCTGGCGTCTACTCATCGTCTACAAAGTAACCAGAGTACATGGTGCTAAATCGATATAAATTATTGGTTTGATTCATAACGACAACAAGCGCTAAGCGCTAATCCTCAAATACTCAGGACCTTTTACTAATATCATATCAGATAACACCATGGAATCCAAGCCTATGGAATCCAAAATCCAGATTTGTCGAAACCTCCCGTGTACATGTAATAGTCAATATTTCACGTCACTTGAATGATTAACCCCTTATATATTTTATAATCTCATTCACTCTTGGGGCTACTTAAATTGTTCAGTTTGCATCAAAAAGTTGCCCATAACCTCCAATAACCCAGGCGTCCACCAAGGGGTATGGGTTAAGACAGGTTCGACTGTATATTGAAACAAATAAAAAAGATTTAAAAAATTTAAAAAAATCGTTGACCACGGGACCGGGTGATAAACATTTGATTACTGTAATGATATGTCACTGGCAGAACTCTATTATACCGGAGTGAATAACGTATGTTTGACATCTCAGCTGGATAGCATTCATCACATGAGATCAAATTGTTGGCGTTGAGAATTTATATATCCAAGTACAGGACCCTGTCAGACAGTGGCGTGGTTGGATAAAATCATATCGTGACTTCAGGATCTCTTCCTTTGTGTGATATTCAGGCTTTTTACGGGTCCCGAGTGGCTTGTTATAAGTAAGTGAATAAGAAGGTTTCGCGATCTAAATTGGAAGCAATCATTTACCTAGCTAGTTCGTAGTAAATCATGCATCGATCGGCATGGTCCAACCACCGAACGCCTTGCAAAGGTTGGAGACCGTTCCCTATGTAGTTCAAAAACTTATGGGAAGAGGGGATTGAGCAGGGGGTCTGCAGTGGAGATAAAGCGTGATCGCGTGATCGTGTCACCCAAATGGACATCGATTAGCGTTCTCGTTTTGCTTGGCTCAACTTGCAGAGCAACCTGAAAATGTATCCTGAATGTTGAGCCATCTTCGCGGTAAGTAGGGATGATTGAGTAAACTATCTTCGGGGATCAAGGCCATCAATTCTATGTAAAGGGAAGCGAGGAAGTGACATACCCAAGTTCGGTATACTCATGATCATGATTAGTTTATGAAAAGCCCGGGGCCTCATGACTTATGAAGAAGTTATTTTGAGCAAAGTATTCATATGGTCAAAGACAAGGTTGAAACACTTCCTCTTCTTCTCGTCAACTTCTTGCTGTTCTTTTTCCCAAAGAGAGGTTCGAGGGAGGGGACCCAGGTAAGCATTATCATTCAAAGCTTATCAAATGCAAAAAAATTGCACCATGTGTGTTTCTTATTTTTGTTTTTGGAAATTCACCGGTTGGCCGTGAAAAGACGTTCATGAATTAATTCGATGTGTGAAAGTGTGAGCTTCAGCCCGTGTATGACCGTGTCAGAATAGCTGAAGTCGAGAACCTTCCAAGCACGGAGACGAATAACATGAGAAAGAGACCAAGGTATTTCTCATTATCAATGACTGCTTGGCAACATATCCACGACGTGCGCGCGGGACGGATACTAGGAGCTGTCGAAGTCATCTAGCAGATATCCAAGCGAAGCAGATAACATATCTGAAGTGATATTCGAGGCCATGGGTAAAGTCACAAAGTTCTATGTTTAGTGATGACAGTCCCAGAGTCACCTGCGATGATCGGTCGTGGAGCTTGGATATTCCGAGCCACAAATCCTAATGTAATTCAGCAAATCAAAAACATTTCTCTAGTCAGTTTGAGCAGCAGCCAATAAACATGTTAAATATCAAGACCATGGCGGGTTAGGGTCGAATCCACAGTCTGACACGGCATACGCACATGCCATTATCGTTTTCACCAAGTAAGAGAAGTACTATTAGTTGACGATGAGCTATAGTTGCGGACAAAATTTAGTATCTCAAGAACACGATTTTATTTTGAACAAAAACCAGACGATCAATCTAGTTATAGAGCCTAAAGACAAGTATTTTCGTTAAATTCCCACGAGGTTTTAGCGTGGCCAAATGGTAAAATTTTTAGGCACTGTCAGGATGTTGACCACATTTCCTATCTGTAACATAGCATTTGGCAACCATTCGCCATCGGACCCAACATCAAAATCACCGTCATCCTGTTTACCATATTCATCATGTTCTGCACTCCTATCATGGTTCGGATCACGACTGTCATCAGCAGTATCCGACTCTCGGTGGTCACACTTGGTTTGGATAAGATTTATTTATTAGTATAGTATAATTAGATTCCTACCTCTGTTGGATATATTCAAGTTTGGAATCAATATTTCTCTGGTCGACAAAAATTCTGAGAATATGGCGGCTCATTATAGAAACAGTATCAAACTATCGAAAGCTATCTAAAAAAAAAGGAATTTTCCGAGATTTTAGCGAACTTTTTGGACCGTGGCCAATTCCTTTTTTTGGGAAAATCAGCTCGTAAAAAATCGATGTATTTTCCAGCAATTTCCGGTCGTTCTTAAAATCATTCAATGAGTGTGGCCGCTCATCAAAATGGATGGAGTAAAATCTTTGCTTGTACACTCCTGAGAAACAAAATATTTTAAATGTTGTGATATGTCAAAACGTTGGTGAGTTGGTAAGCAACAACAGTTTGCCAAGGCCGTTGTCAAGAAAAGGAAAGAAATCTTCCCGATTTCCCTCAGTCCTTGATCATCGCAACGGAAAAGGGGAAGGGCGCGAAAAGAACAAAAAAATCCACGCAAACCAAAAAGACCATCTGATCAAATCCCAGGATTCGAACAAAAGATACCAAGGTCTTTTTTTAGCTTGGAATCCGATTAGATCGCGTGATGATGTTTGAATTCGAGGGTTGCCAAAAAATCACCCTAATTCGGCCGAAAAAAGGCATTTTTAAATTTCTGCTCCCTGCATGACCATATCATGAGTTCCTTATCCATGCGCCCATCCCTGACTGAATATTCCTTGACAATGACATGTAATTAAGGAAATGAACGATGGAAAGGTCCAACCAGAATCCACGGATGTGTGGCCATTGACCGGGAGTCCGGAGGGGGCCAACAGTCTCGTACAGTTGTGCCAAGTTTAGGAGTTTAATTGACCGCAGATGAAGGCTCCGGAATGCAATGGAAGTCGAAGGTGCCACAAATGCTTCTTCAGAACCTTCTTTTCAACGAGAGGTCGAACGTGGACTGTGTATCCCATTACTAACGCATGCCACTCATCAAAGGCGAAGTAATTGACGTTGGAGCTGCCGGCAGGTGATTGGAATCTAACACAAGGTTAGCCAAAGGGTGGTTAATGCTTGTACTGTGAAAGTAGCTTGTGTAATTGAAAGTCAAAGCGGATTGCAAAGCGATAAAGGTATACAATACATAACCATGATCTATCCATGAAATACTATAACATTATGATACATATTTGAAACAAGTGATAAAGACAAGATGGACGCAAGTGAGAGAAATGCAAACAACAAAAGCTAGGAAGGGATATCGATGAAAATAAAAACCGGAAGAGAACGAGTAAGAAAAGGAAAATCATTTGCCTTCATTGGACATCGACCGTGTTATAAAAATGCCACGAGAAGACACGGAACAGAAAAGGAAATAAAAAAACACTGGAAATTAGGACACCAGAAAAGGCGAAGCCAAATCGGGTTTTGCTCCTCTGAGCCAGATTACCGATGCGACACAACGGAAGCAAGTTGATACTTTCGAAGTGCTGTCGATCTTCAAGTGGTGGAAACGATAAATCGGGTTTACCTCGATTATCCTCGTTGACTAGAAGTTAAATATGTTTTGGGGCGACGACAAAAATAGGCATGCGTTGGTTTCCATTGTGGTAGAGAAAGTAAGAAAGTAGTAGTAGTATCCTCGGTGAAAATGTGTGGTGAGAACAGCCAAATTTGCCTTGCATGACGTTACGAGCTCGGTTTCCAAGCAACAAAGACACGCATTGAACGGCTCAGCCTCTGCGTAGGCGTTGGTTGGGTAGTGAGGTGTGAGGTTGAAGAGGATGGTAGAGAAGAAGAGTAGATAGCAGAATCGGATGGATGAGAGGACACATGAGTCCCATCGTCCTTAACATTCTGAAAGCTGGCCTCTGGACTACTGTGAGATCTGGCGATCCCAGGGCTGGAGCTTGAGTTGATGTTGGGCGTTGAAAACGAGTTCCGGGTATCAGTTAATTTTCCGTTTGGTTTATGATCAGAATGGAGTGAGGATTTCATACGTTCCGCCAAAACCCATTTGTCGTACTTTTTGCAAGCTTTATCAAATGCTCTTCGATCCTGCAACCGCCGCGATGGTAAGACATACCAGTCGAATCGTTCCTGAAGAGCATGACCAACAGCTGCCTGGTCTTGGAAGTCCCTAGGAGAAGGAGAGGGTGAGGGGAACTGATAGACTATTAGACAGGGGCTTACAGCGTAAAGTTGTTTAGAAGATGATCAAAGTCCTCTCGAGTCATCTCTAGGATAGCACACCGAGTCACACCCATTGACCAATTGCTAGGGCCGTTCAAGCGTGGTATGGATGTCTCTGATGTTCGTTGGAACTCTTCAACCCATTCCCACATCGACTCGGAACATGCAAGAATTTCCTTGGCTCGCAAAGCAAGATGAAGGTTGAGCGTCCTCAAGTCGATATTCAAGGCCGTGGTCGGTAGTCTCGACATCCGCTTCGTTGCGGGTGTGTTTCTGTTCGAAACGCCGAAATTCTTGCCTTGTTGAGACGGTGAATAGGCGTGCCCGCGAGTTCCATCAAGTGTCACGGATGGAGACTGCTGTTGTAGTGATTGCAGCGATAACCATCGGTGCTCTTCCGCGAGTTTGCCTTTGTCAATGCTGTGAGGCGCACTAGGGTTGTTTGATTTGCTCGACTTGATAGATAGAGTTCGTTCAGGATGAGGGCCGGCAAGGTTCGCGGTACCGTCAATATCTAAGTCTGAATCTGAATCAGCCACATCGTCGTCGGCTGGTTCGGGTTTGGGGGCAGTAGGCGGGAAGGTATACATCAAGGGTGGGTGGGTACGAACATCTAGATGTTGATAGCGATTTTAGATATGAAGGAAATCACCAGTGAGCATGGAAAAACGTCACACCTTTGAAATGCCATTCCAAGTAGGTCGTCAACAATGACAACGGTGACAAATTTACCCATCTAGAACTCAACATCTCGTTCCAAATGATTTCCAACAAAGTATGGTCCCTCGGATTAGTCGGCGTCTGCGTCAGCATTCTTAACAAGAATGGAGTCGGTTTCGTCGTTGGTTTCGGTTCGCTACCCAGCGATGTTGATGTTGCCGAGTTTGACGATGATGGACCGGCCTTTGATCCATTCGCGTTCGGGGTCTGCACAGAGGACGGTCGTGTCCGACTCATCAACGTATCATTCACAGTTCCAATTGCACCCAGCAACGATACAGATGACGATCCAAATCCTGCAGGAATCGTATCACCCGAGAACTGTTCGGTTTGAACCGATAACAATGGACGGCTGAGGGAACGGTGTTGAGGCGAGTGTGGAGGGAATGAGTCATACGGGATCTGCTCTTCGTTGATCGCTACTTCCTTCTCATTTTCCTTTTTCACAGATCGGGGCCCATGAGCAGGCGAATTCGATCTTGAAGGTGTACGCGGAAGTGGGGTAGTGCTTGTAGTCGGCGTCTCAGGAGAACCTTGGTCAAATTCATCATCATGAGTGGAAAACCCATTGACACAGGCATGGCGATGGTCAGACGATGTTGAATTCCAATAAGTAATGGAGGAGGAATCGTCTGTCCTTATTGAACTTCCCTCATTGTCAATACATTTTCCTGGGAAGAAAAGATCTTCTTCGACCATCTAAATAGATTGAAATTCATTGTTATTATTTTGATGGATAAAGCGACCAAACCTCGAACGCAGCACCCGGTTTCATGACCCTAGCAATCTCTTCAAAGAATGTATCCCACTGATAAGATGAATCAGTTAAATGCTTTACTCAAACGACTCAAAGAATCGTTGACGGACCTTGTCCTCCGGAACACCCAGTGCTATCCGTTTGATATGCCTATATACGCCTAATGAGCATCCATCTAAAACATCCAACAGCGAACTAAAAGGTCACAGGACACATACACAAAATCGAATTCTTCGTTCTGGAATGGAAGGCCATCGAGGCTACCAGAGAGTCCAGTCAGCCGAAGACGTTCTCGACAGAACAAAGCTGAAGCATCCTCACAAATTATGCTGAACCCAAGTAATTCGAGAAGCCAAGTCGGATGAACCGACATTCTGCAGATCAGGGTGAAGTGGCACGATATCAAGGCCTATATGCGTCCCCAAGTTGAAGTAATCAATGCAAACACCCATACGAAGGTACTACTCACCAACGAAGTGACACTCCTGTCACACGAAAAATAGGCATCATGATCACCGATCAGTAATCGACACTAACTGTAAGGCGCATAAGATTAACCGACCTTCCAATTCTGCGCACAGTGTAAGATCCAGGTACCAGTACCTATGTTATACATGTTGTGAGCTAAATGAATATAATAAACCCATCGGAAAAAATTTCACCGCAGCCGATTTCAAGCCTGTAGAAATAATTAATCAAGTCTAGAAGAGTTAGAACGACAGGACTTACACTTTGGTGGGAGGTGTCTCAAAGACATGCCACGTCAGGCTCTCGCAAATGTCCAAACAAAACATCGTTTCCCAAACGTCCCTGCATGACCAAAAACAGTTCACATGATCAGCATTCAGATTATATTGAGCGCCAAATGCGGATTGTCAATAAGCCCAAAGGCGGAAACCTCCAGAAACCCTAGGCTAGTGAAAAGAAACTCACAGATCTACAACTTCTCTTTCATAACTCCTAGGATACGGCACCTCCTTAGCTGAATACGAGTGATGTTTCTTTCCAGGACTCTTTCCGCCACCCACAACCGAATTCCCAATCCCTTTCACCACAAATTGAGCCTCTCTCGCTCGAATATTCATTTTCAACTGCTCCAAAATGGTGCGGTCGGCTGTAGAAAACTTGAGGTCTTGCCTATCGTGTGACGATGGTGGTTTTGGGTCATGATACTGCTGCTTTGAGGTGCCTACTGGTGAAGTAATACTTACTGCGGCGGTCCCGTTTGACGAAATACCCTAAGTTTAGACGTAAGGGCGTGAGAAACAAATTCGCGCCTGGAATGCGAGGGCAGCGGGCTCATGACATACCTTTTGTTGAGTTGTGAGCGCGGTCGACTCGATAGGAGGTTGGGGGATGTTGAGGATCCCAGTGGCTGGGATGGATGAACGAGGAGCTTTGGAAGTTTTGCTACCAGTGCTTCTGCGTGGCCGATGTCCGACTTCCGATACGGTCTTGGTCGGATTCGATGACGAGGATTGCCGAGTCTGTCTCCGAAAAATATTCATGGATAGATGAGGGAGAAATGTAAGAGGGCCAGGCTCATCAGTTTACATGTAAAATGGAGCAAACGAAATTTTTGGAAATGGTCGCTGCCAGAAATAACGCAACCCTAGATACGCGAGTGGCTAAGCCATTCTCGGCCGGTCTCGATTACATATATATAATAGACTCCAAAAGATGCGACGATAAACATTTTTGCACTTACCGTACCAATAGGCATTTGTGTTTGACCGCTCAAGTTGCTCCCGCCAGATTTCGGCGCGGGATACAACTCCCATGGTGTTACTTGTTCTAGCTGGGCCATTGTCAAAGACAACGGACTCCTTGTACGCGACGGGCCGATATGCGCTGGAACTTCAAGCTCTTTGCCCCCAGCAGGCACTGGTGTTAATTCCCAGGGTGTCACATCCTCGGTAGGTCCAGTCGCTGTGGAACGATGGTAGACCCGCACAGATGCGTTTTCCGGATTAGACTGACGGCGAGGTGGAGAAAGAGGAGTTGCAGGTGGTTGTTTGAGATAAACGTCATCATTGTTCGAAGGACCTGGTAAGAGTTCCCAAGGCGTCACTTCCTCCATTGGCCCCGTGCTCACGAGCGTGGATTTATGTGGAGTCGGTGGGATCTGTGGCGTGGAGGTTGATGAGAATGATTTATAATTTTTCAGATGACCTAGTGAGGTTGTCGACGCCCTCAAATCATTGTATGACGGTGACGGAGGGATTGGATAGAGCTCCCAGGGGGTGACTTCTTCTACTGGCCCAGTATGCGTCGACAATCCCAACGATGAAGTTCGGGACTTGACGGAAGGCGATGCTGATTTGGACGATGTGTTTTCCCAAGCTTCACTGGAGCCTGTCGCAGTGGATGGACGTTTGATTCTGGGCTTGGATGGCTGTCGTTTACTGTCGGCGGAAGCAAACGAATTGACCCGAGCAGGATGGCGCGGTGGACGGACTGGTGGATGTGGAATGTCGGGAACTGTTGATGGTAGATTTGAAAGAGCGTAGGCTGAATGGCGTTTCTTGAGTACTGTGTTTTTATGAGGCAAAGACTCGACTGAAGCTCGTCCATTGCGAGTTGGAGGTAGGTCCATATTGTCTACAGAAGAAGGAGTAGATATAGTTGGATGTTAGTATCATTCATGTCTTGTGAAGTCTTGTGAAGAAATTCAATGGACGCAATTCGGATTGAAGCGGAACATTGCGGGAAAAGCACATGGCGGCCATCAATCAAACGGTTATCTAATCAAGTCCATACACTAATCCCAACGCGACCTTTGCTGCAGCTTTACGCCTCTCCTCCTCGTTATCCATGCCAGAAATATCGGTCTTGAATTGTTGTAACGCACTCATCACCTGTGATAAATCATAAGGTTTCATATCATCCCCATCCGAATCTTCGTGCGTAAGCCCTGGTGAAGGGCCAGCTTCAGGAACGGTCGCGCCTCCCCCTTTTTTCTGTGCTGTCCCAAATAGTTTGGCTGACGTCTCCCAAATCTCCTCCTTAGTCGGTAAATCGTCGTCGTCGTCGTTGTCGTCATCACCACCACCAAGACTCTGATACACAGGCTCTTCATCCCCGAAATCACTTCCCCCAAAGTCCGACGCAGAACCTAGACTCTGATACCGCACACGGGCGCTCCCAGGCTCCAAGGTACTACTCGCAATCGCAGATGGCATGGGACTTTCAAATGTTTCCGAGTTCTGTTGCTTGTGGTGACTCATAGCATCCGGTGTCGTTTCACCTTCGTGGTAGTTCAGTGCCGGAGCAGACACAAACACCGTAAAATCATCCTCGAATCCAATGGAAAACTTGCCCGTTGGTTTCGCAGCCCCCCCAAAAGGAGATGTTGCCTCCATGTCTTTGGGTGACAGCGACAGCGGCGTGGGGGAGAATATACTGACCTCAGTTTTACCGGTGTTTAGACCAAGCCGGGGTAGTTGCGGATACAGTGTTTTTGTTGTAAAACTTCCTTCCGTAGATACCGTCCGAACACCACTTTCACCGAAATTGGGTAGGTGGGACGTGTCACTACTGCCTTTTGCCTTCTGTCCCACATCTTGTAGCAGTTCTTGCATTTGTTCCATCAGATCCTCCTCCTCGCTATCTCTATGGCTAGCGGGCGATGGCACCGTTCCATGACCATGGGCAAGCAATTCCTCTAAAATCGAATCGCGTTCCCGTTTCGACTTGCTATCAAGGCCACCACCGACCGATCCTTTATGGACGGATTTCATTGAAGGCCACATAATGGTGCTCAAGGCATCCAACACCCGAGGAAGATGGGGTATATCTGAAGTAGAACAAAATAAGTTCAAAGGAACGGCAAGGGTTGAATAGTTACCATCTGTTGAAGGAAGTTCATTCCCATCGTCTCTGGTCCGACGTAGAGGGACGTCGCCTGTGGCGTCGATATACTCAAATCCATATGACATCAAAACTGTGTCAATGTCCGTGTTATTCTCTTTCTCTGTCTCGCTATTGTCTTCCACCAATCCAACTGTTTCGTCACTTTTTGGAATCCGCACGGCCAAAGATACTTCTGGTTCATAACCACCCATCATACGGGATAGTTCCTCGACGTGTTTAGCATATGACTATAAATGCGCAAAAATGGAATAAATTGATTGGCGTAAAATCTTGAACATACCTCGCCGTCTACCCAGACGTAGATCACGGCTGGAGGCGTATGAGGTTTATCAAACGCCAAAGGAGATAAACCGTGAATGACATGTGTTGCGAAATGGACATCGGCGATGTAGTAACGGTTCACAATCGTCCATGGGACAATGTTCTCGTCTGATGCTTTGGCTTTCAACTTGCCATCGTTATCGTTGGATAACGCTTTGAGACCTATGAAGGCCAAACCAGAGATTCGCATTCTGTTACTTTTCCTGCATTCGGAACGTTTTGAAAGGAGTACAAACGGTTGATGAAAGCGTTGGCCCCTGCAAGTGACGAAGATACGATGAGGATTCGACACGCCGCATCTAATTGTGGGCTGTTGCTTTCAGACATGAATGATAACAAATAGGTTATGATGGTAGTTGTGGTTATGGTTCTATGAAAGACAGTGACGACCACTGCCACACCCTCACAACCTTGCTGAAGCAAGCACTATACTTTCCGAACTGATGAAACCCTGATGCAACTGATTGATGTTTTTCAGTCCACCAACTGTAAGTTTTTGATATACACCATTCAGGTTAGGATTTTTGATGAAAAATTAAGGTGTTTACTGCTCAAAGGCATTCTCTTCAGGGAGCATCCATAATGCGGGACACAACTTCAGTGATCAGACATCATTTCAGAGTTCACTCACACAAGTTAAACAGAGTCAGTCGACCGTCCCACTGACCGGAACTATAAACAGAAAAGCTCGCTAGTTGTGCATCTTCGCTCTGAATTAGCCTCTAATCTCCACTTTTCCGAAAAGAATAAGAATACCCTTAATCCTCGTCGAGTCAATGTCGAACTTTGTACACAGTGTTACACATCCGCGTTGATCTTTTTTTGAAGGTGGGTAAGAACCCACTCGTGATGTTGAATGTACAGTCAGTGACGTTGTAAACTGGAATATCGATTGTACTTGGATGAGGAGCAATACTATGGCACGACTCTCCTGTGTTTCGATGAGTATTCAAGGAGAAAGCCCCTCCGTTGTTCTTGGGGAATAATAAGAATTATATATGATCAGAAACAGTCTATGTCGTTTGACAATTTGAGCGGTGCATTTGGTAACGAAACACTCAGAAATTCCATGGTGTCACCATGGTCACACTGTCTCCGTCTTCAGTCGCAACCTTTCATTCATGGACGACTTTTACCCAGCAGCATCCACCTTTCGTGCAATATTCGGCACTGCTCTTAGGTTCTACCAGGCGGGTCAATACGATGCGGCTCTCGTAGGCTTTAACGAGGTTTGTTTAATCCGCATGACATGACATCCACACCAACTTACAACTACAACACTAGGCCTTGCCTTGTTCCAATTCTTCTAATAACTATCTGGTTTATGATTCACGTGCTGCAGTCTTCGCGAAACTTGGACAGAATAAAAATGCTTTGGAAGATGCAAGGGCTACCATTCGTGTCGCGCCCGAACGATGGCAGGGTTACGCGCGTGCAGCGCGTCTATTTCTAAAGTGCAACAAAATTGACGCGTCAATGACTATGGTGACCATGGCCCTTGATAGACTTAGCGAGGAAAACACGGAACGACGCGAATCACTCTTATCTTTACAGTCAGATATCCGCAATGCGCAGAAACAGGCAGATCACCGTCGTTCTGATCAGTTCAGAAAGCTTCCAGTCGAAATTTTTGGAGAAATAGCAAGAGCGGTGATTCAAGAGGACCCAACCTTACTACTCCCTCTCTCCCACGTCTCCAGGCAGTGGAGATATGTCATTCGAAATCATTCCGCTCTTTGGAGTGTCCTTGTTCTTAGTCGTCGACATCCAAAAGAAAAGGCCACCCTCTGGGTTGAACGTTCAAAAGGCGCAATCAGGGAGCTACGCGTACAATTAAGTGCTCTTGATTCTCGCGGTTGGTCCGGGGATGGCCTCCAACGCTTAAAATGGGAGGATCTCCGTATCTGCAAGATCCAGAAATGGGACATCATGGCATACCTTCGATCTATCTCAAAGCCCAGAGCACTAGCCAATCTAGAACAATTAGAAGTTGACGACATCGAATTAAAACATTGCTTGATTCGGGACCCCATGTTCAACCAGGATTTAAAGCTTCAACACCTCAGCATGTCGTCCACCCAAGTCAATTTGGAAAAGCTGACGAAACATGTTACGAATCTTACATGCCTGACGTTGCGCTATACTTCTAGCAACGGCGAATTGACAGCCTTTCTAGCCGCGAACATGCTTTTAGAATCTCTAGTTCTTCATTATGTTGGCGGAGATACAGTGACCACAGTTAAACAATTTACGATGCCTCATTTATCCAGCTTAGAGATTAGAGGCATAGCTCCTCGCCCTATCTTCGATTGTCACATGCCTGTGCTACGAATCCTCCGATTCGATAGTCTCGCGCTTCCTCTCGACGGAGTCCTAAACAAGATGGTGACCCAAAGCGACATCCACCTCGAAGAACTCGTGTTACGGTCTTGTCGGTTTGTTGATTCGCAACCAGTTATTTTATTACTCCAAAATTCCCCAGACCTCCGTTTCCTTGAAGTCTCCAACATCGCATACCAAGCCACCTCCATTATCGAAGCTTTGGCTGCCTCGTTTCCCACATCGGATCCAGGCCCTAGCTTAAGGACCCCGGCCGACCTATCAGTTGGGATACCCGTGCTTTGTCCTTATCTCACAAACCTCGATTTCTCAAGGTGTCCTGATGTTAGAACTGGATCTCTTGTACGCCTCGTGAAATCTCGACTACCACTCGAAGAGCTTCCTGCAGGTTATCAAGAGTTGGTTAGTAGACAACCACCTGACGTCAAACGTATCGCTTCCTTGGCGATGGATTGTTGTCCATTAGTTGACGCGGATTTCCTTTCATGGTTCAGACAGAAAGTTGCCAATGTAAACTGCGTTTACGTCAAGAAGAGACAGAACACCTACCAAGGCTGGACGGGTGAGTGAACAAACATGGTCAACCTCCAACAATGAAGGGCTAACTTTTGGCCATCTCACATATAAGCCTCGATATTCGCAGGTTTTCAATGATATCACACCAACGTTTACTCAATTGTATACATCCTATCTTTCTGCAACGCATTTGGACATTCTCGCATGTATTGTCGGAATCTTGACTGCCTCCACAGATGCCATCCTAAGTTTTGCCAAATTCCTCTTGTGAATCCGCAAACGCACTTCAAGTTCTGTAATACTCATAATAGTACAACGCAATTTATCTGGACAGTGTCCCACCCGACCACAAGAAGAAATTTGCCTGGTTCCTCCTGAGTCACACCCCACGCAATAGGTGAATAGCTACCATACCCATGATCGAGTGCTTTACCCAGCATCCAGATCACCTGTTTTGAATCTCTGTCAGTGTGAGAGTTGATATCGCTGTCGTTTGGGGGCAGTGAATGCAACAGCGGCGTCATTGCTAAATTCGATGTGGCACATCTTCATTTGACCTTCACGAAGAAACGGCTTCAGCCCTGCCACCATATCTGGGTAATCCGGTTGTTTCATCATTGCTTCTTGGTGCTCAGTGGTTTTCGAGACTAGTGATGTTAGTAATCTGCAGTTGGGAATTGTGACGACTATGGATAGAGGTTCACCAAAAACCATCTAGACTATGGTTGGGTTCCTCTCCCTCTAGACCAAAATAGACGCTAATGCCAATAGTTAGAGTAGGCAAACTTTTGTCAATGAACTAGATAACATCCGGTAGTAAGTACTTGGTACATCCGTCTCAGGTTATCGTGGTGTGCTCGGTTAAGGGGTCAAAAACCAGCCTCCACATCAGGAAGTGAAAGGGATTGGATAATCCCACTGACGCGTCACGACACAGACGATCGTAGCCACCTCGATGGAGAGTCTAACCCAGATATGATACCTACGGCAATTGCGTTTGGCCTCGGACTGGATAATTATGGGTCTCGCGAAGGATGAAAACGAAACCTGTGGTGTCCAACCACCACCTTTCACTATAGACCATGGATATTGATTGAGACCACGGTGGGGCAGCTGTTGCTAATGACAGCCTGAGGAAAGCTTACTGGGTAGGAGCAGGCCCGCGTTGTAAAACCCTGCGAGCCGATGCGGCGATAATGTCCATAGCAATGACACTAACACCTTCTACTGTTGGTGCATGCGTGAGGAGAGCATCCAGAAGGCGGAATGGGATACTACAACTTTCGAGCTGCGAGGGCCGAGTCGAGTCGAGGTTGACGGCCCCGCGTGGATTGTGGGCGACTCTTATCCGCAAGACAACTTTGGCGAAATGGGTTGGTGCCTGTGCCCTGCATGTTGAGAGTTGGAAAACAAGACCGTTTTTCAGCAGTAAGACTCTCCCTTTTATTCTTCTGCAAAGCCGTAATACACGCTGAGAAGGTGTTGAGATATATTTCACTCATCGAAGAACAAAAAATCGGTTACTTTATGCATCCCTCCCAACTTCCAAGTTCGGGATGGTCAAAGATGGTAAGACAGAGTCAGACGCAGAGAACCACGACGACTCAAGCTGACATTAATGATGGCCATGGGTTGCGGTCAAGAGGAAATGAGAACTTTCAGCCTGACCTCGCTGAAGGTAATTTATACTAGTATCTTTGTAAGAAGAGGTGGTAGCAGTCATTGCCACTTATTACGAGCCTCGAGTTCATATATAATAAATAACGCATGACGGACTCAGGAGCGGTCACTTGTCCTCGGGAACTTCATGTGTGGCTTGATTAGAGAATCATATAGGGCTAGGCATTTCGCCAATCCATTTATGCCTGGCATAAAGTGTGAACAAATAAATGATTCACCCAGAAACGAAGTCTTCTGGTCGAAACTACCCTATCCAAATCCAATCCTATCCCAAATTTAGGTGACAGTCATTTTTTATGGTGGGAGCGGGAGTAATGTCGGTATTTACAAAGCATTCGTCCCCGATGCCGATGAGGCTACTAGCAGCCGATGATGAAAGTAAGTCCTGAATGGCAACGCCTCCGACCAATGTCAATGGCGGCACACAAGGAGGGAGCTATAAGGCTCAAGCGCCATGCAACGCCAATTTAGCGTATCGTAACTGCACGTCACTAACTTCTCGAATGAGATGGATGATGGGGGAAAGTCGACCGCGAACGGCTATGTCGTGTTCCTGTGTAAAAAATATACCAAACGTTTCTTTTGACGCCGACAATACAAAGCTGGAACCTACTTACGTGGAGGCTGTTCCAACCCACAAGGCCGACCTGGACTGTATCCTGCTCGATACAAGGCCCCCAGCAAGAAGCTACACAGCCAGGCACCATTTTTAATTGCTCCTTCAAGCGCCCAAGTAACGGTACAAGTTCGTAGCGCCTATCATGTAGTGGTCGGACGGTGATGTATATAAATTGAGTGATAGGAGACGTTACAGCCAGCCCAAAGTCGGAAGGACTGTTGATCAGGATCTGGGTAATTTCTCCGGCGCCGACCATAGCTTCCATGATATGGGAAACAGCGTCCACGTACGCCACATGTTCCATAAAGGTGCGATGCTGTGCAAGTGTCTGCCATGCTGCGGGGGGGGGGGGGGGGGGAAAATATTTAATATAGCCGATTTAAAAAATTTCAAACGACATGCCTAATACCCATACCCCCAATCCTGGATTGTCCATTTGAAAACCATGATATGATCTGGACATAATCACGATGAGTTTGTAAATGAACTAGAACTGCATCCAAAAGGATCACCCAAGCATTCCGTTATTTGCTGAACCCTTGCTCACACCTTCTAACAAACGGTGGGGGCCATGGATAAACTGCTGGGAAGGTGTAAACCAGATAATCTCGGGTGCGAGTGGAGAGATTGCCAGCATAGCTATCTTGACCGAGAATGAGTCTCAGACCTTGGATTGTTGAAGATGGCCGAACAAGACGAGCTGAGAGCGTCATGCAAGAAGTATTTATGTATGTCAAGCTCTTGATCGACTGTCTTAGACTGAGGCATCAGATCTGCGAGGTTGAATAGAGAATAAGGTTTCCTGTAGTGTATTGTATCCGCTCAAACCGCATGTTGATGAGTCAGGTTGTGAAAACATTCGGTCAGATAGATTATCCACACTAAAGACTGATTTAATAAACTATTAGTAGTCAACTGTGGTTATAAGCACCAATTGGTCCATATCTCGGCCAAGATTTGAACACACTCAGTGACTTGAATGACGTCAAAATGACGTCGACTGTAGCTCATGGCCATGGTTTGACGTAGAACCCCACTTGGGCGTGTTATCATTCACCTTGAGGCTCGAGTGCTCAAGTCTTCTAAATTGTTTATTTAATGTTTTACATAAGAAGACTTAAATGATTAAAAGAGCCATGATGTCATAGGTAAGGGTTGTCCAATGTCTGATACTAAACCACGTCCATTCGTTGTCCCACAGTTCACTAGGAGGGACTATACTTCATTCTTCGTCGCGGGGGCACTGTGTGCTACGTATGGCCTCCATCTCAACTTTTTTTCTTTTTTAAGTAATTGAAACCTTTGTGTATACTATATAGTATAAGCCATGGTGCAATGACCCGTACTCGAACAACCTCATCATATAAAAACACAATACAGCCGTCGACGTCGTCAAAACTCGTTTCCAAATCGACCCCTCTTTTAAAACTCATTCATTCGCCTCCGGTACACGCTACATAATTGCAGCAGAAGGCCCTGGGGCACTTTTAACAGGCTTTGGCCCCACTGCAGTCGGATATTTAATCCAGGGCGGCGCCAAATTCGCGGGATATGAATACTGGAAAAAGAAGTTTGTGGAAGTGGCTGGCAGTCAGGAGGTAGCCGTCAAAAATAGAACACTGATTTATTTAGGCTCTGCTACTGTGGCAGAGTGCGTATAGTTTCCTTTATGTTTGTTGAACGACCTAGGAAGTGCTGACGACATTAGGTTCTTCGCTGATGTTCTATTAACTCCTCTGGAGGCTACCCGGATACGACTTGTCTCTGAGCGACGATATGCAACGGGTCTCGTATCAGGTTTTACCCGTATCGCAAAGGAAGGCGGCTTACGTGAACTGTATGCGGGTTTTCTTCCTATTCTATGCAAGTATGGTTTCCCTTCCATCTTCTATTCCCAATTCTTAGGCTCCCTTCTAAATATTTGGAACTCAGACAGATACCCTACGCAATTGGTCAATTCACGGTAAATGAATTCTGTCACGAACTTGTATTCCGCTCCGTCACCGAAGAAACAAAACGCACCATATCCCAAAATAGCTCCCTGCGCTTTGGGATTGCACTGGGTAGTGGAATCATAGCTGGATTCGCAGCTGCAATCCTGAGTCATGTAAACGCTCTTTTTTTTTCCTTTTTCTTTTAATTGCTTGGTCTCAATGTGCATCAGCCCGCAGATACCCTCCTCTCGCAAATAAATAAAGGGCATGGGCCGACTGGTTCCATGTCACGCCGTCTCATCGTACTAGCCAAAGAGGCTGGCTTTAGAGGGCTTTTTGCTGGCTTGGGCCCTAGGATGATCATGACAGCTGGTCTAGTGTCATCACAGTTTTTGATGTATGGGGCTATCAAGGATGGTATGTCGCAAAACAAGCTTTTGGTGACAAAAATCAATCATTCTTTTCCAGCAATTGGAGCACCCCCAGGCTTAGAGATTCACAAAAAGGAATAGATGTATCAATCAGTTTTCATGAATCAAATACATACAGGTTTTCAACGTCAATTATAATCCGGAACCCAGTAGACTATGTATCATACACCTTAGCTATAGCAATCGATCAAGCTCCTTATCTCGTGCATGTGACAAAATTCACCGCATTTGTAGTTTTCAGTTTGGTTCATTGCCCATTTAATCGGAATCTCTTCCCAAGACTTGCCCCAATTTCATCTTCACCCTATCATCCTCCCTTTCTGCCTCTGCCTTTAAATCCCATTCCAAAAACCTTCGACAAACCACTTCCGCCTCTTCCAATTCTAAACGCTCCGCATCGCCCATGCCTTCATCCAGCAGCCCACCCAATTCATGAGTCGACAGCAAGTGACTCACATACTGCGCCCGATCAACAATTCGCGTAGGTACACCAAAAAGTTCAGCGCATTTCGCAGCATGAGAATCAAGAGAAAGGCCTTCCGCAACCCTTGAAAAACAAACCAAAAGTTTTAGTGGACGTCGTTTGAACCCAACTCGAGAAAGGCACCAACTTATATAAATATGTTATTTTTTCTCCCGGCCCAACTTTCCGCCCAATTATATTCCTATCCTCGTGCCCATCTCTATCAAGCGGAGTCCCACCAACACTAGCATCAACACAAAGATTGCTGGGCTCCAGGTTACCGGCGCTCGACGTGAACATGACCTGCATATGTCGGAATGACACTGGGATATTCTCCGGGTCGAGGAGCGCCTCATTGAACACCTCATGGAAGTGTGTTGCGACGAGGACTTTTGGACAGGCAGAGCCACGGTTCAGGAGGTGACGCAAAACACCACAGAAAAGGCCGGCACCATCTGTATGGAGGGGAGGGCGCAAGTTAGCGTTCGTAGAAAGACTTTGACCAGTATGATTAGTTCATGCAGTCAAGAATATCATTACTCAAAAAACAATCTCAAAAATTTCAAGAATGAGAGAGCAAAGAGCAGGCTTGAGCACAAAGGACAAGAGACAAAGAAAGAGGAGCTAACGAGCCTGTTGAGAGTGTACCCTTTCCAAATTCATCAAGAAGTATCAGCGATCGAGGCGTGCAGTTCCGAAGGGCAAGCGAAACTTGAGCCAAGTCAATCATGAATGTGGATTGAACCTAGAAGAGTAAGCAAAAGGCCATGAGCAAACAAAGTCGGATCAGCAACCAGTAGCCAGCCAGCCCGTGGGTTGCACGTGTAGAACGCCCGTCAAGCCACGAGAAAACAAGGAGGTCGACAGCAGGGGTATGCAGCGGGGTATGGTATATTTACTTTAGACACGGATTCCCGAGTAGAGAGTCGCGTGAAGACTAAAGCACTCAAAACTAGTCAGTCGATATGTCGAGGAGAAATGGACAACAGCAGCACTCTTGTCGACGATGCCCAACGTAGCCGACTCAGCAGGGATGAAGCTGCATGCGATTAATTACGCGACAGATGTAATGAAGCGGTGTTCCGTTACCAGCCAATCTAGAAAGACCCCGTGTCAAGATTGGAGCGAATTTCGAAATTTGCAAGACCTTACTTGCGCCATTATTTGTATCAGCGCGATCTGGAATAATTCAATACTCATAGCATTCAAGTGATATAGATCAGACCTGTTTCAAGTAGACGCTCTGTCGGACGAACGATGAGTAGGGACACCGACAGGAACCAATGAATCAATGAACCTTTCCACAAGCATTTGCACCTGTGCAAAGCAACACGCTATTCCATTGGTTATTGTCATCTGGAATCGTGGGAGATGAGCCTATGCCTGCTCCTCCGATGATATGAACGTCATTTGGTACGAAGGTGTCAACAACTTGTTCGTGCAGCGGATGCCTAAGGGACAGATTTTCAAAAACTAAAATTTTCGTGTTGAACAAACTTTTACCTCCCCTGGATTACTTTTAAAATGTTTTCCTGAACCATTTCAGGCCTTCGGTAATTGTATTGCCTCGAGGCCACCGCAAATGACAAGAGACAATCAAGTTCGGCACACACATCACATGCAGTGGCTATTGCTTCATCACACTTGAGGACTTCCTCGAGGAGCTCTTGCACAATCTCAAGCTCTCTGTCGACAATCGTAGAATGAAGGTCGCCTATATGCGTGTCCATGTCTATATTGCTGTACATTAGTCCTCTGCGTAGTCCGATATTCTAACTAACTTGCCATGCATTTCTTGGGACTTGAAATAGACATGTGCGCTTTAGTCAAGAGATGTCAGATCGTTGTACAGGTCAAGATTGTAAGGCAGAGCTTACTCGGATGAAAACTGGATATCAAACGAGAAAAAAACGAATAGATAACAAGTGGTCAACACTCACCTGAAACGTCCAACCATCGAGACCTTGTATTCCAGCGTCTTTCTTCCATTCGTCTAACATGGGCACGCATATAAGATACCCTATAACAAAATAAGACAAAGGTTGTTACGAGTAAAGGTCGGGTGCTCTACCAAGCTGAGGAAAGTACACCACATTCAGAGACTTCGCAAAATCTGGGGGTACAATGGCAGAAATTTGTTCCGCTACGTTGGACTTGAACAGAACGATAATAATTGAGTATTCATTCAGCTCTTGACCTATCTCAAACGCACCAACACGGAGTCAATTCCATGATAAACGTGTTTCCCGCTGTCAAGATCTTCATCAATGTGGCGTCGTACACAGACTCTGTCATGACTTGATGACTCCTCCCAATCAATCTAAGGACCAGAATAAAGCAAGAAACCTTGGAGTGCATGCAGAACGCAAGACGTACTATGCTATTCACTTTCATTCCGACTTCTTTGAAGGTCGTGATATCCAGTGCATTCAAGAGCTGTCCAAAGCTTCAATCGAGGTGCACCAAGCTACAGAACTGAGCGTGGCTTACTCTCTTCAAAACATCGACGTCGTTTCCTTCGTGAAGTTCAGACATCGCATCTCGGAGCATAGTTACACAAAAGGTAAACTAGAAAGAAATGACTTCAGTTTTAAGGCGTCATTCCGGAATAGGGAAAAGCTTCGACTTTAACCAGTCCTTGCCAATCTGACAACTTGGCACGACCATCTTTCATAAGGCCCAAGATACGTGGCACGTTTTTTAATCCTTTGAGGTGATTGTGCATGGCATTTGAGGTGACGATATTTTCAGAGCGCACAAAGCAGGCAACAGCATCTTGCCGGGAACGGATGACCGAAATAGTGAGGGAGGGTCGTAGCAGCCAAGTGCGTAAAAGCGACCGGCCCATTGTTGTCTTTGTACAATTTAGAATGCCTAACGACATCACTTAAGTACAGAAGACGATGAACTGGAACGATACTGACTGACCAAACAAAGATAGCCCTTCTTTTGTTTTGTCGGAATGCACGGACGCGTGATTTTCGTTTTCAAAGACTTGAAGAGATCTAGGAACATATATTATTCATTTCTGTGAATATTTATGGAGAGAACGAACAACAATGCATCGCCATTTATTTGCATTGCTTGGTCTCTTTTTGAAATTATCAGCAAGCAGAAATTGGTATGGAGTAAAGAGCTGCATTTACAAGGCAAGAATTTCAATGTCTCTGACATCTAGACCTCTTATGCCATCATCGTCGAAATCACTATGGGCACGTTCCCGGACAAGATAATCAAGAAGAGCTCCAACAGAAGACATCTGTCCAGGTTCTGAACATAAGTTAATGCTTATACTGACATGAAATTGCAACCAACACAAAGAGGGGATGACTCCACGGAAGCAAAATTGGCCAGCCTAATGGAGGCGTTCCAGCGTTTCGTGGTAGGGTCGCCGTTTGTTTCACGTCTTGATCTCATAAAATCATATGCGTTGGCTGGACGAGACGAGTTTGAGTCAATGTCAGATGACGGCGGCAAGTCACTGTCTTCTGTGGAAAAATCCATAAACCGACTGAGAGACAAGAGCCTGTCACGTCCCTTGAAGGTCATGAATTCCTTGAAGGGACGAATTTGAAATGTACCCTCAGCAGAATCCACTAAATTCGACGAATAAGACGCATATAACCATATTAGTTTGGGGGTCGGACACACTGTGGTTGATGACTGCGTCTATGAAGGCATCATCGGCTTTGGAGCTCGTCAACACAATATCTGGGTTTACTTGCTCTAGCACTATGTGAAGGTGGAATCAGAAATGAAGGACCTTATTCGCATCATAACTTACACATGCGAGTAAGGTCATGATGAAGCGTTTCTTGTGTATCCTCCAGCACATAAAGCAGCCTGTTTGAAGGCTCGTAGTAAGCACACGCAACATGGCTACTTTTACCAGAAAATCAGTGTTCGCAGTTTGACAGACTCGAGCCTTAAACATACTGAGAGCACAGGGCTGCTAAGCATATCTACCGTTCAAAGTCGGTCAGCGCTAGAACTGGGGGTATAAGTGTGCGTTCAATATTCATGCCTTTTCAGAATTCTCGATTTCGTCTTCAGAACCAGTGTCTGCCGAATCTTCAGCGGTAGATTTTCCTTCCCATCTCACTCTTTTCCGTTCACGTCTATCTGATGGACTAGGTGAGGCTGAATTTTTGGAGTGATCGACGGTTTCTCTCCTGGTCGAAGATTTCGACTTATTGTACTTTCGCTTCTGCATGTTGTAACGCTAATGTTATCACTGGTGTTAAGATGTAAACAAGGTGACATCAATGGCTGAAATGCCGAATCTGGCGCAGGTCACCAATCATACCAAACATTGCAATATCCTGGTCAATGTAATTGAATATTGAATCGTAACCTACCAGTCCTTACTTTCTACTCAGATCGATTTGTATTTAGATAGATTACAGGAACTAAAATTTAATGGAATTAGACGGTGGACTAGCGAAATGCGAGTGACTTTTTCACCGTTACGGTTCTTTTCCGAACCTTTGGGCGTGGTACTTTGGAATTAGACCCTAGGGTGTAAAGGCTGTCGCCATACAGGTCTCATACTTCACTTTCATTGAAGTCAAATCTTCAAAATTCTGACTTGAACAAAACAGCATATGGAAATCAAAATATTACCCAATGACATTGACAAAATCCAATATTGAAAGAATGATTACTGCAAGCAGAAAGAGCTACTACTGAATCTGGTCTATTATTATTTATTAAAAGGTGGTTTTTAGGTTTGTGAGACACCCCCCAAAAAAGGCAGAAGGAATAGTTCAAAACTAACAACCGTAGACAGCAGCAATTATGAGACAAGAGTCAAAGATATGATAAGTATAACAGAGAATGAAGATCTGTAGTATGGAAGGACGTAACTAAGGTAGGTGGCTGCCGTTATATGAAAATCCTGAGTGGATCGGTGAATGTTTAGAGAGGGAGAGCCTCATACTATGAGAAGCACATACCATTAAATTGATCTTGTACAGTCTTGGACAAGTTAGAGTCATCGACGAAGCTGTCGACTGGCTCTTCCCCAGTGAAGACCATGTCAAAATTGGACACATCCTTTCATTTACAATATCAGGTGCTTGCAAATAAAAGTCGACAGAACACGCTCATACCACAGGGCTAGCAACGCTCGGCTTGAACGGGGGCTGGATTTTCTTCTCCTTCAGTTGCTTGAAGTCGATATGGTTGTGAAAGAAGGCATGACGCTTGATCTCCTCAGCTCCCTTAACCCCAAGACGTTGAGAGGGATCTCGGTTCAAGAGATTAGTCAGAATTTTGCAGGCTTCTGGACTGAATTCCTCTCCAAATCGAAGAGGATCGTTGAGAATCTTTTCATACATCTTGTCAACGACCTCTGAGCAAAGTAAGTCGGGACCGTAAGATGACTTGAGGGTAGACTAACCGTCGTAGAAGGGTGGAAGGCCGGCAAGCATCTCATATAAAAGCACGCCAAGCGTCCACCAATCAATAGTCTTGTCTGCTCGGATATCAACGCAATTCGAAAGACAATCTACAGGACTAACCGTAGCCGTTCCCGGAAAGAATCTCAGGAGCAAGATACTCAGGTGTCCCACAAAAGGTATTTGTCTTCTCATTGTCCTTCATGTTCAACTTGCACAGCCCAAAGTCACAGAGGGCGATGTGCCCTGTATAATCTAGAAGGATATTTTCCGGTTTCAGATCCCTAAAAAGATATGAAAAATAAATCAAGACCTGTCAATAAATTCAGTCATACCGGTAAACGACATCTAACTCATGGAGGTGCTCAAGGGCCAAGAGTAATTCTGCACTATAGAAACTGGAGGGATGTTAAATGAAGGAATGTGATAACAGAGAAGGTCATACCGAGCTCGTTTCTCATCAAAACGTTGCTCGCGTTGCAGATGATGAAAAAGTTCGCCACCGTTAACGAACCTAAAAGCTGTGAGTATATATGCAACGCTCAAAACAATGAAACATACGCAAGAACCAAATATAATTTTTGTTCGGATTGGAAGCTGAACTTTAAAGGAACGATGAATGGGCTATCAACTTGCGCAAGGACAAGGCGTTCAGCAAGGGTATGAGTGATCTCGTTCCGGTGTACAATATGCTTTTTTCGAATTGTTTTGAGGGCATATATACGAGATGTATCACGTTTCCGAACTTGCAATACCTATAATGTCCATGTCAGCAATCAACGATCCACCAAAATACGACGGCGGAGCGAACCTTCCCGAAACTGCCTTTACCAATAACCGTCATGAGGTCGAAATCATCGATTGTTAATGACTGGCCGTAATGAGGCTGATATAGAACTCCAATTTGAATCTTCCCAGCCCCACCCACGAAATTGTACCACTGATCATGATTCCCCATACCATCAAAGTTGGGGATGAATTTAAGACCGCATAGGAAGATGTCATTGCCCAGATCGTCGGCTAACCCATCTCCTCCGCATTTAGGTTCTTCAGCACGTATGTAGCATTGGAGGGATATTTCAGAGTTGCGAGAAACATCACTAAGGGGATAGATGTCATGATGGACCAAACTGCAAGTGAGGTGTCACTCACAAATGAGCTTGGTACATGTATAAAGGTTTATCAAGCTCGCCACCAAGAGGGGTGATGAGAACTTGGTTGACTTCATACTCCATGACGAGGTATGGCAACCACCAACATTGCGTTCGCTGGATGCTATCCCTGGGTATTTCAGAGAAAATTAGAGAAACCATTAAGAGGGATAGTAAAAAAGTAACAAATGAACACACCTATTACCTCTTGACTTGTTCACTAATCGTTGTTGGTTTACGGAAGATGGGGAAACTGAGGCAGCTATTTTGCCCTGTTGTGACGCCAAAGCTTTTTGGACTGCGGGAGGCAATGGGGTTCCGGGAGGCAGGGTAACCCCCTCTGCCCCAAACACACGAATTGTGAGCAGTCCTGAACGAAAGGTGACTTTGTCGTCATTTCCCTCTGGGTTTCGAGGTGTAGGCGTTGTTGAACGGTTCGCTTGGAGTTCCTCTGCTTTGAGATTCGTGACTGATGCTTTCTTTCCTCGAAGCCACGACATGTAAATTGACTGAAGGAGGGTGGATAGATATAAAAGAAAGCCTGCTTTCGAGAGTGTGAGGTGGCAAAAGAGTGTGAATTGACGAGTAATAAACGAAGTGGGTGAAGCAGGGTATATTGTATGTAATAAAATGATCCTCGGCAACTCCCTAATTGGTTTGACCTTTCAGGGACCTTTCTGGGTGTCCGTCTGCACCTGACCATCCTGGCTGGGGCCCACCATGGGCAATGACGAGCTTACGAAGACGTGCCTTTGGCACGGCTCCGCTCCGCTTCGCCTGCCTGCAGAACGCCTTCTCAGCTCGCCAGAGGGCTCCGCCCCCCGGACCCCCTGGCTGCATCACAACAGTAGACACAGTCTCTTATCCTAATTTCTGGACACAGTTGAGAATCCCAATATCTGAACACAGTCTCTTATCCTAATATCT
>Ga0193743_1000602_pt1 | contig 28153 bp, 14 predicted proteins | sample L2c2metaG_FD_143038 | JGI IMG/M metagenome (GOLD analysis project Ga0193743, IMG submission 143038) | Soil microbial communities from a riparian zone of the East river system, Colorado, United States - L2c2 | ecosystem: Environmental > Terrestrial > Soil > Riparian zone | place: USA: East River...
GGCCCCTTTCTTTGCACCTTCACACGGTAGAAGTCGTAGGTTCGAATCCCCGCTGTGCCCACCACATACTAGTCCGAGCCTGGTCTTGTCTCACGGCGAAAGAGGTTCACCATCGCGCCCAACACAGAGCGTTGATGAAGATAGTACATAGATCTGCGCCAACCCACGGTCAAAGGAGTGACGATCGCGACTCGATGAACCCGGGTCATCGGTCTCTGGCTTGTAGTGATACTAGATACAGCGCGCAACTGCGCCAATTACATAAAGCTGGTATTGCACTCACCGCATGACCTCAACCCGGTGCTTAGCAGACGCTTACCATTGGGACTCAAGCAGACCCAGAGCAGAGCCAGTCCTTGACTCTTACCATTGTGAATCTTGGCCCTATGGGATGAGGAATGACATTTCTTGGCGCAATCGAACTTCCTGTGAAGTCGGCTTTCCGGCAATTTCGATACTGAACTTTCCGAAACCCCCCGTTTCAGGGAATTATCTTTGAAACACCTCATAACTGCTATCGATAAGCCAATTGCGACAATTGATTAAAGCAACCGGTCTTATGCCGATTTATTCCGGACGGCGGGTTTAGTATCGAAATCGGCTTCTTCCCATTTCGGTCAAAATTGTGGGGTTTGAACGGCCTTCGTTGTTCTCACGCTGTCCCGACTTGCGGTGATGGAATGAGCGCGCATCGGACCGCGCTTCGCTCATCGCGCTGCTCATCCGGACTGTTCTCTGAATATAGTGGTTGTTCTTCTTGCGTCATCCGTTGTATTTTGTCTACGAACTTTCTCCCGCGTGAACGTCCGCGTCGAGCCCTGAGTCGTTGGGCCCTTGCTTCCCCCATCTCTAAATGGAGGGTCTATGACTCTCAACACTCGCTACCTATCGCTGGGCGCGGCGCTGGTGCCCCTTGCCTGGTATGTATCGCGTCCTGTAACGGCCACACACGCCGAAGGAAATGCATCACCCGCGACCTGCCAGGCGCTGCCTCCTGCCAGTTCTTCCGGGTTCGAGTCGAAGTTGGACAACTTCATCTTTAAGAGCTGCTACCAGGTGACAGGATGGAGACATGACGCGGAGATCCGTACATCAGATGGTGTTCATCCGTTTGTGAAAATCTGGTACTCGCCGGAGATGTGGAAGTGGATGACGGTCGACCAGCGCAAGGGAAATCCACGGATGGCGCGATGCTGGTGAAGGAGCAGTTCGCGAACGAGGACCCCCCAGAATCAGAAGGCGGAAGAGTGGACCGTCATGGTGAAGGACTCGAAGGGCTCCCACGATGGATGGTACTGGGCGGGTCTGAGTGCTCCGGACTCGAATCCGAACGCGAGCAGTGGAAGCGATGAGAGTTCGGCCCGCAAGCGCTCCGGCCCACAATGTCAGCAGGCCGTTTACCCCAGCATCGGCTTCGGGCAGTACTGCCTGAACTGCCACGCTTCCGCGGCGGGTATGACCTCGACATATGCGAACACAAGCCATGTGACGGGAGCGGAGCCACCTCCACCAAGCAGCAATATCCCTCCGAACGACAATATTCATCATCGGTTGGCGCGCAAGCTGTTCACGCAAGACGTGATCTCGCCGAGCCCGTGCATGATTCCAGAGTCGTTCGACCACGTGGTTCCGAGAGCGGATGGGAATCATCCGTGGCACTTTGTTACGTCGGACCAGTGCACGGGCTGCCACAATGCCACAGGTACGCTCTCGCCCACGACGTCGGAGCTTCCGCGCATGCTTTGGCCGAACGCGTTGGCCGATCCGATGGTGAACGTTTCGCCGAATGGCGAGTGGCGCTTTTCAATGATGGGTCTTTCGGGGAGAGATCCGATCTTCTTCTCGCAACTGAACTCGGAGAACACGTTGCACCCTGTTCTTGAGGGCCATCTTAGCGATGCGAAGCCGTTCGTGCAGGACCTGTGCCTGAGCTGCCATGGCGTGATGGGAGAGCGGCAGTTCAAGATGGACAAGAAGAAGCCGTTTACCAGAGACGAGCTTCTGAAAGTGGATTCGCCTTACGGTCCGTTGGCGAGAGATGGTGTGTCGTGTGCTGCGTGCCACCATATTTCCAACGAAGGGCTGGGCGATCCATCGACGTTCACCGCGAAGTTCAATCTCGGACCAACGGATGAGATCTATGGCCCGTACAAGGACAACGTTGCGACGTATTCGATGAAGGGCGCAATCGGCATGGAGCCGAAGGCGACGAGCCAGAACCAGATCGAGTCAGCGAAGCTATGCGGATCGTGCCACACGATTGTGCTGCCCGTCTATCGCTTCAACGGGCAGCAGGCGATGCACAACGGAAAGCCGGCTCAGTTCTACGAGCAGACGACCTACGTGGAGTGGCTGAACAGCGACTTCGCTAACCAAAGCTGCCAAAGCTGCCATATGCCGCATGATTACAAAGGCAATCCGCTCTCGTACAAGATTGCGAACATCGAAGACAACAGCTTCCCGGTAATTCCGACGCGTGCGCCGAACCAGGACGTTACGCTGGTGAACCGCAACGATTATCATCGTCACGCTCTGCTGGGCATCAACATCTTTGCGCTGGAGATGTTCAAGCAGTTCCGAAGCGAGCTTGGACTCTACGATCAGGACCCAATGCTGCGCAGCCCGGAGAAGACGATTCCAGGGATCGATACGGCAATCGCAACCAGTCTGGAAAGCGCGTCGCAGAAAACAGCCACGATCGAGGTTCAGTCGCTGGGCAGGTCGGACGACAAGGTCGTTGCGGATGTAAAGATCACGAACCTGGTTGGTCACAGCTTCCCATCGGGCGTCGGATTCCGACGCGCGTTTGTGGACTTCCAGGTGCTGGATGAGGACGGCAAGGTTCTGTGGGAGTCGGGAAAGACGAATGAAGATGGCGTCATCACAGATGGACGCGGGTCCCCGCTGGCGACGGAGTTCTTTACATTCTTCCAGCAGCGACATCAGGAGCATCACTGGGTGAAGAATCCGATCAGTCGGGAGAACGAAGTGCAGATCTACGAAGAACTGGTCGTGAATCCGGAAGGATTTCTGACGACGAGCTTTATCGCGCTCGATCACAAGGTGAAGGACAATCGCTTGCAACCGCGCGGATGGAGCGTCTCGGGTCCGTTTGCCGACGAGACGGGCCCGGTGGGCACATGCCTCAACAAGCGCGAAGGCGGGGACTGCGATCCTCACTACTCGGACGGAAGCGGAACGAACGTGATCCGCTACGAAGTCCCGCTAAACAAGAAGACAATGAAAGCGGCTTCGACTAGGGCAACCCTGTACTATCAGTCGATTCCGCCATACTACCTGTTCGACCGCGCGACGGATGCGGAGGGCACGGATACAAATCGGCTGATCCGCTTTACACGCGATATCAAGCTGGATGATACGCCGGTGAAGAATTGGAGGCTGCCAATCGCTTCGACGCAGCGACCCCTCGAAGAGCGGCTGGCCGTAACATCGAATCTGAGCCACTCCAAGCCTAATCGATGAAAATCTACGGTCTAGGGAAGGACAGATCCCTCACTGAAACCCCACAATATCGCGCGAGAGCGGCATCGCGCGTGTGAGCGGCTTCGCGTCCTTTTTGTCCATGGGCATCGCGATTTTCTTATCCGTGTTTTCGTCCAGAACTGCCAGGTCCAGCGGTATACGCCCTTCAAGATTCATATAGTCGAATACAAACGGAAGTGAGGTGTCGTCTAGGCTCGATGGCTGACCCATCACCTGAAAATGAAGATGCGGCGCGCTGGAGTTTCCCGTATTCCCCAACAGGCCGAGCTTCTGCCCCTGCCGCACGTAGTCACCGACGTGCAGTTGAACGCTGCCAGGCGCAAGATGCGCGTACATCGCGTAGTGCCCGGAGCCCATGTCGATGATCACGCGATTGCCCGCGATCTGCGCGATTGTCAGCCCTTCAGGATTCTTCCCTGGTGTCACGTTCGGTAGATCGCGCACCACTTCAACCACTGTGCCCGGGGCGACTGCCAAAATCTCAGCACCGTAGCCAATCCAATCTTCCGGCTTCTTGCCATCGGTCCGATATGCGAGGCCATGCGCGTCAACCTGTACCCAGTCGATAGCGAAGGTCTCGCTGGGATCGAGCGTGCCATTCATTGGGTTGGTGACGAATCGATGCGGGCCGATCTCCAGGCAACATCCATTGCCGTTGATCCAGCCGCTGCCCCTAAAGGGCGGGCTGATCACTATCGCCTCGCGGCCGATTGGGATCGAATGGCCAACGGTCGTGTGCTCCGTCCCTACCGGAGTCGGAGGAGTCGTTACCATGATCCGGTGCGCAATCGCCTTTGGCACCTGGCTGATGTCGTCGTATGTGACATCGAAGAACATCACACCCGACTGCCCGCTTGGAATCTGGGTGGCGTAGCTCTGTTTGTCCATAGTTCCGGGCAATGCGAAGAGCTTCACCTTGCCGGTCACGTCTTCGTTCTTGACGTCGAGCACACGGTTCTTGCCGCTTACCTGATTGCCGCGTGCCGGATCCACCAGCTCGACGGACTTGATGGTCGCGGTCAGGCTCCAAGAGTTGGTGACCTGCAGTGCATACGCAAGATGGATCAGTCCGTCGGAGCCTTTCACTGGATAAATGCCGCTGCCGACGACGTGCCAAGTGAGTGGTCCAATTTCCAGCGGATAGCGCAGGCCGTCGCTGTTCGTCAGTGGAGCATACCAATCATGTTGAGAGGATTCCTGTGCGGCGAGGAAAGGCAAACAAACGACCAGCGATAAGGTCGTGGTCGCAACCCAACACCACAGGCGATGACGCATGGCAGGGGCATCCTTTCGTGACTGGACATGAACGAAAAACTACCGACAAAGCGATTGGCTCAGACTACCACCTTGAGATCTTGAGCCGATTTGTCAGATAGTTTCTGGCGCTTCCATGAATACGACACAACAAAGCTGACAGCAAACGGGAAGAGATGGCTTCTACGACTCAAGTTCAGGAGGATTGCACGAGGATAAGAAGTTACCCGAAAAGTATAAGTTAGGGCAAAAGGTGCCGAGGCGAAGTGACCTGAAAGTAAGCATGAAAATCAGGAAACATTCCGAGTGCAACAAGAGACTTACGGTGTCTATCAGTCATAGAGCTTGTTGAGCTAGATAGCGATAGCCTAGTCTACCTCCCCGAAAAGTCGGCTTTTCGGTAGTGATCGTGCAAAATGGCCCGGTGCCGGTCCCCTGCCGCTATTGCATTGGCTGCCTCGAAGCCCTGACGCTCCGATCGCCCCCCAGCTGTGGCGCTGTGGCCGTGCTACCAGATCAGCTCGTCGATGTGGTTGGCGGTCGTCCGGAACGCGACGTGCTGCGTGTTCGGGCCTTCGACGGTAAAGGCCGTTGGTCGATCGGCGGCCGGTGGCGCCCCGTACGCCGCTGTGAGATTCCCCCACGCCGGCGTCGTCCCAGGTACCCACCAAATCTCGTGCAGGCCGCCGTCGGCCGAACGGAAGTAAACGTGCTTGGTGTTGGTGCCGACACTGTAGTAGGCGGCCGGATCGCTCGCAGCTACCGGCGCACCTGATTGCGCGGTCAGATCCCATCCGGCGACTGGCGCGACGCCAACCCAATATAGCTCGTACAAGTGTCCGTTGGCCGCTCGATAGACGACCTGGTGCGTGTCGTTGTGCGGCGTGTAGTATGCCGCCGGCTCGCCCGCGGCCTTCGGTGTATGCGCATAGCCTGACAGATCGTCGACACCCACAGCTCCCGATGTCCAATACAGGCTGCGGATGTTTCCATCATTGCTGCGATAGACGACGATGCTCACGCCGCGCGTAGTGTCGAGATACGCACAGGGATCGCCTGCGGCGGGCGGCGCTGAGGCCTGCGCGGTCAGGTCGCCATGGCCAACCGGGCTCGGGCCGGTCCACCACAGCTCGTGCAGGTGGCCATTCGAGGTGCGGTACGTAACGTGGTGGTAGTTGTCGGCGGTAAACCATCCGGCGGGGTTGCCGGCTGTCTTCGGCGCACCGACCGATCCCGTGAGGTTGTCGTGGCCAACTGGGCCGAGTGACCAGTAGAGGCTGTGCACATTGTTGTCAACGCCGCGATACAGTAGGATCTCCGAGTTCGTGGTGGGATCGATGTACGCGAAGGGGTCGCCAACGGCGTTCGGTGCGTTCGCGTTTGCAGTGAGATCTGTCGTACCAGTTCGTCCCGCTGCATCGCGCCATAGCTCGTGCAGGTGGCCTGCGGTGTCGCGATAGTTGATGTTGTGGACGCCGAGACCGGGGATCACGACGGAGGTCGGCGAGCCGGCTGCGGCAGGAGTTCCGTACTGCGCAGAGCGATCGACGAGATGCTGCGAGGGATCTTCGATGCGCACGTGGTAGCCGCCTGAAATCTCGTTCGTCACCAGCACGACGATGCCATTGTCCGTCGTGAGTGATTCACCAACGCCGAGCGCGCTGGGGCTGCCCGACGCGCTGAGTGTAAGGAGCGCGAGCGGTGCGAGCTGGTTCTGCGTGGTTCCGTGCGGATTGGTCGTCTGCACGCGATAGATGATCACACCCTCTTTCGGAATGATGCCGTCGAATTGATCGGTCATCTTGCGTGCCTCGACCATCAGGTAAGGCGCGGTGCTGCCGATCTGAACGCCAGAGACGCGATCATGGGGAGGAGGCTGCACGAGACCGACGGCGTGCAGATCGTACTCGATGGTGCGTCCGATGTGTTGCGCGATCGCGGCGGGCTCGAGCCACTGCACGGCGCGCTTCGTAAACGCAGAAGGGTGCGTGCCACCCTGGCCGGCCATGTTGTCGTATTCGGCCATATTGCCACCGAATGGGTAGAGATCGTCCATGCCGGTGAGGACGTGCATCAACTCCATCGCCCACGTCCCGAGCGTCTCTGACATGTCGAATCGCGCCCAGAACCCGTTCAGCTCACCTTGCCCGGTCGGCGGCTGGCCGAGCATTACGAGCGCGGCAGCGTCAAACTGTTGCTGACGGAGCAAAGCGCCGAGCTTGTCATTGAGTGCGTTCGGGGGCACGTCCTGCTGGTCGAGAATTTCCATCGGCCACACTGTCGCGTCGAGGTCTGCGAGTCCCGACGAGACACTGTGGATGTACGTGCGGAGAGAGCGGTCTGGCAAGCCACGAAATGCGTTCGGATCGTAGTAGACGCGTCGCAAGATTTCGGCGGGCCAATCCGCGGGGATGGGATCGTCGGGCGGGTGGGCATTCGGACGGTGGAGCGGGATGAAGGCAATTTTCTTTCGACCCAGCCAGGGCATTGCTCCCTCCACGGATTGTTAGGCGCCTTATTTTAGCAAAGGTTCAGAACTTTAATACGTTGATCCCGAAAACGGAGCTTTCGGCAACTGCGAAGACGCTAGTCCTTTCAGCTACCACCAAAGCGGCCCTGCACCTCGGCGCGAGATCTATGGATCAGAGACCGAGCTGACTGGATCGCACAATCGAGGTGCGGCTGCAAGAAAAAGCGAGCGCAACATCTACCGCGGAAGCCAGGTTTCTCAATAAAGTTTAGTCAGGAATGACTCCGATACGCCGGTAGATATTACTGCTAGAGTGATCTACCGCAGTGACGAGGAGGGACCCGCCTGTCTGACGGGATGTCGATGCTGGCACTTGTACGAGGAGAATGAATGGCTAGGTTTGCGAGGGTTCGCCCGTGAAGTTTGGCATACTCAACAACTCGAATCCCGACCTTACCGTCGGCGACGCAGTCGTACATTGGGGATCAAGGCCCAAAACCCACCCCGGAACAATATTTTGCGACTCCTAAACTGGGTTTCATTCGTTGCCAGCGCGTTCGTCAGAAGCCGGGAGCCGGATTGTCGGTTTATTTAGGGTGCTTGTAGAGTTGCCAGGTGAGCAAGGTACTCATTTCGAGAAGTTTCTCGAATGGCGCTGCCTCATGACTGCATCTGGCTTGGTGCTGTGTCAAATTCAGAGTGCCACGCTCCTATTCAGTAATCTCGGTTGCAGACTGCTTGGGTTGATGTTTCAATCAGATCATTGCGGCGACTACTTTCCATTCTTTTGCTGGCGATGCTAGGGCTGCCTTTGGCAGCTCCGCTCTTCGCTGCGACCTCTGCTAGCGAATCGAGCGTCCCAGCTTGCTGTCGCAGGGATGGAAAGCATCATTGCATGGGCACCGTGCGAATGGGGTCGAAGCCTTCCTCTCAGCCAGTCTTTAGCTCTCCTAAAGGGAGATGTCCCTACGCCCCAACGCTCCCGGCGGTAGTCCACCATGAAACCTTTGGATCGCCGGCTTTGACGACGAGCTTCGACGAATTGCAAACGCACGCTGGAGTCATCGCTCAGACAAAGTCTAAGCTTCGCATCTCGCGCAACCGATCAAGGCAAAAACGCGGTCCTCCTGCCGTCGTTGTGAGCTGAGCGTCAGGCAGATGCCATATCGGCATCTCCGCTTGTCCAATTGGGCTTGATTCGCGTGAAATCCTTCTTCGTGTTGCGATCGAATGGTGTGCTCTGGCGGTTCCCGCCAGGAGGAGATCCCATAATGAATCATCGTCAATTCGCAGTTTCCCCTGGGACTGCGGTGTTCGCTTTGTCTCTGAATGCTGAAGCTCCTAAGCGCAGAGGAATCGACTAGAAGCTGCTATGTTGAAACGATTGCTCAAGGCCGCGAAGAGAGAGCGTGCGCGCTGCAACGCGATGTTGCTGCTCGTCTGTCTCTTCCTGCCGTTTGCGCAACTCACCGCCGCGTCAACACAGGCCCCTGAGGCATCGCTTCCAGCCTGCTGCAGGTCGCATGGCAAGCACAAGTGCTTTACGCGTACCAGCCAGGTGCAATCTGATCATCAGACCACACCAGCTTTCCACACTGCTATCACGTTAACCGAGAAGTGCCCTTGCATTCCGGCGAACAATGGCTCGTCCTCCCACTCGGCGTCAGGATTCCTGATGTTCCGAGGTCTACGCCTGCCTCTGGCCGAAACGGCCGTATCTGGTCTTGATCGAACGAGCGCGTTACGTTTGAACTCGTACCGCGCCAATCAAAAGCGTGGGCCACCTTCCGTCTCCTCCAACTCTTGAGTTCTCAAGAATGGACCGCAGCTCAAACCAGCTGCCGAACGGTGGAGAAAAAACATGTTTCGAACATTTAGACTGTGCACGGTTGCTGCCGTACTTCCCATAGCCGTAGCCAGCGGCGCGCATCTCAATGCACAGGGAACCGTAACCAGCGCATCGATCACGGGTCGCGTACTGGATACGACGGGAGCTTCCCTTCCACTAGCAGGAGTCGTTGCCGTCGCAGTCGCTACAAATCAGAAGTATTCTGTCAGTGTCGATCATCAGGGCCGGTTCCGCATTCCGTTTCTTCCTGTAGGCGAATACACCATCACTGCACAGGCGAACGGGTTCGGTACCACGACCCGCCGGGTCCAACTGACCGTCGGCGCAGCGTTCGATCTCACCCTGCAACTCGGTGTGGGATCGCAGCAGACCTCCATTTCGGTTTCAGCGGGAGCTCCGGTAATCGAGGAGAATCGGAGCCAGATCTCTGAGACTGTGCTCCAGACCGAGGTGAACAACCTGCCATACAACGGTCGGAACTACCTCGATCTCGCGCTCTTGGCGCCAGGTGTATCTCCGACCAACACAGCGAGCGTCCAGACCTTTGCGGAGACTTCTCCTGTGATCGGGCAAGGCTACTCGATCAACAGCCAGCGCAATTTCTCCAATAGCTTCGTGGTGGATGGTCTGTCGGCGAATGACGATGCTGCCGGCCTTGCCGGTAATTCGTACGGTCTTGATGTTATTCGCGAGTTTCAGGTCGTGACGTCCGGTGGCCAGGCTGAGTTTGGGCGCGCCATGGGCGGTTACTTCAATATCGTGACCCGTAGCGGTACGAACGATATGCATGGAACGATCTACGGCTTTCTGCGCAATCAGAGACTCAATGCGCAAAATGCCCTATCACAGAGCAAACTGCCGTTGACGCAAGGGCAGTACGGTGCGAGCCTCTCCGGGCCGGTAAGGAAGGATCGTACTTTTCTCTTCGGCAACTATGAGGCTCGGCGTCTGAATACCGACGGCGTTATTACGATCAATCCGACACAGGCTGCGGCAATCAACGTCCGCCTCAACGCGATTGGCTTCGTCGGGCCTCGGCTGTCTGTCGGCCCCGGTGCTGCAACGCTGTACCCCACTACGGTTCATACCGATAATGTATTTATTCGCGGCGATCATCGCTTCAGCGATTCCGACCAATTGAACATCCGCTACAGCTATTACCGTCTAGATGCAATCAACGCTCGTGGAGCCGGTGCACTCGCAGACGTCAGCTTTGGCACCCCCGTTCACGATACCAACCATACGGTCGCGCTCAGCAATGTAGCCACCCTATCTCCGCGGACATTCAACGAGACTCGAGGACAGTTTACCTATGACAACCTGAACGCTCCTTCAAATACGCAGAACAGCCCAGCGGTGACGATCAGCGGTGTTGCCACCTTTGGGCGTTTCTCCTCTTCGCCAACGGCTCGCTTGAACCATCTCTATGAGGTAGTCGATAACCTTGTAATGCAACGCGGCGCCCATACACTTAAGACTGGCGTCGATTTCCTATTCAACGACGATACGATTACATTCCCCATGTCGATCGCGGGATCGTATACCTTTCCATCGCTCGCTACCTTCCTTGCGAGTGGTACCGGTTACTCGTCCTACGCCCAGAACTTCGGCACTCCATTTATCCAGCAAAACAATCCGAATCTAGGTCTCTATGTGCAGGATGAGTGGAAGGCGAACTCTTCGCTTACGATCAACCTTGGCTTGCGCTACGACCTTCAATTCCTGAAGACCATCAATACGGACACCAACAACGTTTCTCCTCGAGTGGGTTTCGCCTGGTCGCCATTTGCGAACAGAGGCATGGTTGTTCGAGGAAGCTTTGGTCTCTTTTACGACCGTGTTCCTCTGCGAGCTCTTGCCAATGCATTGCTTTCGGCGGGTAACACAACGGACCCGACACAGGGCCGCTTGTTGCAGTACTCGTATATTCCCACCGACACGGGAGCCCCAGTATTTCCAAATGTTTCAGCGATGCCCAACCCTGGCTCAAAGATTAGTTATGCTCTCATGAATCGGAATATCCAGAATGCATACTCTGAGCAGGCAAGCCTGGGTGTCGAGCAGCAGATCTTTCGTCAAGGAACACTTGGAATCAGTTATCAGCACAGCCGCGGCTTACATCTGCTCTCGTCGTATAACACCAACATCAATCTCGATGGAACGCGCCCCGACAATTCACGTGGCAATGTCAAACCATATGACTCACGATTCGATTCCTACTACGATGGACTCGCCGTATCGTTTGTGGAACGGCCAGTCACATGGGGGTCGGCACGGATTTCGTATACGTGGTCGAAAGCAATCAATAACGTTGGAGAGTTTTTCTTTAGTTCTCCCATCAACAACTTTGATTTCAGCGTTGATCGAGGCCGTTCGGATGATGATCAGCGTCATCGCGTTGTCTTTGATGCCAGCGTCAATTCGCCGACGTCGCGCGCCAATGGAGTTGTGGATCACATCACCCACGGCTGGCGTCTGGGTGGCATTCTTCAGTACTATTCCCGGTTGCCCTTCAACATCACGACCGGCGGGCAGACCAAGCAGCAGACCACACAACGGCCTTGCGCGGTTGGATATAGCCTGACGGCGGCCGGTGGAACGAACTCGTGTACCGAGGGAGTCAAGGGAGCTGTGATCGGTCGAAATATGGGGATTGGCTTCGACTTCTTCAGTTTGAATACGAGATTGAGCCGAACATTCGCGCTGACAGACCGATTCAAGGTTGAAGGTATCGCCGAGGCCTTCAATGTCCTCAACCATCGGAATGACATGATTCCAAACGGAACTTGGGGTACAGGAACATATCCCTCCACTCCGAACGCTTCCCTCGGGCAAGCAACCGCGGTAGGCGATCCACGCAGCATTCAACTTGCCGCCCGTATTAGCTTCTAACTGAAACCTCGTGGACCGTTGGGGAGCCGGTCCATCTATCTTGGAGGCACTATGTCGAACGAATGGCTCGGCGCCGCTATCGCTTCAGCTCATGACGCCGATCAACTTCGACTGATCACTATAGTCAAAAAATATTCGCCCGTAGCTTCACCTTTCGCGTCTTTACGGTCAGAAGCGAACGCTCTCGGTAAAAATCAGACCGACTTTCACTTTCCACTTCTCGATGCCACTTTTGGGGGGAATGGCAGCACTCTTTTGTGCGCTCCTGGTCTTTCTCCCGTTCCGGCACAACCTGCGCTCGGTTATTTCCCGGATATGCGGCAGTGACGAGTCGATCCACAAAGCTCTCCTGAAATCGGCTCGAGGAATCGGCGGTCGTACTAATCGCCACGCGGTGGACGAATTCAGCGGCCACTCTTTGCTACTGGTCATATGATCCACCGTGCTACCGCAATGAAAATTTTGGTAAGACGAAAAATATTGCCAAGATCAGTAATCATGCATTCGCTCAAGTAGCCTTGCACGAGTGATGGCACCATGCACTCAGAATCATCGGAAATGTCATCTCGTCCTAGTCGAGATCACTCGGGTGGATAATCGGCTAGATCGGATATCGCACGGAAGCACCTCTATATCGGCTAGCTTCTGGTTTGGAATTGTGCGGGCTGCCGGCGTTTTCAGCATCTCTATCAATGCTAGCGAGGTACTGTAGACCTCCAAAGTCATTTCATCGTTGTATGCCGCAGCAGTTCCTGCACCACTTTTCGCCGTTTGCCTTTAGCAAGGCGGTAAAGATGCGCCTCTTTGGCGACGGTGTTTAAAACATCGCAGCTCAACGCAAAGCTGGGTCCTGAGTCTCCGAGGAATTGCTGTCGTGGAAACTCGCGACTCCTTAAATAACCAGCCAAGCTTTCGATAATTTCCTTGCGACCGTGGATGACGGAGGCTTATGATGCCGCGCGTTACGAGAACTCTCGCTCTGCGGTTATGAGGTAAACATGGATGGTTTTTTTTCGGTTCCCTTTCGCAGGGAACCTTCGGAAGCTTTGCGTACTAGAGCGCTCGGCCCATCATTTCTGCTTCTAATATTGCTTACAGCCCTGCAGTTTGTCTTCACCTGCCATATAGCGGTCGCGCAGGACACCACTGCCACGATTCTAGGAAACGTTACGGACCCTACGGGCGCAGAAGTGCCCAAGGCAGCCGTTACTGTCACGAACCTGGAAACCAACGTTACCGTGAACACAGTGACGACCGACTCAGGGGCTTATACTGTGCCGAACCTGAATCCTGGCAATTATTCAGTTGTAGTCAAGATGTTGGGCTTCCAGACGGCCAGCATCACTAATCTGACAGTCTCCGCCGGCGACCGCCGCCGTGCAGACGCGACACTAGCCGTCGGTGCTGCGAGCGAAACCGTTGAGATTACCACGGTCGCGCCGGTGCTGCAGACGGATACATCGTCGATCGGTAGCAACGTAAGCAATCGCGCGGTGCAAGATCTACCGCTAAACGGACGTAACTTCATCAATCTTGCCCAAATCATTCCAGGGGCCGCGGAAGGTGCGCCGAACAGCATTAGCAGTGGCACGCGCCCGGACGATCGCCGTCCAACGTCTTCAGTATCCGTTAACGGCCAGTCTGAAGTACTGAACGATCAGTTAGTGGACGGCCTGGACAATAACGAACGCGTCATCGGGACCATCGGTGTGCGTCCGGCGATCGATTCCATCCAAGAAGTCCGTATCCTCACAAACACCTTCTCGGCCGATGGCGGCCGCGCTGGCGGTGCGCTCATCAATGTCATCACCAAGAGCGGTACCAACAATTTCCACGGTTCCCTGTATGAGTTTTTCCGCAACGACAAGCTGAATGCATACGCGTACCAGTTCGGCGCGCACGCGCCGAAGCCGCGCCTCCGTCAGAATCAGTTCGGAGGCAGCCTTGGAGGCCCCATCTTCAAGGGCAAGGCCTTCTTCTACGGGGATGCGGAGTTCTTCCGTCAGATCCGCGGGGGGCTACCTAGCTCGTTAACGGTCCCGACGCTTTACCAGCAGCAGCACCCAGGCGACTTCTCGGATGCAATTCCTACCAGTGGCTGCGCCACCATTGCTGGCACCGTCACAGATCCCACGCAGAATCAGACAACCGGCTGCGTCTACGACCCGGATCCGACGCACGTGACCGGCCTGAACGGCTACTCCGGTACTTCGCAGTATCTACGTACACCTGTACCTGGCAACAAGATTCCAAGCGGTTTTATCGACCCGATCGGGCTTGCATACTTCAAGCTGTATCCGGCGCCCAATACCGGTACGAATCAGTATGTTGGAGTTCGCAACAACGAGCAGTACTCTACCGTGTATGACGTGCGCGTGGATTACCACTTCAACGACAAGAATCTCCTGTTCGCGAAGTACATCATCAACGACGTATACACGATCTCCCCCGGCTCATTGCCGATCTCGAATGCGAACGGCTTCCCGATCGATCCGCAGACCGGCAACGGCTTCGGTACCTCGCCGCAATTGGCTCGCAACGCCACGCTGAACTACACGCATACCTTTACGCCAAACCTGCTAATGAACCTGGGCGCGGCATGGACATATATTAACAATGCCTCCTATCCACTGAACTATCTGCAGAATCCGAATACCGAATTGGGCCAGCCGAACCTCAACGTGAGTACGCTGACATCGGGTCTGGCTCTGGCGCTCCCTACAGGCCTGACAGGTCTAGGCAACGGATCGAACTTCGTACCGCTGCAGGATAAGGACAATACCTACCAATTAATGGGGCAGGTGATCTACAACCGCGGCAACCATTCCATGCGCGCGGGCGCGGCGCTTATCCGCCGTATTGCATTAAATATCCAGGACAACCAAGGAGAAGGCAGCTGGACTTTCCGAACCGGCGGTCCCGGTCTGCTCGAAGGCATTTTCTCTGCAGCGACACGTAATGTGAACCTCTTCCCACCGTACTACCAAACGTGGGAACCGAGCATGTACTTGCAGGACGACTGGCACGTCGCATCAAACCTTACGCTGAACCTCGGTATCCGCTATGACGTCTACACACCGTTCACTGAGAAGAATGACCACATCTCCAACTTCGATCCGAACTGCATCTGTATTCTGCAGGCGGGTGTCAATGGTGTGGGACGTACGGCTGGTGTGAAGACAGACTTCACCAACGCTGCACCGCGCATCGGGTTCGCTTACAGCCCGAAACCAAGCCTAGTGCTACGTGGTGGCTTCGGTCTGGCCTTCTTTCCCAGCAACTACCAGTCTCCAACCAATCTGAAAAACACGCCGAATATCTCAATCTATGGCAACTGCTCCACCGTACAGGCCGCGGCGGGCACCAGCGGTTGCAACCCGGCCTATACCCGGTTCCTGCAGGGCATGCCGAGCCCCAACCAGAATCCCAGTACAGTGGGCTCCGGCATCGTCGGTTCGATTCCGGCAACCATCGACAAGAACTTCGGTTCAGGCTACCTGGAGCAGTTCAACCTGACGGTACAGAAAGACTTCAAAGGAAACGTCCTCACGGTGTCATACGTTGGCGCGGTAGGCCGCAAGCTTTCAACCGGCTTTGACATCAACCGCGCTCCACTGAACACCAGCGGCAGCCAGGCACTACGCCGTTTTTATTTGCAACTGCCGAACGTGACGACAATCACGCAGACCTTCAGCGCGGGTGCTTCTTCGTACCACTCGCTGCAGGCGAGCTTTGAGCGTCGTTTCTCGAATGGTCTTGGCTTCAATGTGAACACCACATGGGCTCACTTACTCGACAACGCTCCAAATATCAACGGCCAGAGCGGTAACGGCGTGGGCCAGATACTGGCCGCCCAGAACTACGCCGACTACGGCAATGGCGATCTGGATATCCGGAATCGCATCGTGGTAACCGGCAACTACAACTTGCCCTTTGGTAAGGGAACGAATGGCATTCATAATATGCTAACTGCGGGCTGGCACCTGAACGTGCTGAATCTGTGGTCGACGGGCCTGCCGTTCACTGTGCTGAATGCTTCGAATATCAGCAACACCAGCCCTGGAGATCGGCAGATCGCCTGAATCTGCTCAGCGATCCCTTCAAGAACGTGCGGCCGGTATCCAACAATCCGCAGTTCTTCAACGGCAACACCGACCCCTCAAAGGGCCCTGTAGCCTTTGCACCGCAGGTGGCCGGGGCACTGGGCAACGAGAGCCGCAATCCTTATCATGGACCACACTTCCGCCATTGGGACATGTCGGTGTTCAAGGAGTTTAACATCTACCGTGAGACCAGGCTGCAGTTCCGTGCCGAGGCATTCAACGTAGCCAACCAGGCCAGCTTCTCGAACCCTGCGACCGGCGTGACCACGCCGTCCACTTTTGGTTCGCTCACCTCTACGCTTCCGTCGTATCAACCGCGTCTCCTGCAACTCGCTTTCAAGTACGAGTTCTAGAGAGAAGAATGCATTACCGATAATTCACTAAACTTCGATGCTTTTGCCGAACTATGCTGCCCGCCTCTTCCGCTTGGCACTCAAGTAACGCCTGCTGCTTGAAGCGAAATACAGTCTGTTGTGGTTTGCCGAGTTGCTCGCCTAAGTAGAGAGGACGAGGAGCGTGTATCCACGCTTCTGGAGCAAGGCAGGAAGCTGAACTCTCCTGTCCCGTTCATTTCTTTCTAAGCGAAAATTCAACTCTCTGAAGGTCTATTCAGCTGTGCCTCACATTTCACAGTAGTGGCGGAACCATTCTAGTCACGCTTCTTCTATAAGAAGCGGCAGTTCATCTGCACCATCGGGATCCCCGTCTCAGCGTAATAAGAACTGAAGCTGGGCAGGGTAGGTAACAGTACTCTCAGGCCCTCCACCTGCCGGGCGAACCCCTATCCCATAGGTCAGACTGTCTCCGATACAGAGAATTGTGCTTCCTGAATCAATATGCTCCGGTAGAGCCTTCCGCACCGTTGCAGCTAATAGCGCATATCCTTTCGCTGTCAGGTGGACGCCGTCCGTACTCATCGTCACATTGGCTCCTCCCTCCCTGCTCAAACCTGTATAAAAGTCGGCGACTGTTGCATGGTCTCTCCGCGCACAATCTTTCAGAACGTCATTGAGTTCGCGTATACGCCGCTCAGGAGGGCGACTACCATATGCAGCAGGGCTATGACGCTGCAAAAGACGCACGACATCCGGTTCATGAACACTCACAAGAACGACCTGCGCACCTGCAGCACGGGACCGCTTCACCATAGCGGAAACATGAAGTTCCGTTTCGTGGGGCTGCAGGAATTTGTGATCGTTGACGGCATCATTCATCCCCACGAAGATCACAACATACTGAGGCTTGACCTGCGCTAAAACTCGATCCAGCCGAGCATCCACCTCCATGCTGTTTTCTCCCGGAACCCCTTCATTCACTATCTTTACCCGTGCGAGGCCAACCGCTGTGGTAAGCGCCAACAGGCAGATCATAGCTATCCGGAAACTCTTTCTACGGATCATATAAAGACTGACTTTAACATCATTCCCAATCCTTCCCGAAAACATTTCGGGGAGATCGGTCGCTACAGACGCGAGACGTCGTCGGTACTATCTACACCGCCATGACGGGAAAGCCATCGCCCCGATGCGCTGACATGAGCCACACACTCCAAAAGAGATCAGTTCGGAATTGGAGATGCCTTTTCCTGGTCCATCTCACCCGATGCAACAATCACCGCGAGAGATTCCATCGCCTGCCGGATCAGGATTGCCGTTTGCGCAAATGCCTCTGGATCCATATTCAGTGTGACTGGTCCTACGCTCAGGTGAACCGACTTGCATCCGCACAGCCGAACCGCGCCAAAGCTACCTCGCTCTGCCAGAATTACATTAATATCGCTCATGAACTCTCCCTCGACCTTTCTGCCGATCCAGAGATAGACATATTCCAACGTCAATTCCGGCCATCAAACTCGTCCGGAAAGGCAACACCCCTGACAGAAGACATATAAAAAAATCCTCTGATGTCAGGTGGCGAACTCTTCTCATGAGGGACTCAAGAACAGTCCTCTCACACCGCGCATTGGAAGATGACTCGATCTGATCTGTCTCAGCATCCCTCGTCACCGACATGTATCAGACATGCCGATCGATCTCAAGGAAACTGCAGTACTTCGCCAAAAGACTTCTGCAGCACCCTTCGAAATCAGACTAATTTGGTCCCATATTGGCGTCAAGCAAAATTTCCCTGAATTCTACGAATTTCTCGAGCGATTTTACGGCTGTTGTGGAAGCTGCGAGGTATCCCATCCACCGCCCAGCGCTTTGATCAGCAGGACGCTCGCCTCAAGACGACGTCGCGTAATGTCGATATCGTTGCGTTCATTCTGCAGGAGCGCGGTCTGCCAGGTAATCACCTGTAGATAGGTATCGACGCCACCTTCATACCGCGTGTTGAACAGATCAAGCGACTGCGCTGCCGATACGGTTGCCTCCTGTTGCTGGCCCGCCTCCGTCTCCAGGCCATGCAGCGCATTCAGGTTATCTTCGACCTGCTGAAACGCGGTAAGAGTGGTCTGTCGATAAGAGGCAATCGTCGCATCATAATCAGCATGCGCAATGTCAGTGGTAGCGCGGCGACGGCCATGATCGAAGATCGTCTGAGAGAACGTCGGTCCCACAGCAAAGAACCGGCTCGGCCAGCTGAACCAGTTGAGCGCGGATGTTCCGGCAAAGCCAGCGGCCGCGGAGAGTGAAAGCGTGGGATAAAACGCAGCCTGCGCGATACCAATCTGTTCGTTAGCCGCAGCCATCTGGCGCTCCTCTGAAGCAATGTCAGGCCGGCGCTCCAGCAACTGCGATGGAAGAACGCCTGGAATACCAGGAAGCATCGGCCCGGCAACTGTAACCGGATTTCGCGGCAGTGTCACCTGAGCAGGAGCCTTGCCAATCAGCATAGCGATCGCATGCTCATAATCCGCTCTCAGAATATCGACATCGGTCGCTTGAACCTGGGCGGTCTGTAACTGTGTCTTTGCCTGAGTAACATCGGAGAGAGGAGCGGCGCCGCCGTTGTATCGATCCTGCGTAAGCTGAAGCGCATCGCGAAAGGCGCTTACCGTATCATCCAGCAGCTTACGTTGTGCATCTGCGGAGCGCAGATTGAAGTAGTCGATTGCAAGCTCGGCATGCAGCGAAAGCCGGATCGTCTCAAGGTCTGCATCTGAAGCCTGGGCCTGTTCTCGCGATTGCGTGACACTACGCCGGATGCGTCCCCAAAGATCGATCTCATAGTTCAGGTCGATCGGCAACGTGAAATCGCCCATGGTTTTATTAGTGATCGTTTTATTGAAGTACGGCTGATTTGTCGAATCGCGCAAAGCGCCGATGCTTGGATCGGTTCCTATCGTCGGGGCCATGGAAGCGCGAAAATAACGGATCGCAGCGCGCGCGGCACGGAAATTCGCCTCTGCCTGCTTCAGAGTCTGGTTGGCCGGATCAATCTGGGCTTCGAGCTCATTTAGCTCCGGATCATTGAATAACGTCCACCAGTCTCCTTTCAGCTTGGCATCGCTGGGTTGTGCTACCTTCCACCCGTCCGAAGCTTTAAAATTCGTAGGCAGTGCTTCCTTGAACTCCGGGGCCAAAGGAGCTGCCGGCCGTACATAATCCGGACCGACGCGGCATCCTGCGAGGCTCGCGGTCAAGACCGACACTGCTATCATCCATGTCGATCGAATTCGCTTCATGATCTCCCCTTGGTTCCGCGATTAATACGAACCGGCAGACCGTCGGTCAGGGAGTCCGAAGGATCGAGCACCACTTCGTCTGCCGCTGTAAGACCCGAGGTTACTTCGACCGTCGCACCATAATCATGTCCAATCGTCACGGGAACAAGTTGAACGCGATCGCCTCGAATCAACCCGACACGAAGCCCCTCCGCACGGAACAGAAGCGTATTCGATGGAACCGTAACGGTGTTTGCGCCGCCAGGCAGATGGAAATGAACAAAGACATAGGCGCCGGGCAACAGCGTGTTGGCACGGTTATCGATATCCACTTCTACATTCAATGTCCGGGTTGCATGATCGATCGCATTCGCATTACGCACAATCGAACCAGAGATCTTTGCGTCCGGGTTCGAGTCCTGCGTCAGGCTCGCTTTATCACCATTATGAATCGAGTCCGCGTAAACCTCGGGCACCGCGACGTAGACGCGCAGCCTGTCCGTGGCTGCCAGATGAAACAACTCCCTGGGATTCGTTGACCCCGAGCCGGCGTTGATCAAATCGCCGATATCAGTATTGCGAGCCGTAATTATGCCATCAAACGGGGCGATGATCTTCTCGTAATTCTGCAACTGCTCCAGGCGGCGAACATTCGCCTTGCTTGCATCCACCGCGGCCTGCGCGGCGATGTAGTTACTGCGGGCCTGGTCCGCCTCCTGCTGCGAGACCGCATGCTTGGCGAGCAGGTTCTGCCAGCGATTGCTGGTCACTCCAGCCAGCTCCATATTGGCTTGAATTCGCTCCAGCTCCGCGCGAGACTGTTGGAGCTGCTGATCCACCTCAGGAGTCTCGACCTCAGCTAGCAACTGCCCTTTACGAACGTGCGAGCCTATATCGAAGTACCACTTCTTCAGGTAGCCATTTGTACGCGAGTAAATTGGAGTCTCGGTAAATGCCTGCACATTCCCCGGCAAAACAAGATCCTGAGCCTCTGAACCAGATTGAGGATGAACCACGTTCACCGACGGAATGGCTGACTCATCGGTAGAGCGCGCAAGTTCTTTTTCATGAGTCGAGCGGACATGAAGCCCATAGAAGATGCTGAGGAGAAGAACCACTGCAAAGAGGATGCCGATCGTCCGACCGCTTCCAGGACCTTCCACTGGATTATTTACGTGATCGCTTTTATGTGCGGGAACTACATCTGTCTGCGTAGCAGACACTACTTCCTGTGTACCGGGCATCACATTCTCCAGATCGCAACTTCCACTGTTGTTGTTCATGCGTGCTCCTCGACTAGCCTCTTTCGTTCGCGGCTGAGCCTTCGCCTCTCGCTTCCATGAATCAGCGCAAAGACACTGGGAACAAAGACCAGCGTCGCAACCGTTGCGCAAAGAAGTCCGCCAATCACAGCACGTCCGAGTGGAGCATTCTGTTCTCCACCATCTCCCATACCGAGCGCCATCGGAATCATGCCGATGATCATCGCCAGCGCGGTCATGATGACAGGGCGGAAGCGGGTTGTTCCTGCTTCGATCGCGGCTCGAATCGCATCCCCATGCTCCTCGAGCCGAATCTTCGCAAAAGAAATGACCAGGATGCTGTTGGCCGTGGCGACCCCCATACACATGATCGCCCCCATCAGAGCGGGAACGCTGAGCGTTGTGCGGGTAAGAAAGAGAAATAGCACAATCCCCGCAAGCGCTGCAGGCAATGCAGTAATAATGATGAACGGATCGGTCCAGCTTTGAAAATTGACGACTATCAGCATGTAGACCAGAACGATTGAAAAGAATAATCCTCCGATCAGGCCTATATAGGAGCTGCGCATCGTCTCCACCTGTCCCTTCAGAGTCATGAAGGTTCCACGGGGAAGGTTCTTCCGGTTCCTGTCGAGCACCTTCTGGACATCGCGACTCACTGCTCCTAGATCCCTTCCCTGTACGTTGCCATAAAGATCCACGACACGGCGAATGTTGTAGTGATTGATAACTGCCATCTCGTGACCGCGCTTCACACCCGCAAGATCGCTCAGAATCTCAGGCGTCGTAGGGGCTGTTGTGCTGGAACCAGTTGTCGTCCGATTGATCGGAATATTGCTCAGATCCTGCATCGTCGACATCTTGTACTGTGGCGTCTGGGCAACAATGTTGTAGTTCACCTGGTTCTTCCAGTTAAGGAAGAACATCGGCGTCACCTGAAAGCTTCCGCTCAGCGTGTTCAGTACGCTGGTCGCGACATCGCGTTCGCTATAACCTCCCTGTGCGGCCTTGGTGCGGTCCACATCCAGCTGAAGCGTTGGGTAGTCGAACGCCTGCTGCATACGAAGATCGGTCAAACCGGGAACCGTGCGCAATTCAGCGAGAATCTTGTCCGCCTGTTCCTTGCTGGCCTCCACATCGTTGCCTTCCAGCTGAATGTCGATTGGTGCAGGAAGACCAAAATTAAGAATCTGCGTCGTAATATCCGCAGGCAGCATGTAGAAGGTCGCGTTCGGGAATTTGCGCGGCAGCTCACTACGCAGATTCCGCACATAGTCTTCGGTCGGATGGTGATGTTCAGTGAGAGTCACCAGAACATCGCCATCGTTAGCACCCACCGTCCCGTTCGTAAGGTGTTGCGTATTCAGCGGGCTATAAGGCAAGCCGATATTATCGAGAATATTGTCGATCTCCGAAGCCGGTATCTGCCTGCGGATCTCATCTTCGACTAGGTCGAACAGACGCGCCGTCTCTTCAATGCGCAGGCCGGACGCGCCGCGCACATGCAGGATGAACTGTCCACTGTCGGTATCCGGGAAGAAGTCCTCTCCCAGAAACGGCACCAGAATAAAGGCCGCGAGACAGATCAGAAGAAACGAAGGGACAAATACTTTTCTTCTAAAGACCAGCTTCTCCAGAACTCCGTGATATACGGAGCGGATACGCTCAAAGCCGCGCTCGAACGCACGCTGAAAGCGAGCAAAGAATCCCTGCCCGGGAAGCGCATGCCCGTGCTCACGAAGCAGATACATTGCCAACGTTGGAACCAGTGTGCGGCTCAAGACATAACTGGCGAGCATGGCAAAAACGACTGCCTCCGCCAGGGGCACGAAGAGGAATCTCGCAACACCTCCAAGAAAGAACATTGGAAGGAAGACGATGCAGATACACAGGGTCGAAACGAGAGCAGGAACAGAGATCTGTGCCGCGCCCTCAAGAATCGCTTCGCGTAGCGGGAAACCTTCTTCCAGAAAACGCTCAATGTTCTCAATCGTTACCGTAGCATCGTCCACCAGAATCCCGACTGCGAGCGCCAGTCCGCCCAGCGTCATCGTATTGATCGTCTCGCCCATCAGGCTGAGAACGATCACCGAGGTAAGAATCGACAGCGGTATGGAGACCGCGATGATCAATGTAGAGCGCCAGCTTCCAAGAAAGACCAGAATCATCACGGCCGTGAGCGCGGCAGCAATGACGGCCTCGCGAATCACTCCCTGTACAGCTCCGCGTACAAAAACGCTCTGATCCGAAAGCGGAGTCATCTTCAACTCAGGAGGAACCGTACTCGCAACACGCGGAAGGAGCGTCCGGATTCCCTTCACTACGTCGAGCGTGGAGGCATTGCCGTTCTTGAGAACCGAGACCAAAACACCGCGATGACCATCCTGGCGGACCACGTTGGTCTGAATCTGGAATCCATCGCTGACGCTGGCCACATCCCGCAGGTAAATCGTGGTCCCATTTACCTGCTTCAAAGGAATATTCGAAAGCTCCTCCACGGTTCGCGGGGTGCCGTTGGTTCGAACATCGTATTCCGCCTGACCGATCTTGATCGTACCCGACGGCATGACGACGTTCTGCTGAGCCACCGCATTCAACAAGTCCCCGGGAGCAACCCCCTTCGACTGCATCGCGGTCTGGTCCATAGCGATGTTGATCTGGCGCTGTTTGCCACCGTAGGGCAACGGAATCACCGAGCCAGGCACCGTCACCAATTGTGTCCGGACAAAGTTGGTGGCGTAGTCATTCAGCTGCGACTCGGAAAGCCCCCGGCCAGAGATGCCCAGTTGAAGAATCGGTACACTCGAAGCTGAAAAATTAATAATCTGTGGCGGCAAAACTCCAGGCGGCAACTGGCGCAGAAGGTATTGCGATGCCGCTGTGACCTGCGCGTTGGCTGTATCCAGCGATGCCCCCGGCTGAAGGAAGATCTTCACCACCACAACGCCGTTATAAGTAGTCGATTCTATGTGCTGAATGTTGTCGACCAGCGTCGTAAGCGCCTTCTCGTAGGGTGACGTTAGGCGCCCTTCCAGTTCTTCCGGATTAAGCCCCGTGTACTGCCAACCGACCGAAACGACCGGAATATTGATATCGGGAAAGATGTCCGTGGGCGTGCGCAGAATAACGACAGGCGCCGCGATAAGGATCAGAAGCGCGAGAACAATGAAGGTGTAAGGCCGATTCAGTGCTATTTTGACAATCCACATCTGGTTCGGACGCCTCGCTTCCGTGGAAAATCGCAGAATGTTCCAACATCTATATTGATTCCTCAGGATGGCAATTGTCGCGCAGTTCTTTCCGGCGGCATCTATCGGAAAAACCGATATCATCAAATTTATGGAATTACGACACCTGCGCTATCTCGTTGCCGCCGCCGAGCAAGGCAGCTTCAGCGGTGCCGCTCGTCGGCTTCATGTTGCACAATCCGCGATCAGTGAACAGCTGGCTGACCTGGAACAGGAGATTGGTGTTCAACTCTTTACGCGATCTTCAAGGAGAACAGGTCTCACACCAGCCGGCACACTCTTTCTCAAAGAAGCCCGCCGGATCCTTTCCGACTCCGAGAACGCCATTGAGATTGCCAGAAGAGCCCATCGCGGAGAGATCGGAACACTGAATATCGGCTTCTTCGCCGGAAGCGTCGGAGTCAACTTTCCTCGCCTCATCCGCTCATTCCGCAAGCAACATCCCGGCGTCCGGCTTTCGCTCGTCGAAATGACCTCGACCCGGCAATGGCAGGCCCTGGTCGACGGTGAAATCGATATCGGCTTCACTCGCCGCGTCGAGCCTGAGTTTCGCCCCGAGCTCCTCTCCGAGCTGATTCACCAGGACCCTATCGTGGCCATCGTTCCCAAGGATCATCCCGTAGCCCCTGGCCCGGTCGATCTTCACGATCTCGCAAGCGAACCCTTCGTCCTCTCCTCTCGCGACACCTCTCCCGCTGTCTTCGACAAGGTAATCGAGCTTTGTTCCGAAGCAGGCTTCTCTCCGCGTATCGCCAGCATCTCCAGTGTGTGGTCCAGCGTCGTCATGATGGTGCAGGCTGGGGAAGGCATCGCGCTGCTTCCACTCAATCAGCAGCAGTCGCGCACACGCGATCTCGCCTTTTGCCCTCTTCTGGCAAAAGATGCCTTCGTCGAGTTCGTCATGACATGGTCGCCGCGGCACGACTCCAACCTGAACCAAAGCTTCCGTAAGCTTGCAAAAACACCTGCCGACGGAGGCGGGGTGCGTTAGCGATCAGCAAAGCTACTGCCCTGTCTGATAACGAATCGCCGACAAACTCCTCTGGTAGTCATATCGAGCATTGGTGTTACCAATCTCCGCTGAAGTCTGCGCCAGCTCTGCCTGGCTCAGTTCCACAATGCTACTTAGCCCCAGCTTGTACCTCGTCTGCGCCAGATCCAGGGCCTGATTTGCCTGCGCCAGAAGGCGAGCCGTAACGTCTACCTTTTGATAGGCCGACTGCGCGTTCAGCCACGAAACCCTCACATCCCGCGCTATGCTGTTGCGAAGTCCGCGCACCTGCTCGCGTGTCGCGTTCGCTCGATAATCCGCCTCCTTCGCTCGCGCCGAATAGAGCCCTCCATTGAAGACCGGAACACTGATATTCACACCCGCCGCACCGTACCACGACGAGGTGATGGAATCAGACCGTACCGGTGCTCCCCCAGCAGCACCTAACGCCGAGATTGTCGGTCTCCACAGCTCGTGCTCTGCCTTGCTATATTTTTCTGCTGCCTCGAATTGCTCGTTCAGCGCCTCCAGATCAGGCCGCGATCGCATCGCCATCGCGGTCAATGCATCGACATCCTGCGCTGGAGGCTCTATCTCGCCCGTTGGATCCACCAGAACGAAGTTCTGCTGTCGCTCGTACCCCATAACCGTGCTGAGATCGGCGAATGCCGCATCCTGCGCATTCTGCGCGTCCAAAAGCAGCACTTGCGCCTGGTTCAGATTTACATCCGCAAAGCTTCGATCCAGCGTCGACTTCAATTTCGCATCCGCCAACGATCCGATCAGATTCGCCGTATCCTGCCGAAACGCCACCGTCTTCCTGGCAACATTCACGACAGCCTGCGCAGCCAAAGCGCGATAAAACGCCTCATCTACCGCCAGTTTGATATCTGCCTCCGTCGCCATCTCGGTCGACTGTTGCGCCTTCTCCTGCAATCCTGCGCTTGCCACCAGATTCCGCGTTCGCCCAAAGTCCGTAATCAGCTGGCTTACCGAAACGCCTCCTCCAGCTCGCGTATAGAGCACGGGATTATTCAAAAAGCCCGCCGTTATTCGACCTCCATCATGAGCATCTACCGCTGTCAGGTCTCCCGATACCGTTGGCAATTCGGCAGATCTCATCTCCTTCGTCACCTCCCCTTGAGCTAACGCCAGCAACCGTGCCGTAGAGATCTGCGGATGGTTCTTCAGCGCGATCGCCTCGGCATCCGTAACGGTCAGCCTGTTTGTGGGGGCACCGCTCTGCGCGCACGCAATCCCGATCATTCCCAGCACAAGTACTCCCCTTGCCAAAATTCTGCTAAGCCTGTGCATGGGAGCCCTCCTGGTTGGCTTTGACTGTGCCGCCATTCCTTTCCTCCTTGCGGTGAACCAGCAGATAAGCTGCAGGAACCACAAAGATCGTCATCGCGACCGACATCGTCAGTCCGCCGATGATGGCTCGCGCCAATGGAGCATACTGTTCACTGCCGGCCTCAAGAGCCAGTGCCATCGGAATCATGCCTAAAATCGTCGCAAGCGAAGTCATCATCACAGGCCGCAGACGAATGCGGCATGCTGTCGCTACCGCCTCGGCAATAAGCATTCCTCTACCGCGCAATGTGTGCGTGAACTCGACTATCAGGATCGAGTTCGAAACCACAATGCCCGTCATCATGATCACGCCCATCAGCGACATCACGTTCAGAGTTGTATGCGTCAACAGAAGAAACAGAATCACTCCCGTCAGCCCTGGTGGAACAGCAAGCAGGATGATCAACGGATCAAGGAACGAGGCGAACTGAGCCATCAGGATCAGGTACACCAGAACGATGGAAAGAATCAGCCCCAGACCAAAACTCTTGAATGATTGACGCATCCCATCGACCGAGCCACGCAAGGTCACACGCAGATTCTCTGGAATATGAGTCTGCGCAATGATCTTCTCTACCCGGCTCGCTACACCACCCAGGTCTTCGCCCGAAGGCGAAACATAGATATCGATCACGCGACGCAGTTGGTAGTGGTCCACTTCGGTTGGAGTCTTAATACTCTTCATCTTCGCAGCCTCAGAGAGGGTGGTAACGTTCGTGCCATCCTTCGATCGCAGAGGTATCTGATTGAAATCCGTCATCGTCTGCACCTGCGTATCCTTGTACTGAACGGTCAGCAGATAGTTGTTGCCGCTCTTTGGATCGACCCAGTAACTCGGCGCAATCATCCCATTCGAGCTCAAGGCCGTGATGACGTTATCCACCACGCCAGTGGCACTCAAACCCATCTTGCTCGCCATCTCACGGTTCACGTCCAGTTCAAGGCCCGGATAATCAAGATCCTGCGGAATCAAAACATCTCCAACGCCCTTAGCTGCCCTGATCTTCCCGGCCAGATCGCTGGCAGTCTTATAGACCTCATTCATGTCATTGCCGCCCACCTGAATGTCAATCGGAGCCGGCAGGCCAAGGTTTACAACCGAGTCCACCAATCCTCCCGTCTGGAAGTAGGTCGAGATCTCGGGAAGATCGTCATGCAGCTTCTGCCGTACACGTCGCATGTATTCAAAGCTACTCAGCGAGTGCTCTTCCTTCAGGCTGACCTGCACAAAGGCCGTATGCTGACCCGAGTTGCTGGTGTAGATCGCCGAGAAGTCAGGCGTAAGCCCAATGTTTGAGACGATTATTCCCAGATCCTTCCCAGGAACAACCTCGCGAACGTCCTTTTCTACGCGTGCAATGTACTTATCTGTCAGCTCGAGCCGCGTTCCTGTAGGAGCCTTCACATTGATCACGAACTGACCTGGGTCCGTTCTCGGAAAAAACGACAGCCCTAAAAGCGAAGCCATGGCAATACTCAGGATGAAGATTCCCGCTCCTCCGGCAAGGACAAGCCACGGTCGCTCAAGAGCTTTCTTCACCCATATGTCGTAGTGAAGAAGCGCACGGTCATAGCGCTGGTTGAACCATCGCACGAAGCGCTGGAACGGACTGTTCCCTC
>Ga0193743_1000603_pt1 | contig 28152 bp, 31 predicted proteins | sample L2c2metaG_FD_143038 | JGI IMG/M metagenome (GOLD analysis project Ga0193743, IMG submission 143038) | Soil microbial communities from a riparian zone of the East river system, Colorado, United States - L2c2 | ecosystem: Environmental > Terrestrial > Soil > Riparian zone | place: USA: East River...
CCCAGGGTGTAGCGGTCGGTGACGAGTTTGTAGTGCGAGTTGTTGCCGTCGGTGATGTAGAGATTGCTGCCTTCCAGGCGGAACGCGGAGAGGTCGTCGTTCGCGTCACGGACCTGCAGGCCCACCAGATGCGGCTTGACCTTGGGCAAGGCAGTGAACGCCTCGGTCGCGGTGATGCGGTGCGTGCCGAGCGTGGACGACCAGGTCGCATTGTTCGCTCCGTTGTTGGCCATCTCGCGCAGTTCCGAGCGCGGGTAGGTCGAGCCGGGGGTGGTCACGCCCTTGACCGGGGCTCGGAACGTCACGGAGTCACATCGCGAGCTGGCGACGAAGTACGGCGAGTTGGAGTAGGTGCGCAGCTGGGGTTGCTTGACCTCCAGCGGACTGGTCGGATCGCCCGGCTTCGCCACCGGAAGGGTGATCTTCCAGTTGGCCAGGTCGAGAACCTGAGCCGGATACCTGCATGTCAGAGCCGCGGGGGCGGGCGGCATGGTAGGGAGCGGGGCTGACCCTAGGAGCATGCTCGGCATCGCGAGCACACCGAGAAGCGCGGTGAGGGGGAGCACAGGTCGCGAGCCTCCTGCTGGGCTGAGGCGGGCTGGCCGGTGCCTTACACAGGCTTGGAGCAGCGTCGCGACAGCCGGTGTGGGGGATATCTCAGGGATCTATCAGGCAACCCAACGAGCTGACGCGGTACCCGATGCGGCCCGGTGTGGGTCTGTCGCTCGTGAGTGGCCACTCGGCGGTTCCGCTGTAATGGGCGCATGGACGTGGGTGCGCTGATCTTCGACGTGTTCGGCACCGTGGTGGACTGGCGCGGCGGGATCATCCGGGAGGGCCAGGCCCTCGCCGACTCCCGCGACGGGCTGAGCGGCGTGGACTGGCCGGCGTTCGCCGATGCCTGGCGCGGCCGGTACCAGCCGTCGCTGCAGCGGGTACGCGGCGGCGAGCAACCCTGGACGAACCTGGACGGGTTGCACCGCGCCTCGCTGGACGAGCTGCTCGCCGAGTTCGGCGTGGCCGCCGCCGTCGACGAGGCCGACCGGGAGCACCTGGTCGGCGCGTGGCACCGACTGGATCCGTGGCCCGACTCGGTGGCCGGGCTGGAGCGGCTGAAGCGCCGGTACATCATCGCGCCGCTGTCCAACGGCAACGTCGCGCTGCTGGTGAACATGGCCAAGCGCGCCGGGCTGCCCTGGGACCTGGTGCTCTCCGCCGAGCTCGTGCGGCACTACAAGCCGGACCCGGAGACCTACCTCTCCGCCCCTGGGCTGCTCGGGCTGCGCCCGGACCAGGTCATGCTGGTGGCCGCGCATCTGGACGACCTGGCCGCCGCCAGATCCGTGGGGCTGCGCACCGGATATGTCCGCCGCCCTGACGAGTGGGGCCCCGGCGGCAGCGCCCCGGAACCCGGCCCCGATGATCAGCTGGACGTGGTGGTGAATTCCCTTCCCGAGCTCGCCGACCACCTCGGCAGCTGAGCCCTCGGAGCGCGTCGGGTAAACGCGTAAATGCGATACCGCGGCATTGGGTAATTAATCAGTATCCTGATCATTTCCGCTGGTCGATGACTCACTAGGAGTAGCCAACCGATCGCGCAATCGGCCGCGCTCGCTTGCGCTCTTCGGGCCTGTTGAGTGGGTCTCACTCGTTGGCCGCGCCTGGGCCCTTTGGGTGAAGATTCCTGAATCAATTGGAGTTACAAGGTCGAAATTCTGTTAGCGTCCGGGCAGCTTTTGACCCATCTCCCCCCAAACAGGGGTCACTAAGGCGGATATCTTTGAATCAAACGAGTGGTGCTCTCTCGGCTGGCAAAGTGATTACGCTGGCCGAACTCCTCGGACGCCCGGCGGTGCCGCCGAGCTGGTCTCGGCTTGACCTCCCGCCCACCCTGCGTACCGGCATTCCCGCCGCGGCTCTCCTGCTGCGCGAAGGCTACGACTCCCTGCTGAACTGTCCCAAGGGGCCGCGCCACTACCGCGCCGGTGTACAAGCCGCCGTCTCGCCGCGCATGCGGCTGGCCAGCGCGACGGGCGCGGTGCTCGCGGTCGGCTCGCTGGCCGCGGTCACCGCGCTGGGCGGACATGTCGCTCCCGACCCGGCCGTGGTGGCCGTGCGCGAGCTCGTCAACGGGATAACCCCGGGCGAGCCCACCCAGTCCATCCTCGCGGAGGGGTCCACCGGTCCGGTGCCGATCAGTGGCACGGTTGGCTCCCCGCCACACGCTCTGGACCTCGGTGCCCCGGGTGGCGAGTCCACGTCATCGGTGGGGGGATCGAGCCACCCCGGCACCGACCCGGCCCGCCGCGGCGGTCATCCCCTCGGCGTCGGCGGTGGGCACACCTCGGCGAAGCGCGGTGAGGCGCCCTCAGCCGCGGCCCCCGGGGACAGGGGTAGGTCAGCGCAGTCCGGTGGAACCCGCAACTCGGCCCGGGGTGCGGGCAACGGATCGGGCGCTTCGACGGGCAACTCGACCGGCCCGGCGCGGAACGCCCCTTCGGAGAACACCGGCGGGCAGTCCTCGAACGCCGGCGGGGACGCCTCCCGAAACGCGGCTGCCGGCGAAGCTTCCGGCGGTGCTTCGGCGTCCAACAGCACCGGCACGTCTTCCGGCGGTGCCTCAGCCTCCAAGAGCACCGGCACGTCCTCCGGCGGCGCGGCCTCCCAGAGCACCGGCACGTCCTCCGCCAGCCCCCAGGCCCGGTCGTCCGGCAATGCCCAGGGTCAATCGTCCAGCAGCGCCGCCGGCAAGTCGTCCAGTAGCGCCACCGGTAACTCCTCCTCGGGGGCCACCTCCCGCGGTAGTTCGGCGGAGAAGTCGAGCGGCTCGAGCAACAAATCCGCCAAGTCGTCGAGCAAGTCGTCGAACTCGTCGAAGGAATCGAGCCGGTCCGCCAAGAAATCGTCCGGCAAGGAGTCGAGCAGGTCCTCCAGGTCTTCCAAGTCCAAGGCCGGCAAGTCGTCGAGCAGGTCGTCCAGTAAGTCGCGGTCCTCGTCGTCTCGATCCGGTAAGTCCAGCTCCTCCGGCTCGAAGAGCAGCAGCTCCAGCGGTTCGGGCGGTTCGGGCGGATCGGGCGGTTCAGGCGGATCAGGCGGTTCGAGGTCGTAGCCGCCTCCGCCAGATAGCCGGAGGGAGCGGTCAGCCCCAGATCTCCTCGGCGGTCTCCACCACCAGGCGCAGCTTGGCCACCTGCTCGTCCAAGGTGAGCGCGTTGCCCTCCACCGTGGAAGAGAACCCGCACTGCGGGGACAGGCACAGCTGGTCCAGCGGGACGTACTTGCTGGCCTCGTCCACCCGCCGCTTGAGCAGATCCTTGGACTCCAGCTCCGGGCGCTTGCTGGTGACCAGCCCGAGCACCACCCGCTTGCTCGGCGGCACGAACCGCAGCGGCTCGAACCCGCCGGAGCGCTCGTCGTCGAACTCGCAGAAGAACCCGTCCACGTTCAGCTCGCCGAACAGTGCCTCGGCGACGAAGTCGTAGCCGCCCTCGGCCGCCCACGAGGAGCGGTAGTTGCCCCGGCACATGTGCGTGGTGACCCGCATGCCCGGCGGCCGACCGGCCAACGCCGCGTTGATCAGCTGGATGTACCGCAGGTGCTGATGCTCGGCGTCCTCGCCCCGCTCGGCCATCATGGCCCGCTGAGCGGGGTCGTTCAGGTAGGCCAGGCTGGTGTCGTCGAACTGCAGGTACCGACAGCCCAGCTCGCCAACCGCCCGCACCTCGTCGGCGTACGCGGCGGACAGGTCAGCCCAGAACTCCTCGACGTCCGGGTAGACAGAACGGTCGATCGCGGCGGTACCGCTGCGGTAGTGCACCATGCTGGGCGAGGGGATGGTCAGCTTCGCCACCGCGGTGCGCACCTGGCTGGCCAGGTATTGGAAGTCCTCCCCGAAGATGGTGTGCGCCAACCGGACCGGGGAACGCACCGCCAGGCCCGCCGAGGTGAACGAGTTCTCCCCGGTCGCATTGCGCATCCGCACCCGCATCTGCTCGTCGGTCTTCTGGATCCCGCCGAGCTGGTAGATGAAGTCCATGTGCCACGAGGTGCGGCGGAACTCGCCGTCGGTGGCGGCGCGCAGCCCGATGTCCTCCTGCAGCGCCACCACCGTGGTGATCGCCTCGTCCTCCACGCCGCGCAGGTCAGCCGGGGAGAGATCACCGCGGGCGTGCGCCTCCCTGGCCGCCAGCAGCGCCGGCGGGCGGAGCAGGCTGCCGACGTGATCGGCCCGGAAGGGCGGCTCGGTCAGCCGAGAGATGGACAGGGACGCGGGCGGCTGAGTCGGCACTGACATGCCCCGAACCTAATACGGATCAGACCGGTGCGAACTCCCCAAGTAGTTCATCCAGCCGGCCGGCGGCCGCGGCGAAGTTCAGGTGGTCGGCGTAGTCCCGCGCTTCGACGATCAACCCGTGGCGCACCCGGGTGACAAAGATGTTGGTGGCGGAGAACTCCCGGCCGGTGTCGGTGAACCGGCCGACGTAGCGGAACTCACCGATGACCACCTCCGGGTCCGTGGTCTCGTGGATCACCACGTCCCTGGCGCCCATCTCCAGGGGAAGTTCGGCGGCGGCCGCGAAATGCGCCCGCACCTCCTCCCGCCCGTGCAGCACCGGGCCGCCGTAGCGCAGGAAGGGCTGGCGCACCACGGTGTGCTCGGCATACAGCTCGGGCAACTCCGACCACCGCCGCTCGGTGACGCCACGCAGCAACAGTCGGAACACTTCACTCGGTGATGGGCCCATGATCCCTCCCGGTATCGGGACTGGCTGGCGTACTATCCGGAGTGTCGACTCCTCTTCGACCGAAGATACGGAGTCATGACTCCGGTTGTCAACGGACGGAGAACGGAGTGCGGGCTGACGCGCGGCGTAACCGGGAACGCCTGCTGGCCGAGGCCGAGCGGGTATTCACCGAGGACGGCCCTGGCGCGTCCACCGAGGAGGTGGCACGCCGCGCCGGTGTGGGCATCGGCACCGTGTTCCGGCACTTCCCCACCAAGGAGTCGCTGCTCGAGGCGGTGTACCTGACACGGTTGGAGCGGGTGGTCGGCGAGGCGGACAAGTTGACCCGCGCCGAGAACCCGGGGCCGGCGTTTTTTGCCTTCCTGGACTGCGTGGTCATCGAGTCCTGCGCCAAGCGGGCGTTCCACGACGTGCTGGCCGCCTCCGGGGTGGACCTGGCCGCCGCCGCCGCGCCGGCCAAGGCCGACCTGCGCCAGGCCGGGGAGACCCTGCTGGCCAGGGCCCAGGCCGTCGGCGCGGTGCGCCCGGATATCGGCGGCGACGAGCTGATGGCCTTGATGGTCGGGCTGTCCCGCACCGCCGAGTACACCGGGGACGACCCGGCCCTGCGCGCCCGCACGCTGGGCGTGCTGATCGACGGCCTGCGCCCCCGCTAGCGCCTGCCCGCCGGCCTTCCTAGGCGGCATCGGTCGGCTCCGGCTCCGGCGCGGCGTCCAGCGGATGGGCGATCTCATCCCGGGGCAGTCGCCAGGCCAGGATCGCGGCCACCGCGAGCAATACCGGCACCGAGCCGGCCAGCACGAAGGTGACCCCGAGACCCAGCCATTCGCCGACCGGGCCGGCCACCGCCATGGAGATCGGCATCAGCGCCAGCGAGACGAAGAAGTCCAGGCTGGACACCCGGCCGAGCAGCCGGGGCGGCACCCGGCGCTGCAGCAGCGTGCCCCAGATGACCATGGCCACCGCGCCGGTGGCGCCGACCACAAATGTCGCGGCGGCCATCACCCAGATCTGGCGGGTCAGCCCGATCAACACCAGCGGCGCCGCCCCGGCACCCCAGAGCAGCAGCATCCAGGTCAGGTAGCGCCGGGGCAGCCGCCAGGACGAGACCAGCAGCGAGCCCGCCGCGCCGCCGATGCCGAACGCGGCCAGCACGGTGGCGTACTCACCCGCTCCGCCGCCGGCCTGATCGCGCACCACGAACGGCAACAGCACCTCGATCGGCCCGATGATCATCAGCACGTACAGGGTGGCGAAGGCCAGCGTGGCGAACAGCCAGCCGGTGCGGAACAGGTAGCCGAAGCCCTCGCCGAGGTCGCGCAGCAGCGAGGCACGCTCGGTCCGCTCCACCACGGGGACCGGGCGCATCAGCAGCAGCGCGCCCAGCGCGAGCAGGTAGATCACGGCGGTCAGCCCGAACGCCACGCCAGGCGCGAACGCGGCGACCACCACGCCGGCCAGCGCCGGACCGAGCGCCCAGGCCGCGATCGGGCGCAGCGTGCCCTCCACGCCGTTGGCGGCGAGCAGCTCGTCCGCCGGCAGCATGGCCGGCAGCAGCGCGGAGTAGGCCGGATAGAAGAAGGCCTCCGCCGAACCCAGCACGAAGGCGATCACCGCCAGGTGCCAGAGCTGCAATGAGCCGGTCAGCGCGAGCGCGGCGGCGGTGCCGGTGGCGAGCACCCGGACGAGTTCGACCGCGCGCAGCAGGGCACGTTGCGGCACCCGGTCCGCCGCGACCCCGCCGAACAGCACGCAGAGCACCAGTCCGAGACTCGACGCGGTGGCCACCACCGACAGTTGCGCCGGTCCGCCGCCGAGCGCGATCACCTGCCAGGCCACCGCGACCATCCACAACCCGGTGCCGAACAGCGACGCGGCGACCGAGCCGATCAACAACCGGTAGTCCCGGTGCCGGAACGGGCGCAGCGCCCTGGGTAGTTGACGCCTCGGCGCGGGGGCGGTGGGTTCGGCGGATTCGGCCTTCCGGGTGTGCTCGGCGGGGCGCTCGGTGTGCGTCACCCCTCTATTTCACGACGTCAACCGTGGTTCAGGTCAACTCAGTTTTTCTCATCGAGCGCGCCATCGGGGTTCCCGGCGCTGTGCGGCGGCCGCCCGACCCTCGGCGGCATCCTCGGTGGCCCCGGCCACCCGGCGCATGGTCTCGCCGAACCGGATGGCGTCGGTCATCGGCAGGTCGGCGGTGCGTACCGCGAGCTCTTTGATCGCCCTGGCGGCCAGCGGCGCGGCACGCACCAGCCGGGCGGCCAGGGCGCGCGCCTCGACCATCAGCTCGTCGTGCGGCACCACCCAACCGGCCAGCCCGATCTCGTGCGCCCTGGCCGCGTCGATCCGGTCCCCGGTGAGCAGCAGCTCCATCGCGTACTGCCAGTTCAGCTTCCGGGGCAGCCGGATCGCGCCGACGATGGTGGGTACCCCGATCCGCACCTCGGGAAAGCCGAACTCGGCCCGCTCGCTGGCGATCACGAAGTCGCACCAGGTGACCAGCGTCAACCCGTAGCCGAGGCAGTAGCCGTTCACCGCCGCGATCACCGGCTTGAAGATCTCCCAGCCGCTCTCGAAGGAGTTCACCGTGGGCCGTTCCCAGAAGGTGCCGGCGAACTCCCCGGCCGAGTCACCCTCGCCGCGCAGGTCCGCGCCCGCGCAGAACGCCCGGCCGGCCCCGGTCACGATGGCGACCCACGCCTCTTCGTCCTCCCGGAACCGGGTGAACGCGGCGTTCAACCCGCGCCGCATCGCGCCGTCGATGGCGTTCAACCGCTCCGGGCGGTTGTAGGTGATGGTGGCGACATGGCCATCGCGCTCGTAGCGGACCAGCTCGGCGTAGTCAGCGGAAACCACCCCGCGGACCGTAGTACCTGTGAGTGGTATTGGTCGCTATGACGACCAATACCACTCACGGGGTCAGCCGGCCGCGGACCGTTCGGCCAGTTCGTGGGTCGCCCGCGCGGCGCCGTCCCGCACCACGCGCTCCAGGCCCGCCCGGCGCGGCGCAAAGTCCGAGCCGGTCACCGAGATGCCCAGCGCGCCGATCACCTCGCCGCGGTTGCCGCGCACCGGTGCCGCCAGGCCAGCCCGGCCGGGAAGCAGCTCACCCAGCTCAACGGCCACCCCGGCCTCCCGTACCCGCTCCAGCTCGCGGACCAACCCGGCCCCGTCCACCACGGTTTTCCCGGTGAGCGGGCGCAACGGCTCGACCAATAGCTCGGCCAGCCGGCGCCGCTCCGCTCCGGCGAGTAGCACCTTGCCGGCCGCGACGGCGTGCGCCGGCACCGGCTGGCCGATCCGCAGCACGGCGGGCGCTGGGTGGGTCGGGCAGTCGTCCACGTGCGCGACCACCACCAGGTCGTCGCGGAACACCGCGTAGTACGCCGCGCCCTCGGCGCTCCGGTGCACCTCGTGCAGAATCCCCCGGACCGGCCACGGCATGGCGAGCTGGTCGGACAGCCGGCGGGCCAGCTCGCCGAGGCGGTAACCCAGCCCGTATCCGCGCGGTTCGTGCAGCCGGACCAGGTAACCCTCGTCGACCAGGGTGGCCAGCAGTCGGTATGTGGTGGGCAGGGTGAGACCGAGTCGCCGGGCGATGGACTTCGTGGTGACCCCGTCGCCGGCCTCGGCGACCACCTCGACCACCCGCAGCGCGCGCCCGACCGAAGTGTCCGCGACAGGCGGGCGAGCGACCATGGCCGCAGTGTGGCCGCCTCGGCAAGTGGCGAACGTCTTACTCTGAGACAGGTGCTGTTCGAGCAGAGGTTCTGGCCGGGCATCGCGGACGGTTCGATCACCCTGACCTTCCGCCGCTGGCGGACTCCGCGCGCGGTGGCCGGCCGCCGACACCGGGTGGCCGGCGGTGGCCTGATCGAGATCGACGCGGTGACCGTGGTGAGCCCGGATTCGATCACCGACGCCGATGCCCGCGCCGCCGGCTATCCCGGAGTGGGCGCGCTGTCGGACAACCTGCGCGGAGCCGAGGAGCTTCCGCTGTACCGGGTGGCAGATGGACGCCGAGCAACGGGCCGAGCTGGATCGGCGGCTGGCCCGACTGGACGCGGCGAGCACGCACGGCCCGTGGACCGCGGCCATCCTGGACGTGATCGCCGCGAAGCCCGGGGTCCGCGCCGGGGATCTGGCCGCCGCCCTCGGCCGCGAGCGGGACCCGTTCAAGGCGGACGTGCGGAAACTGAAAAATCTCGGCTTGACGCTCAGCCTCGAGGTGGGTTACCGGCTCTCGCCACGCGGCGCGGCATATTGGCGGGCGCCGTAGCGTTGGTCGCGGCGCACCTGTACAGAACCGAACCGGAGGCAGCCCCGTGGACGATCGTGAGATCACCGCTCGGATCAGCGAACTGGTCGATGAGGAACACCGTCTGGAGCGGGCGCACGTCGGCCGGGCGCTGTCCGAGGGTGAGCACGCCCAGATGAACGAGCTGAACGCCAAGCTGGACCAGTGCTGGGATCTGCTGCGCCAGCGCAGGGCCCGCCGCGAGATGGGCAAGAACCCGGACGAGGCGCAGTCCCGCCCGGAGCGGGTGGTCGAGGGCTACCAGCAGTAGCGCGTGCAGGTCCAGCCGATCCGAACGCCCGCGCTGGTCGCCGAGCTGGCCGAGCGGATCAACGAGCGGTTTCCCGGCCGGGCCAGGGTGCTGCTGGACGGCGCCCCGCCCACCGAGCCGGAGCAGCTGGCCGATGCGCTGGCCGAGGAGCTGCGGCTGCGTGGCCGCCCGGTGCTGCGGGCGTCCTCGGCGGACTTCCTGCGGCCCGCTTCGGTGCGCCTCGAACACGGCCGGACCGACCCGGACGAGCTGCTGGCCGGCTGGTTGGACACCGCCGGGTTGACCAGGGAGGCGCTGACGCCGGCCGGGCCGGACGGTTCCGGGTGGGTGCTGCCCAGGCTCTGGGACGCATCGGTCGACCGGGCGTTCCGTGCCCAGCGGATGGAGCTGGCCGACAACGGGGTGCTGCTGGTGGACGGTGCGCTGCTGCTCGGCCGGGGGCTGCCCGCCGAGTTCACCGTGCACCTGCGGATGTCCGCGGCGGCGCTGGCCCGCCGGCTGGACCCGGAGCGGCAGTGGACCTTGCCCGCGTACGCCCGCTATGACGAGGAGCACGATCCGGCCGGCGCCGACGTGCTGGTGCTCGCCGACGACCCCGCCCGCCCCGCCCTGGTGCAGCGGTAGGCGCTACTGCAGGACGGCCTGGGTCTGGGTGGTCAGGCCGACCAGCTTGCCCGAGTCGTCCCGCAGTTCGGTCTGCACCACGATGGTGGAACGGCCGGAGTGCAGCGGCCGGGCGGTCGCGGTGACCGTGCCCGAGCGCACGGCCGCGAAGAAATGTGTGCTCGACTCGATCGTGCTGGTCCGCGCGCCGGCCGGCAGCCCGGCAAAGGCGCAGGCCGCCCCGGCGCAGTCAGCCAGCGTCATCAGCGCCCCGCCGTGCAGGATGCCGCCGACCGTGCACAGGTCAGCCCGCCACTCCAACCGCAGCACCGTCTCCCCCGCCGCGACCTCCTCGACCTGCACCCCCAGCGCCGACGCCAACGGCATCCCCGAAGAAACAACCCCGCCCAGTGACTCACTCACCCCAACAGGCTGCCGGCCACCCCCACCACGTGTCCATAACCCCAGAGGTAAAGCCGCACCCCAGAACCTCCCCCAGAGTGGTGAAAACCACCCCAGGACCACGACCCGAGGGTCAAGCTAACAAAACCCCGCCCACCAGCGATAACACAACAGACGAAGGGCGAGAGCAATGGAACAACACGGGCCTCACCGGCAGACCCAACGGCCCCAACCGACACACGGAACGGGACAGCCGGGAAACCGAAGGTGACCAGCCAGGGACACCCAAAGGTGACCAACCGGGATCCAGGGACACCCAAAGGTGACCAACCAGGATGGGGGTCCGGGGGCGAAGCCCTCCGGGCGGGGCGTGGGGGTCGCACCCCCACAAGGCGGACGAGACGCCCCCCAGCCCGCGCAATCCGCGGGCATGGGGATGGCTATACGTCGAGTGGGCGAGGAGGGAGTTGAACCCTCACGTCCTTACGGACACACGGACCTGAACCGTGCGCGTCTGCCATTCCGCCACTCGCCCGGGCGTGACGCAGAGGCTAGCACGCCCCCAAATGGCCCCCGCGGGGACCAACTAAACGATAACTGACCCGCTTCCCTAGCACAGATACGATCGTTGGTAGGGGAAACACGCCGATAAGGAAGAGGAGTACTGGGTGGGCCGCGCTGAGCGCTTCGAGCGCCGGTTGGAGGGCTTCGTGGGGGACGCCTTCGCTCGTGTCTTCGGCGGTAACGTCGTGGCCGAGGAGGTTTCCCAGGCACTTGTTCGCGAAGCCGAGGTCTCCGTACGACCGCTTGCCGGCGGCCGGCAGCTCGCCCCGAATCGCTACGCGGTGTTGCTCAGTCCGACCGACCACGAACGGATGGCCGAGGATGCGCAGCGCGTCACCCAATCACTGACCCAACGGGTGTTATCCCTGGTCGCCGACCAGGGGTGGGATACCTACGGCGACGTCGTAGTCTCATTGGAGCGCTCCGAGGCGCTGCACACGGGTCAGTTCCGTACCAGCTCGGCCGTGGATCCCGATGTTTCGGGGCTCACGCCGAGACAACGCAACGCAAAGGAACCACCGATGAGCCAGCCACCAGGGCACCCTGAGGAGAACGGCCACCACGGCTACGACCGCGCCCCGCGCGGTTATGGCCAGCAGACCTACGCCGAGCCGGCCGGAAACGACCCGCGCGGCCAGGAGCGCGCCGCATACGAGCAGCAGGGACAGCCGCAGGAGTACGACCCCCGGTACGCCCAGCAGGGCCAGGGCCCAGAGCAGGGCTACGGCCAGCAGGGTTACCCGCAGCAGGGTTACGGCCAGCCCGGGTACGACCAGCAGGGCTACCCGCAGCAGGGCTACGACCAGCAGGGTTACCCCCAGCAGGGTTACCCGCAGCAGGGCTACGGCCAGCCCGGGTACGACCAGCAGGGCTACCCGCAGCAGGGCTACGACCAGCAGGGTTACCCCCAGCAGGGTTATGCCCAGCCCGGGTACGACCAGCAGGGCTACGCCCAGCAGGGGTACGCCCAGCCCGGGTACGAGCAGCAGCAGCAGGGCTACTACGACCAGGGCTACGACCAGCAGGGGTACGCCCAGCAGGGCTACTACGACCAGGGTTATGGCCAGCAGGGCTATGACCAGGGTTACCAGCAGGGCGCGGGCGCCACGTTGACCATTGACGACGGGTCGAACCGGAGCTTCGAGCTGCACGGCGGCACCACGGTGATCGGCCGCGGCCAGGAGTCGGACTTCCGGCTTCCGGACACCGGCGTCTCCCGCCGCCACCTCGAGATCAACTGGGACGGGCACACCGCCACGCTCTCGGATCTGGGCTCGACCAACGGCACCACGGTCAACGGAAACCCGGTGCAGACCTGGCAGCTGTCCGACGGTGACGTCATCCGGATTGGCCACTCGACGCTCGTCTATCGGGCCGCGGGATAGCCTTCCTGAAGCCCCGCCGCCTTCGTCGGGGCGGGACACATCAGGAAACGGAGTACGTCGCGGGTGCCGGAACTGGTACTGCAGCTGACCAGGGCAGGGTTCCTGGCCCTGCTTTGGTTGTTTGTGTTGGTCGCGCTGCGGGTGGTCCGCTCCGATTTGTACGCCGCGTCGGGCTTGCGTCAACTGGTGCCGGGCCGGCGCACCACGATCCGTGCTGGGCGTGGTCGGACGGCTCGCCAGCTGATCGTGACCCACGGTGCGTTAGCGGGTACACGGGTGTCCCTAGACTCCAGGCCGATCATGTTGGGACGCGCGGACGATTCGACCTTGGTGCTGGATGATGACTATGCCTCGACCCGCCACGCCAGGTTATCTCTGCAGGGCGAGGAGTGGTATGTGGAGGATCTTGGGTCAACCAATGGCACCTATCTCGACCGAGCTAAGGTCAGCGGACCAACTCGGGTGCCGCTGGGCGTCCCGATCCGTATCGGCAAGACCGTGATCGAGCTGCGCTCATGACCCTCGTGCTTCGCTACTCCGCCCGCAGTGACCGCGGCCTGGTTCGACAGAACAACCAGGACTCGGTCTACGCCGGCCCTCGGCTGTTGGCCCTCGCCGACGGCATGGGTGGCCACGCCGCCGGTGAGGTGGCGTCCAAACTGGTGATCTCCGCGCTGGTCCCGCTGGATGACGACGAGCCCAGCGACGACCTGCTGGGCGAGCTGCGTGAGGCCACCGAGCACGGGAACGAGGCGATCACCAACCTGGTCGCCGAGCAACCCGACCTGGAAGGCATGGGCACCACGCTGACCGCGATCCTGTTTGCCGGGAACCGGCTCGGTCTGGTGCACATCGGCGACTCCCGCGCCTACCTGATGCGCGACGGCCAGCTGAACCAGATCACCAAGGACGACACGTTCGTCCAGTCGCTCATCGACGAGGGCCGGATCAAGCCGGAAGAGGCGCACACGCATCCGCAGCGCTCGCTGCTGTTGCGCGCGCTGACCGGGCACGAGCTGGAGCCGTCCCTGGCCGTGCGGGAAGCCCGCGCGGGGGACCGCTACCTGCTCTGCTCGGACGGGCTGTCCTCGGTGGTCAGCGAGGAGACGCTGGCCGAGACCATGCGCACCCCGGACCCGAAGGTGACCGCCGATCGGATGATCGAGCTGGCGCTGCGCGGCGGCGGGCCGGACAACATCACCTGCATCGTGGCCGACGTGGTGGACATCGACTTCGGCGAGGACGCCCCCATCGTGGGTGGCGCCGCCGGAGACGGCACCGAGCAGCCCCAACCGGACTCCGCGGCCGCCAGGGCCTCGGTCACCACGCTGCCCCGGGTCGCGCCGCAGCGCATCGAGCCGACCACCATGGAGCTTCCGGTGGTGCGCCGCAAGGGCCGCGCCGGGCTGATCCTGCTCGCCGCGCTGGTCGTGCTGATCGGCGCCGGGGCACTGGCCCGGTTGTGGGTGCTGCAGCAGTACTACGTGGGCGTCAACGATGACCAGGTGGCGATCTACCAGGGGGTGCGCGGCAGCGTGCTGGGCATTCCACTGCAGAACCTGCGCGAGGGATCCTGTCCGGCCGGCTCGGAGGGCTGTACCGAGATCAAGCTGGAGGACCTGCAGGAGACGGCACGCAGCGCGGTGCGGGACGGGATCATCTCGGGCAACGGGCTGACCGACGCGCGCGCGACGGTGGATCGGCTGCGCAGGCAGATGCTGCCGCCGTGTCCGGCCGCCCCGCCCGCCATCCCGGTCCAGGCCGCGCCGAACCAGACCTCCGCGACGAACCCGGGAGGGCCGGCCGCGGGCGGGTCCAAGCCCACTGACCAGAACGTGCCACCCGCTCCGGGATCCCGGCCAAATGCGGGCGCCGCGGCTCCGACGCCGGTTCCGGAGACCACGCCGCTGCCTTCGATCCAATACGAGCCGGGCAAGAACTGCCGTCTGGTGAGCTGATGGGCTCACCTCGCCCGAGCGGAACGCCCGCTGGAGCAGCTGGAGCCGCACCGACACCCACACCGGCCACACCGGCAGCCGGGCCGCCCACCGGTAGATCCATCGAGTTGGTGCTGCTCGCGTTCGCCGCCCTGGTCACCACCAGCGCGCTGATTCTGGTCGAGGCGAACCAGGAGCAGGAACTCACCACCACGTTGCTCTACCTGGGGCTGGCCTACCTCGGCCTGTTCACCGTGGCGCATCTGGTGGTGCGCAAGCTGGCGCCCTACGCCGACCCGCTGATCCTGCCCTGCGCGGCGGTGCTCAACGGCCTGGGCCTGGTGATGATCCACCGGGTGGACCTGGCCAGGGCGGATCGGGCCGCACAGCTGGGCAGCCCGGAACCGATCCTGTTCGCCGACCGCCAGGTGTGGTGGACGGCGATCGCGATGGTGTTGTTCATCGGCACCCTGTGGTTCGTCAAGGACCACCGGACGCTGGCCCGCTACGGCTACACGATGGGCTTCGCCGGGCTGATCCTGATCATGCTGCCGGGCATCCTGCCGAGCAGCATCTCCGAGGTCAACGGCGCCAAGATCTGGCTGCGGCTGAGCATCTTCTCGATCCAGCCCGGCGAGTTCGCCAAGGTGCTGTTGATGATCTTCTTCTCCGCGCTGCTGATTGCCAAGCGGGACCTGTTCACCACGGCGGGTCGCCGGATTCTGGGGATGGAGTTCCCCCGGGCCAGGGACCTGGCCCCGCTGCTGGTGGCCTGGGGCGTCTCGGTGGGCGTGCTGGCGCTGGAGAACGACCTGGGCACCTCCCTGCTGTACTTCGGCGTGATGCTGGTGCTGCTCTACACCGCGACCGAGCGGGTGTCCTGGCTGATCATCGGCATGGTGTTCTTCGTGGGCGGCGCGGTGGCCGCGTACCACCTGTTCGGCCATGTGCGGGACCGGGTGCAGATCTGGCTGGATCCATTGGCGGACTACAACCACTCCGGCTTCCAGCTCAGCCAGGCGCTGTTCGGGCTGGGCACCGGTGGGGTCGGTGGGACCGGGCTGGGCGCCGGCCGGCCGGAGCTGGTGCCGTTCGCCTGGAGCGACTTCATCATCGCCTCGATCGGTGAGGAGCTCGGGCTGATCGGGCTGGCCGCCATCCTGGTGATCTACCTGGTGCTGGTCACCCGAGGGCTGCGCAGCGCGCTGGCGGTGCGGGACAGCTTCGGCAAGCTGCTCGCCACCGGCCTGTCGTTCTCGCTGGCGCTGCAGGTGTTCGTGGTGATCGGCGGGGTCACCAAGCTGATCCCGCTGACCGGCCTGACCATTCCGTTCATGTCCGCCGGCGGTTCGTCGCTGGTGGCCAACTACGTCATCGTGGCGCTGCTGCTGCGCATCTCGAACGCGGCCCGTTCCCCGGCGAGCAAACGGCCCCCGGTGCCGCAGACCCCGCTGGCCGAGGCGCGCACCGAGATGGTGGAACGCTAGTGAACACACCGGTCCGCCGAGTCGCCATCGCCGTGATGGTGATGATCATGATGTTGCTGGCCAATCTGACCTATGTACAGGTGGTGAAGGCCACCGACTACCGCAACGACCCGCGCAACCAGCGGGTGCTGCTGGCCGAGTACGCCCGTAAACGCGGCCAGATCAGCGCCGGCGGCCAGGTGCTGGCGAGCAGCCTGGAGACCAACGACCGGCTGCGCTACCAGCGCAAGTACGCCAACGGGCCGCTGTACGCGGCGCTCACCGGCTACTACTCGGTGATCTACGCCTCGAACGGCATCGAGCGGGCCGAGGACGGCGTGCTGAACGGCTCGGACGATCGGCTGTTCGTCCGCCGACTGTCCGACCTGATCACCGGTCGGGACCCGAGCGGCGGCAATGTGGTGCTCACCATCGACCCGCAGGTGCAGAAGGTCGCCTACGACGCGATGAACGCCAAGCGCTTCGCCGGCGCGGTGGTGGCGCTGCGGCCGTCCACCGGGGAGATCCTGGCGATGGTGTCCACTCCCTCGTTCGACCCCAACCCGCTGGCCGACCACAGCGCGGACGTGCAGACGAAGGCGTGGACGCAGTATTCCTCGGACAACCCGCCCACCCTGGTCAACCGGGCGATCGCGGAGACCTACCCGCCCGGCTCCACGTTCAAGCTGGTGGACACCGCCGCCGCGCTGCAGGACGGCTACACCCCGGACAGCCCGTTGCCCGCCGCGTCCCAAATCACCTTGCCGGGCACCCAGACCACGCTGGAGAACTTCGCCGGCACGCCGTGTGGCGCCGGCCCGACCGCCACCCTGGCCGACGCGTTGGCCCGCTCGTGCAACACCGCGTTCGCCACGTTGACCGGACAGATCGGCCAGTCCAAGCTGCGCACCCAGGCCGAGCAGTTCGGCATCGGCGAGTCGGATCTGGCCGTCCCGATGCCGGTGGCCGCATCGTCCATCGGGCAGATCCCGGATACCGCCGCGCTGTACCAGTCCGGTATCGGGCAGCGCGACGTGCGGCTCACCCCGCTGCAGAACGCCGAGATTGTCGCGACCATCGCGAACGGCGGCGTCCGGATGACGCCCTACCTGGTCAAGTCCATCCAGGCGCCGGACCTGTCCACGCTGGACACCACCGCGCCGGACCGGGCCGGGCGGTCCATCCCGACCGGGGTGGCCCAGACCATCACCCAACTCATGATCGGTTCGGAGAATCGGACCCAGGGCGGCGGGAAGATCGCGGGAGTGACCATCGCGTCGAAGACCGGGACGGCCGAGCACGGCAACAACCCGAAGCAGACGCCGCCGCACGCCTGGTACGTAGCGTTCGCCCCGGCGGAGAATCCGCAGGTTGCCGTGGCGGTGTTGGTGGAGAATGGCGGCGACCGAGCGCTGGAGGCAACCGGCGGCTCGGTGGCAGCGCCGATCGGCCGCGCGGTGATTGCCGCCGCGCTGGGCGGGGCACGCTGATGGCGGGCAGGTGCGGATGGCGCTGAGATCGGGCGACCAGATCGCGGACCGCTACCAGCTGAACCGGCGCATCGCCGTGGGCGGCATGGGCGAGGTCTGGGAGTCGGCGGACGAACGGCTGGGGCGCACCGTGGCCATCAAGGTGCTGAAGCCGGAGATCGGCTCGGACCCGGAGTTCTTGGAACGGTTCCGCACCGAGGCCCGGATCGCCGCTTCGATCAATCACCGGGGCATCGCCGGGGTGCACGACTACGGCGAGGACGTCACGCCGGACGGCACCCCGACCGCCTACATCGTGATGGAGCTGGTGCGCGGGGAACCGCTGTCCACCAGGCTGGCCACCCGGGGCAAGCTGGGCCCGGTGGTCACCCTGGACCTGCTGGAACAGGCCGGCCGGGCGCTGCAGGCCGCGCACTCCAAGGGCTTCGTGCACCGCGACGTGAAACCGGGCAACATCCTGCTGTCCGAGGACGGCACGGTGAAGCTGACCGACTTCGGCATCGCGAAGGCGTTGGCGGCCGCCCCGGTGACCGCCTCCGGCATGGTGATGGGCACCGCGCACTACATCGCCCCGGAGCAGGCAAGGGGCGCCGAGGCGGGCCCGGCGAGCGACGTCTACTCGCTCGGTGTGGTCGGCTACGAGTGCCTGGCCGGGCACCGTCCGTTCCAGGACGAGAGCCCGGTCCAGGTGGCCATGATGCACATCAACGACCCGGTGCCGCCGCTGCCCACGGACCTTCCCACCAACATCCGCGCGCTGATCGCCATCGCGCTGGTGAAGGACCCCAAGAGAAGGTATGTGGACGGCGGTGAGTTCGCTGCCGCGGTCGCCGCCGTCCGGCGCGGACAGCCGCCGCCCACCCCGGGCACCCCACCGAAGCTCGGCGCCGGCCCTCGGCCGATCATCGCGTCCGGGCCGGGGGATCGGGTTGCCGGGCCGGCCAGCGACGGGCTCGCGCTCGCCGGGCTGGCCGCGCCAGGGATGCCGCCGCTGCCGGGCAACCAGGCCTCCGGCCGGTTCCGTCCGCTGCCCACTAAGACGCGTGGCGGGCGCAGCGGGCTCACCGTGGCATTTGTGCTACTCACCGTGGCGGCTGTGGCGATTGGGGTGCTCGTGGTGCGGCAGGCGGTGAGCTCGGACGGAGGTTCGGTGACCAGTCCACCTCCGACCCAATCCGGTGCCCCGGGGCCGGCCGGCACCCCGGTGCCGGCGGGGAACGTGCTGGTGGACGTGGCCGGCTACGCCGGGCGCCCGCTGCCCACGGTGGAATCCGAGCTGCGCGACAACGGGCTGCTCACCATGGCCCGAACCTTGCAGGGCCGAGGACCAGTTACCCCGGCAACATGCACGGTCACCGATGTGAGCCCGGCCGGCACGCTGCGTAAGGGGACGGTGGTGACGATTACATGTGCACAGCAATAGCATCCGCCCCACGCGGAACAGCAATGACCTCGAATCCGCAGGTGGGCGACCGAAGCGGCGTGGCGACCGCGCCCACTATCGTTGCCGGGGCGAGGACCAGGCATGATGAACCCACCCTCGAGACCCCCAGGAACTGCTACCGATGACCACCCCGCGACTGCTCTCCGAACGCTACGAGCTGGGCGAGACGCTCGGCTATGGCGGCATGTCCGAGGTGCACAAAGGGCGTGACATGCGGCTGAGCCGGGACGTCGCGGTGAAGGTTCTGCGCGCCGATCTGGCCCGCGATCCCCAGTTCCAGATGCGGTTCCGCCGCGAGGCGCAGAACGCCGCCGCGCTGAACCACCCGGCCATCGTCGCGGTGTACGACACCGGGGAGACCGAGAGCGAGTTCGGCACACTGCCCTACATCGTCATGGAGTTCGTGGACGGCCAGACCCTCCGCGAGATCGTGAAGGGCACGGGGCCATTGCCCCAGCAGCGGGTCATCGAGGTGATGGCCGACGTCTGCGCCGCGCTGGACTTCAGCCACCGGCACGGCATCATCCACCGGGACGTCAAACCGGCCAACGTGATGATTACCCGTGGCGGCGCGGTCAAGGTGATGGACTTCGGCATCGCCCGGGCGCTGGCCGACGGCCAGAACATGACCCAGACCGCGGCCGTGATCGGCACCGCCCAGTACCTGAGCCCGGAACAGGCCCGAGGCGAGGCGGTGGACGCCCGCAGCGACGTCTACGCGGCCGGCTGCGTGCTGTTCGAGCTGCTCACCGGCGAGCCGCCGTTCTCCGGTGACTCTCCGGTCGCGGTGGCCTACCAGCACGTCCGGGAGGACGTCCGGCACCCGTCCGAGGTCAACCCCGAGGTGCCGGCGGAGCTGGACTCCATCGTGCTCAAGGCGATGAGCAAGAACCCGGCCAACCGGTACCAGTCCGCCGCCGAGATGCGCTCGGACCTGGTGCGGGTGCTGCGCGGGCAGCGCCCGCTGGCGCCGCAGGTGATGAGCGAGGAGGACCGCACCGCGCTGATGCACGGCGGCGCGGGCGGCGGGATGGGCGGGGCGACCCGCCGGCTGAACTCGCCAACCAACCGGCACGCGGCCCAGCCGGACTGGTCCAGCAACGACCAGCCCGGCCGCAGCACCACCCGGGTGATCGCCATCGGCGTGGGGGTGGCCGCGCTCATCGCGGTGATCGCGTTCGTGGCCACCCGACTGTTCGGCGGCCCCGGCTCCCCGGAGCAGATCGCCGTGCCGAACGTCACCGGCCAGCTGCAGGAGGCGGCCAGGGAGGCGCTGAGCAGCGAGGGTTTCCTGCCCAACATCCAGCGGGAAGCGTCCACCACGGTGCCGATCAACCAGGTCACCCGGACCGACCCGGCGGCCAATGCGCAGGCGCCCAAGGGCAGCCAGGTCACCCTGTTCGTGAGCACCGGGCCTTCCCAGGTCCAGGTACCCGACCTGACCGGCAAGACAGCCACCGAGGCCGCCCAGTACCTGCAGAGCCGGGGGCTGGCCGCCGCGCCCACCACCAACACCAAGCCCACCACCGATGCCAACTCGGTGGACAAGGTGATCGACCAGGACCCGAAGGCGGGGACCACGGTGGCCGGCGGGACGCTGGTCACCCTGACCACCGGTTCCAAGCAGAACACCCTGACCGTGCCGGCGCTGACCGGCCTGCGGGTGGACCAGGCGGAGCTTCAGCTCACCAACATGAACCTGCAGTGGACCGCCACCCAGGTGGACGGCCCGGGCGACCGGGACACCGTGCTGCGCACCAGCCCGGCGGCGAACCAGCAGGTGGCGGTCGGCGGCACGGTCACCCTGTACGTGTCGAGGGGCAACCAGGTCCAGATGCCCGACGTCCGCAACCTGACCGCCGACGACGCCCGCAAGGCGCTCAAGAGCGCCGGGTTCGACGGGGACATCCAATTCACCAGGACCAGCGTGTCCAACCCGAACCTGAGCGACGTGGTGGTCGCCCAGTCGGTGGCCGCCGGCCAGGGCGTGGACCCGGAGGGCTCGGTGCAGCTGTCCGTCGGGCAGTACTCCGGCGGCTCGAGCAGCGGCAGCGGCAGCGGCTCCAACAGCGGCAGCGGCTCCAGCAGCGGAAACCGCTCGAGCCCCAACAGCGGCTCGGGCAACTGAGGACGCAACCCGCCACTTGGGGGCAACTGGTGTGCGCGGCGCCCGGCGGTACGGGATGCTGGACCCATGCGCGTGCTGGTGATCGACAACTACGACAGCTTCGTCTACAACCTCGTGCAGTACCTGGCCCAGCTGGGCGCCAGCACGACGGTGCGGCGCAATGACGTGGTCGAGCTGGACGAGATCGACGAGGTGGACGGCGTGCTGGTCAGCCCCGGCCCGGGTACACCGGAGCGGGCCGGCTCGAGCATGGCGGTGATCCAGCGTTGCGCGGATCGGGGCGTGCCGGTGCTCGGCGTCTGCCTCGGCCACCAGGCGATCGGCGCGGTCTGGGGCGGTGTGGTGGAGCGCGCCCCCGAGCTACTGCACGGCAAGACGTCGCTGGTGCACCACGACGGCACCGGCGTACTGGCCGGGCTCCCCAACCCGTTCACCGCCACCCGGTACCACTCGCTGACCGTCCGGCCGGATACCGTCCCGGCCGCCCTCGAGGTCACCGGCCACACGGATAGCGGCGTGATCATGGCGCTGCGGCACCGGGAACTGCCGGTCGAGGGCGTCCAGTTCCACCCCGAGTCGGTGCTCACCGAGGGCGGGCACCGGATGCTGGCCAACTGGATGGGCGGTTGCGGCCACCCGGTTCCGGAGGTCCTGGTCCAGCAGCTGACCGCCGAGGTGGCCGCGCTCGTCGAGGCCTGACCCGGCGGGCGGTACCGTGAAGGCGACGCGGCGCACCGTCCGGGGCGACCGGGGCGGCGTCGCCCAAGCCCTGCACGCCATCGAGGTCAGTCGAGGACGAGATGCCCAAGTCCAAGGTTCGCAAGAAGGCGGTCTACACCCCGCCGAAGGAGAAGCCCACCCCGGCGATGGTTCGCGCCGCCGGCCCGTCCAGCCCGGTTTACGTCGGGGTGATGCTCGGGTTCATGGTGGTCGGCCTTGCCTGGCTGGTGACCAACTACCTGGCCGGCGACAAGATCGGTTTCATGGTCACGCTGGGCGGCGACGGCACCGGGTTCAACTACAACTTCGTGGTGGGCTTCGTACTGATCATCGTCGGGCTGCTGATGACCATGCGGTGGCGTTGAGCCGCCCCGGAATCACACGCCTGTAACTCATCCCCACTGGGGACAACTCCTGTGGATAACTTCGCGACTCCCGACTCGCCGGCTGTGTACAACTACCGGTGGGCGCCGCCTCTGGGGCTCGTCGTGCTCGGCTGGCTGGGCGCGCTGGCCTCGGCGTTCTGGTGTTTTATCGCCACCGAACCCACCGGCCGGCTCCTCGCCGGGGTGGCCGTGCTGGTGCTCGCCTCGGCCGCGCTGTTCGGCAGCAGGGCCCGGCCCCGCCTGGCCGCCGACCGCGCCGGACTGGCGGTACGTGGGCTGGGTCGCGCAATGCACTTCGACTGGTCCGAGGTGAGCCGGATGCGGCTGGTGCACACCCGCCGGTTCGGCCGGGACACGCCCAGCCTGGAGATCGAGGCTCGAGGCCCAGGCGACGCGGACGACCGGCTGCTGGTGTTCGGGTGGCTGGATCTGGGCACCGACCCCCGAGACGTAGCCGACGCACTAAACGCCCTGCGCGACTAGCCGATCGCGGCGGCGCGCCGTGCTAGCTGAGGGCGGCGGCGCGGAGGGCCATGATGAGCAGCAGCAGGAGCACTACGGCGGCGATGCCGGTGGCCTGCCAGCGGTTGCGGCTGCGTGGTGGCGAGTAGACCAGCACCGCGGCGGCGACCACGCCGGCGACCAGGCCGCCCACGTGCCCGAGGATCGAGATGTCCGGCACCACGAAGCCGAGCACCAGGTTGAGCCCGATCAAGGTGAGCGCCGGGCGGGCGGACATCCGCATCCGGCGCAGCACCACGGCCAACCCGCCCATCAGCCCGAACACCGCGCCGGAAGCCCCGGCCACCTGGGTGTTCACCGAGCCGAACAGGAATGGCGCGGCCGAACCGCCGAGCAGCCCGACCAGGTAGACGGCGATGAACCGGGCCCGGCCGAACACCGGCTCGAGCTCCTTGCCGATCACCCACAGCGCAACCATGTTGAACAGCAGGTGGATCGGCCCGAAGTGCAGGAACCCGGCGGTGAACAGCCGCCACCATTGGCCGTCCGCGACCTGTGTGGGCTGCAGGCTCCATTCCTGGAACAACGGCGCGATGGCGTTGTTGGACAGGCTGCCGGCCTGCGCCACGGTGTAGCCGAACACCGCCACGTTCAGCGCGATGAGCGCCGGCACCACCAGTGGCCTGTCGGCCAAGGTGGCGCCGGCGATCGTCCGCGCGCTCCGGGGCCTGCCGGCACCACCCTGAGGTGCCCGGAATGCGGTGCGGGGAGCGGCCCCGGCGCACTCCACACACTGGTAACCCACCGAGGCCTCGCGCAGGCACTGCGGGCAGAAAGGCCGCTCGCAGCGCACGCAGCTCAGGCCGGTTTGCCGGTCGGGATGCCGGATGCAGCCGCTCGGCCCAGGCGGCGGTGCCGGTTGCGCATCGCCGGCCGGAGGTGGGGTCGGGTGGATCAGGGAACCTCGATCCGCTCAATCACCGCGTCACGCAGGGGGCGGTCCTGTGCGCCGGTCTGGGTGCCCCCAATGGCGTCTACCACGGCGCGGGACTCCGCGTCGGCCACCTCACCGAAGATGGTGTGCCGGCGGTTCAGGTGCGGCGTCGGGCCGAGGGTGATGAAGAACTGGGAGCCGTTGGTGCCGGGCCCGGCGTTGGCCATTGCCAGCAGGTAGGGGCGATCGAAGCGCAGCTCCGGGTGGAACTCGTCCTCGAACTGGTAGCCGGGGCCGCCCCGCCCGGTTCCGGTGGGGTCACCGCCCTGAATCATGAAGCCGGCGATCACCCGGTGGAAGATCGACCCGTCGTAGAACGGCCCGGAATTCGTCTTGCCGGCGTTGGGCTGCGAGTAGTCCCGGGTGCCCTGGGCCAGCCCCACGAAGTTGGCCACCGTTTTCGGTGCGTGGTCGGGGAACAACACCACCCGGATGTCACCCTCCGAGGTGTGTAGCGTCGCGGTCTTGTCATTGCCTGGTTGAGTCACGGCGCACATCGTGCCATCACCTCGAGAGTACCGTCGGGCGGAGCGGGCGGCGGCGTACCGCGACCAGCAGCGGAGGACATCATCGTGAGCCGAACCAGCACAGTGGAGCTGAAACTGCCTAACGGTCCGGACGGGCTGAAAGTGCCAGGGCGGCCGCTCGCCGCCCTGATCGAGCCCGGCCAAGGGTCCGGCCGGCCGCGCCGCCGCATGCTGTGGGTCGGGTTGCTGCTCACCGCCATGGGCGCGGCGGCCTGGGCGGTGTTGTCCCGCCGGCCCAGCGAGCTGCCGCCGCTGTCCGCCCCGGCCATCCAGGTTCCGGAGAGCACCTCCAACGGGAGGGCACCCAGCCCATCGGGTGGTTCCCGGTAGGGCCCTACGCTCGTCTCCGGGTAAAACCACTGGTCAGCGCGGCGGATCCGCGGCCCCGGTCGGTGCGTACTCAGTGAGGAAGTCCGCAACCGCGGACTCATACCCGGCGCGGTCGACGTTCCACGGCGCGGTGTGCTCCGCCCCCGGAACCTCTACGTAGCGCAGCGGCCAACCTAGCCGCGGCGCCGAGGTGGCCAGCGCGCGGCTGGGCGCGATCGGCACGGCGGTGTCCGCGTCACCGTGGAACACCAGCGTCGGCGGGCGCCGCGCGGGTGGCCGCCGCACCAGGTCGAACCGGTCGAAGTCGATGCCGATCCGCCGCCGGGTGACCTCGGTGGCCACCGAGGAGAACCCCGGTGGCAGCCGGCGCAGGGCGGCCTGCTGGCGCAGTGTGGCCCGCCAGTCCAGCAGCGGGCTGTCCCACACCACCGCCCGCACCGAGGCCGCGCCGGCCCCGTCCGCCCGGTCCAGATACGCCCCGATGATCGCCGCGCCCATCGACCAGCCGTACAGCACCAGCCCCTGGGCACCGCGGCGCAGCGCGTGGTCGACCGCTGAGGCCAGGTCCTCCCACTCGGTGTCGCCGAGGTGGTAGTGCCCGTCCGGGCTGGCTGGGGCGTCGGCGTCGTTGCGGTAGGAGATGGCCAGCACCGGCAGGCCGAGCCGGTGCAGCACGGGGAGCACCCGCAGGCACTCCCGGCGGTCCGCGCCGCGGCCGTGCACCGCGATCACCCAGGTCGAACCGGCCGCCGGGATCCGCCACGCCGGACAGTCGCCCAACGCGGTGCGCACCGGCTCGAGGTGAAAGGACAACCCCAGAGCGCTCGGATCTGGGTCGAAGGGACCGGCGTCCAACACCACCGGGCCCGGCGGCGGCACCGGGTTGCCCGGCCGCAGCGGGCGCCGCACCACACCGTCGGTCGCCTCCAGTACCGGGCCGACCACCGCCAGCCCGCCGGGCCAGCGCAACCCCCATTCGCCCGGCTGCTCGGTCCACCGGGTGCGACCGAGCCACACCTCCCCATCCCGGACGGCGGTGACCCGATCCGGATATTGGAGATGGTGATTCGGCCGGAGCAACACGCTCGAGAAGTACCAACCGGCGGCGCCAAGCAGCGCGCCCAACAACAGGACAACCAGCACGAACACAGGGTCTCAGCTCCGGTATCGGACCGTTACCTCACCGATATGGGTGAACTCTATGTGATCCCTCAGTTATCTCACATCGCCTCACCGCATCACTCGTTTGGCCGTACGAAGCGGCTATCCGTTGATTGTGACGACAGCGCCTGGGAAGGAACTCCAGAGCATGTACAAAACCACCCATCGCGCCCTGCGGGCCACAGTGGCCGCGGCCGGCATGGCCGCCCTCGGCATGTCGTTCGTCGGCACCGCCGCCGCCGCGACCCCGAACGCGCAGGACGAAACCACCGACGCGAACTCGCTGTTGGGTAGCACCAACAGCACCAACCAGCAGGCGCCGGCAGCCCCGGATCTGAGCAACGGGACGCCGAGCCCGGGGGTCTACAACGACCTGTTCACCTTCGAGGTGCCCACCGTCCAGACCGCCTCGTACCACACCTCGTCGCCGTCGAACCCCGTCCTCGTTTCGGACGTGGACGAGGAGGACGAGGACAGCTACGACCCGAACAACGACGACGAGGACAACGTCTGCCACGGCACCGGCGGCAGCTTCTATGACCCGCTGAACCACAACGCCTACCAGCACCCGTGCCAGTCGAGCGGGAACAGCTTCTACGACGGCATCGGCCTGCCGGTGGCGAACCCCGTCGCCGCGAAGGGCATGAACTACTCGCTGCTGCACGACAGCTCCACCGAAGCCTCGGACGAGGACAGCGACGAACCGACCAGCACCAGTTCCTCGCTGGCCGGCCTGGCTCCGGCCTCCGGGCTGAACCAGATGAACCACCTGACCCAGGTCTGAGCTCGCCGAACTTTCGGCGCGCACCACTGACGCGCCCCGAACACCCCGGTTCCCCGAGGCCGGTGCGGTGTTCGGGGCGCGTCGCCGTGTATCGAGCTAACGCAATGCGGTCTCGAGCTTGGCCGCGACCTGGCGGAACCGGCTCACCGGAACCAGGTGCACGCCGGCGAACGCACCGGTCTCGCGCAGCGCAAGCACCTGCTCGCAGGCGGCGTCCACACCGGCCATCGGATCCGCCTCCACCCGCTGGACCAGCTCGTCCGGAATGTCGATGTCCGGGATGGAATCCGCCAGCCGCTTGGCCATCCCGGCGCTGGCCAGCACCATCACCCCGACGTAGACGGGCAAATCCACCGGGTTCGCCTCCCGCCACCGCAGCAGCGCCGGGATGGAATAGCTGACCTGCGCGAACACGAAGTCCGCCGCCCGCTTCCAATCCGGGAACCGCCGGCTCAACCCGGCCGCGACGCCGACCTGGAAATTGTGCGCATCCGCTTCGGCGAACACCGGGTCCTGCGCGGCCATCCTGGCTTCGTCGATCATCGCGCGGACGGTGAGCTCGCTGGTCCGGCCGCCGGCGGTGGGCTTGTCGCCGTGCACGAAGAGGAACTGCTCGACGCCGTAGGCCGAGGCGGTGAGCAGGTCGCGGCGGAAACCCAGCAGGTTGCGGTCCCTGGAGTTGACGCAGGCGATGCTCCGCCCGCCCATCGCCTGGACCTCGTGCGCCACGGCGATGCTGGACACGGTGGCCCGGCCGATGTGGTTATCCGGGATGAGGAACGAGTCGGCCACCGGGGCGAGCACGCCGATCTGGTGCCGGGCATGGCGCAGGTCCGGCTTGGTGGGTGGCTCGATCTCACAGATCAGCCGGAAACCGTCCATGGTCACGACTGTAGTTCAGCGCCACCGCCGAACTGATCGGCAAAATTGTCGACCTGGGGTCACCGACCGGCTAACCGGGGCCGTGGCCGGGCACCATGATGGAGACATGCGAGAGATCACCATGTTCAGCGGGTCCGCGCACCCCGAGCTGGCCGCGGCGATCTGCCAGCACCTGGAGGTACCGCTGGCCCCGACCCGGATCATCCGGTTCACCAACGACTGCCTCGAGGTCCAGCTGCAGGCCAACTGCCGGGAGCGGGACGTGTTCATCGTCCAGCCGCTGGTGCCACCGGTGCAGGAGAACCTGGTGGAGCTGCTGCTCATGCTGGATGCCGCGCGGGGGGCGTCCGCCGCCCGGATCACCGTGGTGATGCCGCACTACGCCTACGCCCGCTCGGACAAGAAGGACGCCCCGCGCATCTCCATCGCGGCCCGGTTGGTGGCCGACCTGATGGTCACCGCCGGGGCGAGCCGGGTACTGGCCATGACCCTGCATTCGCCCCAGGTCCACGGCTTCTTCAGCGTGCCGGTGGACCACCTGCACGCGCTGCTGGAGCTGGCCGAGCACTTCCGGGACTCCGATCACAGCGCCGGGCTGGGCAACGCGGTGGTGATCTCCCCCGACCTGGGCAACGCGAAGCAAGCCTCCAGGTTCGCCCGGATGCTCGGCTTGCCGGTCGCGGCCGCGGCCAAGGAACGAATCTCCGACGACAAGGTGGTGATCAACTCGATCATCGGCGACGTGCGAGGCAAAGATGTGGTGGTACTGGACGACGAGATCGCCAGGGGCACCACCATCCTGGAGCTGCTGGACCGGCTGACCGAGTACGACGTGCGCTCGGTCCGGGTGGCCTGCACGCACGGGCTGTTCACCGACGGCGCGCTGGGCCGGATCGGCGCCAGGGAGGACGTGTCGGAAATCGTCTGCACGAATACCGTGCCGATCCCGGACGCGCACCGCCATCCCAAGCTGACCGTGCTCTCGGTGGCCAGACCGCTGGCCGAGGCGGTCCGCCGCATCCACAACGGTGAGTCGGTCAGCGTGATGTTCGAGGGCAGCTGAAGCAGCCCGCACAGACCTGCCGCGGGCCGCACAGACCCTGCATGCTCTGTGCCAGCAGCACCAGGTCTGCGCGAACCGCACGCTAGCCGCCCTGTCGATCTCGGCGGA
>Ga0193743_1000605_pt1 | contig 28109 bp, 27 predicted proteins | sample L2c2metaG_FD_143038 | JGI IMG/M metagenome (GOLD analysis project Ga0193743, IMG submission 143038) | Soil microbial communities from a riparian zone of the East river system, Colorado, United States - L2c2 | ecosystem: Environmental > Terrestrial > Soil > Riparian zone | place: USA: East River...
GGTCCTGCTGGCGCAGGCAAATCTGCCATCGCACAGTCCATCGCTGAACTATGCCACGATGCAAACATTCTGGCCGCAAGTTTCTTCTTTTCTCGCACAGCTGTGGGTCGCAACAACGACTCCTGTCTCATCCCTACTCTGGTATATCAACTCTGTCTTCCTATGCCACCTATTCGAAAATACGTGGAAGACACCATAGACTGAGACCCGTTGGTTCTTTCTCGTTCACTAGAGGCGCAGATCCGCGGTTTGGTGGCCGACCCTATACACCGCGCCTTGAAGGATGCAATGTCCCTTCGTTCAGGTCCAAAACTCATCATCGTTGACGGTCTCGATGAATGCGGGACAGCAAAAGTCCAACGCTACATCCTATCAGTCCTTGCTACAGCCTTTCAACAGATCCCTCTATCGATATCCTTTCTGATTGCCAGCCGTCGTGAGCAAATAAATAATCCGAGACACCTTCCATGCGGAACCCTTAGAGTCAATGACCAGACATCTGGCAATGGATGATTCTTATCGACCCGATGATGATCGGACCAGGTAATTTATTTTTCTATTCTCCCTCCTACGCGGTCGACATGTGCAAACAATTTTAATTAACCTTTGCCATCTGCAGTCATCCACCATTACTTGATACAGTTTTGTATCACTCGTAACTTTGGTCAGACACCTCTGTTCTCTGGGAAATAAATAATCTATACTGGGGTTGGGATTGAGAATCAAAGTGAAATTTCCAGACATGGAAAAAATTGCTCAAAAGTTAGTGACTTTACAAATATGGCAAACCACCCAATGATACACCAGTGTTTGAAGTACCCATCAACATAGTAGACTCATTCCTTTCTCTTAAATTTCAACTGTAAAGATATTCTACTATCAGTGAAATATTCAAAAGAAAATTAGGGAAAAAGGTTATATTTTATGGATTCTACATGATTTTTAAAATTTTGCCATATTATTTGCTAGTGGATGACTGTACACCCTCCCAACCTATTCCCCTATGATTTTAAGATCATGTTCTCTGCTACTTTCCAAATTGTCGTTGAATTTTTCAGATTTTTACGATGAAAAATAAGACTGTTGGGCAATGGCCGAACTTTTGAGGAAAAGAGAAGTGCAAATGGCCGCCAAATGGTCATCCTCAGAAGCAGTAGAATTTGGTGTTTTTGACAGCTAAATGCAGAACCCTACAAAGATTCCCACCCCCCGCCATGGTGACGCAATTTCTCTGTTCACGGTTAACGTTTCCTCATCGTGCATTTCTCAGCACTATGCCTATATAAGCCTGCGTCATTACTCTGATCTTGCAAAATGTACCCTCGCAACCCCAATGTCGGATGGTGAAGGCAAGATACTGATAGATATATACGGGTGGAGTGGTGGGAATTTTTGGGAGGGTAGGGTTGCAGTTAATTGGAAAGAGTGTGAATAAATTTATTATTCACAAAAAAAATCCGTGCTCTTCTGGTGTTCCTGTGTCACAATCCTCTACTGCAACGCAAAAAAAACGCAGTATTTCAGGTGTTGCGACTCCCTTGACTTATATTCAAAAATTCATAATCAGTATCCAAGAGAGCATATGTAGAAGTAAGTTGAATTCTTTTTTCATTGCTGAAACTTGACGGAAGGGGAGATATTCAGCATATCTGGCACATGTCAACGACATATAGTATTACCGATATCAGAGACTCACACATCGACAGTGACCCACCTTTCGTCAACTTCAAATATCTAGCTCAATTTTTGCTCTATTGACACCAAACTTTGTAAATGACATCTAGTACCTTGCATTTAATGTATCCTGGAAAAAACGGAGCTGGGAGTGAAAAATAAACGGTGGAGGTTTGTCACGCTTGCCGAGAAATATGTGACTTGAACGAGGGTCCTGATCGATGTGTGGGTCTTTGATAAGTAGTATACGAGAAGTACGGAATCATGATTCTAAAGGTGGAAAGGAAAGGGCAAGTAAATTCCATGGGATTCCATGTGGTGTGTGATAAAGCTGTGGGTTCAACGTTCAACTGTCACGAATATATCAGACTCCCACCATGCATTATGAATTCGAAGGAGCTACCTTGTGAACTCATTTACATTCTCATACGAGCTGAGGAAAACATCTATATCACACCTTTCCATCATCGTTGATAAATCAAACAGAAAAGATCAGGTCGTTGCTCCCGACTCTTCACAGCTCTTCACAGGGGCCTCCTGAATTTATAGACATTCATTCTCGGGCAACCCCGCGCCATCCCATCCATCTTCCCCGCTTATTTTCCTATAATCCCCACGAACAACATCTGTTCCTATCGCCCCTTTTTCGCCTCTTTCGAGTTTATATTCCGACGAGGGATTACAAGGATCGTCATATACAACCTCAAAGTTTAGAATGTCTGAATCACCAGTGGTCACAAAGGCAGTAGCTACTCTTGCGGTTCCACACAAGAAAAAGCCGTATCCATTCTGGCTTGGAGGTGAGTTACCATTGATTTTCATTTTGATCCTCTTTTACTGACTATGTTGGGTCTGAATAAAGGTGTCGCTGCGACTATAGCAGCATCGATTACACAGTAAGTTGCTTTTGGACTTGTACGAAACGTTCAACTTCCCTAAATCGTGTTTCTCAGCCCTCTGGATCTCACTAAAGTTCGACTACAAGCCTCAGGCGATAAACGCATGATAGAGTCCATAAAGAAGACTGTTAGAACCGCGGGTGCGTTTATGCTGGTCCAATATCACACAAGTTGCTCGCTCATTCTAAAACACCCCTAATCAACTTGATCTCGGATCTCCATTGATAAACAAGGCGTTAGAGGGTTATTTGATGGTATTTCCGGTACCTGGTTGCGTCAGATGTCGTATTCGATGTGTCGGTTTTGGGCATATGATGAGAGCAAGAAATTTTTGGGTGCGGGAAAAGATGCCCCGGCTTGGAAATTGGCTGCGGCTGGCAGTATGGGTGCGTGTTGTCTGCGAATCTTATCTCCTTTTTTGCCTTAATTTTCTGGATGTACACAGCCGGTGGTATTGCTGGGCTAGTTGGGAATCCCGGAGGTGCGTTTTCTCCTCTCCTTCGCTCGTGTGATTAATTCAAGTCTTGAAATGCAGAGATTGTGATGGTCCGTTTACAAGGAGATTTCGCCAAACCACCTGAGAAACGGTTCAACTACAAGAATTGCTTCGATGCTCTTTTCCGGGTGCGTTCCTTTTATCAGATTCATGTTACCACTTCCCCCGATGATATCATGGGGTTAAGAATAAAACATCATGTGGCTCAGAATAAAGATGCCGTATTTCGGCTCTCCGGACCTTCGGGAATACCTTCCCGAATCTGTTTTCTCCCCATCCCGCTCTGGACATTGGAGTGCTGATTACTTTGTGTATTTTGTGATGTAGATGGTCCGCGAAGAAGGTGTCTCTTCCCTCGGGAGAGGTGTTGGTCCCAATGTGTTTCGTGCGATCTTGATGAATGCTAGTCAACTTGCTTCGTGAGTTTCTTTATCGGGTCTTAGCCTTCTGTTCGGATGTTTGTTTATGGGTTCGTATAGATATGATTTTTTCAAGGCCGAGTTGTTGAAGACACCTTACTTCGATGACAACATTATGTGTCACTTTACGGCAAGCTTTGCTGCAGTGCGTCTTCCCTTTCTTCTGCTCTTCGTCGTGGCGCCGCTCGAAATATCTAATCACGAGTTTGTCGTTTAGGGGACAGTAGCTACTACTGTTTGTTCTCCTGCAGATGTACTCAAGGTTGGTCGCTGAGCGCAGCGTCGAATACCTTTTCGTTTTGCTCATGAAAGCTTCTTGTTCGCAGAGTCGAATCATGAACGCTTCCGGCCCCGGGTCCAATGTACGTTCAATATCAACGCATGAGAACATTACCTAACGTAATTTCTAGTCCACTCTCGGTGTCATACGTGCATCATTGAAGAGCGATGGTCCAATGTTCATGTTTAAAGGATGGGTTCCTGCATGGACGCGTCTTCAACCGACGACAATTCTTATCTTCTTGACGCTGGAGCAGTTGAAGAACTTGGTCGACGTGTCGAGAAAGAATGGCTATACTTTCCTTTGAGTGGAAACAATTAACCTGTCTGTCAAATTGACATAAGGGGAACGAAGCGTTGGGAGTTGAACGCCACTGCTGCCGCAATGTATTATTTGAGGGTCGATGATTAGATGGGTCTCCTGCATTGGAGAACGAATTTACTGACCAACTTTTCCTTCTTTCTTTGGTGCTTGTCGTTGTTTAGTTGGTAGTCTTTTTTTTTCTCTTGTGTGTATTGTTATACTTGCGCGCGTTTGTGTTCGTTGTAGGAGTAGTGATGCAGCTGTAATAAGTAAATCTGTTCTGACCGTTGTCGGTCGGATCATTTTCATCGTATTTATAATCAAGTCCCGGCAGGAAGAATTATAATGGTAGGCTGAATTGATAGGCTGACTGATTAACTGATTCTCGTCCCGTCAATAATCAGCCACATTTAAGCACCCCACCAAAGGCCAACCATTAAAACAATACACTCATGGCCCCAGGATTCCTCGCAGTGCTCTCTGAGCCAGGTAATCGAGTCTCTCTCGATGAGTTTCACGATTGGTACGATAACGAACACATCCCGTTACGTCTCAACCACCTCTCATCTTTCCTCTCTGGCGCGCGATATCGAAGTATAGATGGAGTCAAACCTTCTTGGATCGCAGTATATGAGATTGATGATACAAAGACGTTCGAAGATCAGAGTTATACTGTGTTGAGGGAGAAGAGGAGTCAGAGGGAAAAAGATGTCATTGCGAGATTGGAAGTGTTGGATAGGAGAACCTGTGAGGTTGTTAGTGAGGTAGATGAAGCGAGTAGGAAGACGACGGGATTGAAGGTGGGAAATCCGAGTCGGTGGGTTGTAACACACGGAGTTGGTAGACTGAATGGGACTAATAAAGAAGAGGAGGAGAAGGATGTTGTTAAGTGGTTAAATGAGGTTGAGACGGTGCTGGAAAAGGATTCGACGGGGGGATGGGTAAAAACAAGAATGCTCAAGGTGCTTGAAAGCGTGAAGACGGGGTTGGATCTTAAAAACCGACTTTCAAACGAGGAAGAGCAAGGCGTACCATCGCACTTCGTCTTCCACGGTAGGTTTTTTCCTACTTACTTATATGGTCATCTATTGACTAATTGATTGGTTTGGGGGGGGGATCAGAATTCGTCTCTGAGGAAAGCGCCAACTCACCCACTTTCCGAAAAATCATTGAGAATAATTCCGAGTCGTCTCTTCAATTTTCAGAGTTCAGACGATGGGAACTGTACAAATCGTATCCTTGCGTAGCTCAGGGCAATGTCGAACTGTAGGTCTAAAGTGAAGTCGGGATAGAGCTTGCTGTTAAATTAGTTCAATAGTATGTATACGGAAAAGCTGATTATTATAGAAAAGACACGGCTCATGCATGATGATCCTGTCACAAGGACTCACAGATGTGAGTGATTGCCACTTTTCGCATTGACCGAACGATGTCGACTCATACTTTGAAACCAGGCCTGGTCCCTCCTGGGCTGTCCCCTGAACAGGAAATAGATATTGAAATAGCAGGCATAGAGCATTCCATCAGGGAGCTCGCCAAACAACGAATTACCTTGAAAAGAAGGCGCAACTCATTCATGCCTGTCTGCAAAATGCCATTCGAACTCTTGTCACGCATCTTTGAGCTTGCATGCCTCCCTAAAGAAGGAGCTTGGGAATGGGAATGGGACGTCAAAAAAAGACCAACTCCACTCTTCCTCGGGACGATATGTAGCGCATGGCGGGATGTTACTTTGGCCGCGCCTCATCTTTGGTCTTACATTGCTGTGACATTTGACACCAAGAAGATTGCCTCAGAACTTGCTCGGGTTCGATATTGGTTGGATAGGGCAGCAGATTTACCATTGTCGATCAGAATAATGCGCGCGGAACATGGACGTTCAAACGATGAAATCCTTGAGGTTTCTAGGGCCCTAGTCAAGCGGGAACGGTTTTGGCGGAGCTTTAATGGCTATCTTCCACAAATGTCGTATGAAAGGCAATGGGACTTTCCAATGCTCTCTATCCTCAGTTTGCGGGGCCCGAATGAGAATGTTTCCTCCTTTATATCTCAGGAGACATTCTCAAAAGCGCCACTCCTTCGTAACGTTACTCTTTCGGGATGTTACGGACCGGAATTTATAAAGCTTCCCTACAATCAATTAGAAAGCATATATGTTGGCGGTTGTGCTATGGAACGGTGTGTAGAAACACTACGGTTGTGCCCTTATCTGCGTTACTCTCGATTTGGCTCCGTTCACCGTTACCCCGTGGCCCTGCCGTTACCCTACATGGAACACATTCACCACGACAACCTCCAACTCCTCACCCTGTATACACGGCTTAATGCCACAGAGTTCATTGCGCTGGTTAACAGTTTCACATTACCATCCCTACTTGACCTGGAGCTTTCATTGATCACGAACCTTAGCCTTGATCTTATCCCATCATTAGTCTCTCGATCTTCGTGCAATCTCAAAACCCTTAATTTGACGTGCGATATAGTCGAAGAAGAAATCATACAATGTCTACGTGTCCTGCCCTCACTTATCACCCTCTCGCTTGCGCATCCCCGCTATTACCGCCAAGGGGTAGGGGTCGGAGAAGCTTTCCTTGACTCACTTCATCCATCTACCCACAAACGAAGCTTGTCTTCTCCTTTCTGTCTCGTTCCCAAACTACAACACTTTACATACTTAGGTCCCATTGGTTTTAGCAGCGCTTCCCTCACAGACTTTCTATCATGTCGCTGGCGGTGTGGGCACGCGGGTAAGGTACTATGTTTGCTGCGAGATTACTTTTGTGACTCAGCTTATAGACAACGATGTCGCTCAACTGATGTTTGTGAAACTATACCTGTTCGAGGAAATGCTCTTTGAAGCTACCGATATCTGCATCCTGGATGGCCTCAAGAGTGAGGGAATGTCTCTATTGCTAGACTCTTAGGTTGTATGACTGTCGCTGAATATAGTGTGTGTGTGTGTGTGGTTTTTTTTTTACGTTATTGATGAACCCCCTCCTCTCCTGATGCTTATTTTACGGCTACATCTCAAATTTGAACGGCGTCTTTGAAGAGTCAATAAACTCGGTCAATTACACACCAAAGAAATTATAAATTATAAGGTATAAGTTAAAAGGCCTTTTGATAGAGGGGTTTTTAAAATAAATTAAAAATAGCTTTACTTAATTGCCAATCACACTGTGTGTTCACTGTTGTCGACTTCAGTCATCAGTATGGTGAGAGGGGTTGATCGAACGGATTAAATCACTAATACCACCAAAATCAAAATGATCCACAGAAGATATGGTGCAATCGCCCTCGTCCATCAGGCCACTCTGGTAGTTGAGAACCCAGTAAGTACCCTTCTAACAGAAGATGAAAACAAGAACAAACGACGTACACAAAGTGATTGAATGGTCTCGGTTGCATAGGATCCTGTCACTTTTCATCAAACCCATATCTCAAGTCTTTTTGGAAAGAAATTTGAAACGGACAGACGATGAGAGGCCTTTCTTCGAAAGTTGTCAGATAAATGGAAGCGTATCAAGGGACCGGGATTGAATATTGAATCCCGACCGGTGGACCTGGTTTCGGCAATCAGTCACATTTGTGTTCTTGTGACAATCGCCGCTTCGACATGTCCGGACCCGGATTAACCTCTGAGACTGTAGACATATGTCAGGGTAATTTTAGAAAGGTTTTGCAAGCGACTGTCTCTCTGAACAGCTCGACGCGTTTGTAAGGCTCGAAGCACTTTCTCACTATCCAGTTCACTCCACCGATCGTCCTCAAAAATTTCAGGCACATTTGTTAGTATATAACTTGAAGAATCACAACTTGAATTCTTAAGAAAAAAGTGTAACTTCGACAGGTAGCTAGTAGTGGTATGTAGATCTTGCTTAATTTAAATCAAACGGAATACCAAGCCAGATCTATCTGAGCAGATTCTTCCAGCCAAAGGGGTAAGAAGCACATGCATAGAAGTTTGATAAAAATATGATCCCAGATTTGAGTCTGGCTTTGCTGCTTCCTGCTGTTTATTATATGTGCCTTGGCCGTGAACCACTTTGCCTATCGGAAAGGCTTGTTTGAAAAGGGGGTGTGCAAAACTTTGTGATCGGGATGGTACGGCTGGGATACATCTTGCACCCATCTGGTGATCGCGCCGATGGTCAACTATAGCCGTCTAATGGTATTACACATGTATTCCTAAATTCTTAGATATTTATTTTGGATATAATTTGATGAATACTTATATATTACTTAGTCTCACCAAGTGCTCACAAATTTGTTATTTTTTTTTCTCGTCGAGATGGCCGATAAATTTTCTTTTGATTTTAGACGAATAAAAAATAGGTCTTTTTTTCTTCTTTCCAGTGTGATGCACCAATAGTACAGTGTACAATCGCTCCACTCTCCGAGTTGACGGACTTGGCGCTCTTAGATAAAGTAGGGGAAGAAAGAAATGATAGCGCATAATGATATTGGTCTCAAACCGTGCCAAGTACATCGACTTGTACAAACATATATATTTAAGGCAGTTAGTAATGGAAATTACTCAACAATGCTGGGAAACTACAAGGTACCGCTTCACAGGCTTGAACAGCTACAGAAGAGAGGCTAAGAGATGTCCGGACGAATTAAAAACGGGATTCGGACATTTTGGGGCTCAGCCCTTCTGAGCCGATGATCCATATGGTTCTGCCACTACCCCGCCCCAATATCAAAGGCCATATCAGCATCCGATATCCAGACCTCACTACTACCTCAAGGTAACTACTGGTAACTATCTCAATCAATTGATACGTAAACGAATAACACCCGCGTGCTTCTGTTCAATTATTTATATTTTTATTTTGTGACATAGTCAAGTGATCTTATCTGGCTTACGACCATGCGCACCTTCTGTACTCATTCGTAAAATGGGGCCTTTGTCCCGGTTATAAGCGAAAAACCCCACGCCGTGGTTCTTCGTTCCACTATGGACCATCATTTGGAGAAGAGCGACTCGGTATCCCTCAAAGACGAGAAACTTGGAGTGAATCTACTATCATCAGGCCCTCTAAATGACGAGCGAGGCCCTTACACGGATGTCACCAAGCTACAGGAAGCTGACTTGGCGAATTTCAACGTTGGTGATGTCTTTGAGTCAGGTCCGCGGCTCATTGACTTGGGCTCAGACGGGAAAGAGCGCCCTATAGGTGCGTACAGTGTCTCTTGAAGCTACAATACTCAACGTCTGCTTTTGTCTATCTCAGAGACCGATTCTGACTACTCTATTCGGTTGCTCTCACTTGAGGATGATCCCACTCTTCCCATTTGGACGTTTAGGATGTGGTTCCTATCTTTGGGACTATCATGCTTTGGTGCCGTCCTTAGCCAGATTTTCGTCAGTATATGATAACAACTCTCTGTGATGTTTCTCATTATTGAAAATCCTCTCCTCTCTAGTACTTTCGTCCTCAAACGGTAACTCTACGCCTTGACGTCAAGGAGTCATGTCTATGTTATTAATTAACCTCATGCCAACAGATTAGTGTTAGCTCTCTTTTCCTCCAGGTGCGCTTGATCTTTTTTTATGATTTTAATATATGTTTATGCCAGAATTCTCATCGACTAATCTTCCCAGATTATCTCATACATATTGGGAAAAGCGCTGGAGGAAGTCATCCCTGGTCCCTGGGAACATGCTCGTATAAGAACAGCAAATACACGCTTTTGGAGGTATGTGTTCATCCCGTGACAATTTTTTCGGATGATTTTCAGAGACGCTGGCATAGATTTATGAATCCAGGACCATTCAGTATGTCTCTTTTTTTCTGTGAAACATCTGCCATGTTCAGCGCTCTTACACCCGTGTCATTAGATATCAAGGAGCACGTCGCAATAACCATCATGTCTTCAACTGCGGCAGCTGCGGCACTCGCCATCAGTATTTTTGCAGCGCAAGATTTGTATTACAATGTTCGACCAAACGCGGCTGTTGGCATCTTCACGTTCGTCTGAAATTTAGTCAAATTGGTTTTTTTTTTGGTCTTGAACTTGTTTGTAGACTGATAGGATCCCAGTTGATTGGATATGGTCTTTCTGGTGCGTCTGTCTTGCTTATCTTCCGTTGACCAACTTTGTCAATGTGGCTCGTTTGTTTAGGTGTTATGAGGAGCTTCCTGGTCTATCCTACATTTGCGGTGTACCCACAACTTATACCCCAGGCACAATTGTTTGATGTTTTACATCGAGGTCAAGCAGCTGTCATGCAAAAGAGGCGATTGAGATTTTTCTGGATAATATTCGTTGCTATCTTTGTTTGGGAATGGTTTCCGGTATGTTTAATAATATTACACTTTTGATAAGTAGTTTCTGATCAAATTTTTCCAAAGGAATACATCGCCCCGTACGTTACTATCCTGTCTCGGTTTGGCCTAGATTATTAACCGCTGATATTATATTTCGTGTAGGACGCTCACTGGAATTAGTATCTTCTGCCTTGCAAACCAAAAGAGTGCTTGGTTTACTCGGATCTTTGGTACATAATCCTCCCATATATTCTTTAGTCATATAAATAACCCGTTTCATAATAGGCGGTGCTGCTGGTAACGAAGGTTTAGGAGCGTTCTCCATCTGCTTAGATTGGGCATACGTCGGCTCTGGAGGAGGTCCAATCGGTTCTCTTTTCACTCCTCTATCCACTCAGTTGTCATTGTATGGTGGAACTGCTATTTGCATGTAAGACATCTCCGTGGACTTGATAAAAGTCGATCTTAACTCGGTATAAAGGATTGCCTTCGCCGCTTGCTACGCAAAGAATACCTGGAACACTCAGAATTTCCCCTTCTTGACGCAATTGCTTTATTATGAGAACGGTACGCTCTTGAAAGCCTATTGCAAATGAATTCTTAACTCATGAGTGGAATACTAGGCACTGAATATGACCAGCTTGCGATCCTCAATCCAGATTTCACGCTCAACACTGAGAAGTTGGCGCAACAGGTGTGTGGTGTCTACGTTCTTTATTTCTGAGTAAATGTAATGGATTTGCGAATTCGAAGGGGTTGCCATGGTATGCCGCCTCGCAATTGCTGTATAAAGTCAGCCGTACCATGTACATTGGCGGTAAGATTGGACAATGTTTAATTCTAGGTTTCATCCTGATCGCAAGACCTTCTAGCTGCGATTACTCACTTCTTCCTCTGGCATTCTAAAACGGTCTATAAAATTATCAGGGATTACAGAGTTCGTCCTTGAACCCAAGTATTCTTGGAATCATTTGTCTAATGGGCCGCTTTCAGACGAAAGGCTGTGATGATTTACATTACCAGAAAATGAAGGTATTTGACCAATTCTCGCCAATAAAATCTCTTTTTCTCATCTGGTATTATACTAATTAGATATACAGCGAGATCTCAAACTGGTGGTATGTTGCCATCTTTATCGGAACTACTGGGATGGCACTTGGCACGACATACGCGGCAAAGTCTGGACTTCCATGGTGGGGCCTCTTCATTGCGTTGTTCTTTTCTTTTATATTCATACCTGTCATTGGAACTGTAAGTTCTGTGTCCTCCCGTTGTATACGATTAATCCTCAAAGCATGCGACGATATAGCTGAATGCGACTGTGGGATATGCACCGAGCATCGAAAACATGGTTCAAGTACGAAATGAATTTTTTTATAGTTCATCCAATTGCTTAAACCATCTTAGATGCTAGGAGGTGCCATTATTCCAGGCAAACCAGTTGCCAACATGTATTTTACGATGTACGGGTTCAATCCCGTGGTACAGTCATTGATCTTGCTCCGCGACCTCAAACTGGTATGGCATATCATTTACTGTCTAAGCTATCCAGTGTTAACATATAAGTTCAGGGTCAATACACCAAACTACCTCCACGAGTAACATTTACTGTTCAAGTAATCGGAACGGTCATTGTAAGCTATAATCCTTTTTCACTCTGCAGATTCCGCCGTTTCTCAATAAATTTCAAGGGAGGATTGTTAAACTTCGTCATCATGAAGGTTTGAATCCATTCAGATAAAAGAATATAAGCTTCGAAGATCCTCAAACACTTTTTACTTGTAGACTGTTCTTAGTGCTCAAAGGGATGTTTTACGCTCAGTACAAGGGACAAACGTTTGGTCAGGACAACAGGTATGTACTCCATGATTGAGCGAGGCGTGACCAATGAACGTACTTCAAACAGGTTCAATCCTATAATAGTGCTGCTGTAGCATGGGGTGCGCTTGGGAAACCTTTGTATGCTACTGGGACACGATATGGTGTATGCTTTTTTTTTTTATTAAGATGATGTGCTCCAACCTGATAATATCTTGCACAGTTCGTTCCCTACATGCTTCTCGTTGGCCTTTTATTCCCCATTCCTTTCTGGCTCCTTCATAATAAGTTCCCCAAAGTAGGATTCAACTATGTGTTCACCCCAGTCCTAGTGGGTAAGTCATTTTTTTAGAACATGTTTAACTAAGCGCTTGTGTTGATATCATGCTATCAATTAGCTGAATTGGGAATTTTGAGCGTCGGCATCAATTCAAGTCTTTTTAGTTCGTTCGTGCTGGCCATATATTCCCAATATTACCTTCGAAAGTAAGTTACTATCTTGTTCTGTCGGATTGCAATCGAGGATTTATTATTATTATTATTAACAGGTATCGCGCAACCTGGTTCCGCAAGTACAAGTCAGTGTGCTACTTTTTTGATGTGACCTTCAAACTAACAACATCTCAGTTTCCTGCTAAGTGCTGCTCTTGATGGCGGTACTTCTGTACGTACACCCGTTATTCAATGAAAAATTGAAATTTTTGATTTTTGTCTTTTCCAGATCATGATCTTTGTGTATACATTTGCGGTCGGAGGAGGAAGTGGAAAAGTGGTGCCATTCCCGACATGGGCTTTGGTAAGGGGTTGCGTTTCGACAGCTCTGACTTACCAAGTTAATCTCCTGTCCTAATAGAATCCCAAAGGGAATCCGGATTACTGCCAACGTTTGACGTGAACAAGTTGTCTGATAGTAGATCTACCTGAAGGTGTATAGTATTCTATTTTGTTAAGTATGACAGTGTTCAACCACACATAGTGTACGAGACAAGCGAACGTTTTTTTCCTCTTCTTTGTATATTGCTAGACTCTTAGGCGCTTGGGCCAAATTATTTCTATCGCTGCTTGTTAGATACCATCGACAGTTGATGATCAATGGGTGTTCGTTATGTGACCGTAGCTGTGATGATCAACTTGGTCCAACTCCGAAACTCTGACCGCAGACTGCATCATGCGATAGATCCCTAAAGGCTTTCAAGTACTCCTTGAGTCAACATGTTGCAGACCCTTCTTTCTCCTCTGCGCTCACGATTCGACTTGTCTCCTCGGTCTCCAACCTCTTCGCCTTCGGAACTCCCTAATCCTTCGCCAACAAATCCCGAGGATGATTTAAACCCGGAAGAGTTTGCTAGGGATGTTTTGATTGAGCTTATGAGGAACTCTGTCGAGAAACTCAAGCAGGCAGATGATCTACAGAATAAGAGCGAGGTATGGTTACGAAAAAAAATCGTTGCCAAGGAAGAGAAGATAAATGCCTCTTGCTTTCTTAGACGCTGAGCGAGATACAACGCATAATGCTACAAGATGCTTGCACGAAGGACGTATTCAGAGAGATGGATGGATTTCTCTGCCTCATGAGCGTATTGTCGACAATACAAGACCGTCCTGGTGGGGTTGCCATTGTCGAACCAGAAACTCAAGTCGTGCAAGAGACGATCGAATGCACGCGATGGGTGTTCTTGACCTTTTCCGAAGCAATGAAAAACCATCACCCAAATACTGAGTACTTCAGGGTGAGTTAAAACAGGTTCTCTACTCAAAATATACCACTGAATCCGTGTTTTCACAGAATCGTGTTGGTTACGAGTCCTTGACGCACGCGTTACGCGGGCTTGTGGCAGAACGAAGAACAGTGTTGGAAACAATGGGTTTCTTACTCTCTATATCGCTGTGCGACTTCTCTCTCTCCAATTTCTTCTCCAGTCTCCGGGATGTACCACGGGATACTATCGACTCCAAAATTGCCGAATTTCATCTAGGCACGATTAAATATCCAGAAGCGCTCATAATACTTTGGAATTTAGCCTTACCACAACTCACTGATGCTTCATCCAACCGGGATGAAGACGGCCCCACACGATATGCTCTTTTCAAACTCTTCGAGCTACTCTTCCATGTCAATCACAGAAATCACGCTATTTTATGCAGTCTTGGTCTCATCAAGTCGGTTTTTGCACGATTTTACGAGTCGAGGAAGGATCCAGATGTGTTGGAGAAGGAAAGACACGTCCTACAGAAGTTGCTGAGACGATTGTTGGAGATGGGAGCAACGACGACAGAGGCCAGACGCATCTTCCAGAAGGCTGTTGTGTTGAACGAAACTGATGTGAAGGGCGATGGGGTTTTGGACGGAGAGATTTTGGATGTGGTGCGGTTTGGAATGAAGTCTCGCTGGGTGGAACATTTTTCGATGGAAACGCCTGCTGCAATTGTAGTAAGGGACGACAAGTTCAAAGGTCTGCCGACAACAGGGTTTACCTACATGGTCAGTCCCATTTCTATTGTTTGATACAGTATTAATCAGAAGCCTTATTTAGATGTGGTTCTGGCTTTCAGACCTTCCACGTGGTGAAGGTTCGCATTGTCTATTCGCCGTCGACATGCCTTCACGCGTCCTACTTAAGCTCTCCTTAAGAACGGATGGGAAATTAGAACTCGTATCATCTTCTAATGAGACACCGGCCGTGTTCACAACTTCTTCGATCCGAAAATCACGTTGGACACATATCGCGTTGGTACACTACCCTCACCGCGGTTCAAATCCCAACATACGTGAGTCGCCCAAGTTTTGGGGGTTGCCAATCTTTCATGCGGTCTTCTGTCAGGTCTATACGTCGACGGGGCGTTTGCTGAAGGGCTGAGTTGGGCTTTTCCACGCCCAGAAGCGGGGTTCCATGTTGGGAAATATACTATTGGCGATTCTTCAAACAAAACGAGGATGAGCTGGTGTCTAGCCTCATCCTACCTTCTTGCAACGCCACTATGTGCGTATGCCCATGTATGCTTATTCTGACCTCTATTGACACGTCAAAAAGCCGATGAACTACCTCGGCTTATTCACCATCTAGGTCCACGCTACACAGGCATTTTCCAAGACCCGCATATGGTCAAATTCCTCACCTACGAAGCATCTACATCTCTCAACATGTTCTTAGCTCTCAAGAACACCGTCCCACTTCAAAAATCAAAACCAGGCGAGCAGACTTCCATTGTGAAAGCCTCGAAAGGCGGTATGGGAATACCAGAAACTTCAGTGGTCTTTGCATTCTCAGCAGCAGGTGCTCCGGGATGGGGTCAGGACAAGGGAATAGGTGTGAGGTGTGGAATTAATGCTTCAATTTTGAATGGGGATGTGGAGGGTGATGTGTTCACTGTGAAAGCTGAATGTTTGGATGTGGCTTTGTGGAAGATAGGTGGTGCAGCCGTTGTATTGAGGCTCGTGCAACTTGCCACTGTGAGTTATTTGATTATTTGAATCCGGTCTACTGATGACCAAGTATTTTGTAGAGCCCGCATGAAATTTCTCGTGCACTTGGGATATTGACGGATGGCTTGAGGAATAGTTGGCAGAATTCGGAGGATATGGAGCGTCTACGTATGTTCTGATTTCTTGTTTTAGTCGAGTGAAAGGTGTCTGACCGTCTTTCTAACTGTAGGTGGATACGAGATCTTGGCGGACGTCCTTCGAAGCAAAGCCCAATCAATCAATCTAACAGCATTCGAGATACTATTTGAGTTCTTAGGAATGAGCTTTAGCGCTCCAGAGTACGTGCCAACGTCCAACAAAGTGTTGTCCTATTTATCTAATTATATGCGCAGACAATCTACCATCGTCAACGTAGTTGCATACCGCGCAATCGCACTTGACTTCAGCCTTTGGTCGAGAGCTCGTAAAGAGATCCAACGTACACATCTTGAACATTTTACTACTCTTCTCCAAACCAGCAAGTACAAGACGTTCAATATGAAACAACGGTTATCATCCATGGGTTTAGTTCGCAAATTGCTGTTTGCGCTACAGGCGGATTGGTATTCTCAAGATATCTTGGTTTATCTACTGGAGGCGTTGAACTTAGCGGCGAAGGCCAGGTTTGATAAGGATGATACGATCAAGCCGATAGTTTCGTATCTTGCTGCTAATCTGCCAGAAAGTAGGTTGGGATTAGTGGTTTTTTTTTGTTGTGTCCTGATCTCCAGAACTCTTAGTGTCGAGTGGCGACCATTCACCACACTCAATAACCTCCCGATTCGAAGTCAAAAATCCAAAAGAGAAAGCTGAACAAGTTTTGCTCATCCTCACCAACATCCTACCTTCACGGCCTCACTACCTCAAATTCACCTCAGCGTTACCCATAACACGCATTTGTCTGCTTCTTCTCGGTGACCGACCCTCTCCATTTGTCGCCACCCAGATATTGAACCTCATCGGACTCAGCATTCAGATGTCGTCTTCTTTCAATCGAAAATTTGAGTTGGTCAGTGGATGGTCAGTGTTGAAGACGGTGTTGCCACCTGTGTGGGATTCACAGGTTAATAAAGCTGCTTTCGACTTGCTCTTGGGCCGGTGCTCTGTCGATATTGGTTCTGCCACTCCCACGCCGTCATCGACGTCGTCTTCGAGATCAAAATCTAAGCAACCAAAGGCACCAAGCACGACAGTGTCATGTACACACATTCTCCCAACTATCATCTCGGCATTACAGACCGGCTTAATTGCTGATTCGGACCACCACCATGCCGCTGATAGTAGCGAAGGTATATATTTGAACCCATTTTGGACTTACTTCATACTTACTTGGGTTTCAGCAGCATCTACTACCGAAACGTCAATGGAAAATCTCATAGAAGAACTTTTGACACTTCACGCGACAAGTTCTACATTTCGACAGATATTTGAATCACATCAAACTACACAACTATTCATTGATACCTACAAATCCCTCGTGGACAAATTATCTTCTGCTTCGAGTATCAGTGACTGGAATGCACGGATATTGGAAAAACTCACGCATTTTGGGTTGGCTTTGGCACTTGACAATGCTGTTGGTGGTGCGCAGAAGAGAGAAGTGAGTAGTTTTGCGGGCTTCTTCGGTGTTAGGTCTCTCGACTCATGTTTTGTAGATTCTGGACCAGATCCAGTCCGCAGAAAATGTGCTTGACCCATCAGCTAAGACAACGATGATCGATGCAAACCTTGTTGTAGACAATCGATCAGTTCGACAACGGATTGCGTCTGCCCGGTTCAGCTCACAAGTTGGCGAAAGGACTGTTATCAAAACTATCACTAGAATGGCGGAATGGCGGGGGATTGTTCAGGTGTCAGAGAGGAAATGGTTACGCAAAACATTACTAGATCTGTAAGTTACTTTTTTTTCTTTCGGTTCATTGTTTCATGAGGTGAATGGCTTACTTACTTGGATAGACGTGAACATCGACGACAGGTGTCCCGTATGCAAGAATGGACCTATCTTTTGACTTCTGAAAGAGGTTTATGGCCTCGTCATGGGTCTTTCTTATGGAGGCTGGATGAAACTGAGGGTCCTCATCGTATCCGGTGTGATCAAACTTCCATCTTTGCTTCTCTTTCCTTTCGCTGAACTTACTGAAGGAAGAAGCTTGAACCACAAAACGAGAACAGTCCAAGTTCTAGAGTAGATGCTCTCGACGAAGTCACCCGCGACGTTCGTCCACCAGAAGTAGAGACTCCAGGTATCCAAATTGAAGTCCCCCCTTGGGCTGAATCATATGAAATTTCTGCAACTGATATGGATGGTTAGAAATTATACATTTGTTGTTGCTGACTGTTGTGTTTTAATCAATAATAAACAGATAACCAACAATTGGCGGAGGAGATTGTGGATGATAAGCTTCGTAGGGTTAGACATGAGCTTGAACCTGGAGACATCATTGAGGCTGTAGCTACGGTTGCTCGGATTGATGGTGTGGATTCTTCTCGTATGTTCAATCACTTTTTCATCCCACTTTTTCATTCATCTCCCATATCAGCTGGTCTCCTCATCCTTGGTCGCACTCATATCTACATGCTTGACGGCGTAGTTGAAAATGAAGAAGGCGAGGTCATTGATGCACATGATGCCCCAAAGCGCTTGCTCTTCATTCCTGGAAGCATAGTTGAGCTTGATGGTCCACAGCGGGCTCGACGATGGCAAGTCTGAATCGAACCTCAAAAGGAAGACGCAAAAATAACGAACCAAATATCATAGGGCTCACAACCAAATGGTGACTTACAGAGACAAAAGGTTTTTGTTCCGCGATGTCGCGTAGGTATATTTTCAAGATATGTTTCATATCTTTCGCTGAATCCATTCATCATCAAGACTTGAGATCTATTTCAGAGATAGTCGTTCTCTACTTGTAGTCTTTCTCGACAAGAAACGGAGATCAGACTTTGAACAACACTTCCCGAGTATTATGAGTCGATTGGCTTCAGAATTAGTGATGTCGCCAGGTGCAGGATCTCCACTCCAACGGACTCCTTTACGCAGAATGGGTTCTAGAATGCTGTCTGGCTTCCGAGTTGATGAACTTTCAACAGCGACGAGAAAGTGGCAGGCTAGGGAACTTAGCAATGTGTGTTTAATGATCTTCAGGCTTTGGTCCTTGCTCACTCTCTTTAGTTTGCTTATTTGAGCATATTGAATCAAATATCGGGGAGAACCCTTAGTGATGCTACTCAATATCCTGTCTTCCGTATGCATTCAACCGAAGATGACCCCTAGGTTCTTGGTCGCTAACTCAAACTCTTTACAGCTTGGGTTTTAAGTGATTACACGTCATCAAACTTGGACTTGAATGCTGTAGGATCATATCGAGAGTAAGGATACCGCAAACAACGTCGTCGTTTGTAACTTAATTTCAACCCCTACCAGCCTGACGAAGCCCATGGGTGCCCTCACTCCTGCACGATGTCGATCTGCTGAGACAAGATATACAAACCTTGAAAGCGTTGGTGAAGACCCTTTCCATTATGGAACACATTTCAGTTCTTCCATGATCGTTTGCCATTTCTTAATTCGCCTCGCCCCTTTCACCAATATGTTCAAGACTCTCCAAGGAGGAGATTGGGATCTACCTGATCGGCTCTTCAGGTGCGACACTTACCTGGAGATTTTGAATGCAGTTCTGAAGCTCTTGACCGCCCAGTGACTTGCCACGAGCGTATGATTCAGCAGCTCATGATGTGAGAGGAGACGTTCGAGAATTGATTCCAGAGTTTTTCACATGCCCCGAGTAAGAACTGACAGTTTCTTCGCATCTTACGCAGCTGACGAAGTTGTCGACCAGATTTTTGGAGAATTCAGCCAACCATGATTTTGGTGTTATGCAACATACTGGTGAACGGATCCATGATGTCAAACTTCCCCCTTGGGCCCGACAAGATCCGCTCTTGTTTATTGTTTTGAATAGACGAGTAGGTGCTATGTCCCTTTGAAAAAAACCTTTATCAGCATGTTTATGTGATTTCTGAAGGCTCTTGAGAATCCTCATGTTAGCGAGCATTTGCCGGCGTGGATTGACCTGATTTGGGGATGCAACCAACGTGATGCAGTGTCATTAAATGCTTTCCACCCGCTGTCGTATGAGGGTTCAATAGGTTCATGTCCCTTGTCAATCGTCTCCTTTTACCATCATTACTGATCTGAATATCAGACCTGGATTCGATTCAAGACGATTTGGAACGTGAAGCTACAGTCGGAATAATTCACAATTGTTCGTTTTTCTTTTATTCTTAAGATCAAAATTACCCATGGCTTGCTTCTACCATGCAGTCGGACAAACGCCTCGGAAACTCTTTACTAGTCCTCATCCTGAACGGTATCATCATGGATTATACAGCTTGCCCCTTGGAACTCTGCATGGCATCGAAGAAGACCCACATCTACTTGCTCAAGGCCCTCGATCTTTCAAAGGTATGATTTAGCACGCTCAGCGTTAGATACATTGACTCATATCTTTTTCCTTTTTCACATCCAGACCTGGGACCTACGGTTCCCGTCCGTGCGCTTGTTCTAGATACCATGGGCGATAAGATGATTCCTTGTCCAGAAGGAATGCTTTGCGTACCTCAAAATCCGCACGAAAGTGTTGAATGGAGACCCGGATCTGCTGAACTACGAGTCGTCGTTGATCACAAGGTTGTCCAGGTGGTCGAGTATGCTTTTTGCACTTGTGCTGTCTTTGCAGATGCTAGCAGCCTTATCACTGGTTCGAGTGATTATACTGTTCGTCTATGGAAAGTTATACGTGGTCCGAATCCACTTAGTTCTTCGAGCGCCATGCAGGTGTCTTTATCCCATATTATGCGTGTGCACACGGATGAAGTGACATGTGTGACCGCTTCACGGTCATGGTCACTCGTTGTTAGTGGGTCGAAGGATGGTAGTGCTGCCGTTTGGGACCTCAATCGAGGCGTCTATGTTCGTTCGATATGGCATGGGGAAGGTGGAGAATATACGGCGGTGGACCTGGTAGCTATCAACGAAAGCACAGTGAGTGCTTGCTGTCATATTCTGAGAAGCACAGATGGTCAATGCCGGTATTGGGGATTTTATTAGGGATATATTGCCACCTGTTCTCGCCTCAAATTGTGTCTACACACTGTCAATGGTCGACCCATCGCGATGCTGGATCTGACAACAACATCATCTTTCTCAGCTCTGGTTCCTACCATAACCTCAATTGCATTCCACGAGCGAGAATACTCTCATCTTGGCGTTCTAGCAACTGGTGGTCCTGATGGCTCCATCACGCTCCGAACTTGGACTGCAGATGGTACTCCGGAAGGAGAGAAAGCCCAATGGGAGTTCCTCACGATTAGAACGATGAAGGTGAGAATGTTAGGGCAAAGTCGGCCTCCTTCTGTCACTGCCTTAAAATTCTTAGGGTGAGTTTAGGAGCCTTTTTTTTTTTTTTTTTCTCAAAACTCTGCTTGGACCGCAGATGGTACTCCGGAAGGAGAGAAAGCCCAATGGGAGTTCCTCACGATTAGAACGATGAAGGTGAGAATGTTAGGGCAAAGTCGGCCTCCTTCTGTCACTGCCTTAAAATTCTTAGGGTGAGTTTAGGAGCCTTTTTTTTTTTTTTCTTCTCAAAACTCTGTTTTAACTTTTTGTTCGGTCTTTCTTTTTTTTAAAAACCAGGGAAAGTCTCTACCACGGAGAAGAAACAGGGAAAGCATTTGTCTGGAGCCTTCCAGATAATTGACGTTTCACATCGTAGTAGAACAAAGAATTTCCACTTTTCACTGTCCTACTTTCCCAAGTTCTCGATCTTAATTTTGAAATTGATACTAGTAATTAACAAGAACATGTACACGGACAGGGCTTACTTGCATGACAATGCGCCATAGTTAACTATTCTAAACACTTTTGCAAATTGCAGAATTGTATTCGAAAAACAACCAGATGGTGTTTTAACACTACTAACGTACCGCTTGTATCATCTAATTTACCAAGTGGCCACAAAGGGATGCAAAATGATACCAGAGCCGCAAAAATTCCGGTCTAGAGGCAGAACATCATTAGTATTTTACAATAAATTTGCAGATTCGCGAATATGCAGACCTAGAACACATAGCCAACATGCACCATTTTTAAATTCGATCATTTTTTTTGGTTATGTATCAGTCAGTGCAAACTGCTCCAAGGAGTGCCTCAATGAAGCATATTATTATAATTATTATTCTGATTAGTATACATATCATACGTCGTCCTGAATACCAATTGAAAAAGGGCCAAAACTCGGATGCAAGGGTGATTTGAGCGTGATGCAGAGTTTGAACTCAACGGGGGTGCTCGCATATGCCTGCCGAGTGACATAAACTTCCTCCAATCTTTCATTCTTTTATGCAAAACCTAGGAGGAATTTTCTTGAAAAAAAAAATTACGCAGAACTGACGGATAATATATATTAAAAAGTTCTATGTCACATTTTAAAGCGATCGATGACGGTATGACTGACAGTGAAAAAGAAAGGAGATGACAAGAAGTAAGAGAAAAAGTATGATTTCGGGGCTATTGCCTATCTAATTTCATAAGGTCTATATGGATTTATTGCATTATTTCTATGTAGTTTGAGTGACTCTTGCATGTTCGAATCTGCGAAATTTGATATCATTTTGCATGTAATAAGATAGTGTCGACCCACTGTCACGTGCTATGGTGGTCCGTGCGCATCCAGGATCGGTATAAAAGCCAGGCCCCCAACAGGCTTGAATCCTTACCACTCTGGCCTTTTGGCTTAGATCAAGTGTAGTATCTGTTCTTAATAGTTTAACCACTATTATGGAGGCACCGCCTCCATTTCTGGTTATCTAATTTTTGCCGCCCCAGTTCCTCGGGCTCTGCTTGCACCCCTTGTGACGTGATGACCTTGCTACTGCACTATTGGCTTGAGTCGTCGGGGGATCACCTCTTTTTTGAGGACTCTTATCTCTTTGCTGCTTATTCTCCACGCATCACTTGATGTTTTTGGATCGAAAATCAGCAAACGGATAACGTCTTTGAATTATTGATTTTTTTTGTTTGCTGTATTTACTTGTTCCGAAATTTTGTATGTACAATGTCCCTTGTGTTCTGTTGGCCTATAAGGGTGTTTTGTTCGGCGTTACGTGTCTCTATGCTATCCGTGAGTGACGACGTCGTAGGTCCATTCGACAACTAGTAGCTTCACATACATCCTGTTTCAAGAGCCGTTAAAGGTATCTGACACCTCTGGTAGCAGCGAAGACTGATTTCTACGTCGAGGCGGTAATGCTGGTAGTGTCCTTGAATATGGTCTCCAAGTTCTTACTACAGATGTCGCCAGGCATCCCGGATACGGGGAGAGGTCCCTTGGCCGGCGGACAAGAAAGAGGTAAGCATCTTTTTATCATCCTTTCGACAGAGCCTTCATGTAACCGTCACTACTTCATGACTCGTTCTAATCATGGCTCCTTTAAAAGTCAACTTTGAGCTGTACTTGGTGTTGTATTCAATCTAAACAAGCTAGTATTACTGCAAACATTGGAGAGCATAGGTGGAAAATATGGCGCAGTGATCGGGAAGGGCAAGCATGGCAACACCCACAATTTCCTTTTTTTTTTTTTTTTTCTTCTTTGACAAAAAAAAAGGCATGCGTTCGCCTACGAAATAAAATAAAATAAAAAAGAAACATGTTGGAACCCGGAACAAGAAATGTATAGTAGGGTAGGGTAGGGTATGTATCTAAACTGGTATTATTAATATTATTCGCTGTCATCGCCGTCCCCATCATCGCCATCGACATCATCACCATCCACTCCTGTTCCGATATTATCACCACCCTTCCTTTCCTTCTTATACTCATATCCCACAAAATTCATAACGCTACATAAACAAATGCAGGATCAATCAACGAATCAACACCAAAAAAAAAGAAAAAACTCACTAAATAGTCCCATCCGCACACCCTACAACCACTTCCTCATGACTCAATTGCATAGACATCGGATTCTTGTCCGGCATAGCCAATCCTGCAAATTTGGGTGGTAATTGACCAAGAAGACCTTTCATAGTCGTTCCAGACATTGGAACGTCAGCGAGAGCACCCCATGCACCTGATAATGGAACGATGTGGTTGTGGATGTCGACTCTTGATGATGGCGGTCGTGTTGTTGATGAAGATGATGATCCTGAAGGTGTGATGGCGGTCGTGTTGTTGATGAAGATGATGATCCTGAAGGTGCAGGTGCAGTGATGAAATCGAGGTCGGACCGTCGTTCGTGGTCGTTTTCTTCTTCTCCACATTTCGGACGACGCGATTTCTCTTGACCCTGATGCGTCGACATGAAAATCTGATCATAATCAACATTGTCCTGCCATCTTGCAACCGAAAAAAAACCACATACCCTCCTATCAGCTCCAGCTCTCGAACTAAACCTAGTAGCAGTAACAACTCTCCTCTTCCTAGGATCCACAGCTCCAACAGCTACATCAGGAGTCTCAACAATAGCTACTATTTTCGGTGGAGCTGTCAAAATCGTTGCCCGTCCATAACGAATAGGGAACCCTGCTCCGCCAAGTCCAGAAGCAGAAAGGGCAGTATTCCCAGGCGATGGACTAATCGGAGTTGTAGGCGTTCGAGGGGCCGAAACACTCAATTTCAATTTATTCATCGCATTAGTGTTGGTTGAAGCTCCAGCACCTGTGCTTGGTGCCAATGAGATCCGCCGTTGTGGAGTCGTCGAATTCGTCGAACGACCAAGTGCCGATATCGTCCTCGTCCTTGATAGTTGCGATGCTGCTACTGGAGGTGTTGAAGCTTGAGGAAGACCTTGAGTGGGAGTCATCGAGGTAGGCGATTGGGTAATTGAAGTCATAGTATCGTCCTCGTCCTTGATAATTGCGATGCTGCTACTGGAGGTGTTGGAGCTTGAGGAAGACCTTGAGTGGGAGTCATCGAGGTAGGTGATTGGGTAATTGAAGTCATAGTAGCTGATTTAACTTGTTCTGAATCTTCTTGTTGTTCTGAATCTTCTTCTTGCCATTGGAGATGAAGAATTATAGATTTCGTAGCGCACTGAAGGAGAGGAAGAGGTTTAGAATAGTATACGTGTGTAGAGAACGAAAGAGAAGAGCGTACGGTCATTTGTGTACCCTTCGCAGCGAACCATCTACAGAAAGAAAAAAAAGAATCATTTAAGTATCCTTGGCTTGAATTTTTTTTTTTCAAAACGACTCACTGCAACATATTATTAGGCGCAGACCCAACATTATACAATTTAGCATTCAAAACCGGATCCCCACCTCCAAGTTCTGATAGCTTGAATTGCGAAATCATCTCTCGTCGTTCTACAAAAAACGACAACCCATTCATCAGCAAAATATTTTCAACCCATCAAGAAAAAACTCACTTATCGAAAACACTCTAACAATCCCATCAATAGTAACACTCACAACCCTCTCTCCTTCTCCTTCCCCCCCACCCTGTCCTCCCGCACCACTACCAACAATCTGCACTCCTATATTAATCGTAGTCTGTTGTCCAAACCTCACAATCTTACTCCCAGCTCTCCAATCCCAACATACCAGAGCTTTATCCACGCCTGCTGATACTAAATTGCGAGAAGAAAGTGCAACAGCTCGGATACCGTTCAAGTGACCTGCGAGTTGTTGGAGAGGTGTGAATGTTAAAGATGAGAATAAGTGGACGCGGCTGTTTGAAAAAGAGTCTATCATAAAATGAATAAAAAAGAACGGAAAAAGTGACAAACCCAACATCATGAAATCCAACAACAAAAACTTCCTCATCAACCAAACAATCGACACAACTAACAACTTTCCCAACTTTCAAGCATTTCTTCTCCTCTCCCGTATTCATATCCCAGAATCGAATCGTTTCATCATAACTGCCACTTATCAATCGGTTTCCTCGGAGGAGGAGCGTGGTACAGAAATGAGTGTGGCCGGTTAGGAAACGGATAGATTGGGGGAGGGCGTTGGTGAAATTGGATTCTCGGTGGTGAAGGGAACGGTAGAGTGGGAACCTGGGAACGAAGGGAAAATGGTGAGCGTTGAGAAGAGATTTTGGGAGAAAAAGAGCTAGCTGGCTTACCATCCTTCAGGCGTTAAAGGTGGTACAAGAGGTTCAGGATCATCCGCCGTGATCGTCCTGCAATGAATTTTCCATAACGCAGGATGTCGTATCACACCTTGCCACTTCTTCGACACCTTCAAAAAATAAACAAAAGGGTTGGTTTTAACTTCTTTCTTCGACCTCCCAAATCCAACTCCAAAGAAACTCCCAACTTACCGATTCAACGGCCAATACTTCCGCAACTCCCAACAGTTTCAATACTCTCAAAGCAAGATGAGGCGCTAGGTTGCCTATGATGTCGAATGTTGCTTTAGCGTATTTCTCCAGGAGGAGGATTTGGAGACGGATGTCGCCTGGGAGAGCGGCTGGTGGGGCAAGAGAGGTCAGTGAGGAAAGAGGTCAGTGAGAGGAAGGGAGGTGCTTACAATCGAGTATAATTGAGATCCTGAAAGGGGAAAAAGACCATGATCAACACATCGTCTTTCCGGGAATGAGAGAAGCAGAAAGAAAGGCCAAAAAAAGTCTAGGCAAGAAACTAGTCCAAGAAACCAGTCGAAATAAGAAAAGATGTTAAAAGAAACCTTGTTCGAGAGTCCAACAAAATTGAAACCAAACGAAACCAGAAACTCACAGTCTCATCCTTTCCTCCCTCCCCAACCCTCTAACAACCCTCCTAACCTCAATCTCACTAAACCTTCCCTTCCCATCTCCTTTCAAAGCTTTCACCAACGCCTTTGAATCTTTACGAGCATCGAAATCACCATCATCCTCTGAATCTGAATCATCACGATATCCACTCCAATACCCTTTTTTCTTCTTCCCACCACATACACATAGCCCGTCATTATCTCCTTCTCCTGTCGCACCACCAATGAACCTCATCCGACGCGTCCCTCCCACCAAAGACGAGCCGGAAGAATCTCTTAAAACATTCACCTGAGCTTGTAAAGCATGTAACTGAGCAGCTGCTGATGCTTGTGAACGTTCTAGAAGTCTTTTGTAGTGTAAGATTTTACGGGTGTGGAGGGATAGGATGGATGTTAGTGAGGATTCCATCTGTTTTTCGGAGAGAGGGAAGGTTAATTTGGGTTTCGCATTAGGTTTAAAAAAGGGAAAAGGAGAAGGGGGTAGGAGAGGGGAAAAGGAGTAAGAGAGAGAAGTAAGGACAAAGCTTAAGCTTACCTCTTCATCAACATCTCCATCATTTACATCCGTAACCATTTCAAGCGACATATCGTCTCCATCCCAAAACGCGTCTCCACTGCCAACCCCACCACCACCCAGCCAACCGTCGTCAGTGGCTACAACTGTACCGGTACCATTCGAATTGGTCAACGCCGTAGTTGATTGTCTGCCCCGAGGGTCTGATAATATCAAAGTACCATCTGCCAGCAACGCCGCTGCTGCAGCAGGTCCAGACCCAGATTTCCGACCAAGAGAATTTTTCTGTCCAGGCGAGCCAGTTTTAGAAGGCGTGTTTTGCTGCTGAACCCTGTTTGGCGTAGCCGATTTGGTTTTAGGAGTTGGAGTAGTAGAAGGTTTTGGTTTAGATGGAGTCGTCGTTGATGATTGTTCCGGAGTTGTTGCTGTGATAATCGCTTTGTTATTATTGAGAGTAAATCTGGGTGGAGTCGTTATAGAAGGATCCAAGACACGTAATTTAGATCTAGCTTGTGGACTTGGAGTGGTAAGACTAATAGAAGGTGAAGAAGACGACAGTAGGGATGAATTCGAAGGTGATCGTGAAAGAGTCGGTGCTGGTGCTATTTTTTTAGAAGGTGGTGTCATGGTAGACGCGACGCGTGTCCTAAGCTGCGGTGGTTGTGGTGGAGGAGACATGATCTCGTTCTTCAAAGATTGAATTGACTTTGCAGTTTGCACAGAAGGTGGTGAAGCCATGAAAAGCGAAGTAGACCTAGGCATCCTCGTAGAACCCACAACCGAAGGTGATCCACTAGTCATAGTGGTCGTCGTCATCGAGACCCTTCTACTACTAACACTAGCTGACAATGAAGGGATGGATGTAGACATCCTTTTTGACACCGGAGGCACAGGGGTTGCATTAGGAGAACGTGTGTTCCTGATTGTAGTGCTACCACTGGCGTTGGAGGTTGCTCTGGGTTTCGAAGTCGACATTGATGACGAGCAAATCGTCGAGGGACGTTTTCAACAGTACTATCGGCGTTCGCCGTGATCTTCAGGGCGTTCATCAAAACTGATGTTCGCACGAGCCCAAAGCTCAACTTGGGTGCTCGTTATACAAGACAAAACTACCAATGACTTGTCAACACGACACTTGCTATCACCTCCAGCCTACTAAGTATCCCATTTCTTCTTACATCACAAGGCAACAGCTGCCATTGCTTCCATGTT
>Ga0193743_1000606_pt1 | contig 28094 bp, 26 predicted proteins | sample L2c2metaG_FD_143038 | JGI IMG/M metagenome (GOLD analysis project Ga0193743, IMG submission 143038) | Soil microbial communities from a riparian zone of the East river system, Colorado, United States - L2c2 | ecosystem: Environmental > Terrestrial > Soil > Riparian zone | place: USA: East River...
GACGCGGACCGGGCCAAGAACGCCGCGGAAGAAATCGCCGCGGCTGGCGCCGCCTCGGCCCACGGCCTGTCCTTCGACGTGAGCCAGCCCGGAGTGGCGGTAGCCGCCGTCGACGAAGCCGCCCAGATCCTCGGCCGGCTCGACGGCATCGCCATCACCATGGGCACCGCAGGGATGATGCCGATCGACTCGGACGACGACGCCTGGGACTATGCGTTCCGCGACGTGCTGCTGGCGACGACCCGCAGCGTGCAGGCCGCGCTTCCGCACCTCGCGGTCCACGGGGGCGCGATCATCACCACCGCCGCGTACTCGGCCCGCTCGCCGCACGAGCCGCGCCTGCCCTACGCCAGCCTGAAGGCGGCCGTCGCCACGTTCACCCGCGGCGTTGCACGCACCCACGGGAAGTCGGGCATCCGCGCGAATAGCGTAGCGCCCGGCGCGGTGGAAACCGATGCGCTGCACGCGATTCGCGGATACGTCGCCGATTCTAAGGGCTATCCGTACGAGGAGGCGCTGGAGCGAGCGCTGGTCGAGGACTTCGGCTTCGACGCCGCGCTCGGGCGCCCCGGGCAGCCGGACGAGATCGGCGCGCTGATCGCCTTCCTGCTCTCGGACATCTGCGCGTTCGTCACCGGCCAGACCATCTTCGCCGACGGAGGAGCGCCGTAGCCGGGTGATGGGCTGAACTTCGACTGCACTGAGGGCTGTGAAATGCGGTGATTCACGACCGTGAGTGCAGTCGAAGCGCCGTGGGCTAGGCCGTCGGCAGTGGTCCGGCCAGCCCGCGCGGGGAGGTGCCATACAGCCAGCTGACGGCCTGACCGAGCTCCGAAAAGTTCAGGGATGCACCGTCTTTGGCGTGGTAGGCGCCCGGCAACTCGGTGAAGCCCTCGATGCGGGTGAGCTTGTCTCCGTTGATGCGCAGGATCTGACCGGTCAGCCAGGATGACTGCGCTGATTGCAGCCAGGCCACCACGGCGGAACTGCGGGCGGGATCCAGCGCGGGATCGTCGGCACGTTGGCCGAACACCTCGGCGGTCATCCGTGACATCGCCAGCGGGGAGATCGCATTGACCGCAACGCCATAACGCTGTGCCTCCATCGCGGTGACGATGGTCAGGTTGGCGATTGCGGCCTTGGCTGCACCGTACGCACTCTGGCCGACGTTGCCCCACAGGCCCGCGCCGGACACGGTGTTCACGATGTGCGCATCAATCTGGTTGCCTGCCTTGAATTGTGCTCGCCAGTATTCGCAGGCATGCCGCGTGACGGCGAACGTGCCCTTCAGGTGCACGGCGATGACGGCGTCCCAATCGGCCTCGGTGGAGGCGGCGACCATGGAATCGCGCAGGATGCCCGCATTGTTCACTACACCCGTCAGGGAACCGAAGGTATCGACGGCGGTGGAGATCATGTCGGCCACGTCATCCCACGCCGACACCGAACCGGTGTGTGCGACGGCCTTGCCTCCGGCCGCCTCGATCTCGGCGACGACGTCCGCCGCGGGACCCGCCCCGTCACCGCTGGAACCGTCCCTGCCGACGCCAGGGTCGTTCACGACGACGGCTGCGCCCTGTCGGGCCAACTCGAGGCAATGGCCGCGGCCGATGCCTCGTCCGCCGCCGGTGACCAGGACGACCTTGCCGGTCAAGGGGCCTTCAGGCATCGCTCGTCATCTCCCTCAAGCTGAGAACAATTCGGTGATCAGGTCCCGGCGCTGCGACCAGTCCGCTGCGCGCAGATCGACGTGTCCGGACTCGGTGACGATCAGGTCGACGTCGTGGGCGGGGGTGGAAGCGGGGCGGCTGAGCTGCTCGACGAGTGGTGAGCGTCCGTTCGTCGTGGTAGGCACGGCGATGATCGACAGTCCGCCACGGCTCATCCGGGCGGCGGCGCAGTAGTCGGGGTGCCCGCCGATGCCGCCGATCACCTTGTCGCCCAGGCCTTCGACGTTGACCTGCCCGTACGGGTCGATCTCGATGGCGGTGTTGACCGCGACCAGCGGTGCGCCGTGCGACAGCCGGGTGAGGTCGTGGGTGTGGTCGATGCCGCGCAGGATCGGGCGGCCGTCGGCCCAGTCGTAGAGCGACTCAGTGCCGAGAAGGTACGTCGCCGACGGCGTGCCTGCTAGTAGGCCGCGCCGATCGAGGTCGACGACGGCGTCGGTGAGCAGGCCGGTGTCGATGTGCAACGGCACCCGAGCCCGTCGCAGCAGGGCGGTGCCGAGTTGCCCAGGCCCGTACTGCAGTCGCGCGCCCTCGGGGACGAACTGCAACACCGCATCGGCGAGCGCGTCGTGGATCGGGTCGGGCTCACGCTCCGGTAGTAGCAAGGGTCCGCCGCTGACCGAGCCGAGCACTTCGACCTCGGACGGGTCGAGTGCGGGCTCGGCGCTCGCCGCGGGCGCCTTGGTGTCGATGACGCCGAAAGTCCTTGCATCGCCGTCGATCACCGCGCGCTGCCAGGACACCTCGGTACCGAACTGCAGCAGGCCGTCGCGTCGCACCAGGCGGGTGAGCAGCATGTCAGGTCGTAGCACGTCGGCGAACAGGGCGGGGATCGCGGCCAGCCGCGTCGGCAGGAACCGCGCTGTAGCGCTGTTCAGCACGTCGCGCACACCCCATCCGGGCATCAGCGCGACGACGTCGGCGAACGCGTCGGCGTCGAGGCCGTCCACCGGGGCGGGCAGCCAGCCCAGCACCAGTCGTACCGAACCCACTTCGCGGGCCGCCGCGCTCAGCACCGCGCCGACCGACGTGCCGTCGTCGAGGCAGCGCAGCTCGCCCACGCCGTCGCCAAGGGCCACCGTCATCCCGGGGCGCAGCTCGGCACGCAGCGCGCTCTCGAAGCCGGCTGCGGTCAATCCCGTAGTCACCGTGGTTCTTTGGGGAGCCCGAGCACCCGCTCACCGAGGATGTTGCGCTGAATCTCGCTGGTGCCACCGAGGATGGTCTGTGCCCGCCCAACGAGCATGTGGTGCACCAGGTCGTCATCCGCCGGATCGATGCACGCGTCGGTACCCAGCACCTCGGTGGCCATGTCGCCCAGGTCGCGGTCGGTCTCCGAGGTCATCAGCTTGAGCACCGAGAACGCAGGCGACGTGAGGTCGCCCGAGTCGATGGCCCGCTGCCAGGTGAACCGCAGCAGCCACATCCGGGCCCACAACCTGGTCATCGACCGCGACAGCACCGGGTCCAGCAGGTCATGGTCACGGGCCGCCTCGACCATGCGCTCGTGCAGCCGGAACATCGCCACCGCCTGCGAGCCCAACGTCAGGCGCTCGCGGCCCAGCGTCACGATGGCCACCGTCCAGCCCTGCCCGACCTCACCGACCAGCGCGTCATCGCTCAGTTCGGTGCCGTCGAAGAACACCTCGTTGAACTTGCTCTCACCGTCCATCTGGGTCAGCGGGCGCACCGTCACTCCCGGGGTGTCCATCGGAACAATGAACATCGACAGGTCGCGGTGTTTGTCCGGGCCGGTGCGGGCGAGCAGCAGACCGTAGTCCGCCGACGCGGCCGCCGAGCTCCACACCTTCTGGCCGTCGATCCGCCAGCCCGTGACGGTGCGTTCGGCACGGGTGCGCACACTGGCCAGATCGGACCCCGCGCCAGGCTCGGAGAACAGCTGCGTCCAGACGTCGTCGCCGAGCCGGATCGGCTCGAGGAAGCGGTCCTTCTGCTCCTGGCTGCCGAACTTGATCAGCACCGGGCCGACCAGATCCGCACCCGTGATGTTGAGCTGGCGGGGCACGCCTGCGCGCGCACACTCCTCGGCGAAGACGGCCTGGTATGCGACCGTCGCTGCGGCACCGCCGAATTCGAGCGGCCAGTGCAGGCAGGTGTAGCCGTGGTCGGCGAGGTAGCGGTGCCACGTCCGGCCCGGCTCGACGTCGTCCGCGGTGGGCGTGGGCCCGTAGTTCCGCAGACCGGCCGGCCTGGGTGCGTGGTCCAGAAACGCGCGGATCTGCGCGCGTAGCGCGTCGACGTCCTCGACGACGTCAGGGGAAGCCGACACCTGTACTCCTTGGCCCCCGACGGGTGGGAATCACTTCCCGTCGAGATAGTCGTTGTATTCGTCGCGGACCGACTCCATCGCGTTGAGTCGACGCGCCAGCAGGGTGAGCTCGGCATCGATGTGCGCGGGGTCGCCGGTGCCGGCCTGCACTTCCTCGAGCCGGGCCCGGGTGCGCCCGATCTCCTGGACGAGGCGCTCGCGCGCCTCGTCCTTGGTGAGGAGGTCCTGGTCGGTCCAGTCCGATCGGGGGAGCTGCTCGATCCGCTCCACGTCGTCGCCCGTCACGCCACCCGCGGAAAGTTGTAGAACTCGCGGGCATTGAGCTCGACGATGCGGTGCACCTCGTCGTCGGGCACCTTCTCCAATGCCTGCGCCGCACGCTCCCGGCTCTGCGGCCAGAACGAGTCCGAGTGTGGGTAGTCGCACTCCCAGGTGATCTTGTCGACGCCGATCATGTGTCGCATCTCCACGCCGAAGTCATCCTCGATGAAGCAACCGTGGATGTGCTTCTTGAACAGATAGCTCGGCGGGTGATCCTGGTTGATGTTGTTGTAGAAGCGGTGCTTGCGCCACACGCTGTCGCAGCGCTCCAGGATGTAGGGGATCCAGCCGATGCCGCCCTCGGACAAGCCGATCTTCAGCTTCGGGTGGCGGTACAGGGTGTTGGAGAACAGCCAGTCCGTCATCGCGGTCATCGACATGGTCCCCATCAACGTGATGAACACGGCGAACGGCGCGTCCTGAGCGATCGGCGGCGGGAAGCCACCGGAACCGAAGTGCTGCGCCAGCACCATGTCGGTCTCCTCCATCGCCGACAGCAGCGGATCCCAATGGTCGGAGTGCACCGACGGCAGCCCGAGTCGGTCGGGCAGGTCCGGGAACGTGATGCACTTGGCGCCCCTGGCGGCGACGCGGTGCACTTCGGCCACGCTGGCCTCGATGTCCCAGAACGGCAGCATCGCGACCGGCATGAACCGATCCGGGGCGGTGGCGGCCCACTCGTCGAGGTGGAAGTCATTCCAGGCCTGCCCGCACAGCTTGGCGAGTTCCTTGTCCTCGCCCTCGGCGAACACCGCGCCGGCGAACCGGGGAAAGGACGGGAAGCAGGTCATCGCCTGCACGCCGTCGATGTCCATGTCGGCCACCCGCGCCTTGGGGTCGTAGCAGCCGGGGATCATGTCGTCGTAACGCACCGGCTCGATGCCGTACTCCTCGGGCTTCTTACCTGCGACCGCGTTGAGCCCGATGTAGGGATAGATCCGGCCCTCGTACTCCCAGACCTGACACATCGCTCCGGTGTCGGGGCGTTCCCACTCGATGATCTTCGGGCCCGCCTCCAGGTACTTGGTGGGGAGCCGATCGCTCCACACCTTCGGATGTTCGATCAGGTGATCGTCGACGGAGATCAATTCCATCCAGGGCTGCAACGGCACGGGTGCCTCCTCGTGGGACCTGTTTCAACGGAGCTAAAAGAGAAAAACATTTAGTTATTTAACTGTGAGTCTAGTCACCCGCACGAAGCACGGGCAAGCGGACTCGGCCGTCTCGTGTCAGTGGGGTGTCACAAGAGCTTGGCCAGCGCGGACAGCCGGTCCCAGTGTTGGGCCGGCGCCCCGAAGACCACCTCGTCCGTCCGGGCCCGCCGGAAGTAGAGGTGAGCGGAGTCTTCCCAGGTGAAACCGATGCCGCCGTGAATCTGGACGTTGGCGTGCACGGCGTTGCGCAGCGCCTCCGAGCACACCGCCTTGGCCATGCTGGCGCGCCAGTCCGACTCGCCGGCGGCCCTGCCATCCTTCGAGCCGTCGAGAGCCTGCAGCGCGGCCTGCGACGCCGACCGCGCCCACTCGAGGTCGACCAGCATGTCGGCGCACTTGTGCTTGATGGCCTGGAAGCTGCCGATCGGCCGGCCGAACTGCTCGCGCGTGCGGGCATAGGCGGTGGCGATCTCGAGCACCCGTTCGCACGCGCCGACCTGTTCGGCCGACAGCACCGCCAGCGCCACGTCGACGTTGCGCTCGATGACGTCGTCGACGGGACCCTCGCCGGAGAGTCGCACCGCGGGAGCGGAATTCAGCGTGATGGTGGCCATCGGTCTGGTGCCGTCGAGCACGCTTTCGACCTCGGCGACGACGCCGTCGACGGTTGGGTCTATGAGGAACACCGCCGGTTCGCCGTCGGAGGCGGTGGCGACCACGACGAGGTCGTCGGCGGCGGTGCCGCCCAGGACGTGGCGCACGGTGCCGTCGATGCACCAGCCCTCGTCGGTGCGCACGGCGCTCAGCGTCACCGCGGATCGGCGCCACAGCCCGCCGTCCCCGGTGAGTGCCGCCGCAGCGGTGCGCCGGCCTTCGACGAGCCCCGTGAAGCGCTTCTCGGCGTCGGGGTCGCGTTCGGTCAGGTCGACCAGTAGGCCCGTGGCCAGCACCGTGGAACTGACGAACGGCACCGGTGCCAGCGCGCGGCCCAGTTCGTGGGCGACCACACCCAGCGCCGCAGCGCCGTAGCCTGCTCCACCAAGGTATTCGGGCACCGCGATGGCGGCCACCCCGACCTGGTTGCACAGCACGTCCCAGAGCGCCGTGTCGAAGCCGGAATTGGCGTCCGGCTCGTCAACGTCACTCTCGCCGTAGGCGACGGCCCTGACCCGTTCCTCGGGCACCAACCGCTCACAAGCGGAGCGCACGGACTGCGCGAGCTCTTCACGTTCGTCTTCTGCCAACGCCGTCACCGGGTGCCTCCTGCGATCTGCCTGACCAGCTCGGACTTGGCGACCTTGCCCAGCCCCGTGAGCGGGAACTCATCGACGACGAACAGCCGCTCCGGCCACTTCTGCTTCATCAGTCCGCGTTCGTCCAGGAACGTGCACAGCTCGTCGAGGGTGACGTCGCGGTGACGGGGAGAACGCCGCACCACCGCACACACCAGCTCCCCGCGCAGATCGTCGGGCTGGCCGAGCACGGCGATCTCGTCGACGAGCGGGTGGGCCAGCAGTTCGTTCTCGATCTCGTCGGGCGCGACGTTCTCGCCCTTGCGGATGATCAGATCCTTGGTGCGGCCGGTGACCACGATGCGCCCGTCGGGACGCAGGTGACCCCGGTCGCCGCTGCGGAACCAGCCGTCCGCGGTCAGCGCGTGCTCCCACTGTGCGGATTCCATGTATCCCGGTGACAGATTGCCGCCGCGCAGCTCGATCTCGCCGCTCGCACCGATCCGCACCTCCGATCCGGGGATCGGTCGGCCCGCGCTGTTGGCCAGCTGTTCGTCGCTGTCTGTGGCCTGGCTGACGCAGATCATCGGCGCCTCGGTCATCCCGTAGGCGTGCACGACAGGAACTCGCAGGTGTTCACGCACTTGTCTGTGCACCTCCGGCGGGCAGGCGGCGCCCCCGCCGATCAGCATTCGCAGCGCGGGCATCAGCAATTCGGTTGTCGGCGCGGCCATCTGGGCGGCCAGCAGCATCTGGTAGAAGGCGGTGCTGGCACCAGTCACCGTCACGCGGTGCTCGGCAAGCAGCCGGGGCAGGTCGTCGGCGGAGACCTTGGGGACCAGCAACACCGGAAAGTCGCCGAGCAGTGCGGTGGCGAGATAGACCATGCCACCGACGTGGGCGATGGGGAAGGCGATGGTGCCGACTTCCCGTGGTTGGGAGCCCACCCCCAGATGGGCGACGAAACCGCGCGCCGCCGCCAGCAGCGTGGCGTCGGTGTGGCGAACGCCCTTCGGGCGGCCGGTTGTGCCCGAAGTGAAGTAGACCCAGCGTGGATCCGTCGCGGAGTGCGGGTCGCAGAACTCGGGCGCTGTTGCGGCGGTTGCGGTCTGGAGCCGGTCGATGAGGTCGGGGGGCACCGTGACGGTGCGCATCCCTGGCGCGGCATTGGTGGCAGTCGACTCGTCGACCAACAGGATGTCGGCGTGGGCGACGTCGACCGCCGCGCACACCTCGCGGAGCCGGTAGAGGTGCAACACCGGAGCCTGTACGACGGGCATCCGGGACAGGGCCAACATCACCACCGCTGCGTTGACGTGCGAGGGCAACTGCCAGGCGACCGTCATGCCGGGGCGCACCCCGGCATCCCACAGCCATCCCGCGGCCGCCGACGCCAGCGTGGCGACCTCGGACACCGTCAGCGTCACGCCTGCTACGTCGCGCAGCAGGGGATGATCCGGTCTGCTGGCGGCGCACTCGTCCAGCAGCCCGGCGATGGTGCCAGCCGTCACCGCGTGCCCCCACGTCAGCTGGTCCGCTGGCCGGGCGTGAACTTGACCCGAAGTTCCCGCACGGCGTACACCTCGCCAGCGTCCTCGAATAGCTTGTGTTCCTCCGCCAATTCGAAGTCGGGCAGCCGGTTGAGGATCTGCGTGATCATCACGTCGAACATCATCTTGGCGTAGTGGGACCCGAGGCAGCGGTGCATACCGACCCCGAAGGCCATCTGCTTCTTGGCATTCGCGCGGGAGAGGTCCAGTTTGTCGGGGTCCTCGAACATTGCCGGGTCACGGTTGGCCGCCGCCCACATGAGAATCGCCCGGTCGCCCTGGCATAGCGGCTGGCCGTGGAACTCAGCGTCCCGCGAGACGGTGCGCGCGAGGCCGAGTGTCGGTGTGTACAGCCGGAGTAGCTCGTCGGTGCCCTTCTTGATCAGGCTCGGATCGTCGATGAACTGCTGGCGCAGTTTGCGATCCTCACACAGCCGCCGCAGCACGTTGCCGGTGAAGCCGCTGGTGGTGTCCATGCCGCCGAGCATCATCAGCACCGTGTACATGGTGATCTGGCCGTCGTCGAGCGGCTGGTCATTCAGCGTGCCGCGCAGGATGTCGCTGAACAGGTCGTCGCCAAGCCCCTCGGCGCGCCGCTGCTCCATGTGCTTGACGATCTCGCCGAACATCTCCATGCCGGCCATCCCGGCCTTCTCCGGATCGTGGGCGCGGTCGTGCACGGTGCTGTGCACCCAGTTCACCCAGTCCAGGTGTCGCGACTCGTCGAAGTTCAACAGCCGCAGGATCAGCCGAGCCGGAAGGGGGGTGGTGAGCTCGCCGACTAGATCGCACTCGCCGCGCTCGATGAACGCATCGATCGCCTCGTTGGTCATCTCGATGGCGCCGTCGCGGAAGCGTTCCGCCGACCCTGGCGAGAACCGCTTGAGCGTGACCTCGCGCAGCTCCTGCGTATCCGGCGGGTCCGACTCGATCGGCAAGATCGGAAGCGGCAACTCGCTGGCGGGCACGCCGACGGACGGGAACGAGTTGAACAGCGCGTCATCGCGCGCAGCTTCGAACACCGACGCGTAGTCGGTCAACGCCCAGAAGCCCTCGTAGTGGTCGGAATGTGCGACGGGACAACCCGATTCACGCATCTTGCGGAACGTGCCGTACGGGTCGTCGCGGAACTCGGGCGAATGGTGGTCGAGATCCACCTCGGCGCGGCGCTGAGCTTCGGCCTGAGTGTCGGTCATTGACACAACTCCCTTTCGTTGGGCTACCTGGAGAGAATGGCTACTGCGGCGGTCCCGGGCGACCCGTACAGCTGGGCCAGCCCGACCCGTGGATCGTTGGGCACTTGACGGTCACCGGCGGTGCCGCGCAACTGCTGGACCAGTTCGTAGACCTGGACGCAGCCCCGAGGCACCGACGGGTTCACCGTTGGCCAGCAGGCCGCCGTCGGTGTTGATCGGCAGCCGTCCGCCGATCTTGGTCACCCCGTCGGCGAGCAGTGCCTCCTGCTCCCCGTCCTTGCAGAGGCCGGTCTCGGCCATGTGAATGAGCTCCGAGCCGGCGTCGGTGTCCTGCAGTTGGGCGACGTCAATGTCGTCGGGGCCGATACCGGCCTGCTCATAGGCGGCCTGCGCCGCTTCGGCCGTGGTGCCGGGCCTGATGGGCAGTTCGATCGAGGTGCGCAACAGTTCGTATGCGCCCTCACGGCGGCTTCGCAGCGCCGTCGCGCGCAGGTAGATCGGGGTGTCGGTGTACTGCTTTGCCCTGTCGGCCCGGCACACCACCACAGCCGCGGCCCCCTCGTTGGGGTTGCAGTACATGTATTGGCGCAGTGGCGCGTTCACGACGGGTGAGCTCAGGATCGCCTCGATGCTCATGGGCTTACGGCGCCATGCGTGCGGCGTGAGCTCGCCGTTCTCCATGTTCTTGGCCGCGACGCGGGCCAGCGTCTCCTCGCTGATGCCGTGATCGTGCATGTAGCGCATGATCTTGGTGCCGAAGTAATGGGTGGTCAGGAACATGCCCTGATCGCCGTACCACTGGGGGAGTCCTGCCACCGAGGGGTCTGCCCCGAAGGCGCCGCGCGGGTGCTTGTCCAGCCCGACGCCGATCGCGATGTCGGCCTCGCCGAGTTGGACGTCGCGGGCGGCCAGGGTCAGCAGTGAGTTGCCGGTCGCACAGCCGCTGAGCGTGGCCCTTGCCGGAATGCCGGTCATGCCGGCCAGTCCGGTCACCGCCTCGGGGTTGGACACCTCGAGGCTGCCTGCGTACAGGCTGCCCACCGCCGTCCAGTCCACCCCGGCATCACGCAGCGCCCTGCTGATCGCCACGGCGCCCATCTCCAGCGCCGATCGGTCCTCGTACCGCCCGAACGGGTGCAGTCCGACGCCGATGATGGCAATTTCGGGGGTGCTGCTCATTGCGCTCCTTCCGGCATGCGTCACTGTCGTGCCTGCCTGCGACAGGAGTGCGCGTTGACTTGGATGCCACTAAGCATATAACTATATAGCTGATTCTCGGACACAGTCTAGAATCGCCCTACTTGGAGTGAAGGCTGAGGCGTTGAGCATTTCGTTGTTGTTGGAGATGGCGGTTTCGGGGGATCCGGACCGGGTTGCGCTGGTGGATGGCGCCAATCGGTTGACCATTGGAGAGCTCAGCGCACTCGCCGACGGTGGAGCAGGCGTGATCGCCGCCAGCGGCGTCGAACACGTCGCCTACGTCGGTTCGGGCGGCCTCGTGCAGCCGTTGCTGATCTTCGCCTCGGCGCGCGCAGGAGTGCCATTCACTCCGATCAACTACCGGTTGAGCGCTGACGGTGTCCAAGAGTTGATTGCGCGGCTGCCTGATCCACTGGTGATCGTCGACCATCGTTACCGCGACATGGTCGGCGATGTCGGCAAGCGCGTCATCGACTCCGACGACTTCGTGGCGGCGGCGCGCACCGCCGAACCCGCCGCAGAGTTCGCCGATCCCGATGACGTCGCGATCGTGCTGTTCACGTCGGGTACCACCTCGAAGCCGAAGGCGGTCGAGTTGTCCCACGGCAACCTGACCAGTTACATCACGGGGACCGTCGAATTCGGTTCGGCCACTGCTACGGACGCGGCTCTGATCTGCGTGCCGCCGTATCACATCGCCGGGGTCAACGCGGCGATGTCGAACCTCTACGCCGGCCGGAAGATGGTGTACCTGGTCAACTTCGACGCCCGCGAGTGGGTGCGACTCGTCGCCGAGGAACGGGTGACGACCGCGACCGTCGTGCCAACCATGCTGGACCGCATCGTCACCACGCTCGAGCAGGAGCCGGTCGAACTTCCGACGCTGCGCAACCTTGCCTACGGTGGGTCGAAGGTCGCGCTTCCATTGGTGCGCAAGGCACTCGACTTGTTGCCGAACGTCGGATTCGTCAACGCCTACGGCCTGACCGAGACCAGTTCGACCATCGCGGTGCTGACCCCCGACGATCACCGCGATGCGCACGGCAACCCCGATGAAGTGGTGGCCAGGCGGCTCGGCTCGGTCGGCCGGCCGGTGCCCGGTATCGATGTGCAGATCCGTGCCGAGGACGGCACGGTGCTTGGCGCCGACGAGACCGGTGAGCTCTTCGTCCGGGGCGAGCAGGTGTCCGGCAAGTACACCGGCATCGGCTCGGTGCTCGACGCCGAGGGCTGGTTTCCCACCAAGGACATCGCCACCGTCGACGGGGCCGGCTATCTGTTCATCACCGGGCGCTCCGACGACACCATCATCCGCGGCGGCGAGAACATCGCCCCCGCCGAGCTTGAAGACGTCCTGGTCGAACACCCGCATGTGCGGGAGGTCGCCGTCGTCGGTGTCCATGATGCCCAGTGGGGCCAGGCGATCGTCGCCGTTATCGTTCCCGTCGCGGGTGTCGATCCCGATCCCGATGAACTGCGTGAGCACGTTCGGAAGGTCCTGCGCGGATCACGCACCCCAGACCGGGTCGTCTTTCGCGACGAGCTGCCGACCAACGCAACGGGAAAGCTCCTTCGTCGCGAGATCGTGGAGAGTCTTCAACACGCAACCGTCGAAAAGTAAAGGGAAACAACATGATCAAGAACGGCACGCGGTTGCAAAGCCAGGTGTGTGACACCCAGGTGATCGTCGTCAAGGCCGCCGACAGCCTCGACGATCTTCGCTGCGGGGGTCAACCGATGCTTCCCCTGGATGCCGACCGCCCCGCCGGGGCAACGCCCGACCCCGCCTTCGCCGACGGCAACGCAATGGGGAAGCGCTACGTCGACGGTAGCGATGCAGAGGTGCTGGTGACCAAGGCCGGTGCCGGGTCGCTGAGCGTGGGCGCGACGGCGCTGGTGCTCAAGGAGGCCAAGCCGCTGCCCGCCAGCGACTGACGGTCTGGAACGAGAAGAGCGCCCAGGTGTGAGCCGGGCGTTCTTCTGGTATTCGTGCTCAGGCGTTGGCGAACTCAGGCGGCCGCACGGCGGCCGGATCGGGGTTGGCGAGAGGCAGACCCATGAACCGTCGGGCGTTGTCGCCCATGAAGTCGTAGGTGCGGCGTACGTCCATGCCCTCGGCGTACCTCCAATACCCCTTCGGCTCGGCCAGGCCCTCGGGATGGGGCCAGTCCGACCCGAACATCACCTTGTCCCATCCGACGGTCTGTACGACATCGGCGACCGAGCCCTCCCAGAACGGGCTGACCCAGATATTGCGGCGGAACACCTCGTGCGGATGCTCGGGGAAGTTCTGCGGCATCTTGTTGTACGTCGACGCAAGATCGTCGAACAGCGGCTTGATCCAAGCACTGCCGTTCTCGACGCTGGCGATGCGCAACTTCGGGAACCGGGTCAGGGTGCCGTGGCAGATCAGGCTGGTCAACATGTCGGCGATCTCGCGGTGGCCCAGTGCTGTCCACTTGAACGCCGACATCTCGAACGCGCTGGCAGTCGTCGGTGGCTCCCACTTCTCGATGTACTCCTGCAGCGGCGGCTGGCTGGCATGCAGCACGATCGGCAGTCCGGCGTCCTCGACGTCCTTCCAGAAGGGATCGAACTCCGGCAGCGCGGGGGAGCGCCAACCCTTGTAGCCGTACACCGGGGCCGGCTTGATCAGCGCGACCTTGGCGCCGTTGTTCAAGATGTATTCGAGCTCTCGGCGACCCTCATCCACGATGCCCAGGTTGATGACGGGCGTGCTGAAGATCCGGTTGGCGTGGCTGAATCCCCAGTGCTCGAGCATCCACTGATTCAGCGAGTGGATGATCGCCGCGGTCAGCTCCGGATCCTCGGCCGAGGAGTGCTCAACCAGGTTGGCCAGCGTCGGGTAGTTCAGGCACGCATCGACGCCTTGGCCGTTGAGTTCGGCGATCCGGTCCTCGGGGTTGCGTGCACCCGGCGGCGTGTCGATGCCACGGCCCGACATCTCCCTCATCGTCAGACCCTCGGGATTCTGGCCGGAGTAGAACTTCTCGTGCGCGCCTGGCGCTGCGACCCGTTCGAACGTCGGGTTCGGCATGTAGTCGGTGATCTTGTTCAGGATCGCGATCCGCGTGTGCCTGCCGATCTGGACGAACTGCACCGCCTTCTCGTACTGCCCGGGAAGGTACTTGAGCAGCGCGTCGGGAGTTTCGTACATGTGCTGGTCGGCGTCGAAGATCGGTGCGTCAGTGAACTGGGTCATCGGTGTGCCTCTCGCTGCTTCTACATCGGGCTTGGCTACGAGCCTCGCGTAACTTGACAATTGTGTCAAGTCCATGTGGATTGACGCCGAGAAAATACATTGAACTGCAGTGATTGCACTTGACGATACTGTCATATACAGTCGCCGCATGACGGTGACCTCGGGTGCTCCAGCCGAAGCGCAACTGGACACCGGCCGCGGTGAGCGGACGCGCGCGGCGATCCTCGACGCCAGTCGTCGGCTGTTCCTGGAGCGCGGTTACAGCGGTACGCCGATCAACGCGATCACCGAGGCGTGCGGCATCTCGCGGGCCGGTTTCTACACGTACTTCAAGGACAAGCGGGAGATCTTCAACGTCCTAGGCGAGACCGCCTACCACGACGCCCTCACCGTCATCGCCGAGTGGGCTGAGGCCGCCGAACCGTTCGGACCTGCCGACGTGAGGGCCTGGGTCGGCCACTACTTCGATTACATGGACGACCACGGGGCGTTCGTGTTGGCCTCGGCGCACTCTGCCCCCGACGACGATGCGTTTCGGATGTCGCGCAACCGCATGGTGTCCCGTGCATCGTGGAAGTTGGGTCAGGCCATCGCGGGCAAAGGCACGCACTCACCCGACGTCATCGGCGTCGCGGTGATGGGGTTACTCGACCGGGCCTGGTACACGGTGCACCGGCAGACAGTTGCCGTCGACCGCGACGAGATGATCGCGGTGGTCGCCGAGATGATCGTCGCGATGGCGCGGGTCTGACTTCGGACCTTAGCTCGCCTCTGCAGGCCGGAACGCAAACGTAAGAAGCGAAGCTCCGTCGGCAGTCTCCAGCGTGAAGGTGGTCGACACCAGAGGCTGGCCGATGCGCAGTTCGGCTGGGGTCGCCTCGACGATCAGGGTCTCCACCAGCACGCCTTCGGCCAGCTCGACGAAGCCCACCACGTACGGCTTGAACACCTTCGGATCCCGGTTGCCCTTGTACGGCAGGGGTGGCGCGAACTCCTGTGTGGTGTAGGTGTAAAGCGTTCCCTCCGTGGACAACTCGATCGCCTCGATGTCCTCCTGAATTTCCGGGTCGCGGTCGAAGAGTTCGGGCCGCTCGGCCGGGAACTTGATTGCACCCGACGAACGCCTGCGCGACGCGAACAGCACCGCGCGGTCGCCGTCGACGCGGAACAGTCCCTCGGTGATCAGTGTGGTCATCTCAGACCACCTCGATGACCATCGCGGCACCCATGCCGCCGCCCGCGCACATGGACAGCACGCCGATTCCGCCACCGCGCCTTCGTAGTTCGTAGATCGCCGAGGTGACCATCCGGGCACCGGTTGCGGCGATCGGGTGGCCGAGGCTGATGCCCGAGCCGTAGACGTTGACGATCTCCTCGTCGAGTCCGAGTTCGCGGGCACACGCCACGGCCTGGGCGGCGAACGCCTCGTTGATCTCGAACAGTGCGACGTCCTCGAGTTTGAGGCCGGCCAGGGCGAGTGCCTTGGGGATGGCCTTGATCGGTCCGCTGCCGGTGCGGGTCGGGTCCAGTCCCACCTGTGTCCACGACAGCACGTTGGCCAGTACGTTCTGCCGGGTGTCGGGCGACGCCAGTGCGACGACCGCCGCGGCGTCGTTGATCCCCGACGAGTTTCCCGCGGTCACCGAGAAGCCCTCGATCTCGGGATGCAACACCTTCAGGCCGGCCAGTGACTCCATCGAACTGCCTCGCCGCGGATGCTCGTCCTCGGCGAAGGTGATCGTGCTGCCGTCGGCCTGGGGGACCTGGATCGGGATGATCTCGTCGGTGAACGATCCGGCGTCGATGGCCTTGATCGCACGCTGATGACTGCGCAGTGCCCACTCGTCCTGGTCCTCGCGGGTGATGCCGTACTGGACGTTGCAGTTGTGCGCGACGGTGATGGACATGTCCATTGCAGGCGCTTCCGCGGTCGGCGGATGCGACTCGGGGAACCACTGCTCGTAGTCCTCGGGTGACTTGCCCGAGGTGAAGGGCTTGCGCTTCTGCATGATCGGTCCGGTGGACAGCGACTCCATGCCGCCCGCCAGGATGGCGCGGCTCATTCCGGCCGCGATCTGCCCAGCACCCACCGCGATGGCGGACAGGCTCGATGCGCACTGTCGGTTGACGGCGAGCCCGGGAATGTCGATCAGGCCGAGATCCACCGCGACGTAGCGGGCACTGTCGCCACCGCCCTGCATGCTCTCGGCCAAGACGAGGTCGTCGAAATCGGCCGCTTGCAGTCCGGAGCGCTCGATGACGGCCGTCACCACGGGTTTCGCGAGCTCGACCGCGGGCATGTTGGCCAGCGTGCCCCTGCGCGCCGTGCCGATCGGCGTGCGGGCAGCGGCCACGATGGCCGCGCGGGACGCTCGGGGCGAGCGAAGCGACGGGACATGTGTGGTGGTGGCCATGTATCTCCCAAGATCGTCGGAATGCAGGGGCGGTTGCCCAGCGAGCGGCGCCAGTCTATACCGTTAAATAGATATCGGTATTTCGGGGTACGCGGCGACGGGAGCAGGCAGTGAAGGTGATCACGTCCGTGGACGACGCGGTGGCGACGATCGGCGAGGAACTCGGAGTCAGCCGGTGGGTGGACGTCGACCAGAGCCGCATCGACGCCTTCGCCGACGTCACGATGGACCATCAGTGGATCCACGTCGACGTCGAGAAGGCCAAGGCCGAGAGTCCCTACGGCGCAACGATTGCGCATGGTTTCCTCACGTTGTCACTGATCCCCGGCGTGAGCAAGGACAACTACAGAGTCGAAAACGCCAAGATGGGCATCAATTACGGACTGAACAAGGTGCGCTTCCTGTCCGCGGTCACCGCGGGCAGCCGCATCCGGGTCAGGTCCGAACTCGCGGACGCCACCAAGGTCGCCGACGACACCGTCAACCTGACCGTGCGTCACACCGTGGAGATCGACGGCGTCGACAAACCGGCTGCCGTCGCCGAACTGATCGCCAGGTTCGTCTTCTGATGACTAACCTCACCAAGATGACCGGCGGTCCGTTCGACGGCAAGGCCGTCCTGACTGGTGCCGGCAAGTCGCAGGTCGGCCGCAGGCTGGGCAGGACGGGTTTGGACCTGACGCTCGAGGCGGTGCTGCGGGCGATCGAGGACGCCGGGCTGAGCGTCGATGACGTCGACGGGATCGCCAGCTACCCGGGTCCCGGCGTGCCCGACGCGGGATTCTCCGGCGCCACCGTTCAGGAGGTCCGCAACGCGTTGGGACTGCGTTCCCGTTGGTACGTCTCGGCGATGGAGACAGCGGGACAGATCGGCCCGGCGATCGAGGCGTGCATGGCCGTGAGCCTCGGGCTGGCCAACCACGTCGTGGTGTACCGGTCGGTGTGGGAGTCCACTGCCGCGCAGCAGGCCGGCGGCGGTCGGGCGTCGGTGCTGTTCGGCGGCGGCGAACTGCCCCCGCACCTGGAATGGATGGCGCCCTTCGGCGCGCTCTCGGCGGCGAATTGGCTGGCCATGCCCGCCCAGCGCTACATGCAGGACTTCGGCCTGACCCGCGAGCACCTAGGCCGCATCGCGATCAACGCCCGCACCAACGCCGGACGCAACCCCGACGCGGTCTATCGCGAGCCGATGACGATGGACGACTATCTCGGTGCCAGGATGATCTCCGAGCCGCTGTGCCTCTACGACTGCGACGTGCCGTGCGACGGAGCGACTGCCGTGATCGTGTCGCGCCGTGACGCCGCGGGCGGCCTGCCGCGGCATCCGCTGACGGTGGAGTCCGTCGGGCCGGGCATGTTCGAGCGAGCCACGTGGGACCAGCGCGCCGACATCACCACGATGGCCGCGCACGACTCGGCGGCCACATTGTGGGAGCACACGACGCTGACCCCTTCCGACGTGGACATGGCCCAGCTCTATGACGGCTTCTCGTTCCTGACCGTGATGTGGTTGGAGGCGTTGGGATTCTGCGAGCACGGCAAGGTCGGCGAATTCTTGGGGGATGGTTCACGCATCGCGCTCGATGGGTCGCTGCCGATCAACACCAGCGGCGGACAGCTCTCCGGCGGTCGGCTGCACGGCATGGGCTTCCTGCACGAGGCGTGCGTGCAGATGTGGGGCGAAGGCGGCGAGCGGCAGGCCCCGAAGACTCCCGAGGTGGTTGCCGTCGGTGTCGGCGGCGGACCTGTGGCGGGATCGATGCTGTTGAGCAGCCGGTAACCCCAAGTCGATGGTGGGCACCGGAGCCGGCGACATGACGCTCGGTGACATCGTCACCGACAACGCGGTGCGCTTCGGTGACGTGGCCGCCTACCGGCACGGTGATCGCACGGTCACTCACGCACGGTTGCGTGACCGTGCGGTGCGGCTGGTGTCGGCGATGGCCGCGGCCGGGGTGCGACGTCAAGACCGTATTGCGGTGTTGAGCCGCAACGGCATCGAGTTCGGTGAGTTGATCGCGGCCACTCAACTCAGCGGAATCATCTTGGCCACCGTCAACTTTCGGCTGTCACCGCAGGAGATGGCCGACGTGCTACGCCGCGTGGACCCGTCGATCGTGTTCGTCGCCGACGAGTTCGTCCCGGTGATCGCCGACCTCGTGGCGCAGCTGCCGTCGGCGCCGGTCCTGGTGGCCATCGGCGGCGAGCCGCCACCGGGGATGACCGGCTATGAGCGGTTCGTCGACGGTGGCCAGGGTGGCGAGCCCGAGTTCGTCGCCAGCCCCGACGACATCGCCTGCCTGCTGTTCACCAGCGGCACCACCGGCGCCTCCAAGTGCTGCATTCTCGGCCAACGTGAGATGCGCGACGTCGCATCCACGATGAACAACCAAATGCATTGCGGCAGTGCCGATCGCGGACTGATCAACATGCCGATGTTCCACGTGGGCGCGCTCGCGATCATCGGGGGGCTGCATGCCCGCGGCGGGACCGTGGTGCTGCAGCAGCAGTTCGACCCGACCGAGGCGGTAGCGTTGATCGCCGCCGAGCGGATCACGGTGCTGCACCTCGCGCCCGTCATGCTCAAGGCGCTGCTCGACGAGGTGAAGGACGGATCCTCGATGAAATCCGTGCGCACGGTGGTCTATTCGGCTGCGCCAATGACCACGGCGATCCTGAAGCAGGCGATTTCCGTGCTTCCCGCTGCCGGCTTTCTGAACCTCTACGGCCAGAGCGAGGTGATCGTCTCGGGACTGCCACGCGAACTCCACGCCCTCGAGGGGCCGCACGCCGAGGAGCGGCTGCGCTCGGTCGGCTTTCCGTTTCCCGGCACGCGGGTCCGCGTTGTCGACGAGAGCGGACGCAACGTGCCCGCGGGGGAGACCGGCGAGATCGTCGTGCAGTCCGACTCGATGTTCCGCGGTTACTTGAACGACCCGGCGGCCACCGACGCGACGCTGCGGGACGGGTGGTGCCACACCGGCGACGTGGGCCGAATGGACGAGCGCGGACTGCTGTATCTGGTCGACCGCAAGAAGGACGTGATCATCAGTGGCGGGGAGAATGTCTACTCGCCCGAGGTCGAGGACGTCATCAGCACGGTCGACGGAGTGGCCGCCTGCGCGGTGGTCGGGGTGCCCGACGACCGGTGGGGCGAAGCGGTCTGTGCGGTCGTCGTGCCGTCGGCCGGTGCGTCGCCTTCGCTGGAGGCGCTTCAGGAGGGCGTCCGAAAGAGGCTGGCCCGCTACAAGGTGCCGCGCCGACTGGTGCTGGTCACCGAACTGCCGATACTGGCGAGCGGCAAGGTGGACAAGAAGCGGCTGCGTGCCGACCTGAGGGCTGACGCCGACTGAGCTACAGCGCGGGCTGGCCGTACACCGCGACCACCACGGAGCGACTCAGGCTGTTCTCCGACCACACGCCGATGGCGGTGTTCGCGCAGTCCTGCATCGTCGCTCGCGACGGCGGGTCGTACCACCACTGGGCGAGGATCTCGATGCCGCTGATCGCCAGCGCCGGGTTGATCGCCACGGTCTCGGCGACCTTGCCGGTGAAGCCGGTCGCGTTGGCCCGGTCCTGCGGCGTGGAGCCGTCGGAACCGATGTCGCCGTTGACGTTCGGGTCGTTGAGCACGTCGAGGGTGTGCCTGCGCGCCGCATCGACCAGTCGGCCGTCCAGTTTCGGTTCGGTCAGGCAGCCGTTTTGCTTCTGCGCGGTGTAGATGTTGACGAACACGCTCTCGTTCAGTCGCTTGTTGTCGGCCAGAGCGGACGGGGTCGAGGTGGCGACGACCATCGCCGACAGCAGCGCCAGCGTCAATGCGCATCGTCGGACATGGGTGAACGTCATGCTCGAAGAGACTACCTGCAATCAGATAAATGAATTACGCTTTCAGCTGCCGGAGCAGTGACCGGCGCAACAGGTTCGCCATGAGTTCCGCGGCGCGCTCGTCGCTGTCGGCTGCAGTGGCCGCGGTGGGTTCCGTCATCCGGCCCAACACCGCCAGGAACACCGCGCCCGCCACCTGATCGTCAAGGCCTGCGGGCAGTTCGACGGTGTCCAGCGACGCAGCGACCGCGCGGTGGATGGCGCCGATGCCGTGATCGACGGCGGCGTCGGACAGCTGCTCTGCCACGGTCCCGTCGAACCAGGCCCGGATGACCCCGCGGTAGGTGCGGTGAAACCGGACATAGCCAAGCATCCATTCGGTCAGCGAGCCCGAGGCCATCGGCGAAAGCGTGGCGGCGTGCTCCTCGATCTCGGTCACTGCCCGGCGGGTGAGTTCGGCCAGGATTCTGTCCTTGGTGCTGAAGTACCGGTACAACGTGGCGCGACTGAGCTCGGCCGCTGCCGCGATCTCCTCCATGCCCACGGCGTAGTAGCCCCGTTCGGCGAACAACGCCGAGCTCACCGAGAGCACGTCGTGCGCGATCGGTGACAGCGGCATCTCGGTGATCTGCGGCGTCGGCCAGGACGGTTCAATGACGGCAGACGGCCGGCTGGCTGGCGCCAAGACCTGCGGTGCGGCGGCGCGCAACGCGTCCGCCGGGGTTTCGGGGAACAACATCAACTGCAATGCGACGGTCAGCGACCACGACACGACGGAGCGGTCGGGTAGCGGGAACATCGCGCGGTGTCGATAGAGGTTCACCATGTGTGGGATCCGCCCCAGCACCGCCGCGGCATCGTGGGCATCCAATTCGTCCAATGGCGCGCGCCGCAGCCGCTCGGTCACCATGAGTCGGTACGTCTCGGCGACCGCGCCCGCGTCGATGACCGACAGCCCGGCCGCGGTACCGATACCGGGGAACTCCGCGAACACTGCCGCATGGGCGTCGTAGATGGCCGCCCAGTCGACCAGCCATCGGTGGAGCTCGTCGACGCCGGCGATCGTCGGGCCGAGTTCGCCGAGCTGTTCGCCGTGAACGAGCACGTCCCGCTCGGCCGCCGCGCTCAGCTCTCGGAAGATGTCCTCCTTGCCCGCGAAGTATTGATAGACGGTGGCGCGGGAGGCGTTCGCCGCCTTGGCGATGGTGTCGAGTGAGGTGCCGTGGAAGCCGTTGGCCAGGAACACCTCAGCCGCGCACGCCAATATCCGGTCGCGGGTGTGCAGGCCGCGGCGCCCGACCCCGACGTTGGCGGCCGGGGCGTAGCCGGGACGACGCGTCTTGTCCGGGGTCGCCATGCAAGAAGTATCCGCGTGGGCCCGCGGTGATGGGGCGGTCACTGCGACGGCGGTCCGGGCAGGTTGCGCTTGGCCTTGCCTGGGTAGCCGAAGAACTTCTCGAAGTTTGCGTCGTTGATCGGCTGGGCGCTGTTGCGCGCGGCCGCCGACCGCAGTGCCGCGAGCCGGGTCTCTGCCTTCTCGAGTTCGTCCGCGGACCCGGATGCTGTTAGGCGTTCCACCTCGGCCGCTGCCGCGGCAACCTCGATCCGCAGCCGCTCACCTGCTTCCCCAAAGGTCAGCAGATCGTGGTCGTCTTCGTCGACCTTCTCCCGGCTGCTGTCGTCGGTGGGTTCGTCGGTCGGTCCCATGTCGTGCCTCTCAACTCCTAGACGAGTGTGGCGTGCGCCATATAGTCTGTGAGACGAAACGTCAGAAAACAAGACGATACGTCAGAAATCGGTCCAACCGTCAGAAGAGAAGGAGCGCGTAATGCCGCTTCAGGATGACCATCAGATCGTCTCGGTCGACGATCACCTCGTCGAGCACCCACGGGTGTGGCAGGACCGGCTACCGCAGAAGTACCTCGAGCAAGGCCCTCGGATCGTCGAGCAGGACGGCATGCATCTGTGGAGCTATGACGGCCAGATCTTCCCGACCATCGGACTCAACGCGGTCGCGGGCAAGCCCCCGGAGGAGTGGGGGATGGATCCGGTCCGCTACGAGGACATGATTCCCGGTTGTTATGACCCGGTCGCGCGCGTCGCCGACATGGACCTCGACGGTGTGCAGTCGGCGTTGTGCTTCCCGTCCTTCCCGGGCTTCGGCGGCGGCACGTTCCAGCGTGCCGACGACAAGGAATTGGCGCTGCTGTGCGTCAAGGCGTGGAACGACTTCTACATCGACGAGTGGTGCGCCGTCGCGCCCGAGCGCTACGTGCCGCTGGCGATCCTGCCGACGTGGGACATCGACGCGTGCGTGGCCGAGGCAGAGCGCGTGGCGGCGAAGGGTGCGCGCACGATCTCGTTCCCCGACAGCCCGGTGCCGCTGGGGCTGCCTTCGTTCCACTCCGATCACTGGGACGGCTTGTGGCAGGTCTGCTCCGACGCCAAGATGCCGGTGTCGCTGCACTTCGGGTCCGGCTCCTATGTGCCGGGTTTCTCGTTCTCGTCGGTGAAGCCGATTCCGGGTCAACTCTTCGCGCCTGACGCACCCTTCGCGGTCGCGACGGCACTGTTCTCCACGAACCTGATGTGGTCGACGGTCGATCTGCTGTTCTCCGGGAAGCTGCAGCAGTTCCCCGAGCTACAGATCTCGCTTGCCGAGGGTGGCATCGGCTGGGTGCCCTACATCCTGGAACGAACCGACTACGTCTGGGAGCGGCACCGCTACTACCAGAAGATCGACTTCGACACCCGGCCTTCCGACCTGTTCAAGAAGCACTTCTGGGGCTGCTTCATCGATGATGAGCACGGGTTGAAGAACCGTCACGCGATCGGGATCGACCGGATCATGCTCGAGATCGACTTCCCGCACAGCGATTCCAACTGGCCCAACTCGCGCAAGCGGGCCGCTGAGGTACTCGCCAAGGTGCCCGACGACGAGTGCTCGCTGATCGTCGAGGAGAACGCCCGCCGAATGTTGAACTTCCCGCGGGTGGGGGCGGCCGACCGGCACCTGGCCTCCGTCTAGCAGAGCCAGGGGGATAACGGGATGGACACCAAGGGCATCGTGCGCCGCATCGCGCAAGCCATCGTCGTCCTTTGCGCGGTCGGCAGCGCGTTGGTCGCCTCCCGCCAGGATTGGCCGGATGCGGCGTTGATCGGACTATTCGGCGCGTGGGCATTGGTGACGGCCCGCAAGATGACGTGGAAGCTGCGCCAGGATCCTGACGACGCCACGACCGTCGGGGTCAGCTAGCTCCTAACTACTCGGCGTGGCCGGCCTTCGCCTCGTCGTCGCGGGTGAGGCCGGCGGCGCCGATGAGCTCTTCGTGCAGCTCGAACCACACCGTGTGGTACGAGTCGATGATGGGCCGCGTCAGCCAGGTGGTGTCCCCGGCGTGCACCTTCTCCAGCGCCGCCGACAGCTTGGCGGGGTAGGCATCCAGCCGCGGCAGCTGCAGGGTGGCCGACGCCAGGATGGGGAGGACTGCCTGGTGGACGCCGTCGAGGCGCCCCAGCACCGCGGCGTCGTAGTCGGCGTCGCCGTGATCGTTGGGCTCACCGTGCCTGAGCTGCCACTGCGAGATCAGCGACTTGAACTCGCGGTTGACCCCGCGAAACTCGTCGTACGCCTTGGCGAACGCCTCGGCGTCGAGCCCGCGGCGCTCGTCGGCGAGCAGCTCGGTCAGACGGGCCCGCCCGTCAGGGGACAGCCGAACGGTCTTGCCTTCCATCAGCAGGCCCGCCTCGGTGAGCTCCTTGACCGCCGAATCGACGGCGGCCTCGTCGTCGTCGAGCGTTGCGGCGATGTCCGCGTGCCGCACCCGGCCCTTGAGACGCACGGCCTGTAGCAGCGTCAGTTCATCCAACGTCGGACCTCTCGGCGAGTCGGAATGCAGTCAGCATGGCCATCAGGGGAGTCTCGCAGAGGTCGCCGAGTACCCGGCGCGCGATCGCGGCCAGCTCCACCAGGTCCGGGGTGTCCCGTTCCGACCACGCCGTCAGCTCCAGTACACCTTCGAAGACCTCGCCCGTGCCGCCGTCGACCGTGATCGCCCTGCCGTCGAGCGCGGCGGCGACTCCGGCGCCGCAGCCCACCACCGCGGGCCTGCCGATCTCGCGGCTGACCACCGCGGCGTGGGAGGTGGCGCCGCCGACCTCGGTCACGATGGCGCGGGCCGCGAGCATCCCGGCGACGTCGTCGGGTCTGGTCGAGATGCGGGCCAGGATCACGTCCTCGCCCGCGTCGGCTGCGTCGAGTGCGGCGTCGACGTCGGTGTACGCCGTGCCCGACGTGACACCTGGACTGGCTGGCAGGCCCGTGGCCAAAAGGGTTGCGGTGAGCCGGGTCTCGGGCTGCAACGAGGGTGATAGCAAGGCGCGTATGTGTTCGGGAGTGACGCGCCGCAGCGCGTCGGCGTCATCGATGAGGCCGCCGGCGCGAAACTTCAGCGCGAGGCGGACGGCCGCCTGGGGGGAGCGCTTGGCGACGCGGGTCTGCAACAGCCAGAGCCGGCCCTCTTCGACGGTGAACTCGATGTCCTGCACATCACGGCCAAGGCGTTCGAGCTCCTGGGCCGCCGCCATCAGCTCGTTGAACACCCGAGGCTGTTCGGTCCGCAACGTGTCCAGAGGTAGGCAGTCGAAGGTGCCCGAGACCACGTCCTCGCCCTGCGCACCGGGCAACCATTCGCCCAGCGGCGCGTCGGCGCCGGTGGCCGGATTACGGCTGAACAGCACCCCGGTGCCCGAGTCGCGGTGCAGGTTTCCGAACACCATCGCTTGCACCACCACCGCCGTGGCGCCGGTGCCGTCGAGACCGTGGTGGGCGCGGTAGGCCGTCGCCCGCGGGCTGTTCCACGAGGCGAACACCGCCTCGATCGCGCCGCGAAGCTGGACGAGCGGTTCGTCGGGCACGTCGGCGGACGAATTGTCCCCGAGAACGATCCGCTGGTACATCGCGCGGAACCGGGAACGCGTGTCGGCGGCGAACTCCGGTGAGGCGTGCGATCCCAGTGCCTGCTGCACGGCATCGTCGATGCCGAGGTCGAGCACGGTGTCGAGCATGCCCGGCATCGACTGTGGCGCCCCCGAACGCACGCTGAGCAGCAGCGGCCGCGGTCCGCGGCCGAAGGTGCGCGACGTCTCGCTCTCCAGCCACCGAACTTTCTCGAGCACGTCCGGCCAGATCCGATCCAGGACTCGCCCGTCGCCAGCCAGCACCGTCGCGCACACATCGGTGGTGAGGCAGAAGGCCGGCGGAACGGGCAGGCCCAGCGAGCGCATCAAGTTGATGCCAAAGCCCTTGTTGCCCAGCGCTTCGCGGGGCAGCCGCGAACTACCGTCGAGCGGCACCACGGAGTCTCGGCCGAGGTCTGGCCGGGCGTCGTCAGTGGTGACCGGTGTCATGATCACATAGCATGCCAGAAAATAGAAATAGTTAATCCTTTAGTCTTATGGTGTCACTGTGGGTTAGGCCGCGCGCCCTCGCGGTCGAGCGGAGGAGGTCATATGAAGGTTCGTCTGGAGCAAGCCAAATGCGTTGGCCACGCCCAGTGCTACGCCGTCGACCCGGACTTGTTCCCGATCGACGACTCGGGCTACTCGATTCTCGAAGCGCACGACGTGCGACCGGGGGACGAGCAGGCCACCCGCGACGGGGTTGCCGCCTGCCCGGAGCTGGCCTTGATCCTCGAAGAGGGGTGACGGGGCGCTTGCCAATCGCATGCGCCAACCGTCACACTGCTACTTAACTAACTAGGTTTACTTTGTGGGGTGTGATGCAGGCAGAGGATTGGCGTCCCCGGCTCGAGTCGCTATTCGCCGACTCCCGTCGTCGCCAGGAGGACACCGTCGGGTCGGGTGACAAACCCGACCGCATCGAGGCGGCCCGGGCGTGGCACGCCGAGCTCGTCGACCACGGCCTCGCGGCGCCGGGATGGCCGCGCGCGGTCGGCGGTTTGGAGTTGACGCTGGCCGACCAGCTGGACTACTACCGGATGACCACCGACGCGGGCGCGCCGCCCCATCCGTGCCCGCTGTCGTTCATCCTCGCCCCCACCCTGATCGCGCACGGCACCCAGCGGCAGAAGGATCGCTTCCTCGGTCCGCTGCTGCGTGCGGACGAGTTCTGGTGTCAAGGGTTTTCCGAGCCGGGTGCGGGCAGCGACCTGTCGTCGCTGTCGACTCGCGCGGTGCGCGACGGCGACGTGTACCGGGTAACGGGTCAGAAGGTGTGGACCTCGATGGCCGACCGGGCCGACTGGATGTTCGCGCTGGTGCGCACGGGTCCGCCCGGTCGCTCGACGGACGGCATCACCTATCTGCTGATTCCCATCAAGAGTCCTGGCATCACCGTGCGGCCGCTGCGCGACATCAGCGGGGCAGCGCACTTCGCCGAGGTGTTCCTCGATGACGTGGAGGTGCCCGTCGAGAACCGGGTCGGCGACGAGGGTGCCGGCTGGTCGATCATGCGGACATCGCTCGGCCACGAGCGGGCCACCGCCTTCCTCGCCGATGAGTTCAAGTACCGCCGCACGGCCGACCGGGTGATCGACCTGGTGGTGTCGCGTGGGCTTGCCGACGATCCGTTGGTCCGTCAGGACGTCGCGCGCCTCGAGTCCGGGGTGCGCACCATCGCCGCCAATAGCGCGCGCGCACTGGCCGCGGTCCTGCGCGGCGAGGATCCTGGTGGCGTCGCATCGGTGAACCGGCTGGTGAAATCCGAGTTCGAGCAACACATGCACGCGCTGGCGCTCCGTGCGCTCGGCCCGCATGCCGCGCTTGGCAGCCGGGCGCCCGAGGCCGTCGACAACGGACGGTGGACGTTCGGCTATCTGATGAGCCGGGCGACCACGATCGGCGCCGGGACCGCCGAGATCCAACGCAACACCATCGCCGAGGGTGTGCTCGGGTTGCCGTCGCACCGGGGGGAAGGCGCCCGCGCGGCAGCTGGCGTTCCAGGTGCACCGCTCGCGGTGCCCGAGGATGACGAGCGCGAACTGCGCGAGGTGCTAGCGGGCGCACTGCGGGCCAAGGTGGACATGGCGGCACTGCTCGACAGGAAGCGGCCGATCGATGCCGCCGAACGTGACGTATGGTCGGCGCTCGTCGAGTTCGGACTGCCGGGCCTTGCCGTCGATGAATCCCTCGGCGGCGGCGGTGCCAGGCCCAGGTTGCTCTACGCCGCCATCGAAGAAGCCGCGAAGGCTCTGGCGCCCGCGCCGCTCGTCTCGACCGTGACCGCGCTTGACGTCGCCGTGCAGTGTGGCGCAAAGGCTTTGGTCCAGCGGATCACGGCGGGCACGCCGGCTTCGTTCACCGTGCCTCTTGGCGACGACGGCTGGGTCACCAGCGGGCCGGAGCTGCCCATGTGGGACGGCGCTGCGCTGGATGGCGTGGTCCCGGTTGTGGCGGGTGCGCCGACCGCAGAGGTGCTGATCGTGTTGGCGCGGACCGCGGACGGCGAGCTGCTGGTGGCCGTGGACGCCGGCGCCGAAGGCGTTGCCGTGGCGGCCCATCAGCCCTTCGACCTGACCGCCACCATCGGCTCGGTGACGTTGACCGGTGCTGCGGGGGAGGTGCTGGCCGACGGCACCGACGTGCGCCGCATACTCCGCGACACCCGCCGCCAAGCCGCGCTCGCGGTGGCGGCGGACTCGGTCGGGGTGGCCTCGCGCGCGCTGGCGATGGCCGTTGACTGGGCGAGGGAAAGACACCAATTCGGCCGAGCCATCGGCAGTTTCCAGGCGGTGGCGCACCGGTGCGCGGACATGTTGGTCGCCTTGGAGGGCGCCCGTAGCCAGGTGTTCGCGGCTGCCGACGTCGACCCCGAGGAGCCGGACGTCCTGGTGGACCTCGCCACGGCCGCGGCGCTCGACGCAGGCGTCGCCGCCGCCGAGGGGGCACTGCAGATCCACGGTGGTATCGGGTTCACCTGGGAGCACCCGATCCATC
>Ga0193743_1000607_pt1 | contig 28085 bp, 16 predicted proteins | sample L2c2metaG_FD_143038 | JGI IMG/M metagenome (GOLD analysis project Ga0193743, IMG submission 143038) | Soil microbial communities from a riparian zone of the East river system, Colorado, United States - L2c2 | ecosystem: Environmental > Terrestrial > Soil > Riparian zone | place: USA: East River...
TCGGTGGAGAGGCCGCCGCCAACGCGAAGGGTGTAGCCGATCTCTTCGACTCCCCCGATCGTGCGCTTGATGGCAGTGAGGGCAACGTCGTTAATCTCGGGGAAGGTGCACCAGACGGGGCAGCCGGAGACGGTGATCTTGAATTTTCGGGGGAGGTTATAGAACTCGGGGTTCGCAGTGAGGTGATGCGCGATCTCGACCGCGAGGGGCGAGGCGTCGAGCAGCTCGTGCGAATCGATGCCGGCGAGAGGGCATCCGGTTACGTTGCGGACGACGTCGCCGCAGGCTCCCTTGGGGGAGAGACCGACGGAGGTGAGGGAATCGACGACATCGACCAGTCCAGAGAGGGTGAGCCAGTGGAGCTGGATATTCTGGCGGGTGGTGATGTCGGCGAGATTGTTGGCGTATTTGATGGCAAGCTGGCCGATGACGCGGGTCTGCTGACTGGTGAGCAGGCCGTTGGGCAAGCCAACACGCATCATGAAGTACTCGGTGGCCTTGCCTTCACCGTTTGCACCGCCGGTGACTCCCTTACCGTCGCCCTGGGTGTAGACCCCCCACCACTTGAAGTAGAGCCCGGTCCACTCGGGTAGAACGGAGTCGCGACCCTGGCTGGCGAACTGGCGGACCTCATCCCACGCTTCCCACGGATTCTTGGCGAGCTTAAGTCGTTCAGAGCGCTGGGCTTTGGTTTCTTTGACGGCGGCGGGGGCCGGGGTGGTGGACATGGTGAAAATCCTTTGGGCTGAATTTAGCATTGGATAATAAAAATCCCACTCGGAGGAGTGGGCGTCGGCATCGGCTTTTGCTTGGGGTTCGAGGACTCAGGAAAGGTCTACGAAACTGTGCAAAGGCGACAGCACACCCGGTCACAACAACACATACGACAGGTGCGGAGGACGAGGCTGCTGCCAAATACCATGTTTATAAGGTTAATCCGCAATGAGTTAGGCGTCAAGGGAGTGGGCGATTTCGTGTTTTTGTCCGGGTATTCCGAGATGGGTATCGGCGGCTAAAGCCGCCTTTTCCGAGTAACTTTCTACAGCCGTGCCCTTAACCAGATGGTTCGCGCTTTCGCGTAAGTGTCCCATTTCTATGGGATCAGCAATGGGTTCGGAAAGTTTTATTCCGCCTGGGCGAGAGAGTATATGTGGCGAACGTCTGAGCCTCGGACCCAGAAGATGACGTCTTCGGCGATATTGGTGGCGTGGTCGGCGGAGCGCTCGAGGTTGCGGGATACGATGATGGCATTGAGCGCCTGCGCACTGATTTCGGGCTGACGCTGCATCAACTCGGTGAGGTCGGCCTGGACGAGATGGTTGATCTCGTCGACTTCATCGTCCATCGCTAGAACCTTTTCGGCGAGGCGAGCGTCGGCTTCAAGGAGCGATTGGAGGGCGCTGCGGATCATGACGCCTACCTTTTCGCCCATGTCGGGGATGTCGATAGGGAGCTCGATGTGGGGGCTGCCGACGAGGGCTGTGGTTCGCTGAGCTATGTTGGAGGCCTGGTCGCCGATGCGCTCGAGATCGCCATTGATTTTGATGACAGCGAGGATGAAGCGCAGGTCGATAGCCATGGGCTGTTCTTTGGCCAGAAGGTCGTACGCCATCTCGTCGACGTCGCGCTCGGCGGCGTTGATGGCGGCTTCGATCTCCTTGACGTGCTCGCAAAGACTAAGATTGCCGGTCAGATATGCCTCAAGGGCAAGCGAAAGCGCCTGCTGGGAGAGAGCAGCCATGGCGAGGAGCTTATCTTTGAGAGCGACAAGTTGCAGATGAAAGTTAATGCGCGGCATAAGACATCTTCCCTCTTATTTTGAAGGTCTTTCTATTGTGATGCAGGAATGGCCGAGATGTGGTGAATTTGTGCGTCTTGAGTAGCGAACTGGATACATCTTTTGATGGATAGAAAGGTTGATCAGTAGAGAAGATATCGAGCGCGACGCTGACGGAAGGCGTCCAGATCGCGCTCCCATGACTTCGCGATGGTCCGAGGATCGTCGTTGTTTTTGAGCGAGAGGACGGTGTTGACGCTGACGAGGAGACGGTCGGCGCGGGTGAGATCGAACTGTTGCGGATAGAGCCGGCGAATGGCGGAGATCATCTCGATGCCAAGTTCGGGAGAATCAAGCAGGTTGCGGTCAGTGAGGGTGAGATGGACGGCGGGCAGAGTCTGGCCGTGGTAGGGGAAATGGTTTGCGTCCTCCGCAATGGTCACGGTAGAGGCTGTGAAGCTTACGCCGGGAATGTTGCGCGCGGTCAGGGCTGAGGCGAGCGTTTTGGCATCGAAGAAGGGCGCCGCGATGTTCTCAAACGGCATCGGCGTTCCGCGTCCGACGGAGACGTTGGTGAACTGCAGGAGTTCGGCTCCGGGATAGAGTGTGGCGGCGGTGACACTGCGAAGGTTGGGGCTGGGGTTGATCCAGGGGAGGCCGGTCTGGTCGTAATACTGGGGGCGTTGCCAGTTCTGGAGCGGGATGACGGTGAGCTGCGCGTTGAGGGGGACCTGGATGTTGGGTGAGGGGCCGGGCAGACGGCGTTCGCCGTTGATGTAGCGGGCCAGTTCTCCGAGGGTCATGCCGTGACGGATAGGCAGCGGCATGTAGTTGGTGTAGGACTCGTGACCCTCGTCGGAGACAGGGCCCTGCACTTTTTCCCCACCGATCAGGTTGGGGCGGTCGAGGACGATGATCTCGAGAGGGTGCCCGAGTTTCTTTTCTGCGGCAGCGGCTTCGAGGAAGTACCCGGTGACGGCCTCGTAAGTATAGAAGCGGACACCGGCGTCCTGGAGGTCGATGACGACGGCGTCGAGGTCTTTGAGCTGATCGTGGGTGGGACGGCGTGATTCGGGTTTGGCTCCGTAGAGGGACGTGACGGCGATGTGGGTGGTGGGGTCGACTTCGCCGGAGATGCCAGCCTCGTCTTTGGTGCCGAAGATGCCGTGCTCAGGTGAGAAGAGGGATTTGAGCTCCAGGCCGGGGGCGGATTTAGGGGCTTCGGTGGCGAGGAGATCGATGGTGCGGTGACCGTGAGAGTCGAGGCCGGTTTGGTTGGTGAGGATGCCGAGGCGGAGGTGGTTGTTGTGCCGGCGCGCGATTTCGGCTAGTGCGGCGTAGTGGGTGGATTCGAGGATATCGATGCCGGTGAGGGTTTTAACTGCGGGTTCGCTGCCGTAGAGGTGGAGGGCCTGGGCGGCGGCGGTGGCGACTTGCCCGCGAAGAGCGGAGATGGGGGGATTGCCGCGCGGATGGACGGCGTTGGAGAGAAGGACGACGTAGGTGTTGGACTGCGGGTCCATCCAGAGGGTGGTGCCGGTGAAGCCGGTGTGTCCGAAACTGCCGATGGGGAAGATGGAGCCGCGGGGGCGGGAGAAGGCGGTGTTGATGTCCCAGCCGAAGCCTCGGGTGGCGATGCCCTTGGTGGGCTGGCCATCAGGGGTGAAGATGGTGGCTCCGTCCTGTGCGGTGGCAGGCTGCTCGGGCTTGGTCATCAGTCGCAGAGTGGACTGTTTGAGCGGGAAGGGGCCGGTGTTGTGGAGGAGTTTGTCGAGGAGAGCCTGGGCGTAGAGGGAGACATCGTGCGCGGTGGAGAAGACACCGGCGTGCCCTGCAACTCCGCCCATGCGGCGGGTCGTGGGGTCGTGGACGGTGCCGCGAAGGAGATGGTCGAAATCAGGGTTGAGGGAGGGGCTGTCCTTGGATTCGTCGTCGTGGGCGGTGGGAGCGGTTCGTGGAATGAAATTATCGGCATCCCAGTCTTGAGGACTGCACTTTATCGTGAGGTGATCGTGAAATTTATCCCAGAGTTTTTTTTGTATTTCGCTTTGAGATGCAAAGGGAATCATTCCGAGGCTCCCGCATGATTTGCCGATTGGCAAATAGCGAGTTTCATTCATATGGAGAGGTTCGAACACGTTTTTGATGACGTACTGGTCCTCGGGCTGGCCGCTCAGTTTTTCGATGATGGCGCCGAGGGTGATGAAGTTGATGTCGGAGTAGACGAACTTTGTGCCGGGAGGATTGTCGAGGGGCGAGGCGAGCGCGCGCTTGATGCCTTCGGCTTTGTCGGGTGCGGCGAGACCCCAGGGATCTTTGATCGGGATATCGGGCGGAAGGCCAGAGTAGTGGGTGAGCAGCTCGCGGATAGTGACCTTGTCTTTGCCGTTGGCGGCGAAGTCGGGGAGATATTTAGCGACGGGATCATCGAACTGGAATTTGCCTTGTTCGTAGAGCTGCATCATCGCAGTCGCGGTGGAGAGGCATTTGGTGAGCGAGGCCATGTCGAAGATGGTGTCTTCGGTCATGGGTTCTGCGGGTGACGGTTTGCCGTCGAGGCCGGGCTCTTCCGCGAGCTTGCGGTTGCCGTAGGCCTGATGGAAGACGATCTTGCCGTCATGTCCAATGACGATGACGGCGCCTGGAAGCTTGTGGGCGGCGATGGCGTCGTTCATCAGAGCAGAGACCGGAGTGAAGTCCGGGGTGGCAGCTTGTGAATTTTGGGAGGAACGGGGAGTTCTGGAAGGGGCGATAGAGATAGGAGAGGATAGGGGCGAAGAAACAGGTTCTTCGGCTCTGCTTCGACACGGCAACAACCAGAGCGATGCCAGAACAAGAGTTGCCGTGACGACAGGCTTTCCAGGGGTGGGAATGCGTGGCTTGGGCAGCAGCTTGCTGGCGATGAGGCCGACGATGAAGGTTACGGCGGAGCCGATGAGGACATACCAGGTCCAGGCCACGCGGGGGAGAGTGGTATCTCCGAAGAGGGGAAGGCTGGCGAGGTGAATCGGGCCGGGCTGGAGCCAGAGAGCCATGTTGAGGGCGAAGCCTACGATGAGACCGACGATGGCTCCGGCCTCGGTGGCCTTGCGCGTGAGGGTTCCGAGGAGGAAGACTCCGAGCAGAGCACCGTAGGCGACGGAGGCGATAGAGAGGCCGATCTCGACAACGTGCCCCTTTCCTCCTACCTGAATACTGTAGACCGCGATGGCGAAGAGCACGAGCGCCCACACGACCGTGGAGGAGCGGGAGATCATCATGCGTTCGCGGTCGTCGGCTTCGGGTCTCCAGTGCATGTAGAAGTCCACCACAGTGGTGGAGGAGAGGGAGTTGAGCGCGGCGGAGAGATTGGACATTGCCGCCGCAAGGATGGCTGCGATGAGAAGGCCTGCGATGCCGATGGGCATCTCGCTGACGATAAAGGCAGGGAAGAGACGATCGGGGGTGAGATTCGCCGCGGAGACTCCACCATAGAAGACCCAGAGACCTGCGCCGATGAGAAGGAAGAGAGTGAACTGCACGAAGATGACGACGCCGGAGGAGAGCAGTGCGAGGCGCGATTCGCCGAGGTTGCGAGCGGCAAGCATGCGCTGCACCATGAGCTGGTCGGTGCCGTGCGAGGCCATGGTGAGAAAGGTTCCGCCGAGGACGCCAGCCCAGAAGGTGTAGGTCTGGGTGAGATTGATCGCGAAGTTGAAGAGGTGGAACTTGCCGGCTGCCGAGGCCGCGGCGTGGATGTGTTGCCAGCCTCCGGGAACGTGGGTTCCCAGGGTGACGATCGCGACGAGGGTCCCGGCAATGTAGAGGACCATTTGCACAACATCGGTCCAGATGACGGCGGTCATCCCTCCTTCGAAGGTGTAGAGCAGGGTAAGGGCGGAGATGATGGCGATGGAGAGCACATCTCCCGTTCCGATGGCAATGGCCACTACGATGGAGACGGCGAAGACGCGGACGCCTTCTGCGGCAGCCCGCGTGATGAGGAAGAGGCCAGCGGTGGTCTTATGGAGCGTGCCGCCGAAGCGCTGGTCGATGAGCTGGTAGGCGGTGAGCATTTCGCCTTGAAAATACCGGGGAAGGAACAGCGCGGCGACGACGATGCGGCCGAGCATGTAGCCGATGACAACCTGAAGAAAACCGAAGTCTCCGGTGAAGGCCACGCCGGGAATGCTGATGATGGTGAGAGTACTGGTTTCGGCGGAGACGATAGAGAGGGCGATGGCCCACCAGGGCACGCTGCGGTCGGCGAGGAAGTAGCTTTTGAGCGACTTTGACGGTGCACCCTTGCTGCCGCGAAAACGCAGACCGAAGAGAGTGATCCCGGCCAGATAGACGACGATCAGGACAAAGTCCAAGAAGTGCAGGTGAGACGCGGGAGAAGCTAAAGGCATGACAGCGAGTTTATAGGGAAAAGTGCAAGAAAGCGCCGGTGAAAGAATCCAAAATGTTATCGGTGTGGAACAGCTTTTTCTCCATGCCAGCGTGCAAAGAAGAATTTTTCGCGACTATAAGGCGGAGGGTTGCGTGGAGACTTCCGTCCGGAAGAGGAGACAGTTGAGATGGCCTTTCTTTGCCCACGGCGGAACGACAGTTTCGCAGAAGTTATTCGACGATTTTTCCGTGGAACAGTGTGTGCTCGCGTTCGCCGGCCGGATTGAAGACATTCAGATTTGCGGGTTTTCCGGGAGCGATTTCATTGAAGGACGGATCGAGACCCAGCATCGTGGCGGGGTTGCTAGAGGCGAGCCGGATGGCGGTCTCCAGGGGAGCCCCGGTGAATTGCTGCAGATTGAAGACGGCACGGTCGAGGGTTAGAACGCTTCCGGCGAGTGTGTGTTTGCCCTGAGCAAGATCGTCCGCTGCAAAGGCGCGGCCATCTGCAACTTTTACGGCGAAGGTCCCAAGCGTGTAGTCGCCCTCGGGCATGCCTGCAGCGGCCATGCTATCCGTTACGAGGATGGCACGTTGGAGGCCCTTGGCTTTGAGCCAGAGACGCACCAACTCAGGTGCAACGTGGACTCCGTCGCAGATCAGCTCGGCGTAGAGGCTGTCATCGTCGAGCACGACGCCGAGGACGCCGGGCTCGCGGTGGTCGAGTGCGCGCATGGCGTTGTAGGTGTGAGTGGCGCTGTGGCCCCCGGCCTGAATGCCCGCGCGCGCTTCTACAGCGGTGGCGTTGGTATGCCCGATGCTTACGCGAACGCCACGGTCGGCACAGTGACGGATCAGATCGAGTGCGCCCGGAATTTCGGGAGCGATGGTGATCAGGCGAATCTGCCCGGCCGCGGCCTGTTGGAAGCGGTCGAACAAAGCTATGTCCGGGGGGTGGATTTCTGATGGAGGATGGACGCCGCGCTTGGCGTGGGAGATGAAGGGGCCTTCCAGGTGGATGCCGACGGGTCGCGCAAGGCGGGAGTCCCATCCAGAACCCTGTGCGCGTTCGATAACTTGAGCGATGCCTTCCAACGATGAGAGGGTTTTATCAATCGCGGCTGTGACCGTGGTGGGAAGAAAGTGCCCGACGCCGTGGCTGGCCATGAACCGGCTGATATTGCACAGGGCTTCAGGACTGGCTTCCATGACATCGTGACCAGCACCGCCATGAGTATGGATGTCCAGGAAGGTTGGCGTTAACGTTGTCTGTGCTGTTTGCGGAGCAGAGTCTGGTTCGATGCTCGCGATCATGCCATCTTCGTCGATGGTCACGGTAGGGCGTTCGATGATCTGTGAATCGGTGATAAGCCGGCGTGCTGAGAGGGTCTGAGACATCTCGGTCTAGTCTATTCTCGCCTGGATATAAAACGGAAGTGTCGATGAGGGTGAAGAAAGTTTGGAGACGCTCATCTATGAAACGACGAGCGTCTCAGGGATCGATCGCGTTATTTAGCCGCCACGACTGGCGCTGGAATGCCGATGTCGGACGCGGGTGGGAGGGTTTGTGAATTGAGCCACTGACGTTGAGCTACGCGCATGCGGTCGATACGGCCGAGCCACATCTGGATGGTGAAGTCGTAACGCTCAAGATTGTTGCGCAGGAAGTAGGGCCGGTTGCTCTTGAGCCATGCCTGCTCATAGAGATCACGCAGCAGGGAATAGTTATTGCGCAGATCCTGCAGCTTGCCGTTTACGGCGTTGATGGAGTTCAGCTCACGGGAAAGCTCTTCGTGGTCCTCCTTGACCTTCGAAGTCTGGAGGGCGAAGGCGTGAGCGTAGCTGTTGGCGATCTCTTCTGCGATCTGGAACTTGAGGCCGATGAGATCCATGCGGCGGGCGCCAAGCTCGAGCACATCGAGTGCGTCGGTTTCGCGGAGGTTGGGATTGGCGTTACGGGCTTCCGCAACGAGAACGAGGGCACGCTCGGAGTGGAGGCGAAGCTCGGAGAGGATAGGACGAATCTGCCCGGCGATGCGCTGGCCGTCGGCATTCCAGGGGTCCTGCCAGAAGAGGAGGTCCTGGCCGTCGACCTTATAGGGAGAATCCTTGAGGAGCTTGTGGGCCGCCATCAGCTCGCGCTGGGCCTCGTCGATCTTGCCGGTAGTGTCGCCGTGGAAGATTTCGCCAAAGCTGGACTGGAAGGCGGGAATGGAAGCTACGCCCTTATGCCAGGCGGCCTCGGCGCCGAAGAGGATGCCGTACCAGTCGGCGTTGACGAGGGCCTCGCCGTCATCGTTCCAGATGGTGTTGAGCTGGCCGGTGGCTCCGAGCTTCTGTCCGTCGAGCGTGAACCGCTGAATGTTGTCGAGGCCGTTGTTCCAGTTGGGATAGACGCGGGACCAGTTGTTGATGCCGGGCGCGACCCAGGTCTCGAAGCCGGCGTCGGTAAAGGGTTTGATGTAGCGGTCGAAACCGTTGGGGTGGGGGTTGTACTCCCAGGGGACGGCGATGGTGGCTTTCTTAAAGGATTCGGGAAGCTGCTTAAGGAGGTCGGGCTCCTTATAAGCGATGTCGCCCCAGAAGAGGAGCTTGCGATTGAGCGGCTGGAGGTCGGCGACGATTCGCTGGAGGAAGCCGAGGTAGACGGTGCCGAGCCCTTTGGAGTCGACCTCGGATTTGGTCTGGCCTTTGCCGAGCTCGACGGTCTCGTCGGCGCCGAGATGGAGGAAGGGGCCAGGGTAGATCTGAGCGAGCTCACTGAACATGTCGTGGGTGAGTTTCTGGGCGTCAGCCTGTCCGGGAGCGAGGACCTGGCCGTGCGCGGTTTCGGCGATGGGAGAGTACTTCTCCCAGTTTAGGAGGTAGTGGAGGTGGCCGAAGGCTTCCTGCTCAGGAATGATGACGATGTGGAATTGCGAGGCGTAGGCGACCAGCTCGCGGGCCTGTGCCTGGGTAAGGGAACCTCCCGGAGGCGCCATGAGTGGGTGTCCGGAGTACTGCATGGTGTGCTCGAAGTAGGGCGAGTAGATGTTGATCTTGTAGGCGGCGAGGATGCGGATCTGCTTCTTCTGGAACTCGAAGGTGGGGAAGGGGCCTCGGGAGAGATCGTCGCTCAGGCCGCGATAGCGCATGGCGGGCCAGTCGCGGATGGTGGCGGTGTGAAGGGTGGCGTTTGCGCCGTGACCGGTGACGAGCTGTTTAACGGTTTGGAGGGCGTAGAAGATTCCGGAGCCGCTATCGGCGGTGATGGCCAGACCCTTCCCGTCGGGAATGATGGCGTAGCCTTCGGGCTTCATCTCGGCAGGGAAGTCGGTCAGCGGCTTTTTATCCGGGGAGGCATCGGAGAGGATCGATTTCGAGATCGGCGAGCCGTAGCGGGTGACGAGGATACTGGCCGGGGCTGTGGCGTTGACGGTAATGCCTTGAGAGGCGAGGTAGCTTTTGAGGTCGTCAACGGCAAAGGTGTCTTCGGCTGCGCAGGGAGAGGCGCAGGTGATCTGGATGCCCTGGGAGAGGGGCTGGGTCGTGCCTTCCTTGAGCTCGCGCGGGATGGGGATCAACTTCAGCGGTGTCTGTGCAACAGCAGACGCAGCAAAGGCAGCGAGTAGAAGAGGGGCAACCTGGAAAAATCGCATGTCGACAACGGTAAATCATCGAACACACGAAGGAGCGACGGAAGTGCGAGGCGAGAAGCGGCTATCACGAGGAATCATCAATAAAGACGCGGCAAAGATGCAGGCCTGAATTGTTAATAGACCGTAAATTATTTTTCTGTTCACACGATTTTGGAAGGATGAGAGCAACGGCGACCGCGGAGAAGAGCAGCGGCCACGGACGGCACGACAGAACAGTCCTGGCCCCCTATCTCTGTTTGATCCACGGCACCTATATACACTTGCGAGGATCCATGACGAAACAACTACGAGCTGCCCTTGCGGTGGTGCTGGTCCTTAGTACGGCATCAATGCAAGCGCAAACGGGGACTTCTGCCCGAACGACAAAGAAGTCAGTTCGAAAGAAGGCTGAGAGTCCTCTTGAGCGTACGCTCCGCGAGTTGCGGGAGCAGATGCAAGCCCAGCAGGAGCAGATCGACGAGCTCAAGCACCAGTTAGCTGACCGGGATGCAAAGCTGAGCACGGCGTCGCAGGACGCTCAGGCAGCCAACGCTTCGGCCAGTGCCGCAGCTACCCAGGCACAGAATGCGTTGACGGCGATTCAGTCCAACCACGAAGAGATGCAGACGCTTTCGAGCTCGGTCTCTGACCTGAAAGTCGCGAACACGGGTCTGGCGCAGACGATCATTGATACCAAGAAGGACATCACGACTTCGATCGAGTCACCTACGACAATCCACTACAAGGGCGTGACAATCACTCCAGTCGCGTTCTTCGCGCTTGAATCTGTATGGCGCTCCAGGGCTATGGCTTCTGATGTCAATACACCGTTCAATTCGACTCCTTATATGGGATCCGGAATGGCGCATGTCAGTGAGTTGAACTTCTCCGGACGTCAGAGCCGCGTGGGAGCGCTGTTCGAGGGCAATACAGGGCCGTTCAAACTGTCTGGTTATGTGGAAGCAGACTTTCTCTCAGCCGGCGCGACCTCGAATGACAATCAGAGCAACAGCTATACGCTGCGTCAACGCCAGATCTGGGGACAGGCGGCGACAAAAAATGGTTTCGCTGTGACGGGTGGTCAGATGTGGTCACTGGTCACGGAGACGAAGAAATCGACAGACAACCGTACCGAAAATCTGCCGATGACGATCGACGCTCAGTACCATGTCGGTTTCAGCTGGGCACGCCAGCCGGCAATTCGCTTCCAGCAGACCTATGGCAAATTCACCGGCGCCGCTTCGCTGGAGCAGGCAGAATATATTTACTCCGCCTCGAATGCTCCGGCGAACTTCTTCATCGGGGCTGCGGGAACGGGCGGCGGTCTGTACAACCTGACGGCCAACTATTCCAACAACGTCGCGCCTGACGTGGTTGTGAAGGGAACCTACGACGCGAAGTACGGACACTTCGAGGTCGGTGGTGTGGCACGTTGGTTCCGGGACCGATACTATCCCGCCGGTACGACGAGCGCCGGTGCGACCAACGACACGAAGACTGGCGGTGGTTTTTTCGCCAACCTTCGCATGCCGGCGACGAAATATCTTGATGTGGGTGTTCATATGATGACGGGAACCGGCGTGGGCCGTTATGGCACCTCGACGCTGCCCGATATCACCGTTCACCCGGATGGAACTCTGGCTCCGATCAAATCCCAGCAGGGCCTGATCTCGTTGGAAGCCCATCCGCTCAAGAAGCTCGATATTTTTGGCTACGCCGGCGGAGAGTATGCCCAGCGGACGACCTTTGTAAACGATAAAGGTGTGCTTGTTGGTTATGCTCCTGTTACCGGAAACAATGCGGGCTGCAATACCGAAGCGATTCCTTCCGGTACAGGCAATGGACTTGCTGGCGGAGCACCCTATAACCCGGGGCCCCCAGCTAACTGTCTCGGTGCAACTCGAGCAGTGATCCAAGGCACCGCAGGCTTTACCTACCGTGTCTACACCAATCCGAAGTTTGGCCGTTTGCAGTACCAAATGCAGTACAGCTATCTGACTCGTGAGGCGTGGACCGGTGTTGGCGGCGCTCCCAAAGCGACCAACAATATGGTCTTTACCGGAATGCGTTACTACATTCCATAAACCTGATTTGGTCCTAAATAAGGAGGCGTCCCTTCGGGGACGCCTCCTTCGTTTAGATCGAAAACTCTTCCTTGCGGCTCAGAATGACCCCATCGAGAGTTGCGGACTTAAATTGGTCAACCACTCATAGCTCAGTTTTGATAGGCTTCTGAGGTCGAGTTTGTTCGAACTCGCACTTAATTGAATTGTTCGCTCCTACGATCTCTTTTTTCTGTTCTTTACCCGTTGTCTTGAGGTGCTCTGAATGCTTGATCCCATGCGGTTATTCCCATCTGATCCCGCGACCCGTGTGGTCTCGGAGAAACTTTACGAAACGGTACGCGATCTCCCTATCCTCTCCCCACACGGACATACCGACCCGGCGTGGTTTGCGAAGGACGAGGCCTTCCCGAATCCCGCGGCACTCTTTATCCAGCCGGATCACTATATTTTTCGAATGCTTTACTCTCAGGGCATTTCTCTCGAGTCTCTCGGTATACCCCAGGTGGACGATAAACAGCAGGCCGACCCACGCGAGGTATGGCGCATCTTCGCCAAGCACTACTACCTCTTTCGTGGAACCCCCACGCGATTATGGCTGGATTATTCATTAAGCACGCTGTTCGGGTTGAGCGAGCGTCTGAGCCCGGAGAATGCGGATCAGTACTACGATACGATCTCACGCGCGCTTCAGACTCCTGAGTTTCGTCCCCGCGCACTTTTTGAAAAATTTCGGATCGAAGTACTCTCAACCACAGATTCGCCTCTCGACACTCTTGAATACCATAAGTCCATTCGGGAGTCTGGATGGAAGGGAAGGGTGCTTCCAACCTTCCGGCCCGACTCGGTCATCGACGCAGAGTACATCGGATTTCAGGAGAACATTCAAAAACTAGGTGCGATTACGGGAGAGAACATCGGCACGTTCAAGGGCTACCTGAATGCCTTGCGCAATCGCCGTGAATTCTTCAAATCTCTGGGAGCTACGGCAACCGATCATGGGCACCTTACCGCGATGACTGCCGATCTAGATCCGGCGGCTGCAGAATCGCTCTATCAGCGTATCCTCTCCGGCGGTTCGGTTCCGGAAGAGCAACAGCTCTTTCAGGCACAGATGTTGACGGAGATGGCAGGAATGTCGGTGGAAGACGGCCTTACCATGCAGCTGCACCCTGGAAGTATTCGCAACCACAACCGTCAGGTGTACGAGAAATTTGGCCGCGACAAGGGAGCGGATATTCCTTCGCCTACGGAGTATGTCCGCAACCTGCGTCCGTTGCTCAGCAAATATGGCAACGATGCGCGGCTCACCTTTATCCTGTTTACGCTAGACGAGTCGACTTTCTCGCGCGAACTGGCTCCGCTGGCGGGTCATTATCCCGCGTTGAAGCTTGGTCCGCCGTGGTGGTTCCACGATTCGCCGGAGGGGATGATGCGTTTCCGCGAACAGGCTACGGAGACTGCGGGTTTCTACAATACAGTCGGTTTTAACGACGATACGCGTGCGTTTCTCTCGATTCCCTCGCGACACGATGTGGCCCGCCGGATCGATTGCGCGTTTCTGGGACGGCTGGTGGCAGAGCATCGGCTGGACGAAGATGAAGCATTCGAAGTAGTGCAGGATCTAACGGTCAACCTCGTGAAAAAAGCTTACAAGCTTTGAAGAATTGATAACTACACAAAGAAAGCCCGTGGATGTCTCGGGCTTTTTTGTGTGGTTCTGATTTTGAGCGAGCTATCTGCCTCGTGGCCTAATGAAGCTGACTTACCTGCTCCGATTTCATGGGCCCACTCGAGCAAGATGCGATTGTTGTTTCCAGTTTCCCGCTGCCGGCGCATTGATACTGTTAGCCTTTGACCGTACTACCTGCCTTTTGCTATAACAATAAAAGCGCAGCGCGTTGCTTCAACGTGCTCCACACACTCCTGAGTAGCTCAATGGCAGAGCATTCGGCTGTTAACCGAAGGGTTGTAGGTTCGAGTCCTACCTCAGGAGCCAATAAAATCAAGCGGTTATAGACTCCCTCCAAAACTTCAAACCCCACAGAACCCCACACTAAGCGCAAACTTTCTTTAAGACCATCTGGACAACTTTGCTATTCGCTTCCTGCTTCGCCTTGATTGCTGCCCGTCCATATGTATTCATCGTCGTGCTGATGTTGGCGTGGCGCATCAGTCCCTTTTGCATCCCTGCGTTCGCTCCTGTCTCGTCCAGCAGACCTCTGTAACTGTGCCGGAAAGCATGCCAACCGAGACCCTTGATTCCGATGCGTTCTCCAGCCGTTTCAGGTGTAGCTTCTGGATCATGTTAGCGTGATAGCAACCTCCGGTCAGCGGAGAAGGGAAGACTAGACCCTGTGAACGGTTCTGCTCCTGCTGCCAGTCGAGTAGCACAGCAGCAAGTTCGCCATCAAGCGGGAACATCATCCTTCGATGTCTCTGTCTTGGTCGGGCCTATGCGACCGTTTACAACTGCCCTTTCCACCAACATTGTCCCGTTCTGAAAGTCTAGGCACTCCCAACGTAAAGCCAAGACCTCAGAGATCCGCAGTCCTGTACACATTGCAACAATGGCCATCGTGCGGACAGGTTACTGCTGCTGGCTGTGCAATTTCAGCCCCTGCCAATCTACGGGAACCTCATTCCTTCATCCACCGCCTGTTGGAGGCGTTTCAGCCGGGGTCAAGGCGGGTTCGGTAATCGAGCCTATCGGCCAAGGTGTAGCCGGGCCATTAGTTGGGAACGGGTTAGGAGTTAGGCTGGCGGGTTTATGTGAGCGGGTTTAGCTGTCCGAGGTCCGACGCTGGCCAGATCTCTGTGCAGACATGCGCATAGGGTAGCGTCTCACTTGGCGGGGTGGTGAACTGAATGGTCAAAGCACCCGCATCGTTGATTCTGATTACTTCACCAATAGCTTTTGGGTGGCTTAGGCTGGTTACAAGGGTTCCGACGGTCATTTTCTCTCCAATCACCGGGTTAAGGGATTAGGCGAGGACGGACAGCAGCGGCTTTAGATTCAGCGTTTAGGTACTCGTAGAGAGATGTCCGCGAGATCCCGAACTCCCGAGCCAGCGCTGCCTTGTTCGCGCCTTCAGATGCTTTGTGTTGCAGTTCTAGGGCCTTCTGAGGGGTAAGGACAGGCTTGCGACCCTTGTATTTTCCTTCCCGCTTGGCAATCGCGATGCCCTCTAACTGCCGTTCCTTGGACATCTCGCGTTCGAACTGCGCGACAGCCCCGATAATCGCGAGCATCAGGTCAGCCATGATGTTTTTCTCGCCGGTAAATGTCATCTTGGAAGGCGTGTAGAACGTGACGCTAACGCCTCTATCTGTCAACGACTTAACAATGGTCAACAGGTCCACCAGATTCCTGGCCAGCCTCTCCATTGCGTGGACATGAAGGTGATCACCCTTGCGGAGTGTCTTAAGGCACTGTTGCAGTTGCGGACGGTTGGTGTCTTTGCCCGATGCCTTGTCTTCGAAGACTTGATCTAGGGTTACACCCTCCAATTGACGGACGGTGCTCTGATCAACGCTGCTGACTCGGATGTATCCAATGTTCCAACCGCTCATATTCTCTCCCCTGATGCTCACTGTAAATTTAGAATTAAAGACATCAGACGGATTTTGTCAACTAAATAGTTTTCGACTCTAGACGGACACATTTGGTCGGTATTTAGGCACCTGTAATGGCTACTCCTAGGATGTACCCCAGACGAACACTTAAGATTCTGTCCAATCTGGACAGTCACAAGATTCCCGAGGCCAGCCGCTAGTAGTCGGTAAGACCGACCAAGCAAGGCCAGCCAGGGGGTAACCGGCCCGGACTGGGATTCAGTCACGGCCAGCGCCATGACCGCGCAATGCGCAGGATGAAGTCATCTGATAGACCGCATATCTATCAGCCATCATCCGTCCGTATGGCTTCGCAACCCATTGGACAAACAGGACAACCGCGAATCGTTCTGGCAGCACAGCAGGCAGTACAAGGCCGAAGCAGATGCACCCTAAGCCTATGACGTGATTGAGGATGGGCAAACATCCGAACCGTCAGAAGCCATAGCCGCAGAAGCCTAAAGCCTTGTACGGCGAGCATTCTCCCTTTGCAATAAACCCCTCGTCAGATCCCGACACGGAAAACAAGCCGATTGATTCGGGGTACTGAGGGGTACGATGTCCGACGAGACCTGGCTGTTAGGACTAACAACTCGTTTAGATTGAACAGCTTTAGGACTCATGGGTCCCGTCCAGAACGGCACGCCTAGACCACCGCCCTGTCCCCTCAGATTATGTGCGAACCGCTAAAGTGGCCACGCAATTCGACCCTGAATCGTTTTGGAAATAAATCAGGGTAGGGGGTGGGTCCCAAAACGCAACTTCTCAGACCCCGTATACCTCGATTTAAAAATTATAGAAATTTTCGACCGTCCAGAGCACTACTCCGCCCCAGACCAAAACGGTACCTAGACGGCGATAGAAAAGCGCTAAACCCGTACCAAACCAGTATCCAGGACCCCAAACATGGCCCGAACCAATCTCGAACGAATAAACCGCGAACTTGTCACCAGCCTCGCTCCCGCGCATCGGCGAATAGCTGCCCTTGCTGCCCTCAAAAAGCCGTCCCTCGCCTTCCTCAGACGCATCGCAGGAGACCAAACCGCACCCGGCAGATTGCGTGCCCTCGCTGTCCAGAGGATCACTGAAATCCTCGCTGCCAAGGAACCCACCCCGCCACCAGAACCCAAAGGCATGACCGTCGCGGAATGGCGTGCCGAAGTAACCGTTACAACCCTGCCCTGCCTTTATGGCGGGGCTTTCTGTTTGCCCGAAGCCAGGATTTTCCAGATTCTGGAATCTGGAATTTTTAACCTTTTGAGAGGAATGCCAAAATATGTGCGGTAACCCTCTCCTCTAATGACTGTCCAGAAAGTTCTAAAACAGGGGTCCGGGACTTATGGAATCATCGGAGTGACACACACACACTCTCTCTCACGTTGAATATTTGATTCCATAATTCCAAACAGCTGAAAAAAATACAGTTATAGCGAATTTCCTTGATTCCATAAGTCTTATTGAATCAAGCGAATTTAGGCCTCAGGGACTTATTACATCATTATTGATCAAGCATTTTGATTCCATAAGTACCCCCTAAAACTCCGGCGGACGTATGTAGCGAATGTATGTTGAGGGTCTACCGTTGCCATTCTTCGACGGGGGTTCTATCGCCAGCGAACCGCACCCCGCTAACGTTGACAGTGCATAGTCGAACTGCTTCGGTCCAAACCTGCCCGCGTTAATCGTCTTGCCTAGCTCGGTCTTGCTGCAATACTTTTTACGTTCCATAGCTTGGATGATTAGTTGCAATCGCCAAAGCAAAGGGCGGTGTCTTCCTCGGTCGCAAACCTTCATTGACTCCTGTCCAGATTGCAGAGATACGGCAGGCAGCAAAGGAAGGTGCTAAGAAATCGGACCTAGCAGCGAAGTACAAAGTCTCACGGCAGACAATCTATTCGGTGTTAGAGGTGGCAGCGTAAAGCAGTAAATAACCTGATCTCGGAAACTGCCTCGGGATTCGTCTCGGGGCTGTTTTGCGTTTGGCGTCCAGAAATTGGACAGAAACGACGCGCCAGGATGCCTTACACGCTTCGTTCTGGAATTATTGGAGGTACTGAGAGACCCTGCTTTTCACAGGAAGAATTCTGAAAACTGAAATTTGGATTCAGTGCTGGTTTTCGTCGGAACAGTGGCAAAAGTTAGGTAAACCCTGTGGTTCGGTCGGGCTGGAATCGGTGTCCAGATTTTCCCATTGGACAGCTTGCTACCCCTTCTTACTACCCCCTAGTTACTTGTCCAGTTGTCCAGATTTCTGCATCTGCTTACTTCAGACAGGATTGATACTCCCTTACCTTCTCCCCCTGTCTTCTACTCTCTTCTTATGTGTGGTTCTTTGAGTGTGTGGGGTTTTGGCGTGCGGTTTCTGTGTGGCGGGCCTGTCCAGAAAATGGACAAATCAAAAATGACTTCGAAATGATTTCAGCACTGTCCGGGATTCTTCTCTGCCCATTCCTCATACGAGAGGACGCGATACACAACTCCGCTCCGTCCAGTCTTCCGTACCTTTTCAAAGAATCCCGCTTCCACCAAAGCTCGGCAATTTCGCTGGACAGAGACTTCAAGGCACCCAAAGTACGGCGCTATCTTGTGGGCAGGCTCACAAAACCATCCTCCAGACTGTTTCGATTCACGGAGGGCTAAGAGATAAATGGCCTGTGCATACCCACCCAGTTTGGCCAAGCGTCGTTCTGGGCCATCGCAGGGAAGCAATACTTCGGAAAATCCTGGCTTAGCTGGGTTCATGCAGGAGGGCACTCACTAACTTAGACGCACAGGATCGGGAAATCTTCGATGGAAATAATATTTTCAGGAGTGTAGCGGTTCAGGTGGTCTCGGTTTCCCGTTTGGCTTTGTCGCATCCCTAGGCGGAATACCAGAGAGACCCAATCGACATTGGCGGATATGGATATTATTGTTTTGCATTTATCCCATCAGTGAGAGTGTTTGATGATTTGGATAGCAAAGGTCGATTGCAACAACCCTGACTGCCGATTGCGCGGCCCCGATATTTCTCCCCATATCCCAGCCGTTTAGAAACATCTTCAGATCAGCCAAGCTGGCCCAAGGATGATTGGACAACATTTGCGATGTGTCCTTCTTGCGGTCACACATAGATTCTACGAATGCCACGAGGCTACAGTAAGGCGCGGATTTAAGGCACTGGTGAAGTTGGGATTTCTTGAGGTACTACAGCAAGATATGTGTTCTCCGACTGTCTACCGTGTCATCTCGCATGATGAGTGGGCAGAGAAGAATCCCGGTCAATGTAAAAGCTTCACTTGGCAGGTATACCTACACGAAGGATGATGTTCGCTGGGGTAAATCTCCTGATTTCGGTCTATGGCAACAAAACATGCCGATTCGCCTGTATCTCGCATGCGACCAATCAGGCTGCGAATCTCACATTGAAGCGTATACATCGCGGCCAGCACCCGCACTACTGAAAGATATACAGAGAAAAATACTCTTCGGAGCGGGGCAACCCACTTGTAAGAATCAGCACGCTCTACGGCTGCCCATTGCAATAGTCGATTGTGACGGGATATCACGATGAATCTCTTCTCTCTTGCTAAGAAATTCCCCAATGAAGGGGTCTAGCGTATTTGTGGTTTGGTGTGTGGTGTCCTAAATTTGGTGGCCGTTGATGGGTGCGCCTGCGGCGTTGCAACGGTTTTGAAAAACTCTGCGTGCGCGTACGGCACGGTGCATCCAAGTCTCGATGAGGTAAACGCCACCTCGGGCTACCGATGCCGAGGGCAATTATTCAATTAAGTGTGCGAGTTGCAAGATCACCATCATCGGTAGGGTTCACCCTGGTCTTGGGACACTTTGAACCGCAAGGGCTTCAGCTACGAGAAGCGGTTGAAGGACGGCAAACGGACCTGGGGATGTCACGGTTCGATTCGACCGCCGCTTCCTATGGTTCCAGCCTCGTGATAATTGTGAGCCGTGCGAATCCCCAAGTGATGCTGCTCAGTCGTGATATGGCATTTATTTTTGCCCTCGAAGAAACTGCCAGTTTTAGGTTAGTATGTTGCTGCCTGACATGAGCCCCTTAAGCGTCTGTTTGTTCATTTCAAGCTCATCTCTGTCGCATATGCTTCCCAATTCGGAGTTAATGATGAACAAACACATAAGAGACAGTACTCACTTGACCCGACGCCAGGCCCTACTTCTGTCCGTTTCAGCAGGTGCAGGAGCGACGCTGAGTAGCCCACTACTCGCTCTCGACAGCACCAAAACGGCTGCGCATCAGGAGGCGGGGAATTGCAGCACTCCACAGAGCGCAGTTGCGAAGACTCAGTACGGTAAAGCGCGGGGTTATGTTAGTGGAGGGGTATACACCTTCAAAGGTGTCCCCTATGGTCAGGACACATCAGGAGAAAATCGCTGGCTACCGGCGAAGCCACCAACTAGCTGGAAGGACGAGTATCCGGCACTGGTCTATGGAGCGAACTGCCCGCAGACGCTGCACAATTACAAATCGATCGAGATGTCGTTTCTCTACGATTGGGATGACGGCTACATGAGCGAAGACATGCTCAAGCTGAATATCTGGACGCCCGGTCTTACCGGGAATCGTCCCGTAATGGTGTACTTCCACGGCGGCGGATTTAGCTTCGGTTCCGCGTACGAACTGCCCTCGCATGAGGGCGCTCAGATGGCCCGCAATCATGACGTTGTACAGGTGTCTGTGAACCACAGACTCAATATCCTGGGCTTTTTCGATCTTTCCGAGATTGGAGGTTCGTCTTACGAAAATTCGGTGAACGTCGGTATGACGGACCTTGTAGCGTCGCTCCGCTGGATCCGCGAGAACATTGCCAACTTCGGCGGCGATCCCGACAAGGTCATGATCTATGGCCAGTCTGGTGGCGGATCCAAGGTTACCTGCCTTATGGGCATGCCTTCGGCCGCGGGGCTCATCCATCGAGCTGGAGTGCAGTCGGGCGGAGGGGGAAATATCCCAAGCGCGGAACAGTCGAAGGAACTGGCGCGTCAGGTGATGAAAGAACTAGGGCTCGCGCAGAACGATATCGAATCATTGAAGAAGATGGAGTGGTCGCGACTCTTCGCCGCGGGCAATGCTGCTATTGCCAAGATCAATCCCGCGACAATAGGTCTTGTTGGGCCGGGCTCAACTCCGCCTACGGTCCCAAGGGTCAGTTGGTCGCCGACGGTGGATGGTCGCTCCGTAACGGTTCGATCTTTTTACGACACGGCTCCTGAAGTCTCGAAGAATGTCCCAATGCTTATCGGGTCAGTGAGTGAAGAAGGCATGCAGTACAAGTTGAATCCCACAGAAGTCGAGTGGCAAGGGACGCTGCTCAAAGCTTATGGCAACGATAAGGCCGTTGCTCTCATTGCAGCGATGAAGAAGGCCCATCCTGAAAAGAGTATTCGGACCTTGTCGTATGGCGTTCAGGGGCTGAATGCACGCAACAATGTGCAACGCATGGTGAGGCTGAAGCACGGGCAGGGAGGTGCACCGGTCTATCAATACTGGTTTACTTGGCAGTCGCCTATGCTCGGCGGCGAATGTGGCGCATGGCATACCGCTGAACTGGCATTCTGCTTCGACAATACGAAACGATGTGAGCAGGGCACTGGAAATACGCTAGAGGCTCAGGCACTTGCGAAGAAGATGAGCACTGCGTGGGCCAATTTTGCCTACAGCGGAGATCCGAGCCAACCTGAACTTACATGGACACCAAGTGATCCATCGAGATGCCAGACGATGGTATTCGACAAGACGTGCCACATGGTGGACGATCCTGACGGAAGCGTCCGCAAGATATTGCTGAGCTAACGAACCTAACTGGAGAACCGATGCGGAAAGAAAGATTCGCGCTGCAATTACTGATGCAACTCGGGCTTCTATTCGCCACAGGCCTGCAGGCTCAGGTTCAAACTCTGGTACCGGCTGTAGTACCTGGAGCAAGGCCAGCGAAGGTGGAGCAGATCACCGTCCACGGCGCCTCGCTCGAAGGAAACCTAGAAGGCGACGCTGTCGATCGACCGGTGATTGTTTACCTGCCTCCAAGCTATGCGACTGACAAGAAGCGCCGCTACCCCGTGGTGTATGCCTTGCACGGTTACTCCATCGGAGCCGAGCAGTGGAGCAAGGAGATTCACGTACCGCAGACCATCGAAGGGGCATTTGCCCGAGGTGTGCAGGAAATGATTGTCGTTCTTCCAGACTCAAAGACTGTTCACAACGGGTCTATGTACTCCAGTTCGATTACGACTGGCGATTTCGAACAGTTCATCGCGAAAGATGTAGTCGCCTACGTCGATGCACACTACAGAACAATGCCGAATCGCGCGAGCCGTAGACTTGTCGGACATTCGATGGGCGGCTACGGTGCAACTCGTATTGGCATGAAGCATGCCGATGTCTTTGGCAGCCTCTACATCATGAGTCCGTGTTGCCTGTCGGCACGCAAGATCGGCCCTGCGGCGTCCGAGCTCGAAAAAGCAGTACAGAGCATGAAGACACCGTCGGATTCTGCATCGCTTCCATTTGGCACAAGAGCGCAGCTGGCATCGGCGGCGGCGTGGTCCCCCGATCCGAAGAATCCACCTCTCTATTTTGATCTTCCTATCAAAGACGGTGAGCCACAGCCGGACATTCTCGCAAAGTGGGCCGCAAACGCACCCCTGGCATTTGTCGATCAATACATTGGCAATCTCAAGCGATACAAGGGCATCTCAATGGATGTAGGCGATAAGGACGGCCTCAGGATTGATGCCGCCAAGCTCCACGAAGTATTCGATCAGTACGGTTTGCAAAACAGCTTCGAGATCTATACGGGAACCCACACGAGTGCAGTCGCCGATCGCTTTCAGAACCACGTGATGCCGTTCTTCAGCAAGAACCTTTGCTTCAAAGCCAGTTGCAGCGAGCATTAGCGCTCAACAATGCTCATATCATCAGCCCAAACCTTATTAGTTGATGCGGATCGGATCCTATTTCAGATGAATCGACGAAGTTTTCTCCTGAGTTCTCTAGCGGCTACCGCCGCTCGCCCGCTGTCCGCCATGTCCAGTTCGTTGCTCTCGAGCACCACCGCAGTTACAGGTGAGGGCAAGGTCGCTGTCCTGCTCGTCGATACGGATAGGGTGACGGTCCCGATCGATGAGCGGATTTATGGCCAGTTTCTCGAACACATTAACCACTCAGTGGAAGATGGTCTCTTCGCCGAGCAGATTCGCGGTGTGGGGCTCGAGGGCGAAGACTTCAAGACATACTGGGAGATGTCATCGGACCATGGTCGTGTCGAGATTGCAGATATCGATTTCCAGAACGGCAAGAAGAGCGTGCGTCTGCAGGTTGATGGTGGTCACGCGAGCATCCGGCAAGGGCGTCTCTTCCTCGAAGTGGGAACTAAGTATGACGGCTCGCTCTGGATAAAACGTGAAAAGGGTTCGCCTCAATTGACCCTTCGGGTGACTAGCTCCAAAGGGGTCCCGATCGCATCGATGCCGATTACGTTCGTCGGCTCAGATTGGCAAGAGGTTCCCTACTCCTTCACCAGCTCTGTGCGAGATCCCCAGGCCTCGATTGAGATAAGTGCATCGGGCCACGGCGCCCTGTTGGTCGATTTCATTTCAATGATGCGCGCAGATGTTCGTCGCGACGGCATGTTGCGCCCTGACCTGCTGCAGGCCCTTAGGGGTCTCCGGCCGTCTTTCATCCGTTGGCCTGGTGGTTCCTTTGCTTCCACATACAAGTGGAAGGAAGGTATTGGTCGATACGCCTCACGCGGATACCACCCCAACACTTTCTGGGGTGGATACTCAGACTATTTCGGGTTTGGGACGGAAGAGTTTCTTGGGCTTTGCCGGAAGCTCAACGCGGAACCCCTGATCACGCTGGCTTGCCCCGGTACGAAAGCCGAGGAGGTTCAGTACGCCATGGACTGGGTTCACTACCTCAATGATCCGCCAACGACCGAATGGGGACGGCTACGTGCGTCCAACGGACATCCCGATCCCTACGGCGTGAAGTTCTTTCAGATCGACAACGAGCCCATGAATAACGGTTTCACGCCGGAGAAGTATGCGGAAATCGTTAACGTCTATGGCGGACGACTCCGTGACATTGCTCCCAACGCACGAATCGTGGCGTGTGGGCAAAAACGGTCCAATGATATGGAGTGGAGCGAGAAGGTCATTGATATCGCCGGAAATAACTTCGACATACTTGGCTGTCACAACTACGAGTACGAACCCGAGAACTTTGAGACTGGCTTGAGACGTATCCGTGATTACCTGACGAAGCTTCGGGATTACGTACGTGCTTCGAAGCACCCAAATATCGAAATTGGAGTTCTCGAGTGGAGCCTTCAGCATACTTACGATTGGCGCGCGGGACTTCATGCGGCCGGCAGCCTGATGCTCTATGAGGAGCTCAGTCCTGGACTAACGATGACCTGCCCCGCGCTGCTCATGCGAAACACGACGGATGATCCCAAGTGGACCTCCTCCATCTACCACGACCACGTCTCGTGGTTCCCAGGCGGAACCTACCTAGTCGAGAAGCTCTTTAGTGAACACTATGCAGAACGTTATCTTGCATCTGCAACCGGAGCATTTCATGATGTGCCTGATCGCAAAATCCTCTTCGATAAAATCTCTACGACAATCCCGTCGGAGTGGAAGGATGGTTCGGTCCATGCCGTGGCCACGGGGAGTACTGATGGTCGCCGCATCGTGATCAAGGCTGTCAACTATGGTGCAGAACGGAACAGTTTGCTCGTTCGACTCCAAGGGAGCAGCGTCCCGGACAAGGCCATCGCGAAACTACACACCATCACCACAGGCCTAACGGATTCTGCTTCACTCGAGCATCCGAACGCGATCGCACCAGTGAGTCGGCCGTTGAATTATGCGAAAGACTTCTCCGTAGATCTCGAGCCCTACACGGTCGCGGTAGTCGAGATCAGCAGGGAACAAATTTCGAAAAGATAGATGTATGCGGCCAATCTCAGAATTTCCGGACTGGCCAGCTGCGTCAACCCGGTAAATTTGCCCTCCCAAAGGTACGTCAGCTGGAACGCGTCTATTTTCTGCCTAAAACAGTTTGCTCTGGCTAACTGTTCATCCCTGCCGGGGCTCTAACGGTTGTTGAGTTCCTCTTGGGTCACCGACGCAGTCATCCGGATTGCGCGGCAGACTAATCAAACCTCAACCACTACCATGGATGAGCGTGTACAGACCCAAAGTATTTAGGTGGTGTAGTTTCGTCCTAGTCCCAATGCCGCCAGCCCATTTCTGTAGGCTATGGAACTCCTGTCTGCCGAGAAATGCGCCTCAGAATGGAGGTCTATTGGTAAATCTTCTGGGAATTGCTGCTCCACGATTGCAATATCCTCTGCAAACACCTGGTGATTAAAATCGAGCGTGGCTTGGAGAGGTGCGTCTTTGTCAAATAATTCGCGCAATTGCCATCGAAGGCCACCAGCGCCTTATTCAACTCATCGCACGTCATCTCACACATCAGACTAGGCGCAAAGCCTTTACCATCGCGAGCGGCATCGTCAGTACTCTTGTGGGTGCAGTTGCGCTCGCTGAAATTGCACCCGACTCCGCGATGGCGAGTGCCATCCTAAAGAAAGCTAAAGTTCTCATCAATAAGCATATTCTTCGGACGTGAAGCTTTAGGCTAAAGAGTTCTTCGCACAACCCTTTAATATTCCATTTCTAATGTGAGGAGCCTTGGCTTTTTTTTCGACGCTTACATGCCTTTTGCTGCAAAGCCAATCTCCTGAAGATTTCTTACGGGTTCAGTGCTTCATATGGATGCGACCTCTAAACTCTCTCCCCGGTACAAAACGTAGATCATCTCCCGGTGCTCTCACCTCAGCAAAGGTTTGGTATCCGCTTCGTGCGCGTTACGCGCACATATCTATTGGGGCGTTGCGGGGTGTCCCGCTAGATTGGGGAGTCGGAAGATGAGGCCGGTTGCTTCTCGCCGTCAGTCTTCGCGCTCTGGGGTCCCCATTCGGAGCAACAAATAGCTCCTGTTTTGGTGCCCAGATAAAGCCGTGCTTCTTGGCTTCCCCGCAAACGTCCTGCAGAGCCGGAAGAGTGAATAGAGGCCGAGCTTGTTGCTTCGGGGAGTAGGTCGTTGGGGGGATCCTTTGTTTTGAAATGGTTCGGCTGTGGCTGCGCTCACAGACACGCTTGGCGTGGACCACGCCAGCGGAGGTAGCAAGTGCAACGGTTGGTTGCGCCTGGCGCATGTATTTCTAGACAGTGGAGACTTTAAGCAGCACGGACGAACGGAAGCTTCGATGTAGCCAAAATGCGCAGAAGGCCTATCGCACTGCGTTGCGCTTCATGCCTGTTGCGGGGTTCTCTCCGTCCGAAAGTCAAAGCTTTCTTCGGGAACTAGAGGTGTTGAGAGAGCGGCTCCTGGCAGAAGGTATCAGTGCTGATTGAAGCGCGGCAAAACAACCCTAGTTTGTCCTGAAGGCTTGCAAAAGGCTAGCGTGATTTCCATAAGCCTCGCGTAGCAGTGGGGTATAGATCGTCAGTACATCTATAGCGGTATAGGTCGGTGACCCATCGGAGCAAACACTATTGATATCAATGCTGGAACTTTCCCGGGAGGGGGCGTTCATTTCCGATTTTCGAATATCTCCCATGAAACCCTGAACGTCTCGGCCATCAGGTAGTGGATATGTCGAATTGGCGTGCCAACCTTCTTATGTGTTACCCAAGAGGTTGGCTGCATCACCTTTGGCGGCATCAGATAGCTGTTAGCATCTGAATTCAATCCACGCCACTACAGGACAAGCAATGACGAGGGTGCGTTCGTATGGCAAACAGGGTGCCGACATCAAGTCCGCGACCGCTCCAAAGAATAGGGCGATCCATGGCAAGTTGGTCGCCAGCGCAACTTGGCATGAGCGTGCTCTAAACTGCATTTCCGATAATCTATCAGAATCCAGAACCGACTTCGATAATCCCAAAGTGTTACGCCCCCTTCGCGTTCATGCATCGCATCAAGGTGTTATTGGCTCATTCTGTCGAATCGGTTTGTATCAGTGAGAGATTCTGAGCCTCGTTCAGACTGATGGGGAATGACTTGGTATGACCCGGCTCCCCACCTATCGCCTGTATGTGCGCCGAATAGCGCTCAGCTGCAACCCCTACTGTTTCAAGTTCAGATGTGAGTCTTTCTAGGTTCTTAAACCTCCTCACTACTCCACGAAAGCCGGTGATCACTCCGACCATCGAGCAGGAGACCACATAAGGCTCTTCCCCCTCATCGAGCCGAACGTTGATCAGAAAATCTGGGTTGAATTCAGCATGATCGAGCATGGCCTAACTCCTGTCACACTTGGATGCGAACCGCGAGTCGTGTGAACGGCGTTTGTTATTCGACCCCGGGATTGAATTCCTATCTTGCACGCAAAAGCTACTGCTGTTTGCGCTCTCAGCGCCAACGACATAATCGACGGATGCATCGAAGGACATGAGACACAATCTCAGGCGAGGCAAACCATGGCCGATCAAAAGAAATGTGCACATCCTTCTTGTACATGCACGACTACGGAAAAATACTGCAGCACCTACTGTGAAGCGAACAAGGATACAGTCGAATTAGCCTGCAACTGCGGTCATCCTGGCTGCAAAGGAGATATCTCCTAGCTTTTTGAGGAGCTTAGATCGCGGGACGAAGCCGTGTCGCTCTCACGTCAGTCACTGTGTTGAGTGTTCAAGCCCCCTTTCTCCGCATAGGTTGAGGGGCTTCTTTAGTTGAAAGAGAAAACTCCGCTGGCCACGATAGGCCCGATCCCTGGAATCTGTCGGATGCGAGTACACCCTGGATCGGCGGCGGAAATCCTTTCCAGCTGAAGGCTGAGTCCTTCAATCTGGTCTTCGACTGTCTTCCACTCGTTCCAAAGAAGATCGATCAGGTTCCGCATCTGCGTTGTCAGCTCGAGGTTGGCGTTCTCAAGAATGTCGGGCAAAGCGCTCCGCAGCTTCGCTGGAGTCTTTGCGAAAACCAGGCCTCGCTCGAGCAGAAACGCACGCAGTTGGTTGATGACCGCAGTGCGTCGAGAGATCAGACGATCGCGAACTCGATGGATGGTCTGCAGATCGAGCTGGTCATCGGTCTTGATCGGAACGAAGTGCATGTTCTTGCGTTCCACGGCTTCGGCGATCGCCTCTGCATCCACGAAGTCGTTCTTGTTGGACTTTACGAACGGCTTCACAAACTGAGCTGCAATCAAACGCACAGCGTGGCCTTGCTTCCGCAACGAGCGTCCAAGAAAATGCGCTCCAGAACATGCCTCCAGCCCGATCACCGACGTCTGCATGTTGTCGGAAGACAGATAACGGGAGTTGCGGTGCCTCGAAGAGCGTGTTTCGTCTTAGTAGATGTTGCGCGGAAACTCTGGCCAACTATTTTAGAATGAGTATATTTTGCCTACGACAATGTCAATTGTCAGGGGTAATATTATTCATGACGGCTGAGCTCATTTTGGCCGCCTGTCCAGCCCGAAAGCAGGGAAGGGGAGCCGCTGGCCCTGACCCCGGCCCAGGCGTTGCTCCGGAAGATGGTGCTCGACTCGGTTTCCTCCCCACATAGCCGACGGAACTACGCCAAGGCTTTGGATGACCTCT
>Ga0193743_1000608_pt1 | contig 28023 bp, 27 predicted proteins | sample L2c2metaG_FD_143038 | JGI IMG/M metagenome (GOLD analysis project Ga0193743, IMG submission 143038) | Soil microbial communities from a riparian zone of the East river system, Colorado, United States - L2c2 | ecosystem: Environmental > Terrestrial > Soil > Riparian zone | place: USA: East River...
GGCGACGGAGCCGCCGCGGTCGAGGACGTGGGCTTCGAGGTCACCGACGGCGAGCTGCTGGTGCTGGTCGGGCCGTCGGGCTGCGGCAAGTCGACGTTGCTCAAGCTGATCGCCGGGCTCGACGACGTGACGGCGGGCGACATCCTCATCGACGGCTACCGCGTCAACGAGCTCGGCCCGCGCGAGCGCGACATCGCCATGGTCTTCCAGAGCTACGCCCTCTACCCCCACCTCACCGTGCGCAAGAACATCGCCTACCCGCTGCGGGTGGCGCGGGTCGATCGGCGGGAGGTGGATCGGCGGGTGGCGGAGACCGCGGAGCTGCTGCAGCTCACCGACCTGCTCGACCGCCGTCCCGCCGAGCTGTCGGGCGGGCAGCGCCAGCGGGTGGCGATGGGACGGGCCATCGTGCGCCGGCCGCGGGTGTTCCTGATGGACGAGCCGCTGTCGAACCTCGACGCCCGGTTGCGGGTGCAGATGCGGGCCGAGATCGCCAACCTCCAGCGCGAGCTGGGCATCACCACCGTCTACGTCACCCACGACCAGGTGGAGGCGATGACCATGGGCACGCGGGTGGCGGTGCTGCTCGACGGTCGGCTGCAGCAGATCACCACCCCGCGGGAGCTCTACGACCATCCGGCGAACCGCTTCGTCGCGGGGTTCATCGGGTCGCCACCGATGAACCTGCTGGAGGCGACGGTGGCGGCCACCGACGACGGTGCCGGAGTCGAGGTCGGGGTCGGGATCGAGGTCGACGGGCAACGGCTGAGCGTCGTGGGCGACGTCCCGCCCGACCTCCCCTCGCCTGGCGGCAGCGTCGTCCTGGGCCTGCGCCCCGAGGACCTGACGCTGCTCCCGGCCGAGCCGGGCGACGGGCGTCAGACCCTGTCGGCCACGGTGGTGCTGGTCGAGGAGCTCGGTGCCGAGGAGCTGGTGCACCTCCGCCTCGGGTCGGACGCCAAGGGTGCCCAGCCCACCCTGGTGGTCCGCACCGCCGGCGCCAGCAAGCTGTCCCCCGACGACCCCGCTCACGTCGCCGTCGACCCGCAGCGGTTCCACTTCTTCGACGCCGAGACCGGCCGGGTCCTCCCGCTCTGCACGACCTGACGCAGGGGTACCCCCTCGTCTTCCAGGGGAATTTCAGCGCACCCGAGGCCGTTCCCATGGGCAGCCAAGGAGAGTGATCATGAAGGTCAGAAGTTCGCTGAAGTCGTTGAAGAAGAAGGCAGGTTCGGTGGTCGTCCGCCGTCGAGGCCGGACGTACGTCGTGAACAAGCGGAACCCTCGGTGGAAGGCCCGCCAGGGCTAGATAGATGTATCAAGTATCCAAACCCGTGTAGTCTGTGGCGATGGCCGTCGAGACGTCGGAGGGAGAGCTGTCGGGGCGCGTCGCGCTGGTCACGGGGGCGAGCCGCGGCATCGGGGCGGCCACCGCACGGCGGTTCGCTGCCGAGGGTGCGGCTGTCGCCCTGGCCGCTCGCACCGTGTCGGAGGGGGCCAGTTCTCAGCCGGGGTCCCTCACGTCGACCGTGGAGGTGATCCGGGCGCGGGGCGGCCGCGCCGTCGCTTTCGAGGTCGACCTGTCCCGACCCGACGGTGGGCGGGAGAGCCTGGTCGACCGCGTCGAGGAGGCGCTGGGCCCGCTGGACGTGCTGGTCAACAACGCTGGCATGAGCGGCTACGCCCCGTTCCTGGAGATTCCGGACCGTCGGATCGACCGGGCCCTCGAGGTCAACCTCCGGTCGCCGTGGGAGCTGTGCCGCCGGGCGCTGCCTGGCATGCGGAGTCGCGGTCGGGGCTGGATCGTCAACGTCGGCTCGTTCGCCGCTGAGCACCCCGTCGGTCCGCCCTACCGCGACATCGAGCCCTACAGCCAGGGTGCCCTCTACGGCAGCTCGAAGGCGGCGCTGCACCGGCTCACGACCAGCCTCGCGGCCGAGACCTACGAGGACGGGATAGCCGTCAACGTGCTCGCGCCCGAGGGCTCGGTCAAGATCCGGGACGACTGGCCGTATCCCGACGAGGTGACCGATCCGGTCGAGACCATGGCCGAGGCCGCGCTGGCCCTCGCCACCTGCGATCCGGGGCAGATCACCGGCCGCATCGCCTACAGCCTGTCGCTGCTGGCCGAGCTCGAGCGCCCGGTGCGCACGGTCGACGGCGACGAGCTGCTCGCCGGCTGGCAGCCTCACGAGCTCCCGTTGGGGCGCCTCCGCCACCCGCCCTCAACGCTGTGAACCAGGGAGAACGGGTGCCGAACCTAAGCTCCGATTCACGGACTCCGGCCTAGGAGACACACTGATCCCGACCGAACGACAGGACGCCTCCGCAGCCACGCGCCGGCGGGCTCGCCGCGTCGACCAGCGCACGAGAGGTGAGCAGGTCGCGGCCCAGATCCGACAGATGATCCTCGACGGCGACCTCCGGCGCGGCGAGCGCGTCCGGCAGGAGGAGATCGCCGAGGAGCTCGGGGTGAGCCGGATTCCGGTGCGCGAGGCGATCATCGCCCTGGACCGCGAGGGCTGGCTGACCGACGAACACCACCGGGGCGCCTACGTCAACGGCCTCGACCAGGCGATGGTGCGTGATCACTACGAACTGCTGGGCATCGTCTACGGGCTCGTGGCCCGCCGGGCGACCGAGCGGGCCGACGACGCCGCGGTGAAGGATCTCTCCGCCGCTCAGCGCGCGCTGTCGGCGGAGACCGATGCCGACACGGTGCTGGCCGTGAACGACGCTTACCTCCGCCAGCTCACGCGGATGGCCGACTCCGTGCGGTTGACCGCGCTCCTGCGGGTGATGTCCGGCGTGATCCCGGGCAACTTCTTCGCCGTCGTCCCCGGCGCCATCGCCAACCAGAAGCGGGGGGCGGCTGCGATCACCAAGGCCGTCCGGGCCCGCGACGGCGACGCCGCGGCACGCGCCAGCGAGCGCATGCTGATGGCCCAGGGAGAGAGCGTGAGCGATCTCCTGACCGAGCGCGACGTCTTCCGGTCCGATGGCTGACCGCACGAGATCGGCACGCTCCCGTGAGACCGTGGCCCGTGAGATCCGGCGGATGATCGTCGACGGCGATCTCGTCCCCGGCCAGCGCGTCCCCCAGGACAACATCGCTCGCGCTCTCGGCGTGAGCCGCCTGCCCGTGCGCGAGGCGCTGATCTCCCTCGAGCGTGAGGGCTGGATCACCACGAAGCCGCATCGTGGCTCGTTCGTCAACGGGGTGGACGAGAAGACCGTGCGTGACCACTACGCCCTGTACGGCGAGTTCTTCGGCTTCGCCGCCCGGCGGGCACTCGACCGCATGTCGCCCGACGAGCTGTCCGATCTGGCCGCGTTCAGTGCCGAGCTCTCTGCGGCCGCCGACGCCGAGAAGGTCTACGAGGTCAACGGCCGCTACCTGAGGCACCTCATCCGGGCGGCGGCGTCGGACCAGCTCGTCATGACGCTCAGGTCGATGTCCGAGCTGGTGCCCGGCAACTTCTTCGCGGTCGTCCCGGGTGCGATCACCACGCAGAAGCGAGGCATCGCCGCCCTGCAGGCGGCGCTGGAGCACGGTGATGCGGCCGCCGCGACCGAGGCTTGCGGTGCGATGGAGCGCGAGCAGGCCGACAACGTGCTCGCGGTGCTGCCACAGGTCGATCCGTCGGCCGCCGACGCCACATCCTGACGCGGGTCAGATCGTCTGCTTCGACCGGACGTTGCTGGTGCCGGGGCCGGCGTAGGCCTTGCCGTAGCCCGGTGGCTCGTCGTAGCCGAGGTCGGGAGGCGTGGCGATGGCTGCCCGCCACCAAGCCGCCAAGCGATCCTCGGCCGCGTAGTCGAACCGGTCCTGGAGGGCGGTCTCCTCGTAGCCGCCGAGCGCCGGTCGGTTCTCGACCAGCCAGCGGGCGGTGCGCCGGACGGCATCGCGCGCCGGGATGGCGTCGGTGTAGCCCAAGTGGCGCCGCAGCTTGGAGGTGTCCATGACCCGGTGGGTGGTGCGATGGTTCATCATCAGCGGGCGGGCGGGCATCGCCAGCTCGGCGGGCATCGACAGGAGCTCCCAGTCGTGGCCGAGCTCCAGGGTGACGAGCTCTGCGACCTGGCGGATCGTCAGGCACTCCTCGTCGCCGCAGTTGAAGATCTCGCCTTCGGAGAGGTCGGGCTGGTCGACGGCCAGCAGCAGGGCGTGGGCCAGGTTCTCGACGTAGCCGAACGTGATCAGGCTGAGCCCGTCGTCGGGCAGGATCAGGAAGGGTCGCCGATCGAGGATCCGGCGAACGATGCACCACTCGCGGGGCGCCAGCTGTCGGGGCCCGTAGACGAACGGGTACCGGAGGTGGGTCGCGGTCGGGTGCCACTCGAACACGATCTCCTCGGTGCGACCGATGCGGTAGCTCTTCCCGTCGTCGTCCTCGCACGCCAGCGTCGAGGCCTCGGAGGTAGGGACGGGCAGCCCCGGCGGCGAGTGCAGCGCCGGATCGAAGTAGCCCCGGTACACGGGGACGCCGCCGATGGAGAGCAGCCGACCGACGCGGCCCGAGAGCAGCTCGGCGATGGCGCGCAGCCGGCCGTAGCTGGCGACGGCGACGTCGAAGGTCTCATCAGTCAGGGCGGCTCGGAGTCCCTCCTCGCTGAAGACGTCGCCGTGGAGGTGTCGGAGGTGCGCCACCTCGGGAACCTCGTGCGAGCCCGTGTGCAGGAGCGTCACGTCGAAGCCGCGCGCCTCCAACCCGAGGGCGATGGGCGGCCCGGTGGGGCCGGTCCCGCCGATGAGAAGGGCTGTCGGACGCATGTGAAGGATAATATATCCAACTATGCCTAGGCAGCTGCTGAGGAGCCGACTGGTCGACGCCATCGGCCGGGACGCGGTCCTCGACGGCGATGCGATCCGCGACGACTACCGCGTGGACGAGAGCCTCGGGGCCGCGCCCGGCGAGCCCGTCGCAGTCGTCCTACCCTCCTCTACAGCGGACGTCGTCGCTGTCGTCGTGCTTGCCGCCGACGGGGGAGTGCCCCTCACGGCGCGGGGTGCCGGAACGGGTCTGTCGGGCGCCTGCATCCCGGTGCCCGGCGGCATCGTCGTGTCGTTCGAGCGGATGGCGGCGCTCCTGGAGATCGACGACGCCAACCACGTCGCCGTTGTGCAACCCGGCCTGACCCTCGGCGAGCTCGACGCCGAGACCGCGCAGCACGGGCTCGTCTACCCGGTCTTCCCCGGCACGAGTACGTCCAGCCTGGGGGGCAACGTCGCGACCAACGCCGGCGGCATGCGGGCCGTGAAGTACGGCGTGACGCGGCACCAGGTGCTCGGCCTGGAGGCCGTCACCGGGACCGGCGAGGTGGTCCGTACCGGTGGACGCTTCGTGAAGAGCACGACCGGCTACGACCTGACCCGGCTGATCGTCGGCTCGGAAGGGACCCTGGCGCTGGTGACCGAGGCCACCTTGCGGCTCCACCCCCGGCTGCGGCACACCGCCACGCTGCTCGCGCCGTTCGTCACCGTCGACGCCGTCGCCGCTGTCATCCCGTCGATCGTGGCGTCAGGCGTCCAGCCGATGATCCTGGAGTACATCGACCGCTCGACCATGAAGGGCCTGCTGCGGATGGGCGACATGACGCTTGGCGTGGCCGACGACGTCAGCGCCGCTACCGACGCCTACCTGGTGGTCGTCCTCGAGGGCAGGACGGCGGAGCGCCTCGACGAGGACGTCGCCGACGTTGCCGCCCAGCTGGAGGCCGCCGGCGCCCACGACACGTACGTCCTGCCTCCCGGGCAGGGTGCCGAGCTTCTGGCCGCCCGGGAGAACGCCTTCTGGATGGTCAAGGCCGCCGGCGCCGACGACGTCGTCGACATGGTCGTGCCCCGGGCCCGGATCCCCGAGTACCTCCGCGGCGTCGACGACCTCGCACGCGAGCACGGCTCCAAGGTGTTCGGGTGCGGCCACGCCGGCGACGGCAACATCCACTTCTCGGTCTACGAGCCCGACGGCGACCGGAGGCGGGCGTTGCTGCACGCCATCTTCGGGATGGGGATGGCGATGGGCGGCGTGATCTCGGGAGAGCACGGCATCGGCCGATCGAAGAAGCCCTACTTCGAGGCGCTCGAGGACCCGGCCAAGCTGGCGCTGCAGCGCCGGATCAAGGCAGCGTTCGACCCGGCGGGGGTGCTCAACCCCGGGTGCCTGTTCGACCCCGTCACCCCGGTCGGGTCTCGGCGCCGGTGATCGTGAAGGCGATCGAGCAGCGGAACCCACCGATGACCTCGGTGGGCCCGAGGCTGTCGAGCTCTTCGAACTCCGACTCCGAGAGCTCGAGCGTGGCCGGTCCCGTCCAGACGTCGGCGATCTCGAAGTCGGTCAGCAGGTTGCGGGCGAGGTCGTCGACCAGCGGAGCGCCGCCGGCCAGGTCGGGGACGAGCCGGGTGTGCCAGATGGGCAGGCGCATGGCCTTGGGGACGAACCCGACGTCGGCCGCGGCGTCGAGCGTGACCGACCCGCGGGCGAGACGGCGACCCAGGCCGGCGACGTGGCCCACGAAGGTCGAGCCGTCGGCCAGTTGCGGCCCGCCCTTGCCGACGGTGGCGGGCCTCGTGATGGCGATGGCGCCGGCCTTCTTGGGGAACCCCTGGATGTGGCCCCGGGCGAAGGACAGGTCGTTGTCCACCCAGATGTAGGGGACGCGACCGACCTTCTTGCCGTCCAGCGTGGCCTGGACGACGACGTACGCCTCCTTGTACTGGCCGCGGGCGGGGTCGGCTCCCATGCGCGGATCGGCGTCGGCCGACGACGACCAGTCGACGAAGACGAACGTGGCGGAGCCATCGCCGGCCGGCTCCATCGCCTCCGGCAGGACCGCCGCCATCGCCTCGGGCGAACCGCGGAAGTCGACGCCGAGGGCGTCGCCGGAGAAGTGCCAGGGCGGCGGGGGCACCAGAGAGGCCCGGCCCTCAGGAGAGAGAGGCAGGCTCCAACCCTTCAGCGCTACAGTCATATAGGATAAAGTATCCATCGATGGCCTCGTGCCACGGGAAGTCGAGGGGGATATCGATGTTCGATCTGGGAGGCAGGGTGGCGCTGGTGACCGGCGCCGGGCAGGGTGTCGGCCGGGGCATAGCCCGCCAGCTCGGCCGGCAGGGCGCCGCGGTGGCGGTCAACGACCTCCACGCCGAGCGGGCCGAGGCCACGGTCGAGGTCCTCGCCGCGGACGGCGTCAAGGCCGTGCCGGTTGCGTTCGACGTCGGCGACCACGAGGCGGTGGTGGCTGGCGTCGCCACTGTCGCCGGTGCGCTCGGGCCGATCGACGTGCTGGTCAACAACGCGGGCATCCCCGCCGACGTGATGGGCATGGTCCCCTTCCGCGACGAGGACCCAGGGCGCTGGGCGCCGTTCTTCGGCGTCAACGCGTACGGGCCGCTCAACTGTGCCCACGCGGTGTTGCCGCACATGCGCGAGCAGCACTGGGGCCGGATCATCACGATCTCGAGTGGGGCCCACGGCGGGGTCGGCATCGGTGTGTCCATCTACGCCGCGAGCAAGGGCGCCGGCGTGGCGTTCTCCCGCTGCCTGGCGCTCGAGGAGGCGGGGTCGGGCATCACCGCCAACACCGTCTCCCTGGGCCTCGTCATGAGAGACGAGGGCTTCGGAGACTTGGGTGACCTGGACCGTCTGGCCCGAGGGATCCCGGTCGGGCGCCTCGGCACTCCCGACGACGTCGGGCACCTCTGCGTCTACCTGGCGTCGGCCGAGTCGTCGTACCTCACGGGCCAGACGCTGAACCTGTCCGGCGGCAGCATCACCAGCTGATCGAGGCGGAGGAACGCACGTGAACCGCAAGGGGAGTACTCAGCGCTGCGGTCGACGAGGTCGTCGCCGAGCAGGCCCGCCCCGGTGCCGATCCCGGCGTTGAGGAACGCGAGGTCGGCGACGTCGACGGGGCTGCCGGTCAGGTCTTCCATGAGGCTCCTCCCGGTCACGAGCCGGAGGCCCGCTGAGGGTCCTTGTAGACGTACTGGGTCTGCAGCTCCGCGTAGGCGTCGATGCCTGGGCGGCCCCCGGCTCGGCCGATGCCCGAGTGCTTGAATCCGCCCATGGGGATGTGGGGGGCGATCTCGGCGTGGCTGTTCACCCAGGTGGTGCCGCACTCCAGGCGGGCGGCGACCGCCTCGCCGACGGCGATGTCGGACGTCCACACCGAGCCGGACAGCCCGTAGTCGGTGGCGTTGGCCTGGGCGACGGCGTCGTCGACCTCGCTGAAGGGCAGGACCGGGAGCACCGGACCGAACTGCTCCTCGTCGACCACCCTGACGCCGGGACCGACGCCGGTGAGGATGGTGGGAGGTAGGAAGTACCCGTCGTGGCGGACGGCCTCACCGCCGGCCGCCACCTTCGCCCCGTGGGCCACGGCGTCCTCGATCAGCATCCTGACCCGGTCGTACTGCGGCCGGGTGGTCAGCGGCCCGAAGGTGCCGCCCTCCTCCTCCGGTGCCGGCAGCGCGGCGTCGGCCAGTTCGGTCAGTGCGGCCACCATCTCGTCGAGGATCGACTCGTGCACGTACAGCCGCTTGATCGCGGCGCACACCTGGCCGCCGCCGAGGAACGCGGCGCCGAAGATGCGCGGCGCGACGGTGGCGACGTCGACGTCGGGCAGCACGATCGCGACGTCGTTGCCGCCCAGCTCCAGCAGCACGTTCTTCAGCTGCAAGCCGGCGGCGGCGGCGATCTTCCGTCCGGCGGCGACCGAACCGGTGAAGGACACCATCCGGGTGGCCGGGTGCGAGACCAGGGCCGCCCCGATCTCGTCGTCGCCCGCCAGGATGTTGAGCACGCCGGGCGGCACGATGTCCTGCCAGATCTCGCCCAGTTTGAGGGTGGCCAGCGGCGTGAACGGCGAGGGCTTGGCGACCACGGTGTTGCCGACCGCCAGCGCGCTCAGCACCTTCTCCGTGGCGATGAGGACGGGAGCGTTCCACGGCGAGATGGCCGCGACCACGCCGACCGGCTTCCGAACCACCCGCACGGTGCGTTCGTCGCTGTCCTCGATGACGTCCACGGGCAGCGTCTCGTCCACCAGCGGCTCGACGTACATCGGCGTGAAGTACACCTCGCCCGCGGCGTCCGTGCTGCCCTTCTCCCACGCGGTGATGGCGACCACCTCGTCGAGGCGTTCGGCCAGCGCAGCGACCATCCGCCGCATCACCCCGCGCCGGCCGTCCTCGCCGAGAGCGGCCCAGCCGGGCTGTGCCCGGGTGGCCGCGGCCATCGCCTCATCCAGCAGCTCGGTGGTCGCAGCCGGACACTGCGCCACGACCTGGCCGGTCTTCGGACTGTCCACCGGGAACGTGGTCCCGTCCCGCACGATGCGGCCGTCGACCAGGTGACCGAGTCGATCCAGCCCGGCAGGTTCCATAGATGTGCCCATGAAGGATAAGATATCCAACGAGGAGGGACAATGACGTCAGCAAGCAGCAGCTCCACGGGTGAAGAACAGCGTGTTCGTCACGTTCCGGCTCGGGACGTCCCGATCCCGTCGTCGGTGAGCGCGGCGGCCCAGGCGGCGCTGGCGGTCGAGCTGCCCGACGCCCCGGTGCCCCCGGCCGACGACCACGACGCCTGGCGAGAGCGCGTGGTCTTCGTCGATCAGTTCCTCTTGGACCGGTTCACCAGGGAATCGGGGCACGTGGAGGCTGATGTCGACACGCGGGAGGTGGCCGGTGCCACGGTGCACGTGGTCGTGCCGCTGAACCTTCCCGCCGAAGGCCGGCGCCGTGTCTACGTGGACCTGCACGGTGGCGCGCTCGTCATGGGCGGGGGCGACGCGTGTCGGGCCGGGGGCGTGAGGACGGCCGGGATCGTCGGGGTCGAGACCTGGGCGGTCGACTACCGGATGCCGCCCGACCATCCCTACCCCGCGGGTCTCGACGACTGCGTCGCCGTCTACCGGGCCCTGATCGAGGACCTCTCGCCAGCCCAGATCATCGTCGGAGGGGGCTCGGCGGGCGGCAACCTCGCGGCGGCGACGATCCTGCGGGCCCGCGACGAGGGACTGCCGCTGCCGGCCGCCGCGGTCCTCGTCACGCCTCAGCTCGATCTCACCGAGTCGGGCGACAGCTTCAACACGAACCTGGGTGTCGACACCGTGTTGACCCGTCGCCTCACCGAGTCCAGCCTGCTGTACGCCGACGGTCACGATCTGGGTGACCCGTACCTCTCACCGCTGTTCGGTGACTTCACGAAGGGCTTCTGCCCGACGTTCATCCAGGCCGGAACCCGGGACCTGTTCCTGTCGAACGCCGCGCGCCTGCACCGCTCCCTGCGGCGCGCCGGCGTGCCGGCCGAGCTGCACGTGTTCGAAGCCATGCCCCACGGCGGGTTCGGAGGCTCGCCGGAAGACGACGACCTCGCCGCCGAGTGGCGCCGCTTCGTCGACGCCCATTGGGGCTAGCCAGCAGGTTCCTCGAAGGGCGCCGACCAGATTGGAACAGGTTCGATGCGACGACACAGTGAACGAGGTCACCTCGGCGCTCCGTGGGGAGCGGGGTCACCATGGTGAACCAGCCGCAGGCGCCGACGGAGCCGCCCACGGGTGCGGCGCTGGTGCGCGATCACGTCCAGGTCGACCTCTCGGCGCCGGCTACCTTCGACGACGGCGTCCCGTTCGACGCTTTCGCGGTCCTCCGGCGCCACGCTCCCGTGGCGTGGCACGACGAGACGGTGGACGACGTCGGCGGATGGGAACCCAGCCCAGGCTTCTGGTCCGTGACCAGCCACGCCTCGGTCACCGAAGTGTCCCGACGGCCCGACGTGTTCTCGTCCTGGCTCGGGTCGACGAGCATAGGCACCCCTGACGAGCTCAACCTGGCGGTGACGCGCCAGATGATGCTCAACATGGACCCGCCGGACCACTCGCGCCTCCGGCGCATCCTGCAACCGATGTTCACTCCCCGCGCCGTGCAGCGGCTCGTCGACTCCGTTCGCAGCAACGCCCGCGAGATCGTGGACGACCTCGTTGCGGGCCCCGATCACATCGACCTGGTCACTGCAGCCTCGGCCGAGTTGCCCCTCCGAGTCCTCGCCGACCTCCTCGGCGTGCCTCGCGAAGACCGTCACCTGATGTTCGAGTGGTCCAACGCCATCGTGGGGATGGCCGATCCCGAGTATGGCGGAGATAGAGAGAGCGTGGTCGGCGTCGTCACCGACATGCTGCTCTACGGGACCGAGCTCGCCAACGATCGCAAGGCCATGCCTCGCGACGACGTCGTGTCGTTGATCTGCAACGCCGAGACCGCGGACGGGGAACGCCTGACCGACGGTGAGCTCTCCATGTTCTGGCTGCTCCTGGTGATCGCGGGCAACGAGACCACACGGAACTCGATCTCCGGCAGCGTCGTCGCGCTGCTCGAACATGGCCTGTGGGACGCGCTGCGCACCGAACCGGGCCTACGCGCCACCGCCACCGACGAGCTGCTGCGCTACGTCTCGCCCGTGCTCCAGTTCCGGCGGACCGCCACCACCGACACGATCCTCGACGGCCAGCACATCCGAGCGGGCGACAAGGTCGTCGTCTGGTACGCATCGGCCAACCGGGACGAAGCCGAGTTCCCGGCACCCGACCAGCTCGACCTCCGGCGCGATCCCAACCGCCATGTGGCCTTCGGCACCGGGCCCCACTTCTGTCTCGGATCACACCTGGGTCGGCTTCAGCTCTCCACGTTCCTCAACGAGCTCACCGGCCGCCTCCCCGATCTCCACCTCACGGGCACCGTCGAACGGATGAGGTCCAACTTCATCAACGGCATCCGCCACCTCCCCGTCTCACTCGTCGGGGACCAGGGAAACCTGGCGGCGCCGGCTCGTTAGGCCAGGATCCCCGTGATGATCGGGAGGTCGGCGTAGGTGCGGATGCCGGGTTCGGCGGCGCACACGGCCGGTATCGCGTTGACCACGGGCAGCCCCGTGACCTTCATGCCGATGTCGTGGAAGTCTTCCGCGGTCATGGATCCGAGGTCTTCCTGGTGCGGCCAGATGTCCAGCTTCAGTCGCACCATGGGCTCGGCCTGCACCTCGATGATGTAGCCGTGCTCGACCGGCCACGCGGGCTCGATCCTCGAGCTCATGACCCATCGCTGGTGCAACTCCACCACCGCGCGGTCGTCGACGATCCCCTCCCAGCGGACGTCGATGCCTGCCACGTGACCCGCAGCGATCGGACGTCCTGGTGGCGAGAGATCTTCGGTCGCTAGCGCGAACTCGACGGTGCAGAGCCGCTCGTCCACCTGGACACCGAGCAGTCCGGCCAGCACATCGACGCCGTCGGCGAAGACGGTCGTGGCGTCCCGGACGGCGTCGGCGTGGCCGGGGCTGTCGGGGGGACGTCCCCAGCCGAGATCGTTCATGTTGTCATCCGCGGCGAACATGGCGACGTCGACGGATTCGATCGCCTTGACGTGGCGGATGTTGGTGCTGATGCCTGCGGCGATCCCGCCCAGGAGCTGGGCGTAGCCCGGGTTCATTCCGCTGCCGAAGATGGTGGCACCGCCGGCCTGGGCGGCGGCCTCGATGGTGGCGATGGCCTCGTCGCCGAGGCTGCGGCCGGTCAGGAACGCGGAGGAGGTCACGATGTTGACCCCGTTGCGCAAGAGGTGCGAGATCTCCTCGATGTTCGGGAAGAGCGGCATGTAGATGACGCAATCGGGCTCCCGAGCGAGCAGGGCGTCGACGTCATCGGTTGCGGTGACGCCGGTGGGATCGTCGAGGCCGACGAGGACGGCGACATCGCGACCGACCTTCGACGCGCTGTAGGCGTACGCGCCGACGAGCTCGAGGTCGGGACGAGCCAGCACGGCGCGCACCGCTTGGCGCGCGACGTTGCCGGTGGCCCATTGGACGACGCGCCGGGGTGGGGTGGGCATAGTGGATACATTATCCTTGACCGTAAGTTGGATAAACAATACAATGACGATCGTCACTACCGGCTCGCCATGGACAGCATCTGCAGGCGACCGGTCCAGAGCGGTACCCGGGGGGACCACGTGGGTCGACGACAGATTGGGCCGTCCGGCCGCGCCGCAGTTGTCGGCGTGGCACTGGCGATCGCCGCGGCATCATGCGGATCGGACGACGACGGGGGCGGCGGGTCGAGCTCCGGGCCGGGTTCCGGGTCGGCGGGAGCGTCGGAGTCGCGCGGCTTCGACGGCACGACGGTCAGGGTCGCCGGCGTCGGCAGCGCCGCGAACTTCGCGGAGGCCGACATCGGCGCCAGGGCGCGGTTCGAGCGCGCCAACGAGACCGACGAGCTCGACGGGATCAGGATCGAGTACGTCGAGTTCGCCGACGACGCGCTGGACCCTGCCAAGGCGACCGCGGAGATCCGGCGCCTCGTCACCCAGGAGCAGGTCTTCGCGATCGTGCCCAACTTCTCGGCGATGAACCCGGGGGAGTACCTCAACGAGCAGCACGTCCCCTATGTGGGGCCGGGGTACGACGACACCTACTGCACCACCGAGCCCAGCGAGTCGATCTACGGCTTCGGCGTCAACGGTTGCATCGTGCCGAGCGATCCGCCGAAGCTGCCCGACTACTACAACGCCCTCTACTCCTACGTGAGCGAGAAGACCGGCGAGGACGAGCCCTCGATCGCGCTGTTCGGCGGCGACAGCCAGACCAGCAGCGACGCCGTCCAGCACGCCGCCGTCAGCGCGGTGGGCGCGGGTTTCGACGTGGTGTATTCCGAAGGTGTCGTTCCGGCCACGACCTCGGACTACTCCCCCTACGTGCAGGATTGGCTCAGTACCGACGACGGCGACGAGCCCGATGCGATGGACTGCTTGCTCGCGGTCCAGTGCCTGGACATCTGGGCCGCGGTGGAGGCGGCCGGATACGAGGGCACATTCGAGACCCCGCTGTACTCCGACCTGCTGATCGAGCCTCTGGCCGGCACCGTGACGCGCGCCTCCTTCAACCCCGCGCCCAACGATGGCCTGACCCAGATGCAGGAGGACCTCGAAGCCGTCGAGCCCGGCACCGTGGTCTCCACGACGAACGTACTGGCGTACTTCGCCGCCGACATGTTCATCCAGGCGCTGGCGAAGGTCGGCGCCGACGTCACACCCGAATCGGTGCAGGAAGCCTTGGCCAACCAGACGTGGGGGATCGAGGGCTTCGTCGGCCCTACCGAGTACCCCGCTTCGAAGGTCGTCGCGACACCCGTCTGCCTCACCTTGCTCGAGAACGACGGGACCGAATGGTCGGTGGTCGTGCCCTTCGAGTGCTCCGAGACCACGTTCCCGGTCGCGGACTAGCGCCGCCGCCATGACGGCAATGTTGGAGCTCGAGGACGTCACGGTTCGCTTCGGCGGGATCACCGCGCTCGACTCGGTGTCATTCGAGGTCGATCGGGGCACCGTCTGCGGGCTCATCGGCCCCAATGGCGCCGGGAAGACCACCCTGTTCGACGTGATCGCAGGCGTGCGCCGGCCGAGCCGGGGCCGGGTCACGTTCGACGGTGTCGACGTGAGCGCCATGAAGGTCGCCAAGCGTGCTCACCGCGGCCTCCGCCGCACGTTCCAGCGAGTGCAGACGTTCGGCTGGCTCACTGTCGAGGACAACGTGTTGGCCGCCATGGAGTGGCGGGCCGGGGGCGGCGGCTTCGTCGCAGACGTCCTCGGCTCACCGACGCGGGCCCGGCGCGAGCGCGAGCGCCGGGCCCGCGTCGAGAAGGCGCTCGAGCTCTGCGGGCTCGTCGACGTCCGCGCCGAGTACGCGGGCTCGTTGCCGATCGGCATCGCCCGGATGGTCGAGCTCGCCCGGGCGACGGTCGAGGCACCGAAGTTGCTCATGCTCGACGAGCCGGCATCGGGCCTCGACGGGGCCGAGGCGCAACGGCTGGGCGCACACATCCAGGCCGTGTGCGGCGAGACCGGTTGCGCAGTGCTGCTGGTCGAGCACGACGCCAGCTTCGTCATGGAGCACAGCGACCGGGTCGTCGTGCTCAACCTGGGGACCGTCCTCGCCGACGGCACGCCGCAGCAGGTCCAGGCCGACCCCGAGGTCCGCTCCGCCTACCTCGGCGAGGTCCACGCGGGGGTGGAGCCGAGCAGCGACCGCGGTGACGGAGGCGACAGCCGATGACGAAGCTCCTGAACCTCGTCCTGTCGGGCGCAGTGACCGGCGCGATCTACTCGATCATGGCGTCGGGCCTGGTGCTCACCTACAGCACTGCGGGCTTCTTCAACTTCGCCCACTCCGCCATCGCCTTCTCCGCGGCGTACCTCTACTACCAGCTGAACACCGGCCAGGGCCTCCCCATCGTGCCCTCGGTGATCCTGGTGGTACTCGTCTACACGCCGCTGCTCGGGCTCCTGCTCGACCGCATCATGTTGCGGCGCCTGGCCAAGGCCCCGGTCTACGCCCGGATCGTCGGCACCATCGGCCTGCTCATCGCCCTGCCTAACCTCGTGCAGTGGCTCGTGGTCACCGTGGGTAACGAGGTCCTCGACCTCGGTCTCGCCGGCAACATGGCGTACACCAACGGCCTGCCCGTCCCCGGCGCCGGGCCGACGCCCGCCGAGGTCTACCACCCGATCAGCGACGTCGCCCTCGACTCCGACCAGCTGGCGGTCCTCATCGTCGCCGCCCTCGCCGCCCTGGCCCTGTGGCTCGTCCTCCGACACACCCGGGTGGGGCTCGAGATGCGTGCCGTGGTCGACAGCGAGTCACTCGCCGGCCTGCGAGGGGTGAACGCAGCGCGCACCTCGGCGGTCGCCTGGGTCCTCACCATGGTGCTCGCCGGCCTCGGCGGCATCCTCATCGCGCCGCTCTTCGACCTCTCCAACGGGACCTTCACGCTCGTCGTGCTCGGATCGCTGGCGGCCGTCGTCCTCGGTGGGCTGCGCTCGCTCCCGATCGCCTTCGCCGGCGGCCTGCTGCTCGGCGTGGTCCAGAACCTCGTCGCCGGCTACGCCGCCACCATCCTCCCCACGTTCGTCAGCGAGCTCAAAGGCCTGCGGTCGTCGGTCCCCTACCTGCTGGTGCTCGTCCTCGGCCTGATCATCGGCCGCGACCGCACCAGGAAGGCGTCCTCGATCGCCGACGACCTGCCCCCACCCGACCACCGCGCCGGCCTGTCCCCGATGCGGCGCCGGCTGCCGTGGGCGTTGTTCACGGCCGCCCTCCTGGCCTTCTCGCTCGGCTGGGTCGACATCGACGTGCTGCGGGGCAACGACTACGCCCAGGCCGTGATCGCACAAAGCCTGGCCGTGGCCATCATCTTCCTGTCCTTCGTCGTCCTCACCGGCATGGGCGGGATGGTCAGCCTGGCGCAGGCCACGTTCGTGACCGCGGGCGAGAAGGGCGCCGGCTGGGCGCTCAGCCGTGACTGGGGCGTCGACATCCCTCTGCTCGTGAGCGGGGGCCAGATCAACTTCCTCTGGGCCGCGGTGATCGGCGCGCTCACCGCGGCCGCGATCGGAGCGCTGATCGCTCTGCCCGCCACCCGGCTCGGCAGCGTCTACCTCGCCATCTGGACCCTGGCGGTCGCGTTCTTCTTCTCGCTGATCGTGTTCGCCTACGAGCCCATCGGCAACGGCGAGATGGGGTGGACGATCCGCGCCCCGAGCATCGACGTCGCCCCGCTCAACTGGCTCAACGGCTTCGTCCAGCAGCCCCGCCTGCCGTGGAGCGTGGAGTCCGTACCCTTGGACTTCAGTCAGGTGCAGGAGCAGATCCTGCTGTTCTTCTGCGTGTTCGGGCTCGTCACGCTGCTGGTCCACCGGCTGCAGCACTCCGCGTCGGGCCGGGCGATCCTCGCAGTCCGCAGTTCCGAAGCGGGCGCGGAGGCGTCGGGCATCCGGGCCAACCGTGCCAAGGTCATGATCTTCGCCCTGGCGGCCGGCATCGCAGGTTTCGGGGGCGTGTTCCTCGGGCTCTTCAGCTTCACCGCCAGCAACAGCACCGCACCGCCGCTCGCAGGGATGTTCTGGCTGGCGCTGACGGTGACGTTCGGGGTCCGGCGACCGGGCGGCGCGCTGCTCGCCGGTTTCGCGTTCGCCGGTGGGGCCGCGATCTTCCACTGGCTCGTGGACCTGATCCCCGGCGGGACCGTTAACGAGCTCGTGTCGTCCGTCTACTTCGTGCCGATGCTGGCGGGCCTCGGCGCCATCCAGCTGGCGCAGGAACCCGACGGCATCCTCGCCCTGGTCGGCCAGGGGAGACTCCAGAAGCGTCGCGTCAGGGAGCGGGCGCCGACCCTCCGCCCACCCTCCCCCAACGGCCATCGCGCTGCGCCGGACGGGGCCGGGGCCACGCTCTCGATCGAGGGCGTCGTGGCCGGCTACGGCGACGTCGAGGTGCTCCACGGCGTGGACCTGCGGCTCGAGGCCGGCAAGGTCACGGCGTTGCTCGGGGCCAACGGCGCCGGCAAGTCGACGCTGTGCTCCGTCGTCACCGGCCTCGTCCCGCCCACGTTCGGGGCGGTCGTCCTCGAAGGTGCCGACATCACCACGACCCCGACGTTCCAGCGAGCGCGGGCCGGGCTACTGGTCGTACCCGAAGCGCGGGGCATCTTCCCGGGGCTCACGGTGGAGGAGAACCTCATGGTCCTGCTGCGTGACGAGGCGGCCCGCGAGCGGGCCTACGAGCGCTTCCCCGTCCTGGGCACGCGTCGTCGGGCCCAGGCCGGCGTCCTGTCCGGTGGCGAGCAGCAGATGCTGAGCATCGCGCCCGCGCTGGCCGATCCGCCGACCGTGCTCATCGCCGACGAGCCCACGCTGGGGCTCGCCCCTCTCGCGGCCGAGGAGGTGATGCGAGCGCTCGTCGAGCTGCAGGACGCCGGCTCCGCCATCCTGCTCGTCGAGGAGCACGCGCGGAACGCCCTCCAGGTCGCCGACATGCTCGCCTTCATGGAGCTGGGAACGATCGTCTGGAGCGGGCCCGTCGCCGAGGCCGACGTCCAGTTCCTCGGCGCCACCTACCTCGGTGGGCGGGCCAGCGCCACCCGAGCTCAACCAAATGGATGATTCATCTGCCACCGTCGAGACGACAAGGAGCGCAGGATGGGCAAGTACGTTTTCGTGCTGACACGGCCGGCCGAGCAGGAGCTTCCCGACTTCGGCGACGTACTGCGGTCCGAGTCCGGACCGGCGATCCGGGACGACGCTCCTGGGCTGGCCGGCCTGCGCATCGTCCTGCGCGAGCCAGCGACCGCTGCGCCGGATGCCGACGCGGTGGACGGCGCCGACGCCGTCGTCGAGCTGTGGGTCGGCCCTGACCATGTCCCACTCGACTCGACGACCAAGCGGCTCGAGTCCTCAACGTCATCTGTCCAGGGATGGCGTGTCAGCGAGGAGGTCGTCGTCGACGCCCTCGGACAGGACCCTCGGCCGGTCGACATGTTCGCCTTCATCCAACGCCTCGACGGGACGTCGCCCGAGTTCTTCGCCACGAACTGGCGCATTCACGGCACCGGCGCCGCCACGTTGGCGCGTGAGCAGTCATGCAGCTGGCGATACCTGCAGAACCGAGTCCTCGAGCCGGTCACGCCCACGCGGTGGGTCATCGACGGCTACGGCTCCTTCCGGGGTGAGGGCCCATCGCTGCCCGAGAGCGACGACCCGGCACACATGCCCGGTGAGGAGCCGTTCTGGCGCGTGACCTCCCGCCTCATGCTCGGTCGGGAGCTCTACGCACACGATCAGACACGGAGGGACGCGCAATGACAGGACGGCTTTCGGGGAAGGTGGCGCTCATCTCGGGTGGGGCTCGGGGCCAGGGTGCAGCGGAGGTGCGCACCTTCGTGGCCGAGGGCGCGGCCGTCGTGTTCGGTGACGTGCTCGACGACCAGGGCGAGGCCTTGGCCGAGGAAGTCGGCGATCGCTGCCGCTACGTCCACCTCGATGTCACCCAGGAGGACGACTGGGCCGAGGCGGTCCGCACCACGGTGGACACCTTCGGCGGGCCGCATGTTCTCGTCGGCAACGCCGGCATCATCGGCACGATCATGCCGATCCCCGACGTACCGCCGGCCGAGTATCGCCGAGTCGTCGAGGTCAACCAGGTCGGCATGTTCCTCGGGCTGCATGCCACCATTCCGGCCATGTCAGCACCGGGTTCGATCGTCCTGATCTCGTCGGTGGCCGGGATCCTTGGTGGTCCGAACGCGGTTGCGTACTCGTCGTCCAAGTTCGCCGTTCGAGGGTTGGCCAAGATCGCCGCCCTCGAGCTCGCCAGCAAGGGCATCCGGGCCAACTCCGTCCACCCTGGGGCGATCGACACGCCCATGCTCGACTCCGCGCCGGGCAGCCCCGACTTCCGCCCGGCGATGGCTGCCGTCACGCCGCTCGGCCGGTTGGGCCAGGTGGACGAGGTGGCCGAGCTGGTGTGCTGGCTCGCGTCAGACGCGAGCAGCTATTGCACCGGAGGCGAATTCGTCGTTGACGGTGGTGTCCATGCCGGCCCAAGCGTCCCTCGATGATGCGTAGGCCCGCTCGAGCAGTGTGGATGTCGCATGCACATTGACCGAGAGCTTGCCGTCCTCGCCCCATTCCTCCCGGAGCTGGACTTCGCGGACGTCGCGGCCTGCCGGGCGATGCTCGCCGCGGTCGCCGGCGACGCGGAGGCCGCCGACCAGTCCTCGCCGGCCGGCGTCACCGTGTCGAACCGGAACGTCCCGGGCCCGCCCGGGGCCCCAGACGTGCGTGTGCGGGTCTACCGGCCTGACGGCGACGGGGCCCGACCCGCATTCGTCTACTTCCACGCGGGAGCGTTCATCCTCGGCCAGTTCGAGCTGTTCGACCCCCTGTGCGGCGCCTACGCCGTCGACGCTGACGTCGTGGTCGTGAGCGTCGACTACCGCCTCGCCCCCGAGGACCCGTTCCCTGCCGGGCTCGAGGACTGCTACGCCGCCCTGGAGTGGACCGCCGCCAACGCCGACGAGCTGGCGGCGGATCCTGCCGCCATCGCGGTCGGGGGCGCCAGCGCGGGCGGGGGACTGGCGGCGGCGGTGGCGCTGATGGCCCGCGACCGCGGCGGGCCCGAGGTCGCCTTCCAACTCCTGGGCTACCCCGTGCTCGACGATCGCCTCGAAACCGTCTCGGCCCGGGGCTTCACCGACACGCCCCTGTGGACCAGCCACGACGCGGCGGTCATGTGGGACCACTACCTCGGCCCCGAGCGCCGCCACGTGTCGCCCTACGCAGCGCCGGCACGCGCCGTCGACCTCTCCGGGCTTCCGCCGGCCTACGTTCTCACCTGCGAGTTCGACCCGCTGCGCGACGAGGGCATCGCCTACGCCCTACGCATGCTCCAAGCTGGCGTGCCGGTCGAGCTCCACAACGTCGCCGGCACCTTCCACGGCTTCGACAACCTCCCGTCCGCCATCTCCCGGGCGGCCGCAGCCGAGCAACACGCCGCGCTGCGGCGGGCCTTACACAAGGCCTGACTCCCGATGACGATGCTGCCAGTTCTTCACCAAGGGCACCGGGCTTGACTGATGGACGACATCGAAGCGATCAAGCAGCTCAAGGGCCGCTACTGCCGGACCATGGACACGAAGGACTGGGCGGGGATGCGTCAGGTGTTCGCCGACGACGTCGAGATGGACACGACGGCCGCGGGCGGCGGGGTGCTGCGCGGCGCCGACGACTTCATGGCGTTCCTCCGCGAGACGCTCGGCGACGTCGTCACCGTCCACCACTGCCACACCCCCGAGATCGACCTCACCTCGGCGACCACGGCTACCGCGGTGTGGGCGATGGAGGACATGCTCCGCTGGCCCAGCGGCATGGAGCTCCACGGCTACGGCCACTACCACGAGACCTACGAGAAGATCGACGGCCGGTGGCGCATCACGCGGTCCGAGCTCACCCGCCTGCGCATGGACATCACCGAGGCGACGACATGAGCGTGCTCTTCGGCCTCCGATTCGACTTTCCGCAACCCGTCCTTCGCCGGCACCACGATGGCCGAACGGTTCGCAGCAGGACTCGAGATGGCCGAGTGGGCCGACCGGCTCGGGTGCGTCAACATCACCGTCTCCGAGCACCACGGCTCACCGGACGGCTACCTGCCCAGCCCCCTGACGATGGCCGCCGCCCTGGCGGCGCGCACGACCAATGCTGGCCTCATGATCGCGGCGCTGATCGCGCCGTTCCACGACCCGTTGCGCCTGGCCGAGGACCTCGTCGTCCTCGATCACCTCAGCAAGGGCCGGATCGATGTCATCCTCGGCGCCGGCTACGTCACCGACGAGTTCGCCATGTTCGCCGTCCCGAAGGCCGACCGCGCCAGGCGGGTCACCGAGGTCCTCGCCACGCTCAAGGCGGCCTTCACCGGCGAACCGTTCGAGTACCAGGGCCGAGCCGTGCAGGTCACCCCGTCGCCCTACCGGGACGGCGGACCCGGCCTCATCCTCGGCGGCAGCAGCGAAGCTGCGGCGCGACGAGCCGCCCGCATCGCCGACGGGTTCCTTCCCTCCATCCCCGAGGTGTGGGAGTTCTACCGCGACGAGCTCCAGCGCCTCGGCCGGCCCGATCCGGGCCCGAGCCCGATCGGCCCGAACCGCACCGTCGCCCTCGCCGAGGACGTCGAGAAGGGATGGGAGCAGATGAGCCCCTACTTCCTGCACGAGTCCAACGCCTACGGCGCCTGGCAAGCCCAAGAGGCCGCGGGATCGCCCTACCGCAGCGCAGCGAACGTCGACGAGTTCCGCAAGACCGGGCAGTACGCCGTGCTCACGCCCGACCAGTACATCGACGAGCTCCGCGCTGCGGCGTTCCCGTTCGCCCTCCTCCACCCGCTCTGCGGCGGCATGCCCATCGACCTCGCCTGGTCGAGCCTGCAGCTCTTCGAGCACGAGGTCCGACCCGCGTTCCAGGAGACCTCGTGACCACCCACGCAACCACCGACAGCGCCGGCGTCGTCGTCACCGGTGCCGCCCGGGGGATGGGCCTCGCCTGCGCGCAGCGGCTGGCCGGCGAGGGGATCTCGCTCCTGGTGGTCGATCGCGACGATGCCGTGCACGAGGTCGCCGGCGGGCTGGCCGGCGACGTTGCGTCGGTGACGTGCGACGTGACCGACGCTGGCGCGGTGGGCGAGCTCGCCCGCCGGGTCGGTGCGCTCGGCGAGCTCGGGGGTCTCGTCCACGCCGCCGGCGTGTCGCCGACGATGGGCGATTGGCGGCGCATGTTCACCGTCGACCTCGTCGGCACGGCCCTCGTCGTCGACGCGCTCCGGCCCCTCGCCCGGGTCGGCGCCGCGGCTGTGTGCTTCGCGTCGACAGCCGCCCACCTGCTGCCCGAGCCCGCCGGCCATCCGCTCGATGCCGTCATCGACGAACCGCTGGCACCCGACCTCCTCGACCGGCTGCTGGCGACGGCACCGGACGTCGTGACCGACCCGGGCGCGGCGTACTCCTGGGCCAAGCGGGGGGTCGTCCGCCTCGTCGAGCGGGAGGCTGCGGCGTGGGGAGCGAGCGGGGCGCGCATCAACTCCGTGTCGCCCGGGATCATCGACACCCCGATGGGGCGTCGCGAGCTGGAGCACCAGCCGATGATGGGCATGATGCTCGACTACACGCCGCTCGCCCGGCAGGGCACGGCGGAGGACGTTGCGTCGGTCGTGGCGTTCCTGCTGTCCGATGCGGCCGCCTATGTGACGGGGACCGATGTGCGCGTCGACGGCGGAGTCGTGCCGACCCTCCGCCGGGCCATGCCGGCGCGGTGAAGGTGACGCGCGCGGCTCCGCCCCTCAACAAGCGCGACGACACCGAACTGGCCCGGCTCCACCGGGCCGGCGTCATCTCGTGATCCCAGCTGGAGGTGCGGGCTAGGGCCGAGCTCGTGGACTGCCGCGGCGCTTCGGCCGTGTGGGGCGTTGGGTTGTCTGGGCGCCGAGCATCCGCATCGCCAATGGCATCAGGTCGTCGACCAGCGGGAGGTCGAGGGGCTCGGCTGTGACCGTGGTGCGGAAGTGGAGCACGCCGATCAGCATCTCGGCGGCGAGCGTCGGGTTGGGCAGCGGATCGATCTCGCCTCGGGCGACGGCGCGGTGGATCATGGCGGTGAGGTCGGCGATGCGCGGGGCGATGAACCGTTCGTTCATGGCATCAGCCAGCGAGCGATTGTGGACGATCTCGCCGATGAGGGCATACATCAGGTGGGTGTCGGGGTGGTCCGGAGTCTCGTCGAGCACCGCCTCGAGCCTCGCCCGCATGTCGGCCTCGAGTGAGCCGCGGTCGCCGATCTCCGGTGGCGCCTTGTCCGTGACCAGCGCGTCGACCACCAGAGGGTCCTTCGACGAGTAACGCCGGTAGAGCGTCGCCGTCGATACGCCGGCTCGCTCGGCGACGCCGGCCATCGTGAGCCCGGCGTAGCCGTGTTCGGACATCAGCGCCTCGGCGGCGTTCAGGATGGCGCGGTCAGCTTCGACGCTCCTCGGTCGGCCGCGGGTTGCCGCCGACCGGCTCTCGGCATCTGCGGTGGACACGATCCCTATCCTGCCCGGTCGGCGGCCACCCGCAGCCGAACCGCTCGCCGCCCTCGTGCTCGGTGTCGAGACCGGGCCCGTCGTCCGGACGGGACGGCAGGAAGACGGCCGCCACCAAGGCACCGGCGAGGGCGAAGAGGGCGGCGATCCGGAGCGTACCGCTCATGGCGTTGACGAATGCCTCGTTGGCCTCCGTCACCAGGGGTTGGGCCTGTGTACCGAGGCGGCGGGCGACCTCGAAGGCGCCGCCCACGTGGTCGCGGGCGATCTCCCGAGCCTGCTGCGGGAGCACCGCGACCACACTGGAGTCGTCCATGCTCGAGTGGTAGCCGGCGGCGCCGAGCGATCCGAGGATGGCCACGCCGAGGGCGCCGCCGACCTCACGAGTCGTGTCGTTCACCGCCGAGCCCACGCCGGCCTTCTCCATGGGTAGGGCGCCCATGATCGAGTCGGTTGCGGGCGCCATCGCCGTGCCCATGCCGAAGCCGAGCAGCAGGATGGAAGCGAGGAGGAAGCCGTAGCCCGTCGTCGGCGTCATCGTGGACAGCAGCAGGAGGGCGCCGGCCACGACGACGAGGCCGGAGGCCACGGTCACCTTGGTGCCGAGCCTGCGGTTGAACAGCGAGCTCAATGGGGCGGCCACCATGATGATGATGGCGACGGGAGCCGTACCCAGACCCGACTGCAGGGCGGTGTAGCCCAAGGTGAACTGCTGGTACTGGGTGAGGAAGTAGATCGAGCCGAACATGGCGAAGAACACGAGCATGATGGCGATCGATGCTCCGCTGAACCGGGGGTTGCGGAAGAACCGGATGTCGAGCACGGGGTGGTCGGTGTGCAGCTCCCAGGCCACGAAGGCGGCGAGGATGACGATGCCGCCGCCGAATCCGGCGAGCACGCCGGTGTCGCTCCAGCCGTGCGACGGAGCCTCGATGATCCCGTAGAGCAGGGCAGCCAGACCGCCGAAGGAGAGCAGGGTGCCGAGCAGATCGAGGCGGGAAGCGTTCGGGTCGCGGCTGGTGGGCACGAACCGGCGCCCCGCGACGAGCGCGATCACGGCGACCGGGATGTTGACGAGAAACGCCGCACCCCACCAGAAGTTCTCGAGCAGCCAGCCCCCGACGACGGGGCCGATCGCGATGCCGAGGCCGGACACGCCGGCCCAGACGCCGATGGCCTTGCCCCGCTCAGCTGGCTCCGTGAACACGTTGGTGAGGATGGACAACGTGGCCGGCATGATCAGTGCGGCACCGATGCCCATGAGGCCGCGGAACACGATGAGCGCACCGGCCGACGGCGCGAACGCGGCGCCGATCGAGACGGTGCCGAAGAGGACGAGCCCGAGTTCGAGCCCGCCCCGACGGCCGAAGCGATCGCCCAGGCTCCCTGCGGTGAGGAGCAGGCTGGCGAACACGATCACGTAGGAATCGACGATCCATTGCAGCTGGCTCGACGATGCCGAGAACTCCTCCTGCAGCGTGGGTAGGGCCACGTTCAGGATGGTGTTGTCGATGGCGACGACGAGGAAGCTCAGTGTGAGCACCCCGAGGGCTAGCCACCGGCGCTGGTGGATGGTTGCTGCGTCCATGGAACCCGATGCCTTCCGAAACGACTGACTATCGTTTCGATATTGCATCAGGAATATTCAAAACGCAACTATTTCGTATGTGCCGCGTGGCACCGGTCAGCGGGCGGTGCGGCGGCTGAACAGGGCCGCCGCCCCCGACCAGCCGAGCAGGATCCCGCCCAGGCACCAGGCGAGCGCCACGATCCAGTCGTTGCCCACCGGCGTGCCCATCATGAGGCCGCGCAAGGTCTCGATGATCGGTGTCACGGGCTGGTGGTCGGCGACGCCCCGGAGGACGACCGGCATCGTGTCGGTCGGTACGAAGGCGCTGGACAGGTACGGCAGGAACATGATGAAGAACGAGAAGGCTCCGGCCCCTTCGGCGCTGCGGGCCACCAGCCCGAAGCTGGCCGCCAGCCAGGAGATGGCGGCCATGTAGAGGGTCAGCACCCCGGCCGCGGCCAACCAGGCGAGGACGTCGCCGTGCGGCCGGAACCCGACCAGGAAGGCGACGCCGAGCACCACCACGGTGGAGGCCAGGTTGCGTACGACGCTGGCCACCACGTGCCCGGTGAGCACCGCGGTCCCGGTGATCGGCATCGAGCGGAACCGGTCGATGACCCCGTTGGTCATGTCCTCGTTCACCTTGATGGCCGTGGTCGACGAGCCGAAGCCCGCGCACAGCAGGACGATCCCGGGAACGACGTAGTCGACGTAGCCGCCCGAGGGGCTCAGCGCACCGCCGAACACGTAGACGAACAGCAGCAGGATGACCACCGGCAGGGCGATGGACGTCACCATGGCGTCGATGGAGCGCAGGCTGTGGCGGGTGCTGCGCACGATGAAGATCCTGGAGTCGCGCAGCGGGTCGGCCCAGCTGTGCCGGTCGTGCGTGAGGCTGGCCATCAGAAGGTCCTTTCCAGGGGGCGGTCGTCGGCGGGGGCCGGTGCGTCGGCCGGGTGCGCGGTCAGGGTGAGGAAGACCTCGTCGAGGCTGGGTCGGTGCAGGGACAGCCGGGCGGCGGGCACCTGCTCGGCAGCCAGCAGGTCGAGAAGACGGCGTACGTCCTCCGCGCTGCCGTCGCCGGCGACCCGCACGACGAGGTCGGTGGCAGCGGAGTCGGTGTCGGCGAGCACCAACCGCCCGACCTCCTCCAGCACACGGGCGGCGGTCGCCGGTGCGGCGGCGTCGTCGAAGAACAGCTCGACGGTCTCGCTGCCGACCTGGGCCTTCAACTCGGCGGCGGTGCCCTCGGCCACCTTGCGACCCCGGTCGAGCACGGCGATCCGGTCGGCCAGGACGTCGGCCTCCTCCAGGTACTGGGTGGTGAGCAGCACGGTCACGCCGGAGGAGGCGAGCGTGCCGACCGCGCTCCACATGTCGCGCCGGCTGCGGGGGTCCAGTCCGGTGGTCGGCTCGTCCAGGAACAGCACGGTGGGACGGACGACCAGGCTCATCGCCAGGTCGAGCCGGCGACGCATGCCGCCGGAATAGGTGGACACGCGACGGTCGGCGGCGTCGACCAGGCCGAACTGGTCGAGCAGCTCGGTGGCCCGGTGCCGGGCCCGCCGAGTGGCGAGGCGGCGCAGCTGACCGATCATCACCAGGTTCTCCCACCCGGTGAGCACCTCGTCCACCGCGGCGTACTGCCCGGTCAGGCTGATGGCGGCGCGCACCGCGGCGGGGGCCGTACCGATCTCGTGGCCGGCCACCACGGCGGTGCCGGAGTCCGGGCGGATCAACGTGGACAGGATCCGTACCGCCGTGGTCTTGCCGGCTCCGTTCGGGCCGAGCAGCGCGAAGATCTCGCCGGGTCCGACCTGGAGGTCCAGGTCCTCGAGCACCAGGTGGTCGCCGTAGGACTTGCGTAGGCCCTCGACGTCGAGTGTGTATGGCATAAACAAAGTGTATGAGATACACATAGCTAAGGTCAACGGAACGACCGGAAGGACCACCAGACCTGTGACCACCGAGCACCGAGGCGAGGCCGCAGCGGCGCAGCCCGACGGGCCGTCGTCGGAGGCGGAGCGGGCGGCGGCGAGCCTGCTCGACCTGTGGCAGCGGTGGGAGAACCCCGGCAGGTCGGCCAACCGGGGCCTCAACCTGCAGCGGATCGCGGCCGCAGCCATCGAGATCGCCGACGCCGACGGGCTGGCTGCCGTGTCGATGGCCCGGCTGGCCGAACGGCTCGGGTACACCACGATGGCGCTCTACCGGCACGTGTCCGGCAAGGACGAGCTGCTGGAGCTGATGCCCGAGGCGGTGTTCGGCTCCATCCTGCTGGACATCCCGGAGGGGACGGCCTGGCGACCGGGGATCGAGCAGTGGTCCCGGGAGGTCCTCCGGCCCTACGTGGCCTCGCCGTGGCTGACCGAGATCAACCCCACCGGCCTGAACAGCCCGTCACAGCTGGCGGCCATGGACCAGGGGCTGCGGCTGCTCGACGGCACAGGCCTGCCGCTGCCGGAGCAGGCAGCGATCCTGCTGGCCGTCAGCGGGCACATCGCCAGCCATGCACGCCTCTTGGCCAACATCTCGCGGACGGCATCCGGGGAGGGGGCGCCGATGGGCACGCTGATGGCCCACATCGTCGGTAGCGGCCGGCTGCCCTGGGTGGAAGCCGCGATCAACGGGGGGATCTTCGTGCCCAACGAAGACGACCCCGACGACTTCGAGTTCGGCCTCGCCCTCATCCTCGACGGGGTCGAAGCCCTCATCGCCCGCAGCGCCCCCGACAGCTGACAAGCGGCGACAGACAGCCTCCCTCACGGCTAACAGGTTGCTAGCAGCTCGCTAACAGCGCCATCCGTATGGTCGCTCCACCACGACGGGACCAACCGCTCGTGGTGCGCAATCGACGTCGAGAAGGAGAACCACCATGCGATGGAGCATGCGAACGATGGTCGGGGCCAGCGTCATGGCTGCCGCGGCCATCCTGCCGCTGGGAGCCACAGCACACGCCACATCGGGAGCCACAGCCGACGCCACACCTGCGGACTC
>Ga0193743_1000609_pt1 | contig 28018 bp, 39 predicted proteins | sample L2c2metaG_FD_143038 | JGI IMG/M metagenome (GOLD analysis project Ga0193743, IMG submission 143038) | Soil microbial communities from a riparian zone of the East river system, Colorado, United States - L2c2 | ecosystem: Environmental > Terrestrial > Soil > Riparian zone | place: USA: East River...
GCCGCCAGAGCCACACACCTTTTCCTCAACCATGTGTGGAAACATCACGGTCTCCCTCGGAAAGTCGTCTCCGATAGAGGTCCCCAGTTCATAGCGGAATTCACCCGGGAACTCTACCAGTTACTCGGAATTAAGTTGGCTCCTGTGGACCCCATTCCTGGCCGTCAGACATCTCCACCTCCTTTACCAGAAATTGTGGATGGCAAAGAGGAATGGGTGGTGGAGGAAATCTTGGATAATTGAATGGTCAACTGGAAGCTTCGTTACTTGGTCAAGTGGGAGGGTTTCAGTGTTGAACACAACTCCTGGGAACCTTGGGATAACGTTCATGCACCACAACTAGTAACAGATTTTTACTGGAGGCACCCTGGTGCTGCTCGTCACATCTGTATGGTCAACTTCCACTCCATTCCTTTCCATTCAGTGTTGGGATGTCACTACCTTGAAGGGGGGTGGATGTTAGGAGATGCTTCGCTTTGTCCGATGTTTCCTTCAATATTTCTCTGTCACCTCAGTATATTCCTCCTCATCGTCACTAGCCCAAGACGGAGTGCACTCACAGCTCCAATACCGGAGTCCGATGATCATGTGATGTAGCATTCCTATCACCTTTTCACCATTCTCCATCTTTTTCATCATTTTATTATTTTTCATCATTTTATTATTTCGACTCCGATTTCTTGGTATATAGACATGCATCCCACCTTAGCAGGGTTTTATCCTTTTCTTTTAGGATCCCCTGCTAGGTGCGCTTTCCTGTTGTATTTATGTTTAGGATCCCCTGCTAGATCTCAACTAAGTCGTTCCGCAGTTGCCCTAACAATATACACATAAAATATGACAGGAAAGCCCACATAGCAGGGGATCCTAAAAGAAAAGGATAAAGCCCTGCTAAGGTGGACTGTGTTACGACTTTGACCGATTCAGGCTTTACAGCCGTGATCGGATACAGTCAGTATCTGATAATGCCCAAGCATCTGTCTAAGGAGCTAGCTGAGCCCATGAATATCAAATGGAAGACGTCCAGTCAAGTATCCACAGGTTTGAGAATGGATAAATGCCAATCAAGCAATATCGTATAAACAGTATTAAAGACAAGCTAAAGAATACAAGTGAACTAGCTACAGTTATATACTAATGTCCATGTGTTGTCCTCAAGGTAAACATGTGTAAAACATATGTCTAAAGCATGTCAAACATAAGGTAAAAGCATGTTGCGCAGCAACATGTGTAGAATGCATGTTGATCGTCAATGAAAGACATAAGTCAAAGGCATGTCAAATGCATGTAAGTAATAATGTAAAGTTCATATAAAGAAATGTATCTTGGATCATCATCAGATGATAAGATCAAGAGATCAAGAGATCTTCATATCTATAAGATAAGATCAAGTAAAGTTCAAATGTTCAAAGTAAAAGTCAAAGTAAAAAGAGTGTTGTAACAGAGTGCATGTCTATATACCAGAAATCAGAGTCAAAATAATAGAATGATGAAAAAAATGAAGAATGGTGAAAAAGTGATAGGAATGCAAAAGTAGCTATGTCATGTGTCCATTGGACTCCGCTATTGGAGCTGCGAGTGCACTCCATCTTGAGCTAGCGACAATGAGAAGGGATGTACAGAGGTGATGGAGCGTTATCGGAGGAAATATCGGACAAAGCGGAGCATCCCCTAACACTCATAAGTTGAAGCCAACGCCTTGCCCAACTTCGGACCCAACATCCTGTATCCAACTTCCAAGCTTAACAATAGCAAGCAAGCTCCTCTGGAGGCAGTTTCAGTCTTTGAACAAATTTAGAGAAGAAAGGGAACATACTGAGAATATGGGATGAGAGAGTGAATGCAAGTAAGATGATAAAGAGAATAATGATAGTGCCAGTCATACAGTGGATGCACAATTGGTCTGATTTAGGCCTTATAAGTACTGCAGAAGTGAGCACAGACCATGTCATCTGTGGCTGGGGTTATCAGAAATGGACTAAAATCATCAGCTTGATCGGTGACCACAGTACACAGGTTCAGACTGTGTGTACAGTTATGGACCAGGATCATGATCCATTGTCTGATCTCGGAACTGCCCTAAACCATGCACATCAGCTGTACAGTTCAGACTGCGACCATAGTCTATGCCTTTAGATGCTGATCTCGGAACTGCCCAAAACCATGTACATCAACAGTGCAGTAAAACCATGGCCATCAATCATTAATTTTTGGTGAAGAATAGTGTCATAATGCTAACACTGATTCATACAACCTGCCTAGCTATGGTAATAACGACATACCTAGTTTATTTTGAGTGTCATTGAATAGCGAGCATCAAAAGTGGACAGCATCGAAGTGGCGGGAAGTTGTGGGGAGAACAGAAGAGAGATCCTGGGCCTTTATATAACGCAAAAAACCCTTAAAGTTTTACCAAGTCTCACTCCGTCTCACTTGTTTCCCAAGTCTCACGTAGGCTCACGAAGGCTCATTGTTTCATCAAGTCTCAAAAAGGCTCAAAAGGTCCCGTAGGTCTCACGAATAATCAAACTTTGTGAGACTTTCCAATTCACGTTCTTTCTGCATTTTTTGGCTAACACTGAATGGGTGACTCGGAAAAACCATCCACTCGTGGGTTATCAATTATTTTATTCATTACAGGTGCCAACGAGGATGAGGCAACGATCAAGAACTTGAAGAAAAGAGCTGCCGTGAGATGAGTGCATCAGTGATTTCCTCAAGCTCCCAGCCTCGATTCCACAGTTGTAATGCACATTCTTGCGGTCAGAACTAATCCTTCAATTGACCATCTTAAATGTGGAAGTAGCAGGCGCACAAGTACCAAGGAAGGGTTGTAAAGGCGTCTCGAGTCTGCCGGATGTGCAAGGCCAAAAGAGCAATGTCCCAAAATGGAACGACACGTCACCAAAACCTCAAAATTCCATTGCGCTCGGTGTGCGCTAAGAACTATGGTCATTTCAACATCAATTAAGCACGTTAGAGAGACAAAAGAGCTTGAACCCGGAATGTGCTGGGTAGGTAACAACCCACTTTAACGGATAACAAATATGAGAATCATGTATATTGGGAGAAAGAGTAGGAGCAAAGCCTGGATGAACGGTCTACTGTCTACCAGGTCTCGGTATCCTTGACCAAACCAGCGGTTGACTCGTCTTCGAGCTGCCTGCTGTAATTGTGCACAATTGAACAAGCCCCTGAGATAGAGCATGCGATGAACAAATCGAACAACGAAGATAAAATGATAAAAACTGACAGATTTCCAGCAACCAGGCAAGAATGAAAACACCAATCAGGACACCCTTCCAAAGGTTTGCACCGTCTCGGCAAGCTTTGATGTTTGCTGGGTCCTTCGAGCCGCTGGAGCACTCAGAGACATATGTTGGGGCATCTTTGAAGTTGCGGTAGATAGCGAAGATACCGCTGGCAACGCTGAAGATAAGATGCGTAATGAGCATCCCAAAGTATAAGCGGATGAATCCGAGCTTTCGAGTAATGGCTCCAACCAAACTGTAAAGCCGGTCAGTGGGACAGCGACATGGTAAATGGCGCACAGACGAACCCGAAGATAGAAACAATTGCCAATAAAACGTATATGACAATTTGGATGATCAGTGCAACCTTGCTTCCTTCTAAAAATCTTGGGTGAGTCTGACATATATGCAAAAATGATATGCTGGTCAATTTTACCTGAGCGCTTCAAGCGGATGATCGCAACGGCTGTCATTAAAGAGCCTCCGAAGAAACCAAGCAGAGAAAGTATCTAAATCCTATGTTTACAACTGGGTCATAGATGAGATGAAAGGTAAAGCTCACAACTACGCCGGCTCTAACGGGGATGCAGCATAGAAAAGTACGAGTGGTAACTGCAGTCATTCTTGTTTGTTTAAGTGAATTCAATTCAAATGGGAGCAAAGAGTACGATGGGTTAGGACCAGCCTATCAAAGGACATCAAATCGTTGAGCGCCGTTTTATATAGTCTGACAAACCGTGTGAAATCGGAGTTTCTGGACCTTAGTTACATACACCACCGCCCCACCATCTGGCACGGACCCTCACGGACCCCAAAAAAAATCAAAGGTGGGTTGAGGCACCTCAGGAGCAACACCTGTCTATAAGTATCGATCCGATCATTGATGACTATTGAACGCCTTGGCCGGAGCACGTACTTAGATAGGTTCGGTCCCAAGCCACCATCTTCTGCCGGTCATTGTTTGCTCTGCAAATAGAGCCTTATATGGTGATTTTTTCGCATTCCGACCCTCGAAGAAGAGGCTTGGAACAAAGTAGAAAACAAAGGTGAACCGTGGATCGGGCCGGAGCAAGGGCTTGCTCCGAACTATAGTTTCCGGAAAGCAATCCGGATTTCCCCCGAGCTATGGCCAAAAAAGTTGGATCCGACCTCAGAAGACTAGGCAGGGGTTGATTAGAGGAAGGATTCAGAGTGTTAGGCAGCACAAAGTATACTTTGTAAAATTACTCCACCGAATGGGTTGGGGCCGACAAAGGGGGTTAGGTTCTGACAGAGCACCTCGATCTGACATTTTCGCCTTAAAAACCGTTTTGTCTCCGACCTAGACCCCCAAGCTTCAAAATATGCGACCTCTGGAACTTTCTAGGGTTCTCGTTTCCAGGCAACATTTTTAGGGTCACTGGAATATAGGACATCAAATTTCCTACTCTTCAATTCCTCACGCGGACGCAGGTCAAGGCCGATTTTTCAACCGCACTTGATCACTTCCATATCATAGCAATTGTAACGATACTGTAATACTTTGAGTCTAAATCGAAAGGAGTTGCTATATAGTACAAAGCTTTACATTCATGGTTTGAGTCCAATCGACTACAGTTACTAGTATTTACACATACAAGATACTACTAATGAATGTCAAAATCGGACGGAAAAGATATCTTACACACTTGTGATGCTGCATATTTGAGATTTGAGATTTCATATTTGGAAAGTGAGATTTCTAATATCTGGAGGATGAAGAATGATGACGACTACGATAGTCCGGTTCTGAACTCCCTGATCTTTTGTGATGACCATGGCGATGTTTACTTTTCTTCTTGTGGATTATTATCGTTGTTGGCGGGCCTGGGATTCCCACTGGCATACTGGACGTACTGGTGGCAGAACCTGCGTAAAGTGGAGCATATCCCTGCTGTGAATATCCTTGCTGAGGGTATCCTTGCTGAGGGTATCCTTGCTGGGGGTATCCTTGCTGGGGGTATGTGAATGAAGCACTGCGACTTCGTGAATAATTCGCTGGGACACCTAGGGACGACCCTTGATAAGAGGTAGGGACATCCATGGGAAATGGAGCGCTGTATGAGTGAGTAATCCCCATTCCTATGGGTATTGAGGTATTACTATAAGCTGAACCAGGCGGCAACGCAACACCATGAGGGAAAGGTGTTCCCTGGACAGGCATGTGAGCTCCTCCAGTATGACTACCATAAGAGCCATACGATCCCGGCTGTCCAGGAAAAGCCGTCTGGCCAATGGGTGCGGATGATGAGGAATATGTCTGTCCTGGGAATGGTATCCCACCTGATTGCGAGAAAGAACCATGTCGAGAATGTGAGCGGTGCCGGTGTCCGGAACGGGACCTGGCACGAGAAAAAAGTGCATCGTCGAAAGCATATGGATCATCAAATGATCCTTGGCGATACTGGGAGCGAGAACGATATTCACCATCGCGAGACTGCCATTGCGATCATCAAGTAAAATCCTGAGCTACTTGAAGTCTTAACTGACCTGATAAAAAATGTAAGAAGCTGTGTGAGCGGCTGCTTCCGAGGTAGCTAGACGAGTGTAGTTATCCGCAGGGCGTGAGGAATATTGCAATAAGCGAGAAGCTAGATCAATGATTAGTATATGAAATCTATCATGACGATCCAAGTAGTGGACCTTCTGCCACTGCGAGTCCGGTCAAGGCCTCCCTTTGTCGTTCAATGTCGCCGCTGAGCGGTTCGTGTATCGAACTATTATGTATCCATGTCCTGTAAGCTTCATACGCAGCTGCATGACCTATTTCGTTGGGTTGCATAAGGTTGATCTCATTCTGATTGGATAAAAACCGCCCATTATTTCGGCTGGCAGAACACAGTAGATAAGCATACTGACTAGACCCCCATAGGCACGACGATGCCAATGTCTTGCCTCGTGAAGACCAACACCCATACCTCCAGCAGGAGCACCCCCATACTCACGTACACGGTTCCAAGCATGATCAAAGAGGTACCTGTGTAGCTTAATTCGCAAGTGATGTTAGAAGATGTGAGCGGCAATTGGCACTGACGGATCGGAGGTTAAGGCATGAGCGCGGTAGAAATCAGTACCACCCCCTGTATGATAAGTAAAAGTAAGCATGCAAGGTCGGTATTCCTCAGAAGATCCATGACTCACAAGTGGGTTGTGGCTGAAAACTTGGAGCAGGGGGAGCTCCAAACTGAAACTGAAAGAAAAGGTCAGGCGAAATGGTGGAATACGATTGACTAGGTTTGCCTGGTTAGTTCCCCATCCTGGTATGCCGCTCTGTTGGTAATAGCCATAGGCCATGATGGAGGTGTGGAAAGAAAGGGATACTTAGCGCCCACCCACTTGCTTCCTTTTTTGGTAAATCAGGGGGGTTTCAAAAGTTGTAGCAGGCCACTGATCATGGCTGGTCGGTCGTTCATTTTGATATTGAATATTTTCTTCCCTTTGACACCCTATATCTTGTAGATTATTCACTCTTCACCAGCTCTGACTTCGACCCAAACGAATACGCAAATGCAATTCTTGCCACAGACCACACAGAGTTGAAGCTCGGCAACAAACCTTCAACGCTGTTAAAGACCTCTACCCATGACTCAATTGCGAAGGAGGACATTTCCATGGCGATATCGAAACTGACATTTGGGATAGAGGATGTTTCAAAACAGATCAGGAATTTGGTATGATTCGGCGTCCTGCTCCCTTACGAGGCAGGCTCATCTATCGTTCAGGTTACCGCTCACCACGAAGATCTTCTAACACAAGCATCGAACGCAAATTCCCTGTCAGGAACCCTTTCATCTGTTCGATCTGGTCTGAACGACCTTGACGCTTCTGTTGACAAGTACGCTTTCCACAGTGGTCCTAGTGCATCCTCTGAACAATTCTAGACTTCGTGTAAAAGTGCATATTCCATATGAAACCCTTCAATCTCTCGTTACGAGGCTGCAACAGTTCCAACAAGCTTCAGATGTCTTGAGACGAACTTCTCGTTTTGTCATCCTTGCACGAAGATTACAGGTGCAAATGAAGGAAATCCAAGAACAAAAAGGCTCAGACAGAGACCCTATGGACGACCTCGTCTCGGCCACTATCGGCCATGGAAAGGATATTGAAGATGACAAGGAACGTGCAATTGCTAAAGCCGCTTTGAGCATAGCGGAATTAAGTTCGTCCCACTCTCTGTTTATGTTTTGAATTCAAAATAACTGAATATTCAGCGGGACTCCTTGCTGTCCCCGAAATACTGGAAGAATCTTCTAAGTCTCCGCTCGACACAACACATTTAATTTCTTTGCAATCCATCAAAGTTGTTTCTGCTCATGCGGCCTTCATCGAAGACGCACGTGTTATTATAACAAACGAGATGGAAAATATGGTACTCGGTGGATTGGCTACTCTGGTAAGCAAGGATGTCCCATAAATAATCATATTGTCCTGAACATTCGTTGTTTCCAGAACCAGGCGAAGCTGGCGTCATCTCTTCAAACAGGCTACAACTTGAGAGTTCTGGCAACACTGGTACAGAGTCTTCTAGCCGATCTCTCGCAAGCTATGGAAGATCGAATACGTGGAACTTTTGATTTGAACAAGTTATCCAAAGATGCTGCTTTGAGAGGTATGTCAGAGCGATGTATAATGGCACCATGCCAGTCCTTGAATATTTTCTCCCAGAACCGACTGCCATGAGCTCCCCGCAAACTCCACAAATGTACAGATCTCGAGTTAGAACCGAACCCACAAATGTCACTGCGCCGCAGTGGTCTGCTGCACTGTGGGCTCGGCTAGAAACTATGTTTCAGGAAATGGCCGACTGCTGTATAAAAGTATGCTGTGTCATCATTAATATTGGGAGTAGGTTGATAACTGTCTAGGTCTATGCACTCGAAAAAGTTCTTAGTCTGAAGAAGGATACTGCAACCCATGTCGTATTCCTTGATGAGGCCATGAAAGTGAGTGTGTGTTCTGGATTTAACATTATACATATTCATTTGCTTAGCTTTTGGAAAACAAACCAAGCACCACATTTTGGGCTTCCCTTGGTCGATCACTCCATAAGCATTTCCAAGATTCTTCGCGGGGTAAGATTCTGGTATAATCGGTTGATATGCAATTTGGACTGACATGGAGATCAGGTTCTTCTTTTCTTCAGCAAACTTTAGTCGGAGGATACCCTCGACTCCTACGACTTTTTCAGGATTTCTTCGCCAAAATCGTTGTACACACCGATACAGTTTATACCGATACATATCAAAGGTGAGCTATTGCTTGTATTAGAATAATAAGCCTGCTTACATTCTGAATTAAGTCCTGAGACCATTCTCTTGCTTCGTTCATTGTCTACCCTTGAATCACAATATCTCTCGCGGTCCACCAACAAAATTAATGAATCGGTGGGAGTGGCCTTTTCCAATGGAGGTCGCATACCTCCTGGTGCAACTGAGGGCACTAATACGGCTCGCACTGTAGCCAATGAACTTGATGCAGCCCGCTTCGACCCATTGTTGGTGAAAGCTGTTGCGAAGAGCACTGCGACATGCCTAGACAATATTTTGTCGCGAGTAGAAGGAATGGTTCGTGGTCTGTGGGGTTTTATGACGGTTTTCCTGATTCGATTTGGAAGGTTTCAAGGGACAGATCTACCGTGTCATTTGTTGGGACCGTGGCTTCACCGCAACAGATACACAACGCCAACTTGACCAACTTCCTGTATCAAGCTTGGGCTCGCCTTGTCAAGCTTTCTGAGGAACACACGCCGTTTGTCTTTGGTATCTTGCAACCCAGCACCCAGGTCGGAACTCCTTGTTATAAATTTCTTATGCCTTCATTTTACTTATGAGCTTCTAGAACATGTACAAAACCTTTGAGCGTATTATCGACCCTGTAACAACAGCTGTCCGTCGTGAAACGAGTGCAGCCATCGCCAAATTACACCGTCACGATTTTTCCATGTCTGTCAATCCTAGTGCCGGAGGAGGCTCAAGCCTGTACATGCAAGAGTTGACAGACAAGTTATCGTTCATCAAGAGCGAGATTATGGCCAGGTATAATGTCGGTGACTATGGTCCAACTTGGTTCGGCGATTTGACTTTTGATTTTGTGAACAATGCTGACCGGACCCCAGGGTGACATCCATTGTGAAATACGTGATCAGAACATTCATTCTCCATATCTCGATTGCAAGTCCACTGGGAGAGAGTGGAAAGTTACAGATGGCCAGCGATATGACAAGCCTTGAATTCGCTCTCAATGCCTTCATAGTCGATAACACACAAAAAAAACGTGGTGGAAACCTGGAATTGATTGGGGACGAGTATCGAGTGCTACGTGCAATGCGGTAAGTTCAGGCATTTTGATGTAGACTTTGATATCCGAAAACTGATGAAGAGGCGACAGTCCACTTTTTTTCCTTGAGAATAGGGAGCTCGCATCAAGCAGCCACACAGCTGGACTCCCGCGGTTGGTAGTGCTGCATCATATCTTAGTTCGATCGCCAATTCCACTGCCTCATAAGTTACATGGTTGGCAAGAGGCTGAATATGTCCGATGGGTGGATGAACATTCAGAGGAAGAGGCATGGACCTTGGTTGAAGGTGGCCTCAGTCATTGGGAAAAGGTGTCTGAAACGGAGGGTAAGGACATAGGTGCTGCAATGCAATACGCTGAATTGGCAAGGGCAGTTTTGAGAAATGCAGTTACGTAAGCTCGAATGTATGCAAGTCATTTGTCTTTTTTTGTAACTATCAATTCATGTCAATTCTTCGTGCTGCTCGTCCTCGCACCCGTCTCTTCTCTTCTACTACCGTCTTCGCTAATGTCCTAAAACCACCCCAGCCTCCAAAACCCATAGACGATTCAACGTCGGCCTTGGACTATAAGCGATCTCACAGAACCAGGCCTCCCCCTCTCCCGGCAACCGACCTCCCTCGTTCGCGCACTGCAGAGGAAGCCGTTACCAACATCCTTTACAATACCCCACCCCCTAGTCTCCAACCATTTAAAAAGTATGCGACTTCTTCTCTCTAGTCCCAGTTCTTGAAATTTTGGCCATTCTTTTTCTTTTTCTTCTGTAGACATATTCTCAACTGTCTCGTACAAAATGAACCTGGTGTTCTCTCCCGCGTGTCGGGAATTCTTGCTGGCAGAGGTTTCAACATTGATTCCTTGGTTGTATGCCGCACTGAGATACGTGACCTGAGTCGTATGTGCATTGTTCTTAGCGGACAGGACGGTGTCGTGGAGCAAGCCAGAAGGCAGCTAGAAGATCTAGTTCGTTTCCAGCCCATTTTCACATCTTATCTGACGCTTTATCTGGTATTCTTCATTCAACAACATAGGTTCCTGTTTGGGCAGTCCTAGACTATACAGAAACGAGGGTTATTTCACGAGAGCTTATCCTTGCGAAGGTATCCATCCTTGGTTCTGAATACCTTGAAGAGCAACTTGTGGGAGGCCCCTCTCACGAACCTCGTCGCGTTGTTAACGAAGACTCTGCCGATACGAAATTAGAGCGCGAGACCGTTCTCGCACACAATTTCGAACGCAGTGCTCTCCCCGAAACTCATCAACCTCCCATCACACCCTCCCAGGCATTGCGTTTAAAACATCAACATCTGCATTCTATTTCCGTCCTTGCGGCGCAATTTGGAGCGAAGATCGTCGACGTCAGTGAGAACAGCGTGATTGTCGAGCTCACGGCGAAAACTGCGAGAGTGGAAGCCTTCCTCAAATTATTGAAACCTTTTGGTATTCTTGAAGCAGCTCGAACAGGTCAGTTTATATTTTGGTGCAATATTGATGCTTGGTTGATTTGAAGAAAATAGGTTTAATGGCGATGCCAAGGACTCCGATTAAATCAGAAGAAGAGGAGCCCACACAGGAAGATCAAGGCGGCCCCATAGACGCTAGCCTCCTACCCCCGGGTTGATTAAATTTGTATTCCCGAACTGATGATAGGGAAATGTTGAATATTTGTTGTTGACTTTATGATTCATGTTTTTACGGACGGTTTTGCCCTGCTTTGAGAGATACACCAGTGATTATCCTGCTGCTTGATGTCCGATTGTTGAACTGTGGGTGGATTTGTCGTGGGGGCATCAGGCTTCAAGCTTCAAGGGCTGGATGCGAATTTGATGCGTGTCGAAAGATACGTATAGCGAGAGATCTAGAACAATGAATGTGCCGCTGTCTTCTGCTCCATACCTCAAGCGGATAGCTCACACGAGAATTGCATCGTCACGTGTAAAAGGTATGACCGTTCAATTTACACAGGAAATAGGTTTAAAGTTCATTTTATTTTCTGTCTGGATAGAGTACAATGTGACGGAAAACTGATGCAATGCGAAGATGGGAAAAATAAAGTCATAAAATAGCTAAAAACAAGGTCGTAAAATGAAGCAAAAAAGCAAGTGATTTTGGTATAGCTAAAACAACATGTGCGAAGCTTGAAAGATCCAGAGATAGCGAAGAGAAGGGTTGTTCGTCTATCAAAGCAGAGTGAAAATTGACGGGGTAAATCAAAGCAGAGTGAGAAATGACGGGGTAAATCAAAGCAATACGAGACGCAATATTCATAGCAAGCGACAGGGTTTTTTGGAGGACGAAACTGGAGAGCGAACGATGAGACAAACCGATGCAGACAAGAAAGCAGATATAAAAAAAAAAAAAACAGAAACAAATAGAAACAGATATGGGTAACAGGATATCACCTAGCAGGAACTTCGATGGCTCGAGGAGGGCTATGATCGATGGGCGAGCTCACAGCGTGGTAAGAACCCTTCCAACTGGCCCCAACGCGACGATTTGAGGAAAAAGCAGCGCCGGCTGGGGGAACATATGACGTTGAGGCTGCTGGAGCGCTAGAGGGTCGAGTTTCGAGAGTGGACCCCGTCGAAACCTCTGTCGACGGAGTGTCAGGAACCGAAGTGTTCACGGGAGGAGCAGATGAATCGTAGTTGAGAAAGTCGTCCACATTGAAAGCATCCACGTTAAAGTCGTTGGGATTAAAGAAATAATTGTTGGTGGCAGCTTGAGCTGTTGGTGGCTGTATGACAGAATCCGGGAATATGTTATCCAGGAACGAAGTGCTATGTTGGGAATGGAATATGTTTCCAATGGATATTTCGAGTTCAGCATTAGGGTCCGTTGTAAGAGCATTGGAGTCGAAGTTGTGAAGTTGGAAAACAGATGGATCTCCAGTCGACGACAACATGGCCTGGAAGCTTTCCGTCAACTGAACATCGCTGGTTTGTTGAAGCCAAGCTTGCAAATGATCGACAGTAGTTTGTGGCATATCAAAGAATACGTTGTCCTAGTAAAGCAGTTGTGTTTAGAAGAAGATGATAGTAATAAAGGAAGTAGGAGCTTACGGGTGCGTCCGACGGTTGAGTGGGAGCAGGATTGGCCCAAGGATCGTAATTCGCCTCGACTCCAGCATTTTGTGACAGCTGCCATTGCGGAACGTGGTGGATGGGCTGTGGCATCGCCAAGGATTGCCCAGGAATTAAAGGATATGGCAGTTGAGGTAGGGGAGCATTTGCCGCCGGCATGGAAGTCGCGACGGGTAAAGCTGAAGCTGGATTTGAGGTCAGAAGGGTTGTTCCAGAATGTGGCAAAGGGCTCGAAGAGGCGTCACTTGGAGACGACGCGATAGATAGAGGAGGAGTTGGACCTGCGGGACCATAACGCAGATGAGGAGGGTCAACAAGTGAAGTCGTGATCTGAGGGACAGGAGCGGGAGAGGAAGGTGATACATCGGCCGTTTTTTGAGTACGACGACGCGGATTCTTTTCTTGACGTTCCCGCTCTTTGCTCTTCTTCTTTGCCTCCTTCATGCGTTCCTTGTCTTCCTTCTTCATGGGACGGTAGCGATAATCCGGGAACATGCGTTTATGTTCGGCTTTCTCTTCTTCAGCAAGTCTTTCGTATTCGGCATGAACGTGTTCTGGAGCTTCCCTCCACATTTTTGAGATGGCTTGAGAAACGTCCGATTGGGTCATTTGGCCCCGCGGAAGGAGACGAAGTTGGTCGCGACGGTAGAGAATCCATGAGTTGCGTGGACGAGGTGGTTTAAGATTAGGGCAAGCAATACGTTCACCACGCAGAGGGCCCGCCATTGGTCTAGTTTGTGCGCGATGAGGGATGAAGGTAAAGAGGAAGGGCAAGTGGATGATGGTCACGCTTGGCTGGTTCAATCGATTACCACTTTGAGTATATTTATTATGACATGTTTGTACATCTTCTGGTTCAAACAAGATTATTTTCATCGATGGGAACCGTTACGTAATACAAATACAACTAGGAGGGGAGTGGCAAAGAAAAGTCTTTTTAATATCCTCCTAAAAATAAAATATCTGGTTAGTTTTTTTTGCAAAAAAGAATGATCAATTTCACACAAACCAGAGTTACCTCCGCCGTATCCACCGCCTTGGTTGTATCCACCTCCGCCGTATCCTCCTCCACCGCTACCGTATCCTCCTCCACTATAACCCCCACCGCTTCCTCCGTATCCACCTTGGTTGTATCCTCCTCCACCACCACTGTAACCACCACCACCACCTAGGTAAACAAAACTCAACTTCAGTTTTATCTGCGTCAAAGATCAAAAAGTACCGCTATATCCACCTCCACCGTAACCTGAGAAAAGTTTTCAGGGTTCACTTCAGTCATTCAAAGAAAAAACAATTTGGCAGACCTCCACCGCCGCCTCCACCCCCACCGCGCGCGTTAGCTAGGTTCACTTTGATGCGTCTTCCATCAAGCTCTTGCTCATTCAATCCACCGATAGCAGCTTCAGCCTCTGATCCACTACCAAAGGTTACAAAACCAAAACCACGAGAACGACCAGTGTCACGATCGCGCATCACAATGGACTAAACGAGAATCAGGTCAACAAGTCAACTCATTCTTACTCGCCATGGCAAATGAAGCGAGCATGGATGCAAAAAAAAAAAAAGGAGAATAAGATAGCGTACATCTAGAACCTGTCCAAAGTCGCTGAATGCCTATAAATGGAAAAAACATAATGTGATAAGACACAAGGACGATAAACCGCAGAGCAGAACGCCTTCTGGAGCAATCACACTGACTTGGCGAAGCGTTTCATCCGTAGTGTTCCAACTCAAATTGCTACATCAGGTATCAATTGCTATTAGTTGAGCTTCTCCTAGGAAAGAGAAGCTATAGGGAAACCCAATGCAAATACACAGACTGACCCAACATAAACTTTTGCAGACATGATGACGATGTTCTCTTACAATAGCAGAACCTGAAATACGAGACCTGAAACCAAACTGAGACCGAAAACTCAGAACGAAAAGGACGTTGGTGGTCGGAAAGAAGAAGAGGAAGAACCCAGTTTGATGGTAAAGGCCTTTTATATCCACTCATACATGATTCGGACTCCGACCATCGCCAAAGGCCCGACTTGAAATTGAAATTAAGTGGAAGATATTTTACCACAGCCCCTTGCGCCAACACTTTGACGCGGCATATTTACATCATAAAACCTGCGGTTGTTGTAACAATTGTGGAAAATAAATAAATAATAATGGAGCTGGAGTCAAGGACTCAAAGCGGTACACTTTCGTGTCACGTGGTGTTCATTTATTTGAGACCCACGATTGTGGCCTCATGACCACTTGCTTCTTAACTTGGACTAACTGCAAAACGGCGAAGAATCGTATATGGTTCAGAAGCACATGCATGTCGTAAAAAGAGAGAGAGACGTGAGTAAGATCTGGAAAAATATTGGTAGTTGTTTGTAAGCATGTAAGGTCGTGAGTCGTAACATAGCGAAGAAAACAAAAACATAAGCAACAGAAAAGAAATGGCCATTAGATGGTAGCTTTCTTATCCTTCTTGTCCTTCTTTGATTTGCCTTTATCGTCGCCTTTGACGCTGCTGGCAGGGCTATCATTAGAAGCACTACCCTCCGCTCGAGCATTGTCATCACTGGACACCCTTGGCGAGTCGCTACGCTTCAAACCCGGTATATTCGGTAAGATAGACGACACCGAACTCTGCCGTCGAGTAGCGAGAGAAACTCTTCGTGCCAAACGCTGGAAATTTTGAGAAGAAATCCGTTTCCGCTTTGGTTCGCTTTCAGGATCAGGCGTCCCAGTGCGTGAAGGAGGGGAGTTGACGTTTACTCCAAAAGTGACAGCCGGCGCAAAGCCAGATGGCGAATCACTTCTCCTTATTGGAGAGTCGCTTCTCAATATTGGCGAATCGCTTCTCCTTATCTCTGGTTGAGGCGTCTCTGGCGTAGTAGGGAATTGTATAGGATTGGTGACAGAGGGCTGCAAGGTGATAGGAATAGCCGGAATGACGGGTGTAACATCGACGTTATCAATAGGTTCAGACTGTGGTAGTGAACCTTCCTCATTGGCAGCGACAGCGGAAGGCACCTCTACCTTCACCTGTTCCTCATCGGGGACATCAGCCGGTTCTGCAACCAATGCAACTGGAAAAGTGATTGGATCCAAGGGTTCAGCGGTATCCCGAGGCTCTTCCTGCTTGGGCTCTTCTGATTCAACGATATACCCGGATATTTCTTTCTTGACACTGTTGCCACTGATAGAAAGTGCAGGATCGTCTGTGGAAGATACCTGGTCGGCCCACATGGAAGCAAATGTTCCATCGATTGCCAGTAACTCCTTGAAATTGCCTTTCTCAGTGATTTGGCCATCCTTGAGAACGAGAATTCTGATCATATAGATTAGTACAGCTTTACATCCTCGATTGAGATTGACGTACAGGTCCGCTGAAGCAATGGTCTTCAGAGGAAAAAAACAAGTCAGTACATTGTTTGATTGCGTGCTAAACAGCACTTACAGATAATCTGTGAGCAATTGATAATGACGAGCGACCCTTGACAAGATTTTGGAGTGCCTTCTGGATGTCCTTTTCAGTAGACGTATCTAGGGCGCTAATGAAACAGATCGTTATACAACTCCAAGCGTTAGATAATGAACCAAATACCTAGTTGCTTCATCCAATAACAGAATGGGAGGATTCTTAAGAAGGGTCCTCGCAATGGCCACACGTTGCTTCTCACCACCACTTAGACGCACACCACGTTCTCCCACTTTGGTTTCATAACCTATTGCGAGTTAGTCTTTGGGAAAGGTAGCATGTAGAGTGTCACCCACCATCAGGGAAGGACATGATTCGCTCATGCATCTGAGCAGATTTGGCAGCAGCTTCAATCTCATCAGGAGTAGATCCAAATTTCCCATAGCTATAAAAGAGTTAAGATACTTAAAACGCAAATGATATAAAGGGGAAGTTTACCTGATGTTATAACCAATGCTGGTATTAAAGAGCACTGAATCCTGAGGTACTACGCCGATGGCCTTACGAAGACTTGTCTGAGTTACATCCCTAATAATTGGAAGTTTAGGTCACTTGTTTTGAGCTTGGCATACTGAGATTACCTGATATCTTGTCCGTCAATCAAAATTCGGCCTTGGCCTTCTCCCAAGTCATAGAAACGATACAAAAGTCGCAAGATGGTAGATTTTCCTGCACCTGACTCGCCCACAAGTGCAACCGACGACCCTTTGGGAACTTTGAAACATACTCCATTGAGTGCGGGTGTGTTGTTATCGTAAGAGAAATTGACATTTTCTGGAAGTTTAATCAGTTGGTATATCATAACTCCGTGCAAGAACTGGAACAAACCAAATTCAATCTCTCCGTCGTGCACAATCAGGTCAGGGGCATTGGGTTTGTCGTTGACCTCAGTGGGTTCATTTAGCAGAGCAAGGAGTTTCTCAGTGTCAACCAAGGATTGGTTCACGGAACGGTAGAGATATCCCAATTGGTTTAAGGGGCCATACAACTACATTCATTAAAGTAAATCCAGTTCAAGAAATGGAAGACTTCACTTACTTGAGCGAGGTAGGTGATAAACACGACAAATTTGCTGGCTCTATGCTCGCCATTGGACGTAATTTCATATGCGACCATTAGAGATCCAGTAAGGAGTCCAAGGGTCTATGAAGGACGATTAATCGACGTGTGAATGATGATATGAAACCTGCTTACGATGATGCAATTTTGCACTAGGTTCAGAAGGTTCAAAGAAACTGAAAAGAGCATGCTTCAGTAAAAGCCGGACATAAATGCAATGGCTGCACAAACTGGTAACTTTATATTCCAACGCCTGATATTCCCGTATTGCTTCTGTGTATCTTTCACCTTCGTGTTGCTCGCCTCCAAAGTATTTCACTGTCTCGTAATTAAGTAGACAATCGGTATGGATACCACGCGTGATCTGTGCAGGGGTTTCATCATCTATTCTTATTAGAAAGACCTAAAGAGACCTACGATATCACGGTCGTTCATTTTACGTCTCAGACGAGTACGCCACTTTGTCAGTATGACGCTGGCAGACACTGCAACGGAATTATCAGGCTCTGTAACATGAACGGAAAAGAATTAGTTACCGTACGCCACCATAACAACGAATATGATGAGGGCAAGTGTCCACCGAAAGATGATACAGAATGCTATCAACGCAATCGCGATATCGATAAATGTGGGGATGATATTGAAGAGAAGTAGCTGGTGAGTAAATAATAAATTAGCCGGCTTGGGATTTGTTTCTTGGTAGAGGCTTACTTCAAAGGTACGATTGATGGCAGCGCCTCGATCCAAGACTCGCAAGATCTCCCCAGTTTTGCGACGGGTGTGCCAGGCAAAGGAAAGGTTCAAGAGGTGATCAAAAGACAGTTGTGACATTTCTGTGAAAAGGAGGGTCAAACAAGGAAGGGTCCAAGGAAGTTGCTACGAACCCCGGTCGGAATACTGCATCACAGGTGCCCAAAGAGACTTGGCACGAAGTAAATTTATGGGATCACATTGAAGCCCGATACACTTACATCTCGTAGGGCAGATAACCCTCCACTTCCTTGTAAGAATCTTAGGCCAACATATCCGAATAGGAACGGCCAAGGAGATTGGCTGGATTGGCCCTCGAGAATGCTTACGAGTTTACCAAGGGTGAGGGGCATAGCCAGGTTAATGATACGGCCTAATCCGAGTATGACAAGGCAAATGACCTTTTTTACATATAAAAAAAATGAAGGTCAAATATTATTTTTTCGGGAAGAGATAGACCACATATTACCGCGAGGAATTGCAAAGAAGTGCCATTCTTGGGCCACAAATAAGGCAACAATCGGCGGATACGAGTCACAACCTCTGACCACGTGGGTTCAAAGGAAATGTTAACGTCACCCTAGAGATTATAAGAAACCGGGAATGAGTGGGATGACAGCCACAATATCGTTGCTCCGTACCTTGAGGTCTGCAGAGGTAGAAGGCACGGGTGTGGCTGCTCGCGTAACTGGTGATGAAGGATGCAAGTCAGAGCGTGCAGTACGGAATGTTCCATATTTGCTATTTTCTTCTCCATGACAAGATGCTGTGGAGAGGCCGGCTGAAGGTTGAGACCCTGAGTCGGGAGGTAAAAGGAAGGAGGAGTCGGTTGGAATAGGTTGTTCAATGTCCTCGTAGGATTGTATAGGGCTGTACGTAATGCGAGGCGACATTAAGCTTGCCAATAATGGTAAAAGAAGCAAAACACGGAAAGCTGGAGCTATGACATGAATCAGAGCACTAATGGAGGTGGAGTAGATTGGGGCTTCCGGTATGTGAGGCGGGGCTAAAGCAGTCAAGGCATCAGATAAGAAGATTTGGTAAACGAAAAACAGATAAGACACCATTATCCTTGTGACGAAGGCTTAAGCCAAGCAAGACTGTTAGACCAATGTCCAGGAATAGTGTCACTGTTGTGGCAACCTTAATCCTTCTCAATGACCAAACTTCAGTTCCATGAACATCTTTCCAGGTCCCGAGTGCAGCTAATCCAGAGAACGCTGCAAGACCAATGACTGCATTGAATGGAATCCCTGTGTGATGGGGCCAATGGTTCTCGAGAACGGCGAATACAACAAAGGCGAGACCATCAAAGAGATACGTGAGTGCAGTAAGGGTTAAAAGGGATAAGATGAGTGCGCGTCGAGGTACGGCTGTGGCAACAACGACAGGAGTTATAGGTGAAGGGGAACTTGGGGTGAATGGGTGAAGAAAGGCGGTAGATAAGGTACCAAGAAATACGATAGAAGGGGAGAGGACGCGGACAACAAGGGTAGGAGAGGGTCCCATCTCCAAGAGCTACGAGTAGTAGTAGATGGACAAGAACAGTTCAAGCATCACGTGTGGATTAAATACAATTTTATTGATGGCTTCTGACTAAGGATCCCCTGAGCTTTTCCTTATTAGTAAAAACAAACAAAAACACTAGTATGTTAGAAAGCGCACTCTAAACATTCAAGCAATTCTTCATATTTATTTCGAACGTCCTCAATCTTTTTCCCCTCAGTTTCCAACTTTCCAGAGTTGTTTAATTTTAGAGCAGCTCGAACTGTAGCAATGTAGTTGTAGGATGCAACAACACTGTCGGAAAATTCCACCGTCAATGCTGAACAACTTGAATTTGATGAGGGCGCTGCGTCAGAACTTTGGTGGCTCGCTTTGAAGATCTCGGGAACGTCATGACCGGAAGCTCGTAAGAGGGCCAAATCTCTTAGAATATCGGACAGTGGCAGAGGTTTTTTGGATTTGCTGGTCATGGTATGCATCAAGGGGCTTATCAAAGATTCAAAGTGCCGAAGGATCCGTGACTGATTTTGACGGGTAACGCGTATATAAGTAGTTGTTCGGGGTAGCTCACGACGGTTGGCTGACATTCGATGATAGGATTCTCATGAACGTGTGTACAGGATAAAGATATTTAAAAGGGCTCAATGTCTCAATCATTCCCGCAGCCTCCCCCAGACACAGAGTCCTTTTCTACTCCTCGTCTACGCCAATCGTAATTACAGGACGACCTATGCATCTGACCGAATCACGGAGGAATATTAGTACTCGCCCATCTCTTCAAATTGATCTGCCAGTGGGTCCCTCGAATTGGAACCCAGACATTGAGCTTTGTTCGAGCTTCCCTCTCACCACCAAAACAAACAGCGGTCAAACAGCACCTTCGATGGAACAGGATCCCACCGTCGTGCAAGAGCCGCCCTCAGTTGTTAACCCGCCTTCTGACTCCCAAAACCATAAACCTGATAATTCGCCATGCTTTGTCCATTCCCATCTAGACAACGGCACTTTGTTGGCCGATTGGCTCAGAAATAAGCATCATGTCGTTGACAGTAGTGATGTCGGCGTAGCAAAATCCCTGCAACATCTGATCAGCCCAAATCGTACAGCCCAGATGTCTACATTCAGATCTGGCTATGAAAGCAATGATGACGACGAATTCGTCGGCAGTTTGACGAAGCAACTAGCCGACACAGCTGTTGGAGTTCGAGAGATGAGCAAACAACTGGGTGCGCTTCTGTGCTTTTCAACACAATGCTTCAAAATCTTATAATATTCAAGGTCGCGCACGAGTGCAATCGAATATACAAACTGTATTAATTGTCACTAAAGCCCGGGACAATCGACTTATCAAGTTGACCCGAGAATTGGCTCTTTATCTGATGCTCAAGCAGAGACGCGGATCTCAACGTGGCTTAGTAGTGTACGTTCACTATGAAGATACCCAAATAATATCCTCATCCATTTCTCAGATATGTGGATAAACAACTGCGTCATTCCAAACGATTTGATGCTGAAGGGATCGAACGCGATCATCCAGAACTTTCTGTCCCATTCCCCAAGCGTAAGACCTCCAGTAGTCATTCTCTGTCTTCTCTATCGTCCACCCCAACCAGTAGAGAAGACGGCGATGAAGGACAATTGAGATATTGGACAAGCAGCATGTGCAGTCATAGCTCTCACCTATTCGACTTCGTCGTCACAGTGAGTATGGAACTCATCGTTAATATGCTGCTTATGCCCTTCTAGCTCGGCGGCGATGGCACCGTTCTGTTCACATCCTGGCTATTCCAGCGCATTGTGCCACCTGTTCTTCCCTTTGCACTCGGCTCCTTAGGATTTCTCACAAACTTTGATTTCGCTGATCATCAAGCTGTCATGGACTCGGCAATTGATAACGGGATACGCGTCAATCTCAGAATGAGGTTTACTTGCACTGTCTACCGCGCTGTTGCTAATGAGAAGGGGAAAGGACGAAAAGCTGTCAAGAAAGGCGAAACGGGGGAAATCATGATGAAGAACATCGAGAAAGGTGGATGGGAAGCCCTTGAAGGCGGTTGGAGCGGAGGATTCTCTATGGGTGATGGAAAATACAGTACAAAGGACAAGGAAATAATGTGTTTCACGACGAGACCTGTGGAAACGTTTGAGGTGTTGAACGATCTTGTTGTTGACCGCGGACCGAGCCCTTATGTCAGTTTGCTGGAACTGTTTGGTGGTTAACTCCTTATCCAAGGATTCCAAGCCGCTGATGTCTTGATTAACTACCATTTCTAGGTGATGAACATCATATGACTACGGTGCAAGCCGATGGGTTGACTGTATCAACACCTACTGGCTCGACTGCCTACTCAGTAAGCGAGTATTAATCAGTTTGATAGAAGGTGCTTGAATGATCCTTCTCAGTTATCAGCAGGTGGTTCCCTTGCGCATCCCGAAATACCGGCAATTTTGATAACCCCAATATGTCCTCACACCCTCTCTTTTCGACCTATGTTATTACCCGATAGCATGGAGCTACGCATTTGTGTTCCTTATAACTCACGAAGCACAGCTTGGGCTTCGTTCGACGGAAGAGGCCGTGTAGAACTCAAACGTAAGACGATACGCCGACTTTAGATCAAGTTCATTTTTAAACGATTCCTATCTAGAGGGCGACCACATCAAAGTTACTGCTTCAAGATATCCATTTCCAACGGTCTGCGCGGACAAGCAATCCACAGATTGGTTCCACTCCATATCACGAACGTTAAAGTGGAATGAACGCGAACGTCAGAAATCGTTTGTGGTCGTAGAAGAAGAAAGTCCGTCTAAGGCCACCAAGAGAAAGGTTAAACGCAGTGATGTTGGCATGAAAGTCACCAATCCCCGGGTCATAGAAGATCCCGAGGATGAAGAGGAAGACGAGTTGCCTGACGAAGAAGACACCTACGACATAGATGATTCTTCTGCCGAGGCCGAATCTGTCACGGCTCCTGCTAGTCAATCGACTGGAGATGAATCTGTGGGACGAGAGAAAATTCCTTCTCGTAAGCATGTGATGTCGCCTAAGCGTAGGTCAAAGTCGAGGTCTCGTTCCCGCCTACGTACTTTTACATCAGGATTTGACTCACCCGGCCGGTTCGCAAGTCCTCTGCCTCATCCACCAATTGTCTCTGCTCGTCATGTTGAGTTCAACATACTAAGCTCGCCGTCGACGGATTCGTCGCCGACTCAATCAAGTCCGTCGGATGAAGCCCACCATGGCGCTAGGGATGACATCCGCTCCCCTCAGCCACCGAGTGGGAAGAGTAGAATACCGAAGGATCGTGAATTAGACTTAGAGTCTATGAAGACTCCAACGTCCATCGTGTATGGTCGAGCACGCGGACACAGCCGTGCGTCCGAGCATCACGAACATAGGGCCTTTGCTGTTTGGGGTCACGATGAAAGTGACAGTAATGCTAGCGACAGCGAAGCGTAGCGGAAATTTGATAAGGGAAAAAGAAGTATTTATGGGCAAAGGGCTTGTATAAATGGACAGACAATATTTCAGATCGTAACGGTGTACAGAAATTTTTGATTCTAGAAGTAAACTGTGTCTTTGGATGCGAACCTAGGCAGAGCTCTGTAGTCTGGTCTGTCTTTCGCTACAGCCCAAATCCACATGTCCAGTTCAGGCAATGTTATTTCATTGATCCAACTCAATTCATCACCTTCTCCGAATGAGTTGACGTCAAGAGTTCGAGCGGCCTCAACGATGAGTTCACATGCATCAATTGCTGAAGCTCGAAGAGTGTACGATTGATCCGTTGTGGTGACAGGGCCTTCTTCATATGGATGTGTGTTACCTTGCTCAGTATCAGATGAAGGGAGGGGTGGAGGTCCGAGTAATGTCTTGAGGCCTTCTTCAGATCTAGACGCAGAATTGGGGAACATGTTTGATAACGAGGACAATGACAAGTCGATCACTCGGAGATGAATAAGAAGAGAGGGCAAGACGTTGTCAGAGAAGACTGGGAGGAATGTTGTGTCAGGTATGGGAAATGGAGGCGGTGACAAAGATCCGAATCGGATAGTGATCGAGTGAATCAGGAAGAGCGCTTTTTTGAAACAGTAGATGGCTGTAGACATCGATAACATTGATAACCCAAATTCAACACCTGAAACAAATGGGAAACTTACGCTGTGCATTTACTTCTGACATGTCCTGAAAAGCCGGGAACGCGCGGACTAGCTGTCCAACAACAGACAAGTCAACAAAAAGCAGATTAGAGAATTGGGATTAATTTACCCTTTCTAAAATGACTTCAACCGCAGCCTCGCTTCCAGAACTGCTTAGTACCTTTCCACCCTGTTGCAATGCCTCAGCCACGAAGAGCCCTAGATAAGTGTAGCCCGACTCGACTAGAATTTGTCCTGTTTCGTTCAAGACGGATGTTATGAGCTTCACGAGGTCGTAAAGCGGTCCACCCAGCTCGCCAACAGTAACGCCGAGAATAGTCTCATGAGGACGCTCGATGTGCAACGTAACCCCCATCATTTCAGCGATTTTCGACATTTGGAGGGTTCGTAATCCGTGCGCTGATAGTAAATCCTCTTCTCCTGGAGTAGACGAGATGTACAATCCAAATAGGAGGCCACGAATAGAGTCCCAAGCACCTCGCCCTGTCTGAGCATGTAAATCCACACGATATCCAGAGGCAAAGTTCAGGAGTGAGAGCACAGATATGAAATTTAATTCCTCGAGGTGTGATGAGAAGTTCAGGGGAAGTGTCAGGCCATTTTTTTTCGACACACGTTTAAAAGAGGTTGTGAATGCAGGAGAAAGAAGCAAACTCTTGATATTTTCAGACGGAATCTACATAGACCAGGATCAGTGCATTCAAAATGACAGTTACAACAAATTGTCAAGAGGTTCACAGAGATTTTGGATGAAATGCGCAACTCTCGAGATGATTGACGAATAGCCTCTAAAAAGCTACCTGAAGGTGGAAGTAAAGGCATTGTGTTTTCAACAAGCGATCAATTCTTTTGTCCAGTATCAGCACGTGATTGCATTAACTAACCCACATACGACAATGTTCAATCGTTGTTTACTTCGAGCCAGCAGAGCTCAATGCTACAGCGTTCTGGCTTCTCCTTGTTTAGGTGCCTGCCCTTCTTGACACAGCGGATTGAGACACTCATTTGAGCTCCAGGCTTGCGTTCACAAATACAAAGTGAAATAAAGGTAGCCATGAAGGTTTGGCGTTACTTCCTTGTGCTCATAAATGTTAATTCGTAATATTTCTTTATATAGCAACGCGACGCGCTCACTTCCATGACTTTGCGGGTAGGTACTTAAACCAGAGTCATCTATACCCAGACCGATTCTGATGACCTGTATTTAATTTGCTAGTCAGTTTTGTCAGAGATAAACGCCTCAGACAAGGCAGCGAAGGACGGATTACTTTCGTCTGATTCAGTTGTTGTGAGTTGTAGTAAGGCAAATCAACTTATAATAATTATAACGTTCAAACAGGCAGAGATTATTCGAAAAAGTATCCAACGTCGAGTAAGCAACGACCAGTTTTATAAAACTCCAGAGACCATCTCAAATTATTTTAGACCGAGGCCGCTTTGAAATTCTCAGAGGCGGATCGAGAGGATCTAGCAAATAAAGAGCAACGAGAAGCGGAACTGTTGTCCAAATTTCTGCCTCCTCCCTTGTCGCAAACCGAAATTGATTTTCATATCAAGACGATCGTGGACAGTTTACCTGCAGGATACGACCCACGCAAAACGCTGGGACAGGTCTTCAAAGAGTTCTATCTCAAGGTTGACAAGTCAACGGTGGATCCTATCCTGGTTAAGCAGCGGGCAAAAGTCTTATTAAATTCCCAATAATACTAAGGGAGTTTGTACGCTTATCACATTCTGCAGTTCAGATATCTGTCTCCGAACTTTGGCTTGACGAGTCATCCCTAGTTGAAGTCGATGTCGATGCCACTGCGGTACTTTGAATGTCCACGCTCTCCTGCATTTTTTCTTTTGCGCGGCTAGTTATTGGATCTTTTATTTCTGTTTCACTCGTCGAAGGTGGCTCTGGCTTGCTAGCCGACGAATAAGGCAAGTGAACAGTTTCAGGAGGTACGGCATCCATGGTTGTAGGTGGAATAGCACTTCGTAACCTCATGAGGTCATCTATGCAACGATAGACTGCACCTGAAACCCCTTCTAGGATGCGCAAACGTTCGTCAATGCTTTCTCTGGTCAATCTATCAAGGTTTGCTAGTTGTTCGTCCGTCAGATTGGGTGGAAGTTGAGGTAAAACAGAACTACGCTGTTGTTGGGTTTGAAGGGGGGTTGCTAAGGAATGGGAAGAAAAGTCCTGGGCACGTCTATGCGCAGGGTACCTGTTGGAAGTTCTCACAGTTTGTGATGGAGCCATCTCTCTTTGTAGTGGCGTGACAAAAGGTGAAGGGGACGAACGGTAATCGTAAAGAGGGATTAGATATGGTGCCTGCGCAGTTGTCACTGAAGGGTTCGATGATTGCGGCTGCGAAGAATCGGCCGAAGAAGTAGACTGTGTACTCTCCGTTTGTGATGGAGGCTCGGCTATTTTTGGGGGCCTTTTTCCACGTAATCGGTTTAATGCGGCCAGGGCAGCTGCATCTCGAGGAGTAGGCAGAGACCCTTCTGCGGATGGAGTAGGCAATGGTGTTTCCGATCGATGAACTTCTGAAGGCGATGGTGATGATGAACTTGAGTTAGAAGCAATAGAATTATGCAACTCGTGTGGTAGGGTGGGCGGGTTTAATACTCTCGACTCCAGCGCATCAGCTTGTATAGCATCTGCTGGGGCTTCTGCTGCTGCCCATGGTTGCCAGACACCTCCAGGCCCGGGGAATCCAGGGAACGTAGGGATTGGATGCAAAGGTTGAGGCGGTTGCTGCTGAGCTTGTTGTCCAGGCTGCTGTCCTGGAAATTGGTATTGTACCTGATAATTTATGAAAATTCCAGGTGGCTGTCCCAGTGGCTGTCCCAGTGGCTGCCCCATTGCTTGACCTTGAGCATTATTGGGCCCTTGTTGAGCGTGTCTGCCTTGTCCAGCGTTCCTAACTCGTGCAGGAGGTCCAAAAAAGCGGTTGATGAAACCCAAAGGACCTTGTGCGATCTGACCGTCAGCAGGCAGGACAGGGTTTGCCTGTCGAGCACCAGCTGCTAGAGGAACAGGCGGTGGGCCGGCGGGTGTCGCGGGATTAACGTTGTCGAGAACATTCCTGCGACTGCGAAAAATGAATTACACGGTTAACGTGGCAAGACATTAACTTACCATGTTGGACAACTTTGCTGTCGCTCGAGCCAGGATCGGAGGCAGTAAAAGTGGAAGATATGCCCGCATGGAAGCTTTTTAGGGGTGGTATTAGGCCCATCTGGATGTGTCGGGGGATCCTGGACGCCATGAAGCACCATTTCCTCACGACAAATAATACATGTACGGTCGCTCATCGCCATTAGCTCCTCCCCGGTTGCACTTGCATACCTTTGGTCCATGTTACGCGTGGCCGTTTGATAGCGATGAAGTGCCCGAAGCCGTGTCAGGAATGACCGAGCCGTGATATAGACATCGCGAACGATATTCAACGGTAAGCCATAGAAGGTTATGATGATGACAAAAAAGATAAGATATGTTGTCAACTTCAAAAAATCTGTTGTTTTGTTTGAGCAATCCATAAGATGAAGTAGAACGCCCAATTTCCCACCTGTCGTCAATTCAATATAAAAGATCCACATGCTTTTATTTTCCCATGGGGGAGCGTTTTCTCCGCCTCTCCTGCCGGCGCGGCGCAAGTCATAGGCAGAAAGGAGATATTTGGCAATAGTATTCATAACGCTGGCCATCAATATGCCATACTTTACTCAAAGGGATAAGTGGCTCATTTTTTAGTAATATGATAGAAACGGCTAACCTCACTTGCAAAGAGTACCATTCCTCCAACGCCGGAAGATAACGTACGCTCAACGGCAAATAAGAACATGAGGCAATCAGTCCACCACAAAATTGTAAAGAGAGTTGACATCCTAATGTGAAACAACAACGGGGGGCCTGGATATGGTCGTTGGTCCATCTATCTAGGCATGAGCTTTGGTTGTAAAAGAAATAAAACAAAGGACATGCCCATTCAATACGATCGCTTGCCAACCAATGGAAAGACTTGACAAATAAGAGGAAGCCAAACATTAGAGCAAATGGCATGTCGAATTCATCGCGGAAGATTGTAAAAGCTAGTAATGATTCTGTAATGAAGAACCAAAGCCGATCATAAAGGCGCTAACGATAGGAGGCTAAGATGGAAGAATGGCTTGGAAACATATGTCAATATCATACCTCAATTTCGTTCGGTCGAAGTGAGCCGAAAAAGATTCGTTGCACGATATGGCCACATAGGAGAGTGAGAAGAACAGTAAAATTTGCCAGTGCCTTTGAAAGGGGTAAGATGGGGGGGAAGTGATGCGATGAAGGTAGAAGGTTACAAGGATACTGCGACTACTCTTGGAAAGAAAGATGGTGACGGAGTAAAAATTGCTGTAATTTTTCAGGGCATTGGTGATGACTGCGACGACGG